>MCHG01000067.1_pt1 | contig 78842 bp, 76 predicted proteins | sample 787351 | NCBI WGS metagenome assembly MCHG01 (sample SAMN05430296, study PRJNA330682) | permafrost metagenome | biome: Cold desert; feature: permafrost; material: soil; isolation source: enrichment culture inoculated with soil incubated with H2/CO2 at 20 degrees... ... | reverse complement strand
TTAGGTTTTTTTCGTTGATTTACAAAGGATTTTTAGTCCCAAATATGGAATTTCTGTGTTTTAGGTCGAAACACGGGATAGGACAACTGGTATAAATAATGGACATCTATTATTCCAATTTCAAAATATCTATCTATATTTTTCTTTGCAATGAATTTATCCATACTCATCAAGTTGATTAGTGTATAAAATGTTATTGAAATGACGAGTATCCATCGAATAATGGGTGTATTTTCTTTCCATATCCCATACAATACAACGAGCATAATTAAGGATTCTAATAGTAAAGCAAGGTAAACAATTAAGCGTAGCATTGTATATCCAAAAGTGCTCTCATATAAATGCATTCGATAAAAAGATGAAGCGATGAGCACATAATTAAATAGGATCAGTACTGTCATGAAACTCTTAGAAAAAATTTTGCCCTTACCCTCTGTACCAGTCAAATTATATCTAGAGAACATGATTATTGTAAAATTAATAAATGTTAATAGTAACATTTGAAAAAAACCACTCCTAGCATATTCAGCATACGAAAAATCTGGTAGACTTGCTAGATTACCGAAAAACAAATATTTAAACTGTATTAAAGAAAAGATAGAATAGATAAGACTCATTACGATCAATATGGTCATATTCGTAATATATGATACTAATCTTTCCTTATCCTTAGTAGACTGAAGCGTCTTCTTATGTTCAACCATTTCCTTTTCTTTTTGTCTTGTAGCCTTGAGTTGTACTACATAGGCGAAAAGAAAAGATGCCACGGCTATACTTATTATCATTTGAAATAAATAATCTGGTAATTTTATATTTTCTAATTGAATCAATATATTATCAATAAAATACTTAAATACTTCATCTGCACTACCCATAAGAGGAATAATCAACAATAAAAGAGGAATAGAAATCAATAACCCTATAATAATACTGTTGTTTTTTAGATTATTATTTTTTACGTTAAAAAAATCAAGTACAGATCTACCAAATAAATGAATCTTACCTAATGATCCGGCAAACTGACGTATTTGTGAGCCAATCTGTACGCTTTCAACAATGGAGTATAATGAAAAAGTCATTACACCTAAAGGAATCACCATAAAATTAATGGACTTTATGATTAAATTTCCATGCATAAGATAACTACTAGATAAAATCACTATATATAGCATACATACAGCGGTTATGATTGATATCGATAAGTTACATTCATGACATAACCAAATAAAACATATAAGAATAGCTACTATAAATAGTAAATAATTTACCCCTAATATTTCATTATAGAATAATACATTAAATAGTAATCCCATTAAGGAACACAATACAAGTAATGCAATATTTTTTTCATTTAATTGATTATACTGTTTCATCTTTACTCTCCTTATCTTCTTTTACATACTCCAAAATATCTCCTGGTTGGCAATTAAGCTCCTTACAAATGGCTTCCAAGGTAGAAAATCTTATGGCTTTTGCTTTATTATTTTTTAAAATAGATAAGTTAGCATTAGTAATCCCCACTTGATCAGCTAGCTCATGTAGGCTCTTTTTTTTTATAGCCATGATCACATCTAAATTTATTATAATTGCCATATTTCCCTCCTAAACCGTTAGGTCGTTTTCTTCTTTATATTTTACAGCACTTTTGAACACCTCTGAAAGAACTAATGCCAATAAACTTGCAAGAAAAAAGACTAGAACAACAAGCATTGTCATGATAGAATTATAAATGATAACTTTACTAATATAGATCAAAGAAATAGTAATAGCGCAAGTACTCATATTTTTAAGAGATCGAACATTTTCGTAAATAAATGGATTTTTTGCTTCTAGACTATTGAATATTTTTCTCATCTCATTAAGGATAATTAAGGATACTATCCCTGTGATATAAAGAATCACCATAAAATAACTTGTAATAAATCTGTTGACTTGATCTAAATAACCCATTTCCACAAAAAAGTTAAATATCCAAGGTAATCCAATTAAGCAACCAATCGCCAAAAACATGAGTAATATGATGAATAATTTTATAAAGCTTGATAAAGACCCTTTTCCAATATATTTCATAAATACTATCCTCCTTTACTTTCTATATCATAATACATCATATTTTATTGTTTATCAATACTATATTATTGTTTTTCAATATGTTTACACTATTTTTATAATTGTTACAATTTAGAATTAAGATAAAATCATAAAAGTTAAAAGGTCACAAAAGGTTTTAAAATACTCGTGACTTTTTTTATTACAATCCTATGAGTTTAATTAAACGATAAAGACAGTAGGTATGGAACTTTCAAAAAATCCCATATCTACTGTCTTTATTGATAAAATTAATTTAAATATAACGAATATTTATAAAAATATAGTTAAAACTATTATTAGTAGTTTCATTTAATATATGATCCTATACTATTATTTATATTGAGGAGATTAAAATGGAAAATTACAATATTAAACATCTTCAGCATCATAATCGTTTTATTATAACAAATGAACTAGGCATAGAAGTAGGTAAATTAAAATATGATGTAGATCCTTCTAATAATTTTACTATTTCATCTACAGTAGTCACCCCTAAATATAATGGTCAGGGCTTAGGAACAAAATTAGTAAAAGAAGCATTAAATTATGCTAATCATAATAAATTCGAAGTAAATTCCACATGTACATTTGCCGATAAATTTATTTAATGGTTTTAAATTTACCAGACTAGTTATAGACATCACGAAATATATATTTGCGCACATACAAAGCAAATCCACATCAAATATTTGAGGTGGATTTTCATATAAATTATTAACTTAAAGCTTGAAATCTCAGAACATTAAGGACTCTTTTTTCATTATACACATATTTAATTGTTAAGACCACAAAATGCTACATCAAAGGCAGCATGTTGATATTTATGAATGGTATCATATTTTTCATCAGGAATAATATTCTTTTTCAAAATGGACGAAATTGTGGTGGCATGAAATAACTCTACAGGAATTGAACTTAATTGCAAAATAGCTTCTATTTTAATCGCTGTTGGACTCGCTTTAAATTTACCATTTATAGATGGTCTCCTAACGCAGAGTTTGTCAACCTTATAGTGACCCATGAAATTTTCTATTGCTTCATGAAATGACTTGATCTGACTTTGATCGCCATCATCATCAAGTTTTATTTTTTTGAACTCGGATTTAATTATTGAATAACCACTTTTATCGCCTTCTAATAGAACAATGTTCGCATCATTTCCACCTATTCCAATCCCACATGTAATTCCCATATATTAACCCCTCTCGTAACATGATAAATCTAATTTTATAAACACCTATTTATCCAATGAAGTACTTGCTTATTTCGTTATAGAAATTTATTTGTTTATTTTCTTCCCGTTGATTCTTCCAGTATAGATACTGTTTGTTTTAATGAAGCGCTGAATTCTGCATCTGACGAGTTTTTAAAAATAAGTAAATCATCCCTTATATAAGGATCATCTAAGGAAAGAGGAATATCGAAATTACTACCTGCAACATATTCATCCCAATGTTCTAGCTTCCATGTATCTCTATCAGAATTCCTGGCGATCATCCTCTCCTTTGTTATATCTATCGAAGTTTCTACCCAAATAACGACTAGAGATGCATTTTTATCTTTCAATTTTTCTTTTAGGCTATTGATATAGTTCAAATCTCGTATTTCCTTTGTAAATGGTGCATTAATTAACACAATATCATCATAAGTCAAAGCTTCTAATGCAAGTTCTACTATTGTTTCGTATTCATAATCACGAATATTTTTATTAAAAAAATCAGAACTCCTATTATATTCTTCACCTGCAATAACAAAAATCTGTTTTGACAGTGTTATGAGCGTATCTTTATCCAGATATACCACATGACTTAATGCGCTGGCAAGTTGTTTTGAAACATAGGTTTTTCCACTTGCAGGTGGTGATGTTACTAAAATTAGTTTTTTCACAATATTCTCTCCTCACATATTCAAGCTTCGTTATGCTATAATTATCCGTTATTTTTTCTTGTTAGATCATCCCAGATATCTTTTCCCATACCAAGTATTAATTCAAACATAATAATATATAAAATATAAATCGGGAAAATTATTAACATTCTCTTATTACTTCTTAAAGTCTTACTTAATAAATTCATTTATAACCCCTCCATAAGTATTAATTCCTCAAGATACTTTTGAACTAAACTTATATCAGATGCTATCATTTTCATATTTAAAGATACTTTCCTGCTTCTCTAACACTAAGCTTGGACAATGTATTGTTTTGAAGAAATTCTCTGACCCATTCTTTATTGGTTTTAGAGTACTCTCTTAATGCCCATCCGATGGCTTTATTGATAAAAAATTCATCAGAATTCCTGTTTTCAAGAATAACTTTGCTTAACAACTCCACATCTGTTTCATTCTTGTACTTGAGTTGAAAAATTATTGCCACTCTGACAAGCCAGAGATTATCACTACGTGACCACCTTGAAATGACGCTTTTCTTTAACTGAGGATACATCACACACATATGACCCACAACGGTATTAAGGCTGTCCACGCTATCCCACCATGAATTTGTAGTAATCAGTGTTTCAATTTTTTCAATATCTTCCGGTACTAGACTATTCTTTAGTAGTAAAAGATAGTCAATAGCTAAATAATGAAATTCTCTTTCTCTCATATCATAACAAGAAAATACAAATTTCCAATCGATGTCTGAACGCTTTTTATACTCCTTGAAAAAAGACTTAGATAGTTTTACCCTTTCTGGCTTTTGTATCCCAAGGAAAGGGAAATTGTATTTCATATATGCTGACATCTGTATAGACTTTTCTTCATTTTTTGCTGCATAAAAGACTTCAAATATACGCATATTTTATCCCTTCGTGATTAATTTTAATTTATTCTAGTTTTTAAACTAGATACAACCCCACTATGCCAGATAATATGCCAATGATTCCACCAGCAATTACATCTTTAGGAAAATGTACCCCACCGATCACTCGGACAACTGCTAAAAATATGCCTATGATTATTAGTACCATTCCCATAGGGAGTGAAATATAAGAAAAAACCATAGCGATTACAAAGACAGAAAATATATGGCGGCTTGGAAAGGATTTCCCCTTGGTATCCTTGTAGATAATAGGGACAATATCCAACACCTCATAAGGTCGTTGAAAATTTAAGTAGTAGCGAAATATGCTCACCATCACGAATGAAACACCTGGAGTGATTAAAACTCTCCAAAACCTATCATCATGTTGGTAACCTAATACAAGAAGAAGGGTGGGATACATGAAATAAACCAACAAAGTGAGTCCCTTGTTCAATCCTTTGAGTGCTTTTACTTTTTGTGGACTTTTACGTAACGAACGCGTAATTTTATCGTACGTCTCTTTTGTGATGGAAATCACCCTACTTTCAAATTAATGATTTACGTATGAATTGTAAACTGTTTAAACACTTATTTTTCGATCATCTTTATAAAAATTATACCATAAAAAATGCGTTGGTTTCAAAGGCTTTTGGACAACTTTCTATTTTCACATAATAAGGCTAAATTCCTTTTAAGATAATTTAAAGGAGTTTAGCCTTATTGGTGGTGTGCTGTGTATTTTCAATGTAACTCTCTTATTTACTGAACTCTTTCCTTACGATATCTCCCCACTTGTTTTGTTTTCTTCTATAGCCAAAAAAAGCTCTAAACCTCCACCATGTGGTTAATTGTCTATATCCAAAATTCTCAATTACTGCAAACAGTACCATTTTCAAATAATGTGATATCTTTTCATATTTCATAAAATTATATTCTTCTAGCATTACTGAACTCAGAGATAAAAATACTCCGTATAATACTGCGAATATAAAGAAGATTATTGCAAATTCAACATTTAATATGCCTAGAAAATATGAGGCTATTACTGATATGTACCCTAATATTTCAATAATAGGTCCAATCATTTCTACAATCCAATAATAAGGTAGAGCTAATAACCCAATCGCACCATATTTTCTATTAAAAAGCATATCTTTATTATTGGTCAATGAATCCATTAGACCTCTATGCCACCTAATTCTTTGCACCTTTAAAGATTTCAAATCTTCTGGAGCTTGCGTCCAGCAAACAGGATCGGGTATAAATGCTATGTCATAGTCTTTTTTTTCTTTCTTCATATATTTATGTATCTTTACGATTAGTTCCATATCTTCGCCAATGGTATCCTTTGTATACCCACCAACCTTCAATACTATACTTTTCTTAAATACACCAAATGCTCCAGATACTATTAACAAGCTATTTAACTCGCTCCAGCCCATCCTACCAAATAAAAATGCTCTAAGATACTCAACTGTTTGTAATATTGCTATGGGTTTTTTTGACAAGCCAACCTCTTCGATAAATCCCTTTTTTACCTTTGAACCATTTACTACTCTTACAATTCCACCAGTTGCAACTACTCTATCTGGTTCATCTATAAAGGGTCTAACTACTTTTAATAGAGAGCTCTTTTCTAAAATGGAATCTGCATCAATCGCTGTAAATAAAGGATATTTGCAAATGTTAACTCCAGTATTTAGAGCATCTGCTTTTCCGCCATTTTCTTTATCAACTACTGTTAAATTCAACATGTTTGAAGATAAGTAAATCCCCTTAACATCCTTCGTGAATATTGCCCTTTTATATGGGCTTTCAATCTTTTTTAGTTCAAAGGCCTTAATTAATTTCTCTAATGTATTATCATTAGAACCATCGTTTATTACAACGATTTCAAATTCATTATACTCAATACTTAGAAGAGATTCAATATTATCAACTATCGTCTTCTCTTCGTTAAAGCATGGCACAAGTATGGATACAGGTGGCACATTGACTGAAGATAACATCTGATCATATGGCCAATTTTGCCGTTTAGATCTATATTTCCGTATTCCTACTATTGCTAGAAAAAATAATATGGTATTGAAAATATTTATAAAAGCAAGATAATAAAGTGCAAAGTTATTATAACCTATTACTAAGATTGAAATTACATTTTTAAGCTTCATTGAGCGCTCCTTCTTCTAGTGGATTCTTGTAGGATACGATATTACTCAAAATATAGTCTCTATTTTCATAGTTCTTGATTTTATCTGGTAAATCATATAGGGATAATTCTCGTTCTAAGACAGCCCAAGCCCTATTGCGAGCAAATTCGTCAGGACTAGATAAGGTTTCAGAAAGTGCAACTATTCCTGCTTCACCTAAGCCCATTAAACTTTCCGATGAATTAAATCTAACAAACCAATTAGAATCTTCCATCATATTTTGTAATATCTTGATCCCAACCTCGCAGGAATCTGAGTAGCGACTCAAAGCTTTAGCAGAAAATGCTCTAACTTCCCAATCTTTATCATTCTTAAGTGAATTCATAAAATGTATCATATTTTTATAATCTATGCACGTAGTTCCAATAATAGCCTTTAGTGCAGATACTTTTAGCTCCTTATTATTAGAGGTGATTGCTTCTTCTATGTAAGGCATGACTCTATTATCCTTTCTAGCACCTAAAACTTCAAGCGCCAACACTCTTTTAAAAATGTCTTCACCTTTTAAATACTCCTCCATTTTGGGGTAAATTTCCTCTTCATCTATAAGAGAAATTAAATCTAGTAAACTCAATTTCATAGAAACTCCATTGAGCCTTATAGCAAGGATTATCCGATCTAAATACTGGGTTCCACTCACTAATACCAACGCTCTAGCTATACATTGGGATAATTCTCTGTTCTTTGTCTTTTTATTTTTCAATAGATACTCTGTGGCTTCCGTCGCTCTAAATACTCCCAAAGAATATGCTGCTATTGCCTTTTTTGCATCTGTACCATTCTTTAACTGTTGGATCTCAGAATGAACTAATCCTGTTTCTCTTGCTATTTCCAATAACCTATCTCTGTCATCTTTATTGTTTCTATTACAAGCTTGCAAAAGTGAAGACTTGAAAATCCTCACTTCACGAGAGGCCTTTGGTAATGCAACTTCCTTTGAACTACTCTTCAAATATCCTTCTATTTCACGATCAAAAGATCTTTTGCTTGTTTCATCTCTAATTTTCTTTTTTCGAGTAATAATCTTATTAATAAGCAAAGCGATAAACAATATAATATTTATAGCCAATAAAATAAGCACACCATATATTACTAATTTTGTGGTCATTTCTATCCCCCTTCTTGATTTTTGTAATTTTTAGTTATAATATGTCGAATTTTGTTTTTATTTGTTTTTTTTTATGATACCCTAAAAATAATAAATAAACAAGTGTTGTGATTCATATTAATAAATAGAGGTGTTTTATGAAGAAAAAAGTCATTATATTTTGTATTATAATAATTTTACTATTAACTATTACCTATCTGCATTTTAACAAGCGTCCAACTGAAATTTATTCTAATAAAGATATTCATTATTCCAGTAGGATAGAGGAGAACAAATTCCAAGTCTTAAAGGACGGAAAATGGGAAGATATCATTATTAAAGGTGTAAACCTTGGGATGACTAAACCTGGAACATGGCCTGGAGAAGCTGGCATAACTGAGGATGAATACGATAGATGGTTTAAACAAATTGGTGAGATGAATGCTAATACAATTCGTACTTATACAATTCACCCTCCTTATTTTTATGAAGCCTTGAAGAAGTATAATGAAAAACATAAAGATAAAATTTACCTATTTCAAGGTGTTTGGATAGATGAGGAACCTTTAGCTGAAACCCTAGATGCCTTTACATTGGATACAATGATTTCTTTTAAAAAGGAAATAAGTAGTACAATAAATGTTATCCACGGAAACACAACCATACCTAAAAGAGCTGGACATGCTAGTGGAGAGTATACTGCTGACGTGTCCTCATATGTAATTGGTTGGATTTTAGGCATAGAATGGTCTCCAGATATGGTAGATCATATGAATCTAACTAGATTAGATCAAGGCGAATACCATGGCAAATTTATTTATACTGAAGGTGCAAAACCATTTGAAAATTGGTTAGCTAATATAATGGACCATACTTTATCTTATGAAATGGAGAAGTATAAATGGCAAAGACCTATTAGCTTCATAAACTGGGTAAGCACGGATACATTAACACAACCCTATGAACCATTTATCGAAGAGGATATGGCAAGCATCAATCCAAATGTTATAAAGCTTAAAAATATCGAGACTGGGTATTTTGCTTCCTATCATGTGTATCCTTATTATCCAGACTTTTTAAACCTTGACCCAAAATATACAGAGTACCTCGACCAAAATGGTAAAGCAAATAACTATGCTGGGTATCTAAATGATTTGCAAAGTGTACATGATATGCCTGTTCTAATAGCAGAATTTGGTATTCCAAGTTCTAGGGGTATGACACATGAGAATGTACATGGAATGAATCAGGGCTTTATCTCAGAAAAAAAGCAAGGTGAAGTTGTAGCGAACTTATTTTCAAATATCGTCAATGAAGGCTACCTAGGTGGACTCGTATTTTCATGGCAGGACGAATGGTTTAAGCGAACATGGAACACAATGGATCTTGATAATCCAGATAGGAGACCTTATTGGTCAAATGCGCAGACCTGTGAACAGGAATATGGTTTATTAAGCTTTGATAGACTTAAGGTAAAGGTTGATGGCATGATAAAGGATTGGAAAAAGAATAAGGTAACTCCAATATATACTGCTGATAAAAATAATATAGATAAAATAAAAAATGTATATATGGACCACGATGAAAAATATATTTATTTTGGTATTGAATACAAAGATTTGGAAACAACGTCTTTAGATACACTTATATTATTAGATACAAATCCAAAACAAGGTAATACGACAAATCCTTATAATAACATTACAACAGAAAATGGTTCAGATTACATAATTGAAATTAAGGCTAATGGTGATTCTAGAGTTGTAGTAGATAGCTATTATGATTCACATTACTTTTTGTATAGTAATTTAAAACTTCTCCCAAGTAATCCTACCTATGAGAACAAGAACACGGGTATATATAATCCTATTATGCTAGCATTAAATAAGGAATTAACCATACCTAAAACAAATCAAACCTTGCCCTTTAGGGAATATGAGACAGGACTATTAAAACAAGGTAACGGAAACCCAGCATCAGATGATTATGATTCCCTTAGTGATTATTACATGAATAAAAAGGATAATCTTATAGAGATAAGAATACCTTGGTTACTATTAGGCTTTACAGATCCTAGTACTAAGGAGATCATGGGGGATTTTTATTCAAATGGTATAGAGTCAAGAATAAATATAGATGGTATAAAATTCGCAGTAGTAACATTTGATGCAAAGTCTCCTGAGAATTATGATTCCTTTCCAAGAGTGAAAAACGGGAAAATTTCTGAGAATGATATGCATTTATATAAGTGGGATAAATGGAATGAGCCTATTGTTCAAGAGAGATTAAAAGAGTCTTATTATATATTAAAGAATAAGTTCAGCGAATATTAAACCTATAAACATAATAGAAACTCAAGTAATAATACTTTGACCGACAAATAATAATAAATAAGAACAGGTGAGGCCATGACTAGTAATTTTTAATTATTAATCATGGCTTCTTTCTTTATCTATAACAACCCTACCTCAAGATTAATTGCCCGATCATCCAATATTAACGGTTGATTATTAAAATCAACTGTGTACAATTTGCTTTGATATTTGATATGTCTAATTCTATTAAATATAGAATTCAAAGGATGATTTTCATAAAGTCCTGCCATAAGGAAATCGTATTTCCCTGAGCTCTCTGCCACTTTTTTAATGAAGTACGTCGCTAAATCGATGTTATGATCTTTTACACAAAGCATTGTAATACTTGCATAATTCGCAGGTATATTTTCCTTTGGTAGGTTAGGATATCCTAAGATTTTTAAAGGAAATTTCTTAACATACTTATACATGCCGTTATATCCTGTTATGATGTACTGCTTGTAGCTTTGCTGGTTCCACAGGTTGCAAGCAGCGATAATATTACCCTCTACATCTCTCAACGTATAAGTTTCCTGTTCCTCTAATCCATGGACATCTATACTGACAGGTGAAAAATTAAAGTTTTTAAGATGAGTATCATAAAATTTATCAATCCCCATTAAATTTCCTTTTTCAAAAATAAAACCTTTTGATTTTTGCTTCATACCTGTTCGAAAACAATATACTGTATAATCTCCTATATGACAATATAAAGGCATCCCTTTTCGCCTTTTTTCAAGCATTTTCTGAGCAATAACGTTCTCTTTCAGAATTGTTGTGTAATATACTTCTACCTGGTCTTTCGTCTGTTGATACAGGTATTCATAAGTATGGGCGATATGAGGTATCCGTCTCTGGTACTTAGGGTGAATCTTAAGTCCCGTCAAATAACCTGTATTCCTCACTTGTCCATTTATATATGCTTTTCTGACAACACAGCAACCTACTGCACATATTTTATCTTCTTCCTTATCTTTCATAATTGGTATAAATACATCTTGGCCTTCTCTCATAAGAGAGTGATACGGATCTGGACGGCGAGTGTATAATACGGATATATTTCCACTAAAGCTCCCACTTTCATAGATCTCAAGTATCTGGGCGCTATCATCTGCAGTAGCAAGACTGTACTCAAACCTGTCACTTCGGGAACTCATCTAGATTCCTCCCTATGGGTACATTCATCTTTTCATCAATTTCTTCGCCTAACCTCAAGTTCATCGCCCAGAAAAGTGACCACATCAATGGGCTTGATCGTTTCATACTATTAATCCCCCGGCGAAGTACTGTAGGTAATCGTGAAAACTCTTTACGGGTATATCGGCAGAGTTGACTTAAGTCCTCAGACGACATATTCTTTGGTTTAAATGCAAGTTCCCCATAATTATAGTTATCCTTCAGCCACCACTTGTCATATAAAAGGCGATTTTCAAGTCTCAATCTTTCATACAATTCTGTACCTGGAAAAGGTAATAAATGATTGAAGGCAACAGTATAAAAACTGTGCTTCCTCGCAAAGTTCAAAGTATTCTCAAAGGTTTTTGAAGTATCTCCATCATATCCAAGAACAAAGGTAGCATAAATTCCGATTCCGGCATCGTGAATCTTTTTTACAAGTTGGTCAACTTCACCTAGTGCCTGACTCCATGACTTATTCATCTGTTTTAGGCTCTCTTCTTCTAGGGACTCGAAGCCTATTAATATAAGCTCACAGCCACTGTCTTTCATGGCCTTAAGTAATTCTATATCCTTAGCCATTGCAAGGGTACCCTGACCTGCCCACTTAATTTTTAGGGGCGGTGATTGCACGAAAAAGTTCTTTTGCATTTTCGGTATCAGCAATCAGATTGTCGTCTACGAAGAAGTGGTATTTATTGGTACTATTTTGTATGTCTGTAATTATACTCTCAATACTTCTTTTAAAATATGTACACTTATAATAGCTGGAAATTGAACAAAATTCACAAGAGTGACAACAGCCCCTTCCCGTTTCTACTAGAGATATGGGAAGGTATTTTTTACCTTTGAATATACTTTTATCAGGTGGAATATCTGTAAAAGCAACACCACCTTGATAAACTCGTTTAAGCTGATTTTTCCTGAAATCCTCAATCATATCAATCCATACATTTTCTGCATTTCCAATAATGATACTATTAGCATATTTTTCTGCTTCTTCAGGAATCAATGTCACATGATAACCACCCATAACAACTGGAATACCACGTTTTATGAATTCTTCTGCAATATGATAGCTGCGTTTGGCTGTATACGTTTCAACGGTGATTACTACCAAATCAGTTTTTGTTGAATAGTCAATCAATTCTATACGATCATCAAAAAACTCTGTTTCAACATCCTCAGGTGTTATGGATTGTAAAACAGCTATAGTTAAGGGCTCCATTTTCCAGGTGCCTATATATTTTTGTCCCTGCTTTTTACCTATTGCTGGTAGAATAAAGGTTAGTTTCATTATGTCCTCCATTTACCGCTGGAATGTCACTGTTATTGGTCATTACGTCTCTAGTAAAAACGGAGAATTTATCAGCATATTTACGATATCCCCAATTTGCAGGCACGGAAATCCATGGAATATGAGTAAAAGGTGCTAATCTCTTGCAAATTGAATTTACTTTATAGGTTTCTTTCCATGCCCATTCAATACCTTCTTCTAGCTCTTCTTTGGTCATTTTTTTTGGCACAAATACGCAGTGTTCAACATCGTACATTGCCCAGTTACGTTCAACAATCCTATTTTCTTCTTCTAACTGATTATAGAGCTGAGTTCTAGGGAAAGGTGTCAGAATAGCATATCTAGGTAGGTCAATCTTGGTTTTAATCACCATTTCTACTGTCTTTTCAAATACCGATTTATCTTCATCATCGCTCCCGAAAGCAAAGCATCCTTGCACAAGTATTCCCGAGTCATGGAGTTTTTTCATTAGTTCACCATATGCTAAAACCTTGTTCACTCCTTTGTGAATGAAGCTCTGAGACGATTGAGATATTGACTCGAAACCAATTAAAAGTCCTTTGCAACCACTTTTTTGAAATAGCCTAATCAGGTCATCATCAATACCTACTGAGGATGTTACAAGTCCCATCCATATTTTTTTAAGAGGAATTAATGCAGTAAAGAGTTCTATAGCATACGCTCTATCCGCAATTAGATTAACATCCGGAAATAATATTTCTTTGGATTTTAACGCTTCAATCTCTGCAATGACCTCTTTCACAGGACGCTTATAAATCGTCTTTCCAAATGCAGCAGGGTACGCGCAAAAGATACAGGGTAATGAGCAACCTCGAACTGCTTCAACGGAATTCATAGTTATATATTGCTTTTTATTCAGGAGATCACGCCTGGGTATAACCCTGTTGTCAATTGTATATCCACTGCCTTGAATATATTTTGGCTTTAGGCAGTCATTGCTATAATCAATTAACATCCTTGGAAAGGTTTGTTCTGAAAATCCCACCATAACTACATCTGCATGTTCTACTGCTTCATCAGGCATAAGTGTGGGGTGGACCCCACCTAAAACAACAGTTTTGTTAAGGCTTCGGAAGTAATCTGCGTAAGCATAGCACCGTGGCGAAGTGCCTGTTATACAAGTGATGCAAACTAAATCAGCATCAAGATCCAAGGGAATTTTACCTACGGTTTCGTCGTATATAGTCAACTCCGCATTTAATTCCTCTGGTACAAGTGCAGCGAGAGTTGTAAGTGTTAATGGTGCGTAATGAAGAGATTTACTGAAGCTACCGTTAAAACGGTGCATTGCACCCGCAGGTGCCAAAAATGCAATTTTCATAAATATTCCCCCTTAAAAACTTTATCCCAGGAACCTTGTAAGTGCAGCACGGTGGGTTTAATATCACCTAAACGTTGACCTAGTTTTACACATTGGTCCAAGTATTCCTGCTCAGGATTACCCGTCAATTTAAATAACCTTAATTCCTTTAGCTGTCCTAGTTTTCTACAATAATCATAATGAAAATTTTCCCGTAGAACTTCATCAATATTTCTCGGTATATTTTTGCCTTTAATATAAAGCACATACCGATCCGTCTCAGGCGCCATCATATAAAATTCAGGCTTTACTTCTAGTTTATTCATGATGTTTTTAATAAAAATTTCGTTTAACTTTTCCCCAAACAAATCTGAAACCTTGTCTGATTTGCCCGTGAATTTAATAAGAGGGAAAACTCCGCTGAAGCCAATCACCTTAATTATATCATTCAATTTATATCGATATAAACCTCCAGATGTGGTAATTATCACAGCATACTCACTTCCCTGCTGTAATTCATGTGCAAGAGTGATCTTGTTGTCTGAGATTGAAAGAAACTCAAAAAAGTGTGACTTGATACTAAGTCTTGCACCAATTTCTCCTGCAAAAGGAAAAGAAATAAATCCTTCTGTTGCCAGTAGCCCTTTAGGCTGGATTGTTACACTTGGAAACCATAACTTAAGTTTTTCGCTGTAGGCTTCTGCATTGGCGTCACACCAACAGCTAATCACTTTTAAATTCTTCCATAGTTTATTATAAGTTCTAGAATCAAGTATCTCGCTAACATCCAACGCTCTTTTCTTGTCTTTTTCAGAAATCCAGGCTACGACCTTTATTGAATTTTTCTCCATATATTCCAGAAGCAATATGAGATAGGTGGGATTCCAGACAGATATTAAGGTCAGGTTTTTACAATTTAAGAGGTGAACCACTGTTTTAAAATAGAATTCATCAATAGTTTTCTCTTTTGCTATACAACCAGGAACCGCGAATATGAGATCAAATAACTTTTTTTCTACTCTTCCGAAATACTCACTATCTTCCTCAAATCCTATAGGGATGCCTCCCTTTGAATATTCATTTTGCGTGGTGGCAGGAGTCACAGACCAGTAACTTTTACCCCATTTAATTCCTTTATAGCTTGTATATAAATTATAAATCCAGGGTTTTAAGCCTTTTTGAAACTCAATTTTGAGACTCTCTGTATAGGGAATTAACTTTGACGCAGATGCAGACCCACTAGTAAGTTCGAGTAGGAGGATATCCTCACTAGTTAGGATGTTTTTTTCTCCATTTTTTATTTGTTCAATAGGTGCTAAATAATCTTCAAAAGTAGTAAGAGGCACTATACTTTGATACTCATGAATGTCTTTAATTCTATAGAAATTATATTTCTTGCCATACTCACAGTTTTTATTTCGGTCTAAAATTTCAAATAGTTTTTTCTTCTGCTCTTTTGCTATATCGTGAATACTTGTATATTTTTTATATTCTCTGCGATATAATAAACAGCAAAAATTATTTATTATGTAACACAACAGACTCTTAGGCATCTTATCCCATCCCCAAAAGCAGTCTCTGGGAAGCTTTCTTCAGGTTTTCTTCAACAAGTTGTGCTACGCATACAAGATCATTACCCTTAAAATAGTCTGGATTTTCCTGTATGAAAAACTCTATATTTTTATCTTTCAGTTGTTTTTCAGTAATATCTGCAACCCCTTCTTTAAGCCTGTCCTTTACGCCTGTATAACATATTACTCCGCTCTTTTTGTCATATTCCTGTGGATACTTAGATTTACCAAAGGAGTCCATGATTGCCTGCTCAAACTTAGGCGTTTTCACTTTATAATTTGGATAAAAATGATTAAAAAATAGGGGAAGCATTTTATAGGTTTTATATCCCTTCGAAATCAAGAACCAGTAAAAGAATTTATATTGCTTTCCGTAATTAATGAAATACTGAGCAAAAATCTTATACAGCTCAAGGCTACCCCAATAATCCTTATGAATAATGGTATCTCCTGAAAAAACGCCAAAAATGCTTTCTCCATTTATTTCTAAATTCATAATCTTTTGAGTGGAAAAACCTTTGATATCACCCATCTCATCCAATAACAGTATACAGTAATCTTTTTCGCTTAAATCCTTGAAAAATGCAACTGGGGTCACGTCATCATAAAACTCATTCATCAAAATGTACATGGTCTCTTTATCTTTCTCATTGAGTAAGTGTGCTTCAACGATTTTCCCATATAAAGTCATTAGTGATTCCTTCCTTACGAAGTTTGTGTGCATAATATTTAAAACCAATATTTGCGCCAAGCTTGATTATTTTTTCGTATCTGGTATTGCTTATTCTTTTCGAGATACGCTTTAATGAATATGATCTTTTCCACATTTCGTAAAAGGCAAGCTGCAATTCTTTCGCAGGCATAGATTTAGGTTCAAATACAACATGCATGGTATCATACATATTCCAGTCTTTCGTGAGTATCCTTCCATTTTTGTCATAATCATCAAACATGTTTGTACCGGGGAATGGAGTCAGAATGGAAAACCTGGGTAGATCAACTCCAATTTCATCAATAAAATCAACGGTTTCCATTAGGCTCTCCCTTGTATCACTGTCGAATCCTGCAACAAAACAGCCAAGAATAGGTATATCTGCATGATGAAACTGCTTTACTGCATACTTATATTCATCAACCTTGTTTATTTGTTTTCCAACGGACACAAGATTTTCTCCATTAATACTCTCAAAACCTGCAAGAATTCCCTCGCACCCGCTTTTTATCATTAAATCAAACAACTTAGGATGATGAACAACATCAATTGTACTGAGTCCTGACCATTTGATTTTTAATGGAATAAGTGCAGTAAAAAACTCTTCTGCATATTGCTCATTTGACGTAGGACTTGGGTCAAGGAGTATTATCCTTTTAGTATGTAACCCTTTAATTTCTTTAATCACTTCACCAATGGGTCGGGTAAGACCATGATGTCCCCACAATTTATGTATGGAGCAGTATGTACAGCTGTTTTGGCATCCCCGGTTAGCAACAACAGTAGGGATGTTTATATAAGCCTTGCTTATTAAATCACGTCTAGGAGTTGGCATAGACAAATGATTACATCTATCCACCTGTTTATATATTTTTTGGGGTTTCCCACCTATGTAATCCTGAATAAATTCTGGAAAAGTTTCTTCTGCAAGTCCAATAAAAATACTATGGGCGTGCGCTGCTGCCTCGTCCCACATAAGTGTAGGGTGGACACCTCCCAAAACCACATAGCTCCCCTTCTCACGCCAATATTGGCTAAGTTGGTAAGCTCGGTTAGCTGATGAGGTTACGCAGGTTATGACAACAATATCGTACTCACCCAGATTATTAGTTCTTTGAACCCCTTCATCAATTATTTTAATCTCTGCATTTATTTCTTTCGGCACCAGAGCTGCTAAAACTGATAGGGTAAGAGGTGCGTAAGAAATTGACTTTGTGAAATTGCCTTTATATTTGTATGTGTTATCATAGGGTAAAATAAACAATATCTTCATTAAAAACTCCTGACTCAAATTCTAGGCAAACGTTTGTACAGTCTTCGTAACGATAGATTCATGATCAAAGGAAAAATCAAATTTGTTTTAGCGCCTAATACTCTTTTACCTATGGATCTAAGTGAATGAATTCTTTTTGCAGTAGTATATCGCCCATCCTGCAATTCCTGGGGAGTCATATTCATGGGTTTGAATACTACATGTTGAAAATCGTAATCAGCCCAATTTTTATGTAGTAACCTGTCTGAAGATTCATAATCATCAAAATATTGTGTACCTGGCAAAGGCGTAAGTACAGAAAACATTGCATATTCCAAATAATTTTCTTCTACAAATTGGTGAGTTGCATCAAAAATGCTTTTATCCTCACTATCAAAGCCAAAAATAAACAAGCCAAAAATCGCAATTTTATAGCTATGGATTTTAACGATGGCTTTTTTATAAAACTCAATACCACCCATGTTTTTATTTGCATACTCTAGGGATTGATTTGATATGGACTCAAAACCTATAGCAAGAGCCACACAGCCGCTTTGCCTTGCTAAACTCAGCAATTCATCATCCTTAGCAATAGTAACGGAGCATTGGCTTCCCCACTTTATTTTCAAGGGTATTAATGCCTTAAACAGTTCTTTGGCGTAATCAGGGTCTCCACAAATATTATCGTCACTAAAGAAGACAAAATTCCACTTCAAATGTCCGTTGTCTTTTAAATATGCTATCTCAGCTATAATATTACTGATAGGTCTTAAACGATATGTATGACCGAAGAATTTAATAATGGAACAAAAGGAGCAGGAAAAAGGACATCCTCTACTTGTCTGGATAAAATTCTTGACTCCAGACTTTTTATTAGAAACCAGACTTCTCTTCGGCCAGGGTACTTTTGAAAGATCAGCCAGTTCATTAGATTGGTAGATATCTTTAAGTCTACCATTTTCAGCATCCAAAAGTATTTCCTGCCACACATTCTCTCCTTCACCAACACAGATAGCATCACAGTACTTAAGGGCTTCTTGGGGTAAAATAGAAACGTGATAACCGCCCATTACAACAGTTACCCCTCTTTGTTTAAAGATTTCCCCAATTTTATATGCTCTAGATGATTGGGTAGTCATAGCGGTAATGCCAACCAAATCATACTTTTCATTGTAATTTACTTTTTCACCAATGGTTTCATCAATAATTTCAACCTCATGATGCTCAGGAGTCAGTGCTGCTAGAAGCTGCAAGCCACTTGTAGAAAACATAATTGGATAAGGTATTTTGAAACCCTTCGGAGATTTTACGTATTTACTCTCTAGGTCTGGAGCGATTAACAGGATTTTCATTTAATTGATCCTTTCACTTATGAAATTTAATATACATAATGTGCTATCAAGTATACCATATTAATCAAGTAATTGTGGAAGCAATAACCAAACGATGTGCCTAGTTCAAAACGAAATTCTTGTAAAGCCGTTATAAGTGTAAAGTGTAAAGTTATAAGTGTAAAGTTGTTGTTACTTTTCGTCTTGACGAAAAGCTTTGATTAAATTAGCTATAGAGCTAGACAAATTTTTGATGTGAATAGTCTGAGAGAACAACGCCCTCGTGATTCTAGTGTGCATATGTAAATATTAAGGCAAAAACCAAAATCATTATCGCGTATCGCTATGATGAAAATCTTTGATTAAATAACTTTTAGCTTCAGCTAAAAATAATCTAAATTTTACACTTTTCATTTTTAACTTTACATTTTTTTTCATTTTCAACTTTACACTTTTCTATTTTTTCTTTCTTTTAACTTCTCTTTTACAGAAGGATACAAATCAAGGTTTGTGTGGGGTAAAAATTTTGCCGCAAACATTTTATTTATAAAGTCCGGGGCTTCTCCAAGTTGAAGATAATCTATAGTTTCAATTATTTCCTCAGCAGTATTTAGAAGATCTGCATTGGTAAGGAGCTTGTATGCTCCCTTTAGTGAACCGTTTCCAAAGATCACAAATCGATCACGAGGAAGATCTGGGTATAATCCTATAGTGATGGCTGATTCTAAATTAAGGTACTTTCCAAATGAGCCAGCCATATATACTCTTTGAAGCACAAAAGAATCCAACCCTGACGCTTCGATAAGATATTCTACCATAGTATTGGCCGCTGCCTTAGTCTCCATGAATCTGTGAATATCCGTCTGAGTAAACAGCAGCTCATCTCCAGAACCAGATTCATAATCCCATGAATAAGCAACGGCAAATTCTCCCTCTCTTTTAACTATTCGGTCAGATTTACCTGGATTTATGCCACCGCCAAAATCTATCCACCCTTCAAGGAGCATTTCCGCTAACAGGTCAACTATTCCAGAACCACATATGCCTAAAGGTCTTTCGCCTTCAATCGTAGTTATTGTCATTTTATCATTAACTATTTTTACCGTGTCAACAGCTCCTGGCTTTGCCTGCATACCCTGCTTGCTTATACCACCTTCAAGTGCAGGCCCTGCAGCTCCGGCAACAGAAAGCAAAAATTCGTTGTTTCCAAGGACCATTTCACCATTAGTACCGATATCCATATAAAGAGCCAGTTCGCTTTTTTCTGTCATGTCAGACGCCAAAATTCCACTTATGATATCTCCACCTAGGTAATTTGCCACAGAAGCAAAACAGTATACCAATCCATCAAAGGGAAGGCCTAAATGTCTCCCCGAAATAAATCCACAACTGTTAAATGCTGGAGCATAAGGTGCGTGAAATATAAACCAGGGATCTATCCCTAGGAGAAAATGAATCATAGTGGTGTTGCCTCCAATAACCAAAACATCACACTCATCAGGGGCTATTCCAGTTAGGCTTTTAAGTTTTTCCATGAGCTCTCTGAAATTATTAAGAGTACATTCTTTTATTTCATTTAAATGAGCTTCATTATCTTTCGCATAGAAAATCCGGCTCAATATATCCTCACCAAAAGCTATTTGATGATTAAAAAGAATCTCTTCCCCAAGAACCTTTCCTGTATTCAAATCAACAATCTGCATAATCACAGTAGTGCTTCCAAGATCTGCAGCATATCCAAAATGTCTGTCAGTAGTGTCGCCTCGCTCAATTTTCACTAGCTCCCAATCATAGCCCTTCTGAATAAGGGTTACTGTAATTTTCCAGTCAAAATCTCTTAAAAGCATATAAAAATTTTTAAGGACTTCGTAAGAAAAGGACACATGTCTAAACTTCGGTTTTAGCGCTCTTAAAATTCGGTCTTTATCAGCTGCTATATCACTGAGACTTGGAGTATTTAGTTCTAAATATATTTTTTTACTTAATGGATTAATCATATGTATCATCCTTTTCGTTTGAATTTTTTCATTTAATCATACACTAGGGCGGTAACAACTAGCCCCATCTCTAGCGTCCTTACTTCCATTTTTAATATTCACATAAAATATATACCCTAATCTATCATTTCTAGTCAAAATTTATATATATACATTAGCGCTTTCCTTTTGTATATCAATCTACCTATTTTATACCATATACTCTAAATATATCAAATGAATAAATAGCATTCTTCAACTTATTGATCAAATAATTTGCTGTTTCCAAAAACATTCTTTCAGCGTAATATTCTCTAACTGTATGCCATTGACACTCATATGATGTACTTAACTTCTTTATTGATAAATAATTCTTCTATCTCTTTTGCAAAAAATGCTTTTATTTCATCTAGACTTTCTTTAGGATATACATACTTTCCGTATCCAAATTGTCCATATTTAAACTTACGGTTTTCATCATTCATCGGAAGTTGACTTTGTGGAAATACTTGTAATATTCTATTTTTAGCTATTGTCGTATAACGGTGAGATATGACTTCGAAAGTTATAGGAAATTTCAAATCATTTGGTAGCTTCCGTCTTAATTCTATTAATAAATCATGATACTCTTCTTTCCAATTAGGATAAATGAATACAGGGGCTACTAAAAACCCTGTAGGATATCCTGCTTGCGCTACCTTGATACTTGCCTCTATTCTTTTATTACGAGAAGCTGTATGCTTTTCATATTGATCTATAATCGTTGAAGTATTAATACTAAATCTTATTTCTGTATGACCCATGTGTTCTAAACATAACAATGACTCTACATCATTATACTTTGTCACGAATCGAAACCTAGCATTTTCATTGATACCAAAATATTCTATAGTTTTTTGCAATGAATGAGTATAAGGCTCTACAGGTATAGGATCAGAAGTAGCTGCCCCTTCAAATATAGTAGTTTCTGGTAACCTTTGGTCAACATATTTTTGCGCTTGATTAAGAATTTCATCAATATTTGCATGTATTTTTATGAAAGGTTTATCTCCCAAACTTGTATTTAAATAACAGTACTCACATTGACCCATGCATCCTGATACTAGTGGAAGCTGATAATGGGCTGAGGGTTTACAGGTTTGAAACTTTAAGCTCTTTTTAGACCCAACGACTAATGTCTTTTTTCCTTCTCTATACTGAGTAAATAGGTCTTCTCCTGGAATGTGTTGTTTAATTCTATTTGAAGTTAAATAGATTATTTCTATCTGTGGTTTATCTTTAAACGTATTCAGGATTTCCTTGGCTATATTATAATCTAGTGCATCTTTTTCAAATATAATTCTTTTAGGTACAAACACTTTAGATTGCCACCTCTCATATCATTTCTTATTAAGTTTATTTAAATTATCTCTTATTGTTTGTATGGCACTTAAATTTATACTGAATCTTTAGGGATATTCAAAGTTTATTGTACTGATTTCCGGAATATATTTGGGGTCACTTCATACTGTTCCTGTTCGCTTTCTTTATCATTTTATCTAAAATTCTAATATATCAGCTATCCTCTTACTAGCAAAACCATCACCATATGGATTGCTTGCATGGCTCATTTTTTCATATTCTTCTCTATTTTCAAGTAACATCTTGAAGGTCTTATAAATAACCTCTTCATCCGTTCCAACTAGCTTAAGTGTTCCAGCAGCAATACCTTCTGGTCTCTCCGTTGTGTCTCTCATAACCAATACTGGCTTCCCTAAACTAGGAGCTTCCTCTTGAATACCTCCACTGTCAGTCAGAATTAAATATGATCTTGAAAGGAAGTTATGAAAATCCAGGACTTCCAGTGGTTCAATAATTTTTATTCTGTCACTATTACCTAGAATATCAATTGCTACTTCTCTTACCAAAGGGTTCATATGTATGGGATAAATTGCCTTCACATCTGGATGTTCATCCACAATTCTTTTTATGGCTCTAAACATGTGCTTCATTGGCTCACCTAGATTTTCTCTTCGGTGGGCTGTTATCATAATAAGTCTATTAACGCCAACCCATTCAAGGTGTTTATGAGCATATTCATCTCTTACCGTTGTTTTTAGAGCATCAATAGCTGTATTACCAGTTACGTAAATGGTAGAAGGATCTTTTCCTTCATTGATGAGATTCTGTTTAGACTTTTCGGTTGGAGCAAAATTATATTTAGCTATAATTCCTACAGCTTGACGATTAAATTCTTCGGGATATGGAGAATAAATATTGTAAGTCCTAAGTCCAGCTTCTACATGTCCTACTGGTATCTGCATATAAAAACATACCAAAGCAGTAACAAAAGTTGTAGACGTATCCCCATGCACTAAAACTATATCTGGTTTTACTTTTTCTAAAACAGCTTTCATTTTTTCTAGGATATTTATTGTTACATCAAACAACGTTTGCTTGTCCTTCATGATTGAAAGATCATAATCTGGCACTACAAGAAATGCCTCTAAAACCTGGTCAAGCATTTGCCTATGTTGACCTGTAACACAGACAACTGTATCTAACTTGTCTCTCGTTTTTAGTTCGTTTACTAAAGGACATATCTTAATTGCTTCTGGACGTGTTCCAAAGACAATCATAATTTTTTTATTCATGAATACTCTCCCTTCATTATTCTATCAAATTGCTATTCATTCTCACCATATATCATCCTTTATAACTTTTATGTCTATCTAAACGTATTCATACCTATTAGAAGTGATGTTTCTTCTCTTATAATTCTATAAACATATAGTTGATTCTGGAAATTTATCTCAATTCAGTTTCTTATTGCCTATAATTGTTTAGACATCTATTCCTTCTTAAATTTTTCTGTATAAATTTAGAAAATAGATGGCTTAGTTTATAACTGAATATATTTAATAACACATCATTAGGCCATACCATATTATGAACTAGCATTAATTTAATAATTATTGCTAATAAGGAGGATTTTAGTTTGGAAACGATAAGACTTCAACTTCAAAGACAATTAGCAGAAACAGTAAATTCAAATTCAAATGTAATATTTCAAACTGTAGTCAACAGTAATGGAGACGTAAGTTATAATTCATTAACTGGTGAAATAGTAATAAACAAAACAGGAAGATATTTTATCAACTGGTGGGTAACAACCCAAGCCTCTATGGGGGCGAGTAATGTAGCTTTTTCAATTCAAACATCACAAGGTGATGATTTAGTAGGAAATTCACCTATTAAACAGACTGAGGTTGTTGGATTTGGTATCATACAAGTTGATTCAGTTCCTTTAACGTTAAATTTAGTAAATAAAACTTCTAATACTGTGTATTACTCTACTTTGGTACCAATCAAGGCAAATTTAGTATTAGGTGAGCTACCAGAAGTTACAGGGGAAACTGGCGCTACTGGCGCTACTGGCGAAACCGGCGCTACTGGTGAAATGGGTGCTACCGGAGAAACCGGCGCTACTGGTGAAACTGGCGCTACTGGCGAAACTGGGGCTACTGGCGAGACTGGGGCTACTGGTGAAACTGGGGCTATCGGAGAGACCGGAGCTACTGGTGAGACCGGTGCTACTGGTGAAACTGGGGCTACTGGTGAGACTGGCGCTACTGGTGAAACCGGCGCTACGGGTGAAACTGGCGCTACTGGTGAAACCGGGGCTACTGGTGAAACCGGAGCTACGGGTGAAACCGGGGCTACTGGTGAGACCGGAGCTACTGGCGAGACCGGGGCTACTGGTGTAACTGGGGCTACCGGAGAAACTGGGGCTACTGGTAATACTGGCGCTACTGGCGAAACTGGGGCTACCGGAGAAACTGGCGCTACTGGTAATACTGGCGCTACTGGCGAAACTGGCGCTACCGGAGAAACTGGCGCTACTGGCGAAACCGGCGCTACTGGTGTAACTGGGGCTACTGGTGTAACTGGGGCTACTGGTGAGACTGGCGCTACTGGCGAAACCGGGGCTACTGGTGTAACTGGAGCTACTGGCGAAACTGGGGCTACCGGAGAAACTGGCGCTACTGGTAATACTGGCGCTACTGGCGAAACTGGCGCTACCGGAGAAACTGGAGCAACTGGAGCAACTGGCGAAACCGGGGCTACTGGTGTAACTGGTGTAACTGGGGCTACTGGCGCTACGGGTGAAACTGGGGCTACTGGCGAGACCGGAGCTACTGGTGAAACTGGCGCTACTGGCGAGACCGGAGCTACGGGTGAAACTGGGGCTACTGGTGAAACCGGCGCTACTGGTGAAATGGGGGCTACTGGTGAAACTGGCGCTACTGGTGAAACGGGGGCTACTGGCGAGACGGGGGCTACTGGTGTAACCGGAGCTACCGGAGAAACCGGCGCTACCGGAGAGACCGGAGCTACCGGCGCTACTGGTGAAACTGGGGCTACTGGCGAGACCGGGGCTACTGGCGAGACCGGCGCTACTGGTGAAACTGGAGCTACTGGTGTAACTGGGGCTATCGGAGAAACCGGAGCTACTGGCGCTACCGGAGCTACTGGTGAAATTGGGGCTACTGGTGAAACCGGCGCTACTGGTGAAACTGGGGCTACCGGAGAAACTGGGGCTACTGGTGAAACGGGGGCTACCGGAGAAACTGGTGAAATCGGCGCTACTGGTGTAACTGGGGCTACTGGTGAGACCGGCGCTACTGGCGCTACAACTCAATTAAGAGGTCTTCAAGTACAACTACAAGGCACAGAAACTGATGTTACGAGCGGATCACCAGTTTTATTTGACACAGTAATAAATGATTTATCCTCATTTCTATCATATGATAGTTTAACAGGTGAAATAACTATAACAGAAACAGGCATATTCTATATCAATTGGTGGGTATCGACAGATGGAATGGGAGGAGGATTAGATATCGTAATAACTTTCAGTATATCTACTTCTGCATCAGATAACATCCAGGCATCAAGTCCTATCCTAACTGGCCAAGTAAGTGGAAATGCATTTCTAGCGATAACTGCAAGTCCTGGAAGCCCTGTGACTTTGCGACTTATAAATGCTACTGATTCAACAATAGGTTTCGGTTCAACTCCAATTAAAGCAGATTTAAGTATATTTAATGTAACCCTTTAATTAATACTCCCATAGTAACTTAAGAACATTTGTTACTATGGGGTCATTTTTATATGAATACTGAGTTAGAACTTTGGCATTCACTTTATAAATCTCTACTAACTCTATGATATCTCTAAACAATCTCGAGCTTTCCCGTGAATCATTTTATTTTCTTTTGTAACTTATTATGTCCATTTTAATCATCACCCTCTGTATTAACTATATCCGATTCAATACACTGTTAATCCTTTAGTGTCGCAGAAAGTTGGTAAACTAGCTACTTCATTTGATATAACTATTGATTGTTGTAAACCAAATAATGAATATTGAACCCTCCCTCCACCTAAGAGGTGGGGGATTCTTTTTTGTAAGGAAGTTTGCTATTACGATTAAACCTCTTTAGAGGAAGCCTTATTCCTTTTGGCGTGTCCAAGTACGCCCTATACTGTAAGTATTGCTACTCGCAGTTTACATTTATGCTATTTTAATCCTTATTGGATTTACGTATTCTCTGTTAATTAAGTTGATATTTTCTATATTGGATTTTCTCATGATATTAAGTGAACCATTAATGTCAGCATTTATTATCACTCCTGTAGCTGACTTATATTGCCCTCTACTTATTCTTTTTCCGCTAACCATATGATTGTTCTTGTCAAAAGCTTTATAAATAGGCATATAATCATTAGCTAAAAAATCAGCTTTTGATGTATAGCTTTCTTCCTTTTCTATAAAAGTAATATCATATCTTAGACATTGATAAGTTAACTTTTTCCTTATATTACCTATAGGTATATTTACAAAATTTTGGTTGTTAGCTTTACCTAAGTTAACTTCTCTTTGGATCGTTGGATTATAACCAACGACTATAGTGCCAATATTATTATTTAGGCAATAATCAATAATTATTTTAACTGATTTATTTAGATAATCATTAACTCTGTTGTTTCTTTTACTCCACAGCTTTCGTTGAGCTTTAGTGATGTTTTTATTTTTTTGTTTATCTTTAATTCTTTGAAGTCTGCTATTTTCTTTATTGGCCCATTGGTTTATGGATTTTAGCCTTTTACCATCAACGATAAAAGCGTTGCCACTATTTGTAGCGCAAGTACATAAATTATCTACTCCTAAATCAATTGCAAGTGTATTATTTTTGTCTAAATTTCCTTTGAATTCTGGAATTTTATATATCCATTGAATTTCAAAGAACTTTGCATTTTTATCTTTAGGAAGTATTCTCACTTCTTTTATAGGTTTTCCTTTTAAATTTGAAGGTATATCGATTTTAACATTTCCATAAACCCTTCTGAAAGGAGGACTCATAGGCACGGTAAACTTGTCTTTAGACGTATTAAATTCTCCAAAAATAAGGTTAAAAAAATTATCTTTACGCAAATATTTAGGGAGCTTAATATCTTTATATTCATATTGACCTTTTCTAGCCATTTGAATTAAAGCAAAAAAAGACTTAAAGTTTCTATCAACAACTTTCATAATTTGTTGAGCTGAATTACTATTTAAGAGCGTATAATTTTCATTAGGCTTACAAAGATGATAGTTACTTTCATAACTTAAAAATTTCTTTTCAGCAAAATAATATTGTCTAACATTATAAAGTGCAACATTGTACATATTTTTAGATAAGAAACACATTTCTCTAAGCGCTTTATATTCAGTAATGGATAAGTGTTTAAGTTGTTGTTTTTGAACACCAAACAATACTTCTTGAACAGGTTTTTTAGACATATGATTTCCTCCTTTCGTAATTATTTACATATGAATATTTTAACATAAAATATAGTAAAGAATAACTACTTCTTTATAACTCAACACTGAAACAAAGGTAGTATAATCAACATTGGCTAACGCCAAATAAAAATTCACCACCCACTTAAAGAAGATGGGTGTACTCTTTTCATAAATAGAATAGATATAAAATACACCCCCCTGCTAGTCAAATATTAACTTGATATACATTCTCACCACATATCATCCTTTATAACTTTTATGTCTATCTAAACGTATTCGTACCTATCTAAATTGATGTTTCTTCTCTTCTATTTTTATAAACGCTACTTCTATTCCCTCTTCACTTTTTCTGTATAATTTTAGAGAATAAACAGCTTAGTTTTTAACTGAATATATTTAATAACACATCATTAGCCCATGTCATATTATGAACTAGCATTAACTTAATAATTATTGCTAAGGAGGATTTTAGTTTGGACACAATAAGACTTCAACTTCAAAGACAATTAGCAGAAACAGTAAATTCAAATTCAAATGTAATATTTCAAACTGTAGTCAACAGTAATGGAGACGTAGGTTATAATTCATTAACTGGTGAAATAGTAATAAACAAAACAGGAAGATATTTTATCAACTGGTGGGTAGCAACCCAAGCATCTATTGGGGCGAGTAATGTAGCTTTTTCAATTCAAACATCACAAGGTGATGATTTAATAGGAAATTCACCTATTAAACAGACTGAGGTTGTTGGATATGGTATCATACAAGTTGATTCAGCTCCTATAACGTTAAGTTTAGTAAATAAAACTTCTAATACTGTGTATTACTCTACTTTGGTACCAATCAAGGCAAATTTAGTATTAGGTGAGATACCAGAAGTTACTGGTGAAACCGGAGCTACGGGAGCAACTGGCGCTACCGGAGCAACTGGCGCTACCGGAGCAACTGGCGCTACCGGAGCAACTGGCATTACCGGCACAACTGGCGTTACCGGACCAACTGGCGCTACCGGAGCAACTGGCGTTACCGGACCAACTGGCGTTACCGGACCAACTGGCGCTACCGGAGATAGTCGTGATATGAACATTATCACATTCACACCATAGAATTGTTATAATCAAATTAATTCTTACGAGTAGAAATTTATATTATTAACTCAGCAGTTTTAGTTATCAAGTCAGACTGTCGCATTCACAGCGGTTAGAATTGGGGAATCACCTACAAGTTCAGTTTCTGCAACCTTTAGTGTCACAGAGAGTTGGTAAACTAGCTACTGCATTAGAGATAGCTATTAATTGTTGTAAACCAACGAAGGAGTAATAAAATAGATATAAAATACAGCCCCCTGATAGCTTAAAAATTTACTATCAGGGGGCTGATTTTTTTAAAATTGATTACTCCTTCCAAATGATTAAGTTTGGTTGAGGATCAAGAATAGATTCGTATTGCTCCCCTATTCCATATACAGCACCTGGATCAAGCTGTTTGTAGCGATTATATTTATATAGACGGTCTTCTTCTTTCATCCACCCTAGGTGCTTAAGTTTAAGTTGACTAATTTCCCCAGGTAATTGATAAATGTTTTGAGGAAGTCGCCCGCAGTGTTGAGGCGTTTCTTTCCACCTATAATTAAATTCTGGAACATACCTTACCATAAAGGGACGAAATATTGTATGAGATCTCCAGTACGTGTCTTCACGGTAAGAATTTTCATTCCACATGTCATATAATCTAAAAGAATAATTGTATACTTCTTGATTTTCCGCCAACTCTTTTATCATCGACCCAGCTTTGTCATCAAAAACTTCATCAGCATCCAAAATCAAAATCCAATCCGGTTTGGTTGCAATAACCATTTCCCAAAGCTGTTTTCTAAGCATAACTTCATTATTAAACCCTGTTTTAGGATTGGAAACAATGGTTAGAGGAATATCACTAAGAACAGTTTTACACACACCTACTGTATTATCTTCACTGGCATCGTCCAGAATAACTGCTTCATCAATATATAGGGATGCATGTTTAAGCACTCTTTCTAAATATCTGTTCCCTTCATTATGCACTAACATAGCCAGTGTAATTCTATTGCCTTTTTTTGCACTGCCAGGATTCACAGCAACAGTTGTATTAATTTTCGGAGATTCTACCCCTATACCCATTTGTTTTTTATAATCTCTTAGTCCCTCTAACTCTGATTCACGATATATATGATAGGGAGCACAATGAGTATCCCCATAGAGTTCTAAATTTAAAGCTGCAGCCCGCACACAAAAATGCCTATCTTCCCCCCAGAGATCCAAGTTATAGATTTGGCTAAAAGAGACGCCCAAGGATAGTGCGTGCTTGCTAATTAAAGTACATGCTCCAAGCATACCTACTTTATACGTGCCTGGTTTAGAAAGCATGTGAAGAAATTCAGCAGTTCTCTTATTAATTTCAACCTGATCTAAACTTTCTCCTCTTTGAGAATTATACATTTGATAGTGACCTGTAACCCATACTTGGGGTAGTGGTAACGACCCTTTTTGCCATTTAGTCCAGAAGACTTCAGATACGATGTCTTTTTGCAAAGACATCAAATGTTTGAGTGTTTGGGGTTGAACATAAAGATCTGAATCAATGAGAAAAAGGTAATCATAGCCTTCTTCGAGAGCAATTTTTATGAATTGATCTTTATAGGAAGCTATTTTCCAGATTAAACTCTCCCGCCAGTAGTGAGCATCTTCATTACAAATATAAGGATCCTCAGGATTTCCTCTAAAAATCCGAACGTTTTCCCTCTCGCTGGAAAATCTACTCAATAAGTCATGCTCGTTATTGTCATCAAAAAAAGCAAAATCTAGATCTAATCCCGTGCTGTCCAAGAGATCTAGCGATTGTAAAAATTCTATAAGGATTTTTTCGTTCTGGCGAACTGGACTTGCCAACAAAACACGCTGTTTCATTTAAATACTCCTTTCATTGTTTTTTACATTGGTTTTTGGAGCTTTTTATGTTAAATCATTGATTTACACTTTGCTCAACATCTAGACGCTATAACGGCGACTAAAAGCAGTTAGTTCACTAGGCTTAAGCACCTATAAAATAGCGTATTGACTCTATCAGGAATACCGAGAAGCTAGAGTCTAGCATCTAATGTGATTAGGGACTAAGATCTAGTAGCTAAAGCGAAGCGTAAAATGATAAGAGTCTAAATTGCTAGCTTCTAGCTTTTATTCCTCTTTTTAGGAATACCCTTAAGCTAGTGACAAGTGTCTAGTTGCTAGTAGCTGTTTACCGTTCCTTATATATTATGCTTTGTATTTAAAAATGTCTCTATCTGTATATAGTTCATATATTCATGTTGTAAAAATCATACATAGATAAAAGTGACTTCAAATATGATACATATTTTGTACTCTAGCATATTATATATTGTGAATTTTTTTAGGAGGATACAATGGTAACGATTAGTTTATGTATGATTGTAAAGAATGAGGAAGATGTTTTAGGCAGGTGTCTCAACTGCGTTATAGATATTGTTGACGAGATAATTATAGTAGATACAGGTTCCATAGATAACACAAAACAAATTGCACAAAAATATACAGACAAAATTTATGATTTTCAATGGATTGACGATTTTTCTGCTGCAAGGAATTTTTCTTACGCTAATGCTACAATGGATTATATCTTTTGGCTAGATGCTGATGATATAATTCTCGAAGAAGATAGAGAAAAATTAAAAAAACTTAAGCAAAGCTTATCTCAAAAGGTGGATCATGTAATGATGATGTATAATACAGGCTTCGATGCCAATGGAAAAGTTACTGTATCCTATTTTAGAGAACGCTTATCAAAAAGAGTAAATAACTCAAAATGGATGGAGCCGGTACACGAATGCTTAATTATAGGTGGCAATATTATAAATACAGATATTTGCATAACACATAAAAAAGAACATGGGACAATACCAGGTAGAAATATTTCTATATACAAAAAATTACTATCTAGAGGTACACCTTTATCTCCAAGAGGACTTTTCTATTATGCCAGAGAGTTATATCAAAATAATTTTATAGAAGACGCCATAAACTATTTTAATCAATTTTTAGATACAGAAAAAGGTTGGGTAGAAGATAATATAAGTACCTGCTTTGACCTTTCTAAATGTTATGCTATTAAAGGCGATAAAAAAAGCATGTTAAAAACACTACTCAGAAGCTTTGAATATGATACTCCAAGGGCTGAAATATGTTGTAATATAGGAACATATTTTTTTGAAGATTCAAATTACAACAAAGCTATCTTCTGGTATAAGCTCGCATCTGACCTTGATAAACCAGTTAATAGCTGGGGATTTATATCTCATGATTATTGGGGATATATACCCAATGTACAACTATGTGTTTGCTATGACAAATTAGGTAATATAGAAGAGGCAATTAAATATAATAATAAAGCTGCTGAATATAAGCCTAATTCTCCAGCAGTACTAGCAAATAAAAGCTACTTTGAAAAAATTACTGTATAATTTATTTCCCATAAAAGAAAAAGCTCACGAAGAGCTTTTTCTTTTATTATGGTAATATGAGTACTTCTAGAAATAAATTTCAACTCACTTTGTAGTTATAAAATAAATAAGGTTTCTAAATATTAAAAGTCAGTATTCATCAAGATATTTTTGCTACTTTAGATTGAGATTTTACAGTATTAACAATATCTTTATTAAACAGATCTATTAAACCCAACGATTCAATTTTGTCACATATTTCTTTTACATTTACATTATATAAATGTAACGCTTTCATCCTTTCAAAATAAACAGAACCAGAGAATGTATATTTTTTGCCCATACCTTCCTCTGTTGCCATAGCTTCTTTAACATAAGCGATAGCATCTCCTATACTCAACTGCCTAGGTAATTCTAGTAGTTGTATTCCTAATGAATGACGAACACTATTATGCCCAGCCAATATTCCTGTTGCTATTGCTTCCGTATGTCCTACAAGTAAGCCAGCCTTTTCTCCAGCACAAAAGAGATTATCCACACCTTGCACCTGAAGAAAATTGTCTCTTGGAGCCATACTGAAATATCTCATAGAATTTCCTTTACCCCCTGCATAAGGATCCTCATAACGTGCATTTTTAAACCCAGGTATTTTACTAAGTTTTTTTAGCTCAAAGAAAGGAGACATAAGTTTAGCATGACCTGTATCTAATAATATTATATTATCTTTATATGCATCTAAAGCATACTGTTGGCATGCTTTTACGCCTAAATGATCCTCAATTAATTCCTTAGGTATAGGAATAACAGCAACTCCTTTAGTATTCAATTCATCTTGGATTTCATGGGATAGGGATTCTTTATAAAGCTTACAAGATCCACTCATAGCCCCCACGCTACCATTGGCTTTCTTCCCCACCATTTCCTCAATACCTACTAATCCAGTTACACTAACTCTACCTCCAAAACTAGGACACCTTAAGATACACATAGCACAGCCATTTCCATACTTACTGCAATTATTCATTGGACCCGCTGTACCTGTAGTGTCAATAAATACATCTCCGCTAAACACACGACCTCGCTTGTCTTGGACAGATATAATGGTATCATTATTCATTGACAAGTCAGTTATTCTAGCTTCAAATACAACCTCAATACCTAGATTATTTAAATGATTCAAGACTTCCCCATGAGTATCAGCGATGTCATATAAACTTGCATGCTTGTGGCCAGGAAAATCTATATTTCTATGTCTAGCTGTTTTATCACATAGTTGAAATAAATCTCCGCCACCCATAGCGATCATCTCTTCGGTAGCAGTAAATCTACCATTGTTTCTCATAATGCCTCCTACAAGTCCTGTTCCCAAGAGCATATCTGTTCTTTCTAATAATGTTACCTTTGCACCAGCTTTTACCGCACCTATTGCAGCAGCACAGCCAGCCCACCCTCCACCGATGATAATCGTTTTTGCCATGTTACAATCCTCCTTGTAATAATATAGATAACCTAATCTGCTTTATTTGACCGCCAAATACACGTAAATATCATTTATAATAGTCACTATTTCTCTGCTTATTATTGATGAACATTGTTAATTTATGTCTAAAATCTACTCAAAGTTATGTACTATCCCCTATCTTTTTTTGTCTTAAATACAAATGAAGATTTAGCACCTTAAATTTAGGATGACATATTATATAATATAGCAGTTAAAATTGATAAAAATAAACTAGAAAGGATAATGTTATGGCTCCTAGGTATTTAAAAAATATTGAATATTATACTAATGACAATAATGATTTTGAATATGAACTTGAGACGCATCTTGGGGAAATTGTTACTGTTTTTACAACTAGTGGAGGGGTATCTGGTTCTGGTTTTACAGGAGTTTTACTCTCCGTAAAACCCTCCTATATTAAGTTAATTAGTCAGATTGGCCCGCCTCCGTCACTCATAATTGGTAACCATCATAATACAAATAAATACAACAGATCTACTAATAGAAGTAATAGGGATAAAACTAATATCTATAGCATCATGAGCGGTTCTGCAATGATTATTCCAATAGATAAAATCGTTTCATTAGCTTATAATATGCTATGAAAATAATATAAGATTACATTAGAACTTATTTAGTGTTACTTACTTCATTTCTAATATTAGCCTTATTGTTTAAGACTAGATAACAGTAATATAACTATTATTCACCATTCATGAACATGCTCATACTATATATTATGAGAACACAGTTCTCTAAAATATAATTAGGAGGTCATATATTGTCTAACGACTTAGGACGAAATTGTTGTGCCGGAGCAGACTTTGGTAGAACACTATGTAACTATGTTGGTGAAACTGTCACAATATTTACAGCAAGTGGTGGTCAATCAGGTTCAGGATTTACAGGCGTTGTATTAAGTGCAAACGAGTCATTTGTAAGACTTATAACAAGCGTAGGACCACCACCAGGATGTGCATTAGGTAATGCTTGTTCAGGATTTAATGTTGGAGCTGTAAATTCTTGCTCTACCAGAAGAAATTGGCGCTGTGGTAATCAATCAGGAGTTTGGGATGGTCTACCAGTTTCTCGTGTTGGCTCTGTAACAGATATCCCTGTAAGAAATATAGTATCTTTTGTCCACAACGCAGTTTAATATAAATAGTAAACCTACTTTTTTAGCATTTTAAACTGAGTTAGGTTCCTTTAAAAACCCGCTTTTTTAATAAAAGCGGGTTTTATTTCATTTGCAATAGTCACTGTTTCTATGGACATTGTAAATTTAATCTTCACTTTTCCAAAATTTGTGTAGAGCTTCTAGAACTTTTTTTAAATGTATAAATCAGTTCTATACAATCTGGTATCCTTATGAGTTTAGATCAAGTACCGCAGAAAGTTCGATAAGGCTGGGTTGATTTCCCAGGAAGTGTGGAGTAATCAGCCTGTTCGACAGTGTGGGCGTAGGGGCTTGAAAGAACATCAATAAGTTTCTCCATCACACTATAGTCTCCCTTCACTGCCGCTTCTAATGCTGCTTCTACCCGGTGGTTCCTAGGGATTAGCGCAGGATTGCTGCTACGCATCAACTGATGTGAGGAATCTTTAGGTTCCTCCTGTCTGCCTAGTCTTGCCTGCCACAGCTCATGCCACTGAGCAAATTCCGGGCTCTCAAACAGGACAGTTTCGGATAGAGTATCAAAAGTTAAAGCGCGGAAGGTATTGGTATAGTCACCACCATACTTTTGCATCATACTGAGTAATCCTTCAATAAGGAATTTATCTTGTATTTCTTCATTAAATATTCCCAGTTTTGATCTCATTCCCATGAGCCAATTAATTTGATACAATTCAGTAAATTCTGAAATTGCATCCTGGGCCAGTTTAACAGCCTGCTTTTCGTCGACATGCAGCAGTGGCAATATGCTTTCAGCAAATCGAGAAAGATTCCACCCACCAATATTGGGCTGATTGCCATAGGCATATCGACCTTGAGTATCAATGGAACTGAATACCGTTGCAGGGTCATAGGTATCCATAAAAGCGCAAGGACCATAATCAATAGTTTCTCCACTAATGGCCATATTGTCGGTGTTCATCACCCCATGGATAAAGCCAACTAGTTGCCATTTAGCAATCAGTGCGGCTTGACTCTTGATTACTTCCTTAAGAAGAAAAAGATAAGGGTTCGGACCAGGGTCGACATTTGGAAAATGTCGTTGCAATGTATAATCAGCCAAGGCCTGTAGATCCGAGACAGTACCCAATTTTAATGCGTATTGAAAAGTTCCCACGCGGATATGACTGGCAGCCACACGGATTAGAATTGCACCAGGTTTATCTCCTTCTCGATATACTGATTCACCAGTTGTCACTACAGCTAGGCTGCGGGTAGTAGGAATACCAAGGGCATGCATTGCTTCGCTCATAATGTATTCCCGCAACATTGGTCCAATTGCCGCTCTACCATCGCCCCCACGAGAATATGGTGTTCTACCTGAACCCTTAAGCTGAACATCTAACCGTTCACCTGAAGGCGTAATCTGCTCGCCAAGCAACATAGCGCGACCGTCGCCCAACATATTAAAATGCCCAAATTGATGCCCCGCATAAGCTTGAGCAAGTGGCAAAGCACCTTCAATAACTTGGTTACCAGCAAGTACTGCTACGCCATCTTTGCTTTGCAATGCCTGAGCGTTCAACCCCATGGATGTTGCCAACGCATCATTAAAAATGATCATCTTTGGTGAAGGTACAGGGTTTGGATCGAGTCTGGTAAAAAATGATTTCGGTAAACGGGCATAACTGTTATCTATATTCCATCCTGTTTCTATTACTTCTTTTTTCATAGTCTTCACATCTCCTTTTCCTTTTCTACTTTCCACTCTACACTCTACACTCTACATTCTACACTTTACATTCTTCACTCTTCACTCTTCACTCTTCACTCTTCACTTTGCATTTTACACTTTGCATTTTACACTCTACACTCTCTAGTATCTACTTCTGCAATTTTTTTATTATACTTCGACCCAAGTTCTGAAATAAGAGATATTAGGTAAATATTTCTCTAAGTAATACCAATTATGCGAAACAGGTTGAACAAAAAAATGATCCCAGGCAGAATTAACCGCTAGGGAACCACTTTTGTTGAATATCTCTTCTTCTTTCTTGCTAGTAAATTAACCAGCTAGTAAAGCTTCCTTAGTTTTTATTAATTCTTTTTCTATTCTTTTTAGATTACTTTTAATGTCTTGTATCTTCTCATGTTTAATAATACCTTTAATAAATTTGTTGTCTAATAAACCATTATTATTTTTCTTTTCTATCGCGATAAGGATTGATGCTGATACTATACCTGCTACTGCGCCCATTATAGAAAAAGCAATGACCTTTTCAATATCATCCCTCTTGTGTTTCTTCATGATTTTATCAATATTCTTTTGCAATTTCATGGTATCATCCTTTCATTTCAAAATCTTTACTACTTTATGAATACCCAGTATCCTACGATATAAACAAATGTATCTTAAAGGACCATAATGTCTTACCCAATCCACCTAAGCCAATATCGCTATTACTACAACCATCTAAAAATAAATTACCTTCATTTTTTTGACTTTACATGCTCTCTATATACTTGTATTGCAAAGTCAGAATGTGCATCAAATATCATATTAACCTCCAGAATATCGTACTAATAATAATTGCAATTAGTCCAAATAATGCACTAAGGTATATCCCTCGTATGGAAAACCGCCCCTCTTCTATGCTTCGACTTTTTAACAGTTTAATTACAAAAAAGAATATCATCATGTCTGTGATAGAAATTATGATTAGATAACTGGTTCCTAATAAATTGTAAAATACGGGAAGAAAACTGGTTATTATTACAAAAACAAATAGTAAAGCTGAAATGCGAAGAGCACTCTTTTTCCCTATAAGTATCGCAATCGACTTTACATTACGCTTTTTATCACCCTCAATATCCATTGCATCTGCTGCAATTTCCTCACCAAGATTAAAAAGAAATACCATTAGACTAAGAATCCAAACTGATTTATTCCATGGTTCTCCAACTACTATCCCACCAAGGATAAAAGTAATCGCAACAGAAGAACTAACCATCAAATTACCCATTAGTCCAATTTCTTTCAACTTCCAATTGTACAAGAAACCGATAAACCAAAAAACAATATATAATAATAGAGCTGATTTACCAATAAATACTGAGGCTACTAACCCGATCAATGTAGTAATAATAGTCAAAATAATAGCTGTTTCAGGTAAAATCAATCCAGATGGTAAAGGTCTGTGGGGTGCATTGACTTGATCTACTTCAATGTCAAAATAATCATTTAAGATCATTGCAGGACCTGATAAGAAAAATCCCCACAAAAATCCAAGAAATAATTTTGAAAATGAAGAAAAATTACCAATTGCGACTATTTCCCCTACCATTACACATACACCTGCAGCAAATGGTAGCTCTGGTCGTAATAATTCAATTAAACCTCTGACTTTCTTATAATTCATCATACTATTCCCTCTTTCTTAGTGGATATTTTCTATTTACTTCAATTTCCATTCTTTTATTCCCATATCGCCAAAAATCTGAATATGTTTCATTAAATTTCTTATCATTTGGATGAATAATCATTTCAAATGTTACTCTCGTACCCATTCTGACCTCCTTCGATTAACCTAAATTGACTAGACGATTCTACGCAAATTAATCCATATGTAAATTATACCATTAATCAGTATTTATTAAAGAGTATACAGTTTGACCTATAAATGTGCAGTCTACAAAGGGAATGTTAATTAAACTTTACTAAAACTTAATATAGAATTAAAGACTAAGACTAAAATGTTTTATATACTAAGATTATAAAATAAGATGTGGGAGGGATACGTGATGAGTCAGTTAAATTTTTGCATTGATATAGATGGAACTATTACAGAAGCTTATGACTGGATTCCAAGAGCAAATCAATATTTTAATACTAAAATTATACCTGAGAATGTAAAGGTTTATGAAATTCATAAGGCATTAGGCGTTCAGAGTGAATCATATGATGAATTTTACCACTTATATGGAGAGTTGATTCATGATGAGGTAAGAATAAGAATGGGTGTGAAGGACGTTCTAGATAAGTTGTACCAAAAACACAAAATCCACTTTGTTACGGCTCGAGAAGAGAAGATGAAAAATGTTACTGAAAAGTGGTTGCTCCATCATGAAATTCCAATGGATACTTTATCCTTATTAGGTACACATAATAAAGTGGCTAAGGCCTACGAATTATCCTGTGATATTTTTATTGAGGACCGGTACGAAAATGCAATGCAACTTGCAACATATGGATTTAATGTTCTACTCATCGACTGTTATTACAATCAAGGTCATTTAAATAGAGGAATAACCCGAGTTATGAATTGGCTGGAAATAGATGATTATATTGAGAAATATGCTCAAATATATCAATACGCACAAATTGCTACATAAGAATTAGCTAAAGCATTAGGCGTTAAGGTGGACGATTTAATAGTAAGAACATAAAAAGTACTTATCTTTAACGAACCATATAATCATAAAGTGACTTATACCTACTACAAATAGGCATGCTAATAACACAAAACATCACTAATATGAACAGGTATTAGTGATGTTTTTTATCAATATTTCTATACTAGAATTACTAAATAAGTCCTTGTAAACTATATGCAATAAAACTTTCTAATGAATTAATTGTGATTATTGCCTACTCTCTTTTTCCTAATAGACATGAATTTGTCGAGATAACCATTTGGGTGCATCAACAAAAATATACATTTGTAATATAATGTGAGGCTATTTCCCTTGGATTATACATACTCCTGCAGCTAATGGCAGCTTTGGTCTCAATCATTTATTCAATTAAACCTTTAATTCTTATCATTCATCAAATGTTCTCACTTTTTTCAGTCCCGCCAAGTGACACTTCTTCTTTAGTTCCTGATTTTTGATATAAATGCATACCTTCTATAGACAATTTTTCTTCCCATATCATCTTTAACAAATCTAAATCTTCTTTATATTCGGTTTTTGATTCATCTTTATCGTATTTAAGAGTATCAAGTACTTCAATTATAAATCTCGATTCACCGTGATCCGCCCACTCTTTTTGAAGCTCTTTATTAGAAAACTTTCCTAAATCTAATTGAAATTTCGTGCGATTAATCGTGCCTTTAATATTTTGAGATCCTTCAATATAGTACTTCTTATTTACACTAGAACGAATAATAAATATACCCATATCAGGTTTCATATGCTTGTATTGTTCTTTAAGTTCTTTTCTTCTATCCATACATTAATACCCCATTTCCTTTAGTATACTTGATAATGTTCGTAATCTCTCTCCGATAAGTTCACCATCATCACTAAGTGCTTGACTGAATAACTTAATATCTTCATCAATTTTTTTATTATCAGTACATACAGCTACTGTCATGGCATCACCCTGTAGTCCTACTCTGTCTATAATAGGGTTTGCTGTATCATATAATTTTTCAAATCGATAAGCATCTTGAAAGTGCAGTTTAGTTCTACAAACAAGAATTGCTAAATCAAGTACTCGGTGAAGGGGTAATTCTTCAGACTGTCTAGACCATTTCTCTCCTGTGTGTCTCCATACTTTAGCTGAGATATCCACCTTCCCACGATCATTCCACTGTGCTAATCCTAGTGAAAGACCCTTTGCATCTGTATCATAAGCATATCTACCATCAACATTTTCATAGTTTTCAGATACAATAACCGGTTTATGCTTTAAAATAGTTGGTATTTTCATCTTATTTACCTCCATTATTTTTCTTATTACTATCTACTAATCTACTAATCTACTAATCTACTAATCTACTAACTGTATTATATCAACTATATCTGTTCTGTCAATAGCTATACTGCATAGACCTTGTAATCTCCTGAACCATTATGTTTTATCAATGATATTTTAGGGAATAATAGTATTATATTGTACTTATTATATAAGAGTAGAGGAGGATTGAAATGAAAAGGATATTTTTATATCTATCAACACTGTTACTAGTATTTTTCTTGATTGTTTGTACCCCAAAACAACTTCTTATAGAGAATAAAAATAGTAATTCCAATCAGGAAAAATCCGTAGATGAAGATGAAGCAAATAAAGTAGATCAATGGACCATAAATGAATACAAGAACCCTAATGGAGGAGAATACGCAATGCTTGGAAAACATGAAGGTCGCTACTTTACAATAATTCTACGTTATCCTGGAGAATATGCTGAAGGCTTTGTCCCAAGAGCGAATAAGATTATCGATCACTTATACTGGACTGATACGAACAAATATTTGGTAGAACCCTAAATGTGGAGTTAATAATAAAAATCTGCTTTACTAAAAACATTAAAGCACCATATCCCCTTGCTTGGTATACGGTGCTTTAATGTACTATACAACATATATTTGCATCTCGAATAATTCTTTTACTCATTTGGCATATTTGAGTAAGCGAAAATTTAAAGCAATTGCAATACTTCCCAAAATAACAAATGAACCAACTAATCCGAATATTTGTCCTAACGGCAATTCAATTCCCATTGACGCCTGCATTATAGATTGTGCAATAACACATAAACCAACACAGCTTATTAGTGTTAACAAAACAGGTGTTAATTTATATCCTACGGTATTTCTCTTTAATAATAGGATCCCACATCCAACAGCAGAGGGTAATATTATTCCCAAATCTAATATAAAGGTTGGCTCGGTTGTATATATTTCAATATTTTCCATAGGATTTCCCGTTACAATAGCTGGAATGATTACTGATAACCAAACCAATACAGAACAACCACCGATAATCATAAAAACTGCTGTACCTTTCAACGTTGTATTATATAAACCATCATCTAAATTATTGCTTTTAAATAAGTCTATAACAGCAAATATAAATGTAAATAATGCACATGCAAAGTAAATTAAATATATAGGGAACATTCTATTAAAAGTTATGCCAAACACCGTACAGGAGGCAATATACAATAGTGCACAAAGGAAACCTACCTGTAGAAATGCGGAGCCACGAATCTTTTTGTTAAAGACAATAACCGAAATAAGCATCGCGACAATAATAATTACTGCCAAATCTGTACCTTTTGTTGCACCTACTTTCAAAATGGAATTATATGCGTAAATACCATCGCCATACAATTCTATTTTTTGTCCATAAATATTCTGAACAATAAATTTCTCACCTCCTGATGTGTAAAACAACCCCACAAAAGAAGAAACAAAAGCTATTATCGCTGTAATTATTGACATTCTATTTACTAAAGGTTTCATAATTCTCTCCAATCTGAAGTTTAAGCACTATATTATTATATATATTGCCTATTATCTTCCTTAAATTAGATCAGTAACGTTATTGCACTAATAAATAATAATATATTATTTTCATTTTTTGTACATTTTTATAAATACAATTGCTAATATTAAACAACAGATCCAAATTGATTGAACTCCAAAATAGTTACTTCCTATCGCTCCACCTATTGCTCCAATGATAAAAGCTATAATGATGAAATAATATTGGCAACTTTTATTTCTGGCCTCTAATTCTCTCGTAATATTAAATTTGCAGAGTTGTTCTGTTGCACAGCGCAAATTTCCTGTACACATAGTCGTAGCATATGCTGAGCCATTCATTGTTCTAAAGCTTTCCATCTGCATAGAACAAACAAAAGAAATTAAAACATTTGCTAACATATTAAACTTCCCTAACGGTATAAATCCTACAAGTAAAAGTACAATGAATTCTATAGAAATAGTAATCTGGCGCCAATGAACGTTTTGCTGTTCTCTATATTTCTTTTTAATTAATTCTGAAGCAATAATTCCTAAAACAAATGCAAGAATTGGTACTAGATAATAAAGTGCAGATCTTATATTCCCTTCTGCAATACTTAGACCCAGTAAAACAATATTTCCAGTTTGTGCATTTGCAAAGACCTTTCCTCTTAATATATATGTATATACATCTAAGTATCCACCAACAATTGCCAAAAGGATTCCTAGAAAAAAAGAATCTGATATCTGTTTTTGTTTTATATTATTCACATTATAACCCTTCTCATAAGATACCATATGACCATATTTACCGATAAATCAATACTATTATACCATATTTTTCATAATATCCTGACAATAATAAACAAGTAATAACAACAAAAGCTATAATTAGTAATTAAAAATTACTAGTTATAGCTTTATAGTATTTGTACTATTTTTCTTTCTTCAATTGTTCCAATCTTAATTTTATCCCTTGTTTAATAATAGCAGTCAATGTAATACCCGTCTTTTCAGAAATTTCTTTAATTTCTTTGTGATATTCGTCTGCTAGCTTAATTGTAATATGTCTAGTCATTATTTAACCTCCGTTCGTGTTTTAACTTAAACTAAGTATAACATTAAACTTAATGCTTTTCAATGCTTTTTAATCTATATCAAACTACGTAACCCCTTATGCTTGAGACTACCTCTATCTGTTCCCTAGAGATTTTCCTACTTCAACTCAATATTTTCCAACATTTTTATGAATTCTTCATTAATAACTACTATAAAATATTTTCCAATGTCTCTATTTTCTAGATTAATCCTAGTTCTCTCGTTGGATCCTCTTTTTTCTCTTTTCTTCATACATAAGTTTATCACCTCGTTTTAGTAATTCATCGAGGGTACAAGGGTTGTTATTATCGTACCTGGTTACCCCAATACTAATGGATAACTCATACAGCCGAGAGCTCTGTAAATTGTATTCTTTTAAATTTTCTGACAATTGTGTAACCAAGGTTTTTTCAACTGTTCCCTCAGTATCTAATGCCAATCCTATAAACTCATCACCACCAATACGGGAAATGATATCAGCGCTTCGAAATGTATTTATTAATATTCTAGCAACGTCAATTAGCGCACGATCTCCTTCAAGGTGGCCAAATGTATCATTAATCCATTTCATCTTATCCATATCTGCATACATCAAAATTAAGTTCTGCTTTAAACGATCTGCAGTTTTTATTTGCTGTGTTGCTAAAGTCATGAAACCTCGTCGATTATATAATCCAGTTAATTCATCAACCAACGCTAATTCACGCAATTTCTCTTCCCCTTGTTTTCTTTGGGTAATATCCGTAGTAATACCGTCAATATAAATTTGACCATCATTATCTTTTTTTCTGATAGCAGTATGTGAAGCCCAGAAAATTTTTCCTTTTAACGTAATCATTTCTAACTCTTCATCCTCGATAAATCCATCCTGAAGTATTTTATCGTTAAGCTCCTTTATTTTTTGACAATCTAAATAAAACTTCGATATGGGTTGTCTCATAAATTCATCTTTAGAGTCTGCTTCAAACATTTTCACTAAAGCAGGATTAGCTTCCAGGGAAACCCCATCTATAAAGGACGTACGTCTAGACACACCCACTGATAAATTGTTGACCAAGTCGGCATATTTTTGATAAGTGTCGTTTAATTGTTTAGTTCTTTCTATTACTTTTTTTTCAAGTTCAGAATAAAGAGTAGCGTTTTCCAGTGAAATAGCCGCCTGTGAAGCAAATATATTCAGTACCTCAATTCGTTCTTTAGTAAAGGCTTCTGTCAATACGTGATTTTCAAGATAGATAATTCCTTTTAATAAATTTTGAGATATGATTGGAAAACACATTACAGATAAAGTGGTATTTTCTAAATAATAATCGTCTGTTGAAAACTGGCTTTTTAGAATATTCCCTATAATCAAAGGTTCTTTTGTCCTAATCACATAACTAATCACTGATACAGGTAGCAGTCTGAATGTATCAGTATTTTCAAAATCAACCTCTTTGTCCTCAAATATACTCTTTCCCACACCTTCTACAATTTCGAAAGCAGATAAAATCCATCTAATATCATCTTTTAAAAAAATATACCCTTTATTGCTTCCCGAATTTTCAAGAATAATTTTCATAAGTCTTTCCAGAAGTGTATTTCTTTCTATCTCTCCTGAAATAGCTTGAGTAGCCTTAATTACGGCGTTCAAATCAAATGAATCAGCCGTAGCGATACTGCTTCTGTTTGAAGAATATTGTCCTGACTTTAAACTGTTTATTCCCCGAAATATAACATCCTTATATTTTTCTTCCATTTGTTTGGTTTTGCCCATTGCCTCCCAGGATAAAAAAGCTGAATAGGCCTCTTTTAAATAAAAGCTCCCAATCCTTTCAATTCCTAATCTCAGATACTGAAGCCCTGCAAGTTCACAAGCTAGGGCATAGTGATATGATCTGTTGTTTTCTTTAGCCCCAAGTATAGCTTTTTCGTATAATCTGAAGGCTTCATCGTACGTTCCTTCAAGCGCCTTCATCTCAGCAGCCACAAGATCATAAAGGTGTTGAAAGTTAAAAGGAGCATCCTTTGCTCTTTGATCTAACCATTCCTGATTTTCTTTTAATACTTTCTGTAATCTATCTCTTTCCTGTGAATATTCCATTCCTTGGATGGTTTTACAAATAGCAATGGAATATAAAAAATTATGAAGGGCTACAGTATAAAAGCCACTCATATGTGCAATATGTGGAATCACCTTTTCAGCAAGTGTGTAAGCCTTACTAAAATCACCGAACAAAACTGCTAAAAGTGTTCCGTATATACAGTAATAACATATCCCTATACCATTGTGTTGAATTTCTTTTACATGTTTTTCTTCATTAAAAGCTTCATCATCAAAGCTTCCATAGGTTAGGGTTTCTCCTTGTAAAGCTTTGACCAACTGATAAAAAACCACAAATGATTCCAATGAAAATAAATTATTCATCTTTTTTGCAAATGATAAAGCGGCCACTACTTCATCCTTCATCTCTGAAATAGAAATGCAGGATTCTAAAATGGCTACCTGAGAAGTAAAAAAACTGAAACATGAAAATTCAAACTCACCATTTTTCAGGTTACCTTTATAAGCTTCATGAGCATAGAAAACACCATTTTCCACGGGTTCGTACCAATGACACGTAAACAAGCCATACGTGTGATAAGTTCTATATAATTCATTAGTAAAACCTCTGATTTTTGCGATGTTAATTGCTGCCTTAGCAAGCTTATATCCTTGATCATAATTATTTCTAAGATTGATTAATGCCAAAATCAGAGCCGCTGAGCCTTCCAAAGACATTGGTGTAATACCTTTTTTCAGCATTCGGTTAGTATTTACCAAAGTAGCCCAAAATGAAGCCAAAGGATTGAAAAACAAACCTGCTGCTGCTATCCTGTTTAAGACTTTAGCAACGACTATGTCTTTTTTATCACTGAGATTTTCCTTTTCTTCCAGTCTTTCAATACTGCCTTTGCGTACATACTCATAATACTTTTCAATTTCTAATTGAACGATCTTTAGTAATTCATCTTTGGGATAATCTATTCCCAGTCTTTCAAGAAGAGATGCTCCCATAAAAAATGCTTCCTCGAATCGTCCCCGATTGGAAAGACTGATTAGTTGTATACAACATGAATCCACCAATTCCAAAGGTTCATTCGCAAGTTCTTCAATAACAATATACGTTTTATCCAATTCGTCAAATAATGCCAGACTATAAAGCACCAAATGATATTCAATGTATACCAACAGTAAAAATGGACGTTCTTTATTCCTAGGTTGATAAATAATCTCAATTATTAGCTCCAAATACTCTTTAGCCGTTGTAAAAGCAGATGAAAAAATTGCTTCATGGGCTGCCTTAAAAAATATTTCAATTGCTCTTTTCACTTCTTGTGTTTTTTTAAGGCAATCTATTCCCTTTGAATAGTGCTCTGCAATAATATAAAGGTAGTCTGATCCTTCATGTCCTCCAACAGCTTCATAGTATTTGGCTATTCTTATGTGGTTTTTTTTCCGAACACATTCTGTTAAAATCTGATATCCTGCTTGTTGAAACTTGTCATGGCAGAACTTGAATTGCAATTCACTATTGTCTTTGCTCGAAACGTAGATCATTTCTTCCTTAATAGCTGGCTTTAGTTCTTCAATGATGCTTTGCATATCTTTTCCAGATAACGCCGATAATACCTTGATATCAAAACGATTTCCAATACAAGCTGCTGTTGTAATCAACTCTTTCACAGATAAAGGGAGTAGTTCAATTTTGCCAATGAGATAATCAGCCACATTTTCCGAGGCTCTACTCTTCTTTATTTCAGCTTCGTTCCACTTCCATCTCATTTCATTCTGATCATAATAAAATAATTTATCTTCATTGCATTGTTTTAAAAATTCTATGGTATAAAATGGATTTCCAGAAGTCTTCTCATAAACCGCTTGGGCAAGCCCCATAATTTCTTTTTCTGGGAGATCCACAATACCAGCGATCATCTGTTTAATTGATCCTAAATTGAGACTTTCCAGTTGAATAACCTCAATACTGCCGTTATTCCTATTTACTTTTTCAATACTTCTCATGAGAGGGTGGGAGGCATCCACCTCGTTGTTCCGATAGGTACCGATAAACAGCAAGCTATTTACCTCTAGATCCAGATGTATGCTTACAAACAGCTCTAGAGAAGCCATATCTGCCCACTGTAAATCATCCATAAACAATACTAAGGGATGTTCCTGTGATGCAACAGCAACAATCCAGTTTTTCAGGGCGAGTTTGAACATAGTCTGTTCTTCGATAGTCGAAGTTGCTTTTATCTTTGGTTGTTTTCCGATGATTAGTTCAAGAAGGGGAACAGCTTCCGTGATTAGCCTGCTGCTAGATCCGATTTTATCCATTATCCGTTTTTTCCAATATTTCATTACTGTTTCAGGCTCTGAAAGAATATATCTACAGAATTGATCAATAGCCTCAAAATAAGCTGAATATGGCGTATTTCTGTTGTATTGATCATATTTCCCCGAGAGGAATATACCTCTTTCTTTAATTATAGACTTATGGAGCTCCTGTACCAGCGAGGTTTTACCAATCCCTGAATAACCACTGATAGCAAAACTTTCGACTTTTCCCTTCTTTACGTTTTGAAAGGAATTTAACAGTTTTCCTACTTCCTTATCTCTCCCATATATTTTTTGAGGAATCTCAAATTTATTACGAAGATCCCCAAGCCCTAGTTCAAATTGTTCTATGGTTGCATTTTTATTAAATTGTTCTAGGCATTCTTGCAAATCAAAAATTATCCCTGTAGCACTTCTATATCTTTCTTCAGGCATTTTGGCCATAAGTTTGCAAATAATCTCAGACACTGCTTTAGGAATCTGGGTATCAACTTCATTAGCAGTCATAGGAATTGCTGCAATCTGAAAATAAACAAGTTCTGCAGGATTATCAGAAATAAATGGTAACCTCCCACAAATCAGTTGATATAAGGTTACACCAAAAGAGTAAAAGTCTGTCCTGTAATCAATCAAACGGTTCATCCTTCCCGTCTGTTCAGGCGAAATATATGCCAATGATCCTTCCAGTTTGTTTGGGTTTAACGCTTGCATTTCCTCTAAGGAAAACTCGGAAGAAATATCGAAATCAATGAGCTTTAACAACTTTTTATCAGGATTATATACAATACTCATTGGATTAATATCTCTGTGAATAACGCCGTTCTTATGAATATGTTCAATACATTTTGCTGTTTTTATCGCAATCTCTAAAAATTCTGTCATGCTTAGTTTATTTTTTTCACTATACTGCAACAAGGAAACCGCTTCAAAATCTTCAAGCACTAAGAAATGCTGTGAATCAAAATATAAGAGTTCATAAGCCTTAATTACGTATTCGCCCTGTAGCTTATGTATTACTCTATATTCATTCTTCAGTTTGGAGGGGCTTATGAAATCATATGGATCACTTTTTATTGTTTTTATAACAACATTTTCTTTTGTTTCTAGATTTAAAGCTTTAAAATTAATCCTGTTCAACGAATGATGTATTGTTTCTAATACCTTATATTTTTGTATAATATTAAGCATTTTTCTGTCTCCTTTTTTTCATGCAATCTAATCCTTAATCTTCTATATATACAACAAAATATAAAATATTTTTTCTTAACAACTATAAAATCACATATATTCCTTTATTCATAGACGTTTAACACTCACCATGTGTTAATATACAAATGTATGACTTTGTATCTAAATTGTAAAATTTAGAATATGCGCTAGGTAATCTCTTTATACATATTAATCGGTTATATTACTCGTTAATTAAGTAATAATAAATAAATAATGTAACCTTATAATGCCCCTAGACTTCTATTGAAAATTGATAACCCTATCTTATTAAACGCTAATTCAAAAAAAAATCAACCAACCTTGTTGACCTCGCAAACAATTATATATTATGGAGGGAGCCTTAACAGTCAATTCAGAAAAGTTACTAAGATAAATCGTATATTCCAAACGATGAGAATCTTATGAAGATGCTATTTTGGCAACTGAAAAGGTAAGTAAACCCCTAAAATTTATAGTTTTATTTATTTGAGTAACGATTAAAACGGACCACCCAGTTTACATAGGTCGTCCGGTCCTGTTTATTTCACCAATAACATTTTAATTACTTCTCAGCACTCCATTAACCTGCTATTAGAGAGTATATTAATAAACTTTCTTAACTTTTCCTTTGTTTTTAAATCAGCAAAGGCTGCATCAACACTATTATAATATACTTGCTTATACTCATCTAAAGTAATATTAAAATACTTAAATATTACTTCACATTCCTTAGTCATATTTGTATCTGATACAGTTCTATTGTCAGTATTAACGGTTACCCTTATTCCATCATTAAAAAAATTGTAGAATGGGTGGTTTTCATAAGTATCTATTGCTTTAGTTTGAATGTTACTTGTTAAACACATTTCAAGAGTAATTTTTTTATCTTTTACAATATTATAGGCTTCTACGCAGTCTTTTATAAATACTCCATGGCCAATTCTTTCTGCGCCCAACATTTCTACTGCTTCAAGGACATTTTTACCTATTCCTGTTTCACCTGCATGGATAGTTACTCTATATCCATATTCTCTAGCTATTGCTATAGGTTCTATAAACTTATTACAAAAGCCTTCTCCTTCGGCTCCACATAAATCTACTGCGACTACACCCTTCCCTAGATATTTCCTTCCATCTTCCACAACCTCTAAAGCTTTGTCTGCAGACATAAACCTCATGCAACAGAGTATTACATTGCCTCTTATATCATATTTTTCTTCTGCTTGCCTAATTCCAAGTATTACACTCTCTATAATCTCACAAACACTTAACCCTTTAGTTATGTGAAGTAATGGTGCAAATCTAACTTCAATGTATTTAACATTTTCTTTTGCAGAGTCCTCAAGAAGTTCATATGTAATTCTCCTTAAACTTTCTTTAGATTGCATTACTAAATTTGGTATTTCAAATCTTTTCAAATATTCATCGAGTGACTTACATTCTTCTGGGGCAGTAACTTCTTTTCTAATATTGTAAGCATCATAAAAGGGTATACTTATCCCCTCTTCCTTTGCTATATCAATTATGGTTTCTGGTCTTAAACTGCCATCTAAATGGCAATGCAACTCAATTTTAGGTAGCTCTTCATATTCTATACTACTATATTTCATATTAACCTCCAATTCAAATTTGTTAACGGGTATCCTATTCGTTAAATACATTAACTAATTTTGAATTTCTTAGATTATACAATATCCCTTTTATTATATAAAACAAAGGTAATCGTAGTAATACATATGACAATACCTATAGACAATAGAATATAAACTAAATCTAATCGTCCATCCATAAGAAGGGTTTTTCCTTCGAAGTATTTGAAAGGTGTTATGTATTTAAGGTTTTCTAATTTATGATTAATATCAATTGCAATAGATAACATAAACGTACTAAGTACTACTGCTGTAGATAAGGAAGTTGCTTTCTTTGTATTACTTGTAATTACTGACGTCCCTAGTCCAATGGTAAAAAACACTACTTGAGAGATGAAAAGTCCAGCCATCATCAGTAGTATAGTATCATTTATGGAAGCCGCTTTATTATAGATTCCTACAAATAATATAGAAGAAATGGTTGTAATTATGTTAAAAATAATCAAATTTATTAAACCTGCACTTATTTTTGAAAAGATAACTTTACTTCTAGAAACTGGTTTTACTAATAAGAAATCTGCAGTCATATCCCGTTCTTCCTTAGACAAAATTACAGCGCCAAGCATAACAGCATGAATACTGCCTAACAATAAAAAATATAAAAAGAATACTGCATAGAACCCTCCTATAGACATTAAGTCTATTGTTCCTACCCCAAAAATACTCTTCATAGCCTCAGGTAAGCTTTCAAAAATCGCATTAATAGAATCCCCTGTTTCAGCAAATGCTGAATACTTTACCATCCCTATAGCAATCAATAAAGATTGACATACACACCATATGATTAACGATTTTAAGTTAGACTTTAATTCTCTACGTATGATATTCATATTTTTCCTCCTTTTCAAACGAATTAACGCTACTTCTCCCAATTGCTTTTCACGTTTAGTTATCATTTTTAATAGTTGAAGCTAAACTGAAGGTATATCTTTTTTGGAATAGATCACGTATGCTCCAAATGTAAACAATATGATTAATGCCCCACATAATACAAGATACTTTGTGTTATAACTACCTGTCTCTAGTATTTCTTGTGGTTTAAAATATGCAAATGGAGTAAAATAGGTAAGTTTTTCTTCTCCAAGAGTTTCATTTAACAAGTTAATAATGTAAAATCCAAATACTATTCCTAAGGATAAAGGTAAAACAGTTCTTATTTTTTTGATTAAAACAGATATGAATAAACCAAGGGACGCAAAAAACAATTGGACAAAGAATAAGGTTATACTAATTAAGAGTAAAGTTTTTACGTCGTAAGGATTTTCCTTAAATAGATCTACCGTAATTTTAGATGCAATTACAAATACGATATTCGTAATACTAATATGAGTTAAAATAGCTATTATTTTACTTGTAATAATTTTACTTCTCGTTACTGGTTTAACCAATAGAAAATCAGCAGTTTTTTCTCGAATCTCAGATGACAAGACAGATACGCCTAGATTCATAGCTTGTATGGACCCTGCTATAAGGATATAGGAAAAAACAAAGCTATAAAATCCTACCTCTGAAGACAGATCCATTGTCGTTATACCAAATGCCCTCAGAAACTCTTCGGGAAGATTTGCAAGCATCTTCTGCATAAGATCAATATCTTTATATACAACAGGAAACATAGACATAAATAATATTAAAATTCCTAGTATAGATATTATCCATGTTATCGTAGATTTTCGATAGGTCTTTAACTCATGAAAATAAATATTCATATTGTTAATCCTCCTTCTCATAATAATGCATAAATATTTCCTCTAATGTTGGCTCTTCTACAATTAAATTCGAGACTTTTTTTAAAGACAATTTTTGAATAATCGTATTTACATCCCCTTTAAATAGGAAGTTCACATGATTATTATGAAATTCATAGTTTGTTACTCCAGCTAGATTAAAATAGTCAGATGGTATTTGTTCTTGGATGTCTATTTTAAATCTTTTATAGTTAGAATCTTTAAGTGTTTTCATGTTTTCAACTTTTACAATGGTACCTTCTTTAATAATTGCTACTTTATTACATAATTTTTGCACTTCGCTGAGAATATGAGAAGAAAACAGTACAGTAGTACCTTTTTTATTTTCTTCTAATATTAAATCAAAAAACTTTTGCTGCATTAGTGGATCAAGACCTCCAGTAGGTTCATCTAATATTACTAATTTGGGTTGATGAGCTAATCCCTGTACAATCCCTACTTTCTTTTTATTCCCATAGGATAAATCATCGACTTTTTTCTTGAGATTCAAATCCATAATCTCTGCTAATTCATGAATTCTCTTTGTACAATCCTTATTATAGAAACTTGCTGAATACTTCAGTATATCTATAACTTTCATGTTATCATAATAAAAAACTTCAGAGGGTAAATACCCAATATGCTTTCTTATTTCAGGTCCTCCGGTTATACAATCCTTGCCGAAAATTTTTGCACTTCCACTGGTAGGATAAATTAAAGATAATAATGTACGGATTGTGGTAGATTTGCCTGATCCGTTAGGTCCAATAAATCCAAAAATCTCACCCTCCTCAACGTTAAAGCTAACATCAACAATACCACGTTCTTTTCCATAATACTTTGTCAATTTTTCAATTTCAATTATATTCATTGTGAAACCCCCTTATTTTTTGATTCATTTTGTCCATCAATATTACCTATACCAAATTTTAAAAAGTTTATATGCAATTGCTTAACTTACACGAATATTGATATTATACTCTCCATTTTTACCAATCACCAGTGAATTGCTCTTTGAATTCTACAGTCATAGAGTACTTCACTGTTTCTATTTTGAATTATAGCATTTTCTAAACAAACTGTCGTAATTACTTGCCTATTTTTAAACAATTCTAAAAATATAGAAATAAAAATACATTAAATATATTAAAATATTTTATTATTTAATCCTTGAACTGCTTATTATAAAGTTCCTTGTATACTCCATTTTCTTTTAATAGCTCTCCGTGTGTTCCCCTTTCAATAATTCTTCCTTCTTTTACTACAAAAATCACATCAGCTGATATAATCGTTGATAGTCTATGAGCAATGACTAGGCTAGTTCTAGACTTTAATAGAGGCTCTATTGCTTCCTGGATCAATTGTTCTGAATTAGAGTCCAAAGCAGATGTCGCTTCATCCAAAATAACAATTCGAGGATTTTTAAGTAAGGTACGTGCAATAGATATCCTTTGTTTTTCTCCTCCAGATAATTTTATTCCTCGTTCCCCTACAAGTGCATCATAGCCTTCAGGTAATGAAACAATAAAATCGTGAATGTTTGCCTTCTTACACACGTCAATAAGTTCTTCGTCTGTAGCGTCCTTTCGAGCAAAAATCAAGTTTTCACGTATGGTTGTATTAAACAGAAACGTATCCTGGGTGACCATGCCAATCTGACTACGCAAGAATTGGAGTGTTATATCCTTTATATTGTTACCATCAATATAAATGGCTCCATCTGTAACATCATATAACCGTGGAACCAGATAAGTAATGGTAGTTTTTCCTGCACCACTAGCTCCTACAAAAGCTGCCATTTGACCAGCCTTAATTTCAAAATCTACATGATGAAGAGTTGTCGTGTTTTCATCATAAGCAAATCTAACATGATCAAACCGTATATTCCCTTCTACTGGGTTCATTGTTTTTACCTGGCATAATCCATTTGTTTCGTTTTTTAAATCTAGATATTGAAAGATTCGTTCAAATAAAGCCATAGAGCGGACAATATCTACATGAATATTCGCAAAAGTGTTTATAGGTCCATATAATCTGTCTACAAGATTTACAAACATAACAATGCCTCCAATGGTAATCTCTTGATATTTAATCAAAATAAGACCTCCAAAAAGATAAATCAATAAGGGACCAATAGATACAAAAGTCTGTATAGTCATAATAAACCAACGCCCTATCAATGTTTCACGCATTGCTAGTTGAGTTACTTCATCATTAACCTTCTTAAATTCTTGATTTATATCATTTTCTTTTGTAAAAATTTTAATTAGCATGGTTCCACTTACATTTAACGTTTCCGTAATTACATTCATAAGTTCAGCAAGTTTCGTTTGCATTTCTGTAGCAATCTTAAATCTTGACTTCCCAACTTTTCTTGTAGGGGATAAAAATAAAGGCAATATAAATAGACTGATCATAGCAAGTTTCCAATTTAGATAAAATAGAGCAGCAGCAGTTGTAACAAAAACAAAAACTCCTTGAAGAATACGGACAAAGGTATTAGAAAATACCCCTTCAATGCCTCCTATATCATTACTCATTCGCGAGGTAATCTCTCCACTGGCAACATTAGAAAAAAAACTTAAAGGCATAAGCTGTAAGTGCTGATACATCTGCATTCTTAGATCTCGAATAATATTTTTAGAAACAAGGCTGTTTAAATAACTTTGCCCTACAAAAATCAAATTGGTAATTAAAAGTAGTCCAAAAGATAATAGAATATATAAAATAAGTAAATTGATATTGCTTTGAGGCAATGCAATATCGATTATATTCTTTGTAATAATAGAAGGCACTACTCCCAATGCTGATGTGGTGATAATTGTTATGACCATTACAGCCATAAGCTTCCAATACGGTTTAAAATAAGAAAATATCCGTATAATCAGCTCTTTCGAAATATCTGGTTTCTCATTAGTTTCCTTATAGAATCGTCCACCTTTAAAACCTGGTCCTTGCATTTTCAACCTTCTTTCTGCCTAGTTTTTACGTTTATACCTTTTTATTCAAAATCTTCATTTCTCCTAACTTTACTTTTTTTGCACTTGCCTTAGTATATGATTAACCTATTTACCATTTATGCCCATAAAATAAATTAACAAAACTATAAGTGTAATTATTTTACCCAACATGAGTAAAATAACGATTACCGATACTGTTTTTACTTCTGCATTACTTGATACATTTTCTAATATTTTACATAGTTAATGCTCCTATGATACCTATCAACGATGAATTGTATGAAAACGAATGAATCCGTCAATAATTATAGTAAGTAAATAATTTTACAATGACGTAAAACAACAGCCAGTAGCATCCCACTGGCTGTTGTTTTATTTTCATGCCTACTTTTTTCAGACATTTTCTTCGACTATGATAACGGTAGGTATGAAATTTTTGGGGAGTGACTTATTAGTAACCACGTAAAACTACAATTCAGGTTTTGAATTGGGCTTTCCTGCTTCAATTAACACTGTGTTCCTTGCCAAGAAAAACCCCTGAATAAACAATAGTAAACCGGTTCCCATTAATAGCCATTCTATTTTAATCATATCCGATATTGGTCCAAATATGAGCATCCCAAGGGGCATCATCGAGGTAGAAATCATTCCTAATACGCCAAATACTCTTCCTAGGTAATCCCCATCTACCTTCTCTTGTAATAAGACCATCGATGGGGTATTAAAGATTGGCATTGCCACACCGTTTAAACCCATGAAAATCAAATAGATCCCAAAAACAGGAATGATCCCAAGTGCAAATGTACATATTCCAAATATAAGACATGCTAGTGTCATCGTATGAATCTTGTTTTTGAACCCCCCCCAAGAAGCTATCAAAATTCCTCCTAACATCATGCCTATAGCAAAGGCAATCTCAATAGCCGTTAAGCGCCAAACATCAGCACCGAAGCTACGAGTAACCTGTAGTGGAGTTAGAAATGCAACAGGGGCAACTAATACAAAGAAAAACGCAAAAAAAATAAAAAATTTCTTAACAAAGTTGTGATTTTTAATATAGATAAAACCTTGTTGTAAGTCGCTAAAATAGCTGGTAGTCTGCTTTTGTAAGGCTTTAGCATGAACTGGAATTTTTAAAAATACAAGTAGTGTAATAATCGCTATGGCCGCGGTAATTACATCAATAAAGAAAATCATTTCAATTGTAGCCAGAGTAAGAAGTGCACCGCTGACCATGGGAGACACAAGCATGACAATTCCTTGAATACTTCCATTTATTCCGTTAATTTTAGTAAGCTTGTCCTCTGGTACTAGCTGAGGAAGGATTGCGCCGACAGCTGGAGTCTGAATACCTGTTCCGATAGCGCGCACAGCAGACATCACAAAAAGCAACCAAAGCGTACCATATCCCATTAAAAATAAGATGGCTAGTATAAGGGTTGAAATCGCAATTAATGCATCAGACAGAATGATAAGCACTTTCCGATTATACCGATCAGCCCATACCCCCGCAATGGGAGATAGAATAAAGGTAGGCACGAAGCCACATAGGATAGATATTGTCATCATGATACCCGACTGAGTGGTTAATGTGATATGCCACATAATGGCATACTGAACTAAGGATGATCCAAAGAGGGAAATGCTCTGACTGCCCAAAAATAGAGTAGTTTTCTTTTTCCACATTGTTTCCTTACGATCTTTAATTATATGTTCATTTTTTTGTTTGATTCTCATACACATCCTTTTTTAAATCCTTAGGGAATAGTTCTCAATTTATATCATCTATCTATATAAAAAGACCTAATACTTCTTCACTTGTTCGTATCTGACCAATTTTAGGAAAGATGTATTTACAAACATAATCATGTTCTTCTTTTGTTGAAGCTGTCATTGCATCTTCCACAAAAATTTGCTTATAACCATGTTGATAAGCTTCTCTTGCTGTAGTATCCACACCAAGCGAAGTGGAAATACCGCATAGTACAATAGTATCAATTCCACGACGTCGTAACTGTAAGTCAAGGTCAGTACCATAGAATGCGCCCCATTGTCGTTTGGTAATCGTATGAACATTTTTAATATTTGCTATTTCAGGCACAAAACTATCTGAGCCTTCTTGGAATTGTACTGGATTAGTTTTCAAATCTATATTTGGCTTTAAAACATCTTTTTCATCTACACATGAAACTCTTACACGAACCACAAATGCTCCCTGCTGCGTGAATGCATTCATTAATTTGCTTGCATTCTCAACAACCTGGGCGCTAGTATAAGGGGATCGCTGACTGTTTACAATTCCATTTTGCAAGTCAATCACTACAAGGGCTGTTTTTTCTACTTTCATTAATTCAGTTTCTGTTAATTTTATATCTTTCATTTTCTTCTCTCCTATTCATTCCGAATCTTTAGTGATGGGGATATAGTCATATTAGAGACTTTGTACAACCGGTTTACGAAGATACCCTTAAGAGACAAGCAAAAAAACAACTACGAAGTATTTGAGTAGAGTATTTGCTGGTCAATTAAGTACAGAAACCACGACGCCCAGATCTTCTATATCATCAATTACTCATCCAAAATTTATAACAGTCGTTCTCTCTGATCAATTAATATTATCTCATTATTGTACTTAGCTAATATCTCTTTTTGCTGTAATTCAAGTCCATAATCATTCATTACTGACCCTTTTATTAACTCTGCTATGTCCATAAACTTTACTCATTTTTACTATCTCATACTTAATCTTTTTTTGACTATAAGTTATGACACTACTCTATGCATTGATTTTATGTCATGTTTCTAACGGTGTCAATACTGTTAAGTTATGACACTCAATGCCAAAATAAAAAAGAGCATTATTGCTCTTAATGTTGCGTAGTATATGAATAATGTGTCATAGATGAATCTAATTTTATGCTTATTTTTACAACTCGGCATATTAAAATTTATTGCTGCATGTTTTTGCTAACAAACTGATGCAATGTATGTGGCTCCCGTCCCAGAATCTGTGATAACAAAACACTATTTCCACGGAAACTGTGTTCATTGTAATGCCGGAACATAGTCAGTAGCGTCTGTGCCTGATAGCTAGATGCATCGATTTTCATCTGCCCAATAAAAGCTTCATCTGTGATATATACAGATTTAACTTCTCTGCCTGCCACCTCGGAAAAAACTGCTTCCATATCCCGTAATGAATAACTGCCTTTTCCGCAAAGTTCAAAAGTTCCATTCGCATAATCTTTGCTACTTAAAATAACAGCAGCTGCCTCTGCAAAATCCTCCATATCCACAAGACTCATCTGCATATTATCTGAGGTAAAAAACTTCTGAAGCATGGGACCACCGCTCTGAACGGATTTCACAGTTGGCATCAGCATCTGCATAAAGACAGCTGGTTGAATAACTGCAAAGTCCAGACCAGAATCCACCACCAACTGTTCTGTATGCAACTTTCTTTTATGATGCGGCATATCCTGAAGCACTGAATGTAGCACGGAATGGTAAACGAAATATATGTTTCCCATTTTCTTAGCGATTCGTATCATCTGTGCGCCGATTTCATCTTCTTTAGGATTAGCGGCAGAGCAAATATAGTACATGGTGTCCACTCCATGAAGAGCTTCTCTCAAATCTTTTTCTTCCGACATATCACCAAGGAATACTTCCGTTGCACCAGCTTCTTTTACCTTTTCTATATTGGAGGCTCTGTGAATAAACGCCTTTGTCTTGATTCCTGCTTTACTTAACGCTCGAATGACTGCACATCCGACCTGTCCGCTTGCACCTGTTATCAATATCATAATGTTCCTCTCTTTCTATCTCACGAACAAATTCTTATTTATCTGTTTCAGTTCATGTTGCACATTTTCCTACTATTGTGTCCGTATTTAATTATACAACAGAGTAATGTAATTATTCAAATATTTAACAAAATTAAATATAAATTACTTCCCTAATTTTAAAATCTTTTAACTTTGTATCAGAATGATATGTATGCGACTGGACTAATAAATGTTTGGTTTTCACAGTATCCTTCTCTGTATTAAAAAACTGTAACCATTTAAACCAGTACATATAGTTAGCAAGGTATTTCGTAGCAACGCTATGAAATCCATACATCCATTCTTTTAGTTTGCTATGAAACGCATTAATATGTTGTATATGATATATGCCTTCCTTGTGCTTCCCACGTTTAATTTGCTGTAATTCAACATCTAAATTTTTAGCGAATTTAATATAACTCTTATATGAATCGGTACAGAGGATAGATTCATCCTCAATCCGACCAGTAAAGAGCCTTTCTAAATCCGTATGTTTCATCCTACCATAGCCCTCTAAGCTGACTTCCTCCATCATTAATAAGTTTTTTTCCAATCTTTTGTCGCTTCTTACAAGTTCATCCAGTGTAACTCCGAAAATATCACTTAACGCAATAAGTTTCTCTAAATCAGGATAGCTCTGTCCTGTCTCCCATTTTGATATGGCCTGGCGGCTGACATGAAGTTCGCTAGCCAATGCATCCTGTGATAGATTCAATTTATTCCTTCCCTCTTTTATTCGATCTAATAATTCCATAAACACTCACCTTTCTCACTTTTTTCATAGTTTAATACTAGTGTTGGATTCTCATTTTGTAAAGATACTTATTTTTGCATCAGCCGCAACTTATGGTTGCAAACTAGATCTACAGCGGTTTTCATGCACACGGAACTAAATATTAGTGATAGTACTGTTATGTTCTCTGATACTTTTCCTGGAATGCCTTTTGTAGTAGGAAATAATATAAATCTAGTAATAGTGAGTGAAAACATAGATGAAATAAAACTACATTTAATACACTAATTTCTTCTTACTTTTATGTATTAGTCATTGGATTAAACGAAATAATAGTATTTGAACTAATTATTGGAATAATTGCTACAGTATTTTTTGGGAATATTTTATCCTTATTGCAAAAATAAAAAGTGGGTGGAATAAATGAAAAGCATTATTGGGATTCAAGACAGTTGTTATATATGTGGTAAAACGGGTCCACTGGAAGAGCATCATGTTTTCAACGGCTCCAAGCGTAGACATAGTGAAAGATACGGTTTAAAAGTTGATTTGTGTTCTTATTGCCACAGAGGGTCAGAAGGGGTACATGGTAAGTACGGTCAAGAAAAAAGTTTGAAAATAAAGAGAGAGATTCAGCAGTTGTTTGAAAAGAGATATAGTAGAGAAAAATTTATACAGATATTCCATAAAAATTATCTATATAACATGAATCCATAGTTATTATTATATCATTTATATCTAACAAGTTTTGATAAAATTCTTCATACTTGTAGGTCTAACTTATTTTGATTTAGGAGTCTTTATTCCTTGGCTTAGCACTTCTATCGTTTTTCTCACACGAATATTTCTCGTTTCTATTTTCTTGGCACTTTCTCTCTACTGAACATATTCTTTCTTATGACTATATGATAGCTTGTCAAAGAATTTCTGAGATTCTGATATATTTTTGAGCACAATTTCCAGGTCTGGGCGAATCCGCATTTTCCATCCTTAAAAGGTAATTCTGATTCTCTTTGTCATATTTGTCTGCAAACTTAATTGTACTTTTACATAATGGGTTATAATCTGATAGCTGTATTAATTTATAATTAGTGGGAATTCTAAAATAAACATCTCATGAAAGAAGGAAGAATATAATGCACAAAAAATCAGAAACAGTAAATTCACTGAATCAACTTTTACAAGGAGAGTATATGGCAATAGAAGCTTTTAATGTATTCATATCTAAATTAGATGATGACTATGCAAAACTTTGCTTTCAAAGTATCCAAACGCAACATAGAAATAATATAGATATTTTAGCAAAACATATACAAGATATAGGTGGACAACCACATGAAAATACTGGTTTAAAGGGTAAAATGGCTGAAATTAAACTTGATATGGGCTTGAGTTCAGATAAATCTAAAGTTATCAATAAAGCCATAGAAGGAGAAACTCAGGGAATTAATATGGCTGAAAAAGTTTTAAGGGGTAAATTAGATGATGCTTCAAGAAAGATTGCAGGTGAAATATTACAAAATGATAGAACCTCTATTGATAAGATCAGAAATTTAATATCATCATAAAATAAAAGCCATAATATCTCCGGATTGAACAAGTGTACGATATATATATGCTATAGAGCACTATCACCGGAGAAAATTATTCAAAACATTTCAAAAACTTTAAACCACCTTGAATTGTAAATAACAACAGTCATTTCCAGCAATATTGAACTATTTTCACTTGTATGTTACTAGATCTATTCCCCAACATTATTACATAGTTGACGTATAGCAAGGTTATACTATCTAAATGAAATTTAGTAAATACTTAAAATTAAAAAACAAGAGGAGAAAAATATGGGAATTTTAGATGGAAATTAAAAACATGAACCAATGCATTATGGCGAAATATTTGGAGCTTGGAGCTACCTTTTGGTGGCTCAGTCAACCTTTGTAGAAAATCAATTAATGATTAACCATACGGGTGATAAAGATTTAAAAGAATTTGTGGAAGATTATAATACTCTTCTGGAATCACAAATTAAGGAATTGAGTGACTTGCTAAAGAAAAATGGTGTTGCACTACCACCATGTCCCCCAGAGCGCGCCATTGTAAATTTAGAGGATATTCCAGTTGGAGCTAGAATAATGGATATAGAAATAGCTAATTCAAGGGCAAAACTTATTGCAACAGGTCTAGTGGGTTGTAGTACAATTATGGGGAATTCCACTAACGAAGATATTGGCATAATGTTTGGAAAATTCCATATTAAGAAAGCAAAATATGCAAGTAATATCTTAAAATTATTAAAAGAAAAAGGTTGGTTAATTCTACCTCCATTACACAACCAAGGTGCCCACATTGGTTAAATAGATACGTACTTTTTAAAGATTCACGATAAAAGAGGATAGTATATAATACCCTCTTTTATCATAGTATAGAGTGTTGTTAACATATTGCACTACCTTGTCTCTTAGCCTTTTGTATCTGTCTCAGTTTTTGTATAACTTCTTGAAGATTATTAGTTGCTTCTCACTAAATTTAGTATCTTGTTTCTTCATCATAATATACTCCCTCTTCTCCTAAATTTTAGCTATTTACTTTATTTAAAGGGACACATATAAACCATTGCAAACCTAAAAAACCTGTCACATTTTGACTATTACCTAAGAAATAAACAGTCTCGTTAGTATTATGTGGACTTGAAAAAAAGAATATTAGAAGAGAATTAAATCCTAAGGACCGTAGAAATAAAATTATTAAATTCACGGAAATAGGCGGTCAATATGCAAACAGTATACTTGGAGAACTTAAATCAGCAGAAATAAAAGCATTAAGTACTTGTTACAAGAAGAAAGGAAATCTATGTTTGTAAGCTTCAGTTTATTATCTGATTTATTTGCTAAAAGTCTTTCCAAATGATGTGTATGTGTTCAAATCAATAAATAAAATAACGGAGGTAGTTAAACTTGGTTGGTTAAATTGGCTCAACCAGCCTTTGTTTGATGGCTTGAATAAGCTCATCCCTTAGACCGATATGTTTTATATAGCTTTCAAAGGAGTTATACTCTTTCTTGATATATGCAATCGTTTCTTCCATATTCTGATAGTGTGACTGTATAAGATACTCGGGGACCTCATATGGCATATTGGCAAGTCTAGGATTTCTGCGAACATTTGTATAGGTAATCTCATAATTGCTCACTATGTCCTGGTCATCAACACCCGATAAGCCCAACAATAACATAGAAATGATACCGGTTCTATCTTTACCAGCTATGCAATGATATAAAATAGCTCCTTCTTTCGCTTCTGCTATAGTATGTAAAACTTTTAATACAGCATCCTTCTCATGATTAAGCACATAAATATACATTGCTTTTAAAGCATCTTTAGGGTCATCTTTATCATTTAAGCCATAATTTTCTCTATTTATCAGAGAAATATGGTGGTAATCAATATGTTCCATGGATGAAAATTGGTTGGGTGATACCTTTATCTCTCCAGGGCTTCGTAGATCAATAACAGTTTTTACTTTAAAGGATTCTAGAACTTTAAAATCATTTTCTGTAAGATAAGCCACATCATCACTACGAAAAATGCGATGCCATCGTGTCATGTAACCCCCAGAAATTACATATCCTCCTAAGTCTCGTGTATTATAAGTGCCTTGTAATCCAATTCTACTTAAATGCTTCATTTTTAAGTTCTCCTTTTCATTTTCTATTTCTTCCCCGTCATCTCTCTCCAAAGTTTACGTGAGGTATATTTATTATTATATACAATTTAAGAAATTACAATCTATACTGAAAACTTATTATATATTATGATTGTATGCCTCAATTATACCTTGTGTACGCATTTATAGGTAACATAGGCAACAAAATTAAGATAATGTCCTTTAGTCATCTCATGAGTAAAGGTGATATAAAAATCATCCTCTATTTCTTCCACAGTTAGTCTATGTAACGTATCAACTGGTTTAGGGATAAGAGGTACGAGTTTACGTCCACAACAAGAAATCTCTGCTTCCTCTGTAGCAGTCATTGTGTTACTACAATTAGGACATTAACAAAACGACCAGTATTGTGCTATTTAAAATTAGACTTTATTATTAATCTAATGCTTAATCCACATCTGTCGCTATTAATATAACATCATCTATTGAGTACCCATGGGTACTCTCAAAGCTTGAATAATTATTCTTTATCTTTTTATATAGCTTTCTTGTATATGACATTCTAAAAGGATAATATTTCTCAATATTTTTAATGTATTCTTTACTAAACAAGTTATGGTTTTGTGAAATTGCTTCAAAAATAAGAAAAACCAAATTTTTGTTTAAAAACGCTTTCATTTTATTGGATTCCTCATAAATGAAGCCCTCACCTAAATCTTCTATTATTTTATTAGAAAAATCAAATAAAGCATTAGTAATATTATCTAAAGGTCTTTTTTCTGAAGTCTCCGAAAATATAGTCATGTGTCCATTGTTTAGATCTTCTTTTGCATCCTGTAAATCATCACAAAACTGAAGTAGTGTTCCATAAGCAAACGCAAAATCTGCTTGAGCTCCAGACAGTTTTCCACTTACTAAATAAGCATCTGCAAGTACTGAAGCACCACCTTTTACAATACTTATTCCTAATATATCCCTTTCGTAAGGTGGAGTCATAACGTTATGCTGAGTAAGACTATTGCACTGAGCATCATGTATGCATAAAAGACTTTCATATAATTCTATATAGGAAGCCCTAGGATATTGACCCTCAATTATACTAACAAAACTAAATAAAGCTTCTTCATAGGAGTTACTCGATTCTATTTTTTCACCTTCTAATCTTAATCTAAATATTTTATTAATATATTGTTTATCTTGAAAGGATATTTCGGTGCTGTCTAAATAGTTATCAGTGTAGGGATAAAGCATACTATAAGCAAAAATAGAAGGTGTATATTCCACCTTTATGTTAAAAAGAACTTGGAGTATGTTCATAATCCAAACATTTCTAAGGGCTTGCACCATTTTATCTAAGTTTATATTATTATCAAATTCTTTAACATTACAAATAAACTTATGTGTTATTATTGGAAGTGATTTTGAGAATTCACCATTAATCTCATCTTCAGTAAAACCTGAATTATGCCCAAAATTTCTGATCATAGACCACAAAGTATTCCTCCAATTGACTCGCTGATCTTCAATTTTAGGGCATTGCTTTAGGTGAGAAAATAGGTCATTCAAAAACTTATTCATATGCTTTTCTTGTAATTTTTTTTCTTTAAGACTAATTTGTTCACCTAAGGCAGGAAAACATTTATCAGTAGCCCACCATAATTTCATATATTTATTCTTAAACTTTTCTATCATTGTATTTACAGCTACGTTATCCATAATTACCCCCATATCCAGTTATGATCTGTAGACATACATAACTGTAGTATATACGCTTTCTTAATTATATTTTAAGCTTTGGTTTGTATTAACTTATATCCTCTGGTGTGTCTATATATTATCATCAATTTCGTTATGATAATATATAAATTGTTCCAAAATTAGTCAAATTAAGATTAAGCATATAATTAAAGCTTATATATTATCGCATTTTAATCTTTCACATTTAATGCTGCCTACGTTTACAGGATTATTATGTATTTATCGCAATAGTGCAAATAGATATTTATAAGTTTGAACTACTTGATTTTTAAATTTATATTGAAACACATGACCAACTGTTCCATATTTTTCATTATATAACTACATATGAATTTTCATTGATCTAATCTTCCATTAAATAAAAAAGCTTTACTCATAGTTAATCCAGAGCAAAGCATTTTTTTACTAGTCTTTATATTGAGATAATTGACTTTGTGCAGTGTCTAATGTATTTATAATCTCTAGAATTGAATTTTTGTCATCTTGTCTTTGTATATAATTTATTGCTTGTTTTAATACATTGGCAGTAGTTTTTACTGAAGACAAACTTTGCTCAACAGATTGTTTTGCTGTTACTTGCATATAATACCTCCTATATCTAATTTTTAACAGGTGAAGATACAGTTACTCTATACCATTTCTTACTTCTAATCTTTTAGACAACTGATCACGTGCAGAGTTTAATGAAACTATTGCTTGTTGAATTTTATCTTTGTTTTCTTGTTTTTCTACAGAGTCAAGTGATTGTTGTAATGAATCAACACAAGTTTGTAATGATGACATACTTTCATTAATGACCTTCCTAGCATTTCCTTGCATAATATCCCTCCTTATTTTAAAAATAGTATTTACATAATATTAAATAAATATTTATTAAGTACTTGGATTTAGTAAATCGTTATTTTAAAATTTGCCGTATGCCTAATATTTTATCTCTAAATTTTCCAAGAAATTATGTTATATTAAATTCCTTCTTTTAGTTTCTTAGCCTTTTGTATCTGTCTCAGTTTTTGTATAACTTCGTGAAACTTATTAATAGCGTCTCTGTTAGACTCAGTATCCTGTATTTTCTTTTCTAATTCTGAAATTTTGTCAATTAAATGATTTATTGTATCCTGTACGTTTCTAATAACTTGTACTGTACGAATTTCTTTAGCAGCCTGAGCTTTTTTCTTTTCCTTTTCACCCCCAACATCAAACAACTTTGTCAAAGCCATGAAAATAACTGTTCCTATTATAATGGCTACTCCTATTCCAGGTATCATTCCAAACCCTAATCCAATTGTGGACAGTCCACTAGTAATTCCTGCTGCACTTAACCCAATTACACTACCACTAAAGTATACAGCCGCTATGGGAACACCAACTGCACCTAACCCGGCAATTCCTGATTTTAGCGTATCTGCAGCATACTTATCATCAATCCCTCTATCAGCAATTTCTTTAGCTTTTTGAGCAAATTTACGCATTTCTTTGTCTTGTTTATTGGTTATATCAAATTCATTCTTTAACCTTGTAAGTAGTTGTTGTTGGACATAACTTATTTTATCGTTACATATTGATATCTCAATGGAGTTCAAATAAACTATGTACTTTATTTCCTTGATATCTACCTTTATATTTTGTACGATTTCTTCAACATTTGGCTCTTCGACCAAGTAATTTTGAATTGCTAATTTACCTTGTTCAGAAAATCCTTCTGTGTTTATAATCTCAAAAATTTTCCTTAATTCATCCTGATCAAGACCACCATCAACATAGGCTACATGAAATAAAAGACCATAAAGATTAATTAGTTGCTTCTCACTAAATTCAGTTCTTTGTTTCTTCGCCATATTATACTCCCTCTTCTCCCAAATTTTAGAACTTTTTACGTTTGAAATAATCTTATTATACCGAGATTTATAGAAAATGTTCTGATTCTATGACATAATAAATCTAAACACAAGTTCCGTAGTTATTGCTACGGCTAGAATGGCAAAAATAAGAAATTCAGAAATTCCATACCATATTAGATCAGAAATATTAATGAATAAGGAATTTTAAAACTGATCATGAAAAAGTGAAGAACAGCCCCTAAGGGGACACCCTAAATTTTCAGTTTCTATGCTTATTTTATATATTATTTTGAAATTGCAATATTATACCTAAAACATATTGAATATACTTACAATGAATCTTACGAATATAGTGGCAAACAATATTTTTACTATAGAGACCTTACTTCTAAAAAGTCATCGAAATTGTTGGCAAGTTGTGACATCAATAACTATATGATTTAATGCAGGGGTTTCCTTAGAAATAAAATTGTTAGATTCACGGAAATGGGAAATCAACATGCAAACAGTATACGTAGAGAACTTAAATTAATAGAAATAGAGACCTTAAGTAATATGTTACAAGAAAAAAGAAATCTATGTTTGCAATCTTCAGTTTATTAGCTAACTTATTAGCTAAAAGTCTTCCAAGATGATGTGATGTTTAAAAAGCTGACTCCTGTAAAATACAGAAATCAGCTTTTAGTTGCATTGGCATTTTTTAAACTTCCTAAACATAATACCATTTCAAATAATGTGAGGTGATTTTATTGTCAATCTAAATTACGTTACTTCTTATTTCTTGCATTTTTTCCTTTAATATATTTTTTAGCATTTTTCATGCCACCAAAACTACTAAACATCTCGTTAATTTTTTCTTTTTCAATTTGTTTTGAGTTTAATCCATTGTATTTGACTTCCTTTTTTAGTTTATTATAACTTTCTAGCCTATCTAAAGATAAGAATCCATTACGAATTGCTTGCTTCACTGCACATTTAGGTTCACTTCCATGAGTACAGTCGTGAAATTTACAGTAAGAAGCAAACTCATCAATGTCAGAAAATGTTTTTGATACATCTACGTTATCGAGCCCTAGCTCCCTCATTCCAGGAGTATCTATGACAGCTCCCCCACCAGGCATTCTAATCAACTCACGCCTTGTAGTCGTATGTCTCCCTTTATCATCACTTCTTATTTCTTTAGTATCCATAATGTCTTCCCCTACAATTTTATTGATCAAAGTTGATTTACCAACTCCTGAAGAACCAATAAAAGCAGCTGTTATACCTCTAGATATATAATTTGTAACAAATAAAAATCCTTCATCACTTATACTAGAAGTAATAAGTACATCTATACCAATTGCTACCTTAGACACTTCATTTAACTTTGTATGCAAATCTTTACATAAATCTGATTTTGTAAGAACTAATACAGGAATTGTACCGCTATCACAAGCTATAGAAAGATATCTCTCAAGCCTCCTTAAATTATAATCATGATTCAGTGACATACAAATAAAAACAGTATCAATATTCGCAGCGACTATTTGCATGCTCTTTGAAGTGCCTGAAGCTTTTCGCTCAAATATATTTTTTCTCTTTAATACATGATGAATTATTCCCTTGTCACTCGTATCATCCAGTAGGTCAATCATAACAAAATCTCCTACTGCAGGGTAACTACTTAAAAATCTTACTTTATATCTAAATTTTCCAGAAATTCTAGCAATCACTTCTCCATTTTCTGTAATGACTTCATAGCAATCTTTGGATTGAGAAGAAACTCTACCAATAATTAGATCACTATATAATGAAGCCTCCTGAACATATTTTTCCGTAAGTCCTATACTTTCCATATCGATTTTCACCACTATATCCTCCTAGTTTTCTATTTGAAAGCTTGGGAGGTGAATTCTACTTATTTCGTAAACACCTCCCCGTTTGATACAATCTCGGCTATTACTGTGTTATTCATAATGAACAACTCCTTTCTCTTCTAATTACTCTCAGTATAAATCTTTTAGATATATTTTTCTAGTAGAAAATTGCATCTAAAACCCTAGATAAAATACGATAACAGTTAATTGCAATTCAAATATAAAATAAGTATAGTTTATGAAACTACTATTAGTTCATATATTCAATTGTTATGGTATAATAAAATAAACCAAGGCAGAGAAAAAAAATGTTAAAATTTAATCTGTTTTCTGGGAGAAAATGTTATGACAAATATTATATATGCGAGGCTTATAAATAGATGATTACAAAAGAATACATTGAAAAGAAAATTACTGAATATCCCATATTAGAATATGCATTTTTTGATACATCTGAACTTAACTTTTATCCAAATGTTAGAACGATATGTAAAAGCGAATGTCCACAATATGGTAAATCATGGTCCTGTCCACCTGGTGTTGGAACATTGGAAGAATGTAAAGCGAGATGTACTAAATACAAGAATGCGTTTATTTTCAGTACGATATCTGAAGTAAGTGATATTTCAAATATGGATGAAGTGCTATCAACTTTAACAGAACATATACAGATAGTAAATGAAATAAAGAATAATGCTTTCAGTAAAGAAGAAGATATACTGATCCTTACAGCAGAATCATGTGCTATATGTGATCAATGTTCATATCCTGATGAACCTTGCACACATTCGGAAAAAATGTATCCATGCATTGAAAGCCATACAATCATTGTTACAGAAATATGTGAAAACCATAATTTATCATTTTTCAATGGATATAATATAGTAACATGGTTTTGTCTGATACTATATTAAGTAATTAATTTATATACTGTTTAATCCACTTAAATTTTTTCCTCTAAAATTAATTAAAAAGACTAATTAGTTACGGTTAGTCTTTTTCTCAATTTATAAAACATCCTGTTCTCTGAATAAGCTTGAAATAGCTTCATCATAATCGTATAATCTATTTGATTTCTTAATTTTTTTTGTATATTTTGCATTATCAGAAAACATCGGAATCATATAAAACCATAATTCTTTCATCTTAAACAAGACATTCCTATCTCCAAAGAGTATTTTTTTATAATCTTCATAAATTTTATCATGAAAGTCTTTTAGTAATTTTTTTTCAAGTTTAATATTATTTATAATATCACTGATCAGTCCTGGATGGGCTAATAATCCCCTGCCAAACATTAAAGTATCTACATTAGGGAAATCAGACGAAAACTCTTTGTAATCTTTGATTGTAAAAATGTCACCATTATAACAAATAGGATTTTTGCTTAAAATTAAAGCTTCCTTAAAGATTTTCATATTAGGTTTATTTTTATAGAAATCTTTTTGAATCCTTGGATGAATAATAAGCTCTTCTATAGGATATTTGTTAAATATTTTGATTAAATCGTAAAATTCTTCAGGTTGGTCTTTTCCTATTCTGGTTTTTAATGAGATTTTTGTTATGGATTGAGAAAAAATTTCGTCTAAAAATACATCAAGCTCTTCTCTTTTCGAAAGAAATCCAGATCCTCTATTTTTTGAAACTACAGTTCCAGAAGGACACCCCAAATTTAAATTAATCTCATTATATCCCAGCAGCTTTATTTTCTTTGAAGTATGAATAAAATCTTTTGCATTATTAGTTAGTAATTGTGGAATCAAAACTAGTCCTTGGTTGTTTTCAGGTAAAATATCATTTAATTCCCGTGTTTTAAAATTTTCACTTTGATTTGCAACAATAAAAGGTGAAAAGTATTTATCTATATTATTGAAAAAAGCATTATGGGCATTTCTATAAATGTACCCAGTCAAACCTTCCATAGGTGCGAAATAAAAACTCATATATCTAATAGCTCCTTTATTTAAGTAGTTTCCTTTCTACCAATGACACACACATTTTACTATATGGTGATACTAGCATCTCTATATATATGCTTACTCTATCAAAAGCCACAAATTTCATTTAATCACCTTCCTACATATTTACCTACAAATAAAAAGCATAGTGCTAATATTTACTTACCACAACATCTTTTATACTTCTTTGCACTACCACAGGGGCATGGTTCATTTCTCCCAATTTTCTTGCGGGTTTTTATGTCTATGATATTAGAATCCTTTTGATTTACACGAGGAGACTGAAAAGGAACTGCTACTACCGTCTCATTATTCTCTCGACTTATTTGTGCTGGTGTATACCCTTTTAAAACCCAACGAGGAGTATTATTGCATAAGTGGACTAAAAGTTCTGCGAATTCATTTATAAAATCAAATGAGGCAATCTCAAAAATTGTGTGCATATACTCAACAAGGTCTTGTAATTTTTGATCTGCATAAATTGCGTTATTTAAGTTCACCTTAAATTCTTTCACATTTTTATCTGTCAAATGATGATGCTTTAATAAATAACCAGTTAAATTTTTCATTTCTAAATTTTCTTCCACATAGTCAGGGTCACTAGCCTTAAAAATGTCTTCAATGGTAAATGGATAATAATTTATATTAGAACGTACTTCAAGTTCTTTTGTAAGTTTCTCTAGCTTTGAAACTCTTGTAGAATATAAACTACATGAAGTATATTGGAAATTTCTGTAGTAATCACTTCCTGATGTTATTACATTTTTATAGTCTTTATAGTCTATAGTTGTATCAGTGTAAATCTCTACCAAATTGCACATCAAATCCATATCGACAACACCATAATAATATAATAAGCCCTGAGTTAATTTGATCCACACTGTATTTCTTTTAATCATTTTTTCAAGTTTAGCATCCTCGATCTTAGAAACAACTTCTACAATTTCTTGAGGCATAAACATCTCATTTCCATTATCAGAAAATCTTGGAAAAGCGATACCGTTATACATCAACCACTTTGCATTAGAATAGGAAATATCTTTTTCTTTAACTGTATTCGAATTTAAAGCCAATTTTTTTACGATTTCATAGCGGTCTTCATCTAATAGAACAAGTACCTTCATAAAATTCTTAGGAATCAAATCTTTAAGCTGATCCGCTAATTCTGCCTTCTTTAAGGAACTTAAATTTTTAAACTGATAATTTTTACGGATAGTATCCATTTCACTCTTTGTTAATACACTAAACACTTCACAAAGATGATTCGTGATATATCCCTTTTTCCAAAACCGTAGTTGTTCATCTATCGTATTTTTCATATTTTCTCCTTCGTTTTTTTGTTTTTAGGATTTACATATCTGAAAATAAATCTATTAAACATTATAGACGTATACTGTCTAGTCACTCTTTGCCCCCAAATATTTAATGGTAGCCTAATTTTAATACGTTAGTTCTGTAGACAGTGTTTTTTATCCTAAAATAAAGCTATTGATTAAATCATAGACTTTTAAAAGCAGACTATCCATTTTTTTATCCTTAAAAAACTTTAGCTCAATACGAATACCACCAGACATGGTTAGTTTAATTTCAGAGTCAAGGTCAAAAGTACCTGCTGTCTCTACAGAATATGTAATTATATTTTTATAGGGTATCGAAAAATATTCAATCTTTTTACCAGTTATACCTTGCTTGTCTGCTACTAATATTCTCTTATCAGTGAATACCGCTACATCTCTTATAGTTTTAACAGCGAATTGTACAGTTTCTCTTTCAGAAATAAAAGGTTCTAGTTCTCTTGATATTGGAATTTGATTATAAAAATTAAAAACCTTATTTATATTCACATCTGCCATATTGCTTTCCTCCTTCTAAAATATAGAGCAAGATTATAAAGTTTACACATGCTAAACCTCAAAAATCAAGACTCTACTGTTTTCGAATTTATTAATAATTATATCATTTTTTTCCATATTTAAACTGCTTTTATTGTAATTTAACATCAATCTCTGAACAGGCATGTATAGTAACTATCCGACCTTGCTATAAATATTAGCAACTTGGCAGAGTATAAGGTTTCCAAGTTGTTTACAGATGTTTTTATTCAATTAATGAAAAATTGATAATGAACTTAATAGTTTGCTTTTGTGAATTGTATTTGGTATCATATGATTTGTAACAACATTACAAAAATATATTAAAAAAAACATTAAAAAAGGTGGTTTTCGAATTGATAAACGTAAAATTACTATGGTTATACAATGGATAATCAAGATCAAAAACGTCAGCGACGTATTCGATATAAAGGTACTCATCCTAAAACTTTTAAAGAGAAATATAAGGAATTGCAACCAGAGAAATATGCTGATACCGTGGCAAGGGTTATCCAAAAAGGCAGTACTCCTGCTGGTATGCATCTTTCAATTTGCGTTAAAGAAATATTAGAATTCTTACAAATTACTCCTGGACAAACTGGATTAGATGCAACACTAGGATATGGTGGTCATACTTTAGAGATGCTTAAATGTTTACATTCAAAGGGGCACTTGTATGCAATTGATGTAGATTCTATTGAATTACCGCGCACCCAAGAGCGTTTAGAGCACTTAGGTTATGGCTCCGAAATTTTAACGATCAAGCAAATTAACTTTTCAAATATAGATCAAATTGCTTTCGAATCAGGACCATTAGATTTTGTATTGGCAGATTTGGGTGTCTCTTCAATGCAAATAGACAATCCTGAAAGAGGATTTTCATTTAAGAGTGAAGGACCATTAGATTTACGGCTGAATCCTAAAAAAGGTATATCTGCAGCAGCTCGTTTAAAAACTATTTCACAAGATGAATTACAAGGTATGTTGTTAGAAAACGCGGACGAGCCTAATTCCGAGGCAATCGCTCGTGCCATTATTTCCGAAATTAACAAAGGAATAGATATATCAACAACAACTCAGCTCCAACAAATTATCAAAGATGCGCTGAAATTTATTCCAGAAAACACTAGGGACGATGAGATTAAAAAATCTTGTCAACGATGCTTTCAAGCCCTCAGAATTGATGTCAATAATGAATTTGAAGTGTTATATGAATTTTTGGAAAAACTTCCTGCTACCCTTGCTAAAGGTGGGCGCGTCGCTATACTTTCATTTCATTCAGGAGAAGATCGTCTCGTTAAAAAATCTTTTAAACGCTTTTTCCGTGAAGGTGTCTACCTTGAAATAGCTCCTGATGCTATTCGACCATCATCAGAAGAATGTAATACCAATAGTCGTGCTCGTTCTGCAAAATTGCGTTGGGCTATAAAAGCATGATTTGATTTTCTCTAGAGGAGCTTTAAAATTAAACATGATAAGAGGAGCTCATACTTTATGAGCTCCTCTTATCATTCAATTACAGGCTAATTACCTCATCTAACTATTTTTATGAATTAATAGTTTTTATCAGCGTAACCGACCCAACCGCCTTCTTTAACAAGGGTCTTGTCAAACTCGCCGACTTTAAAGTCAATTGTTTCAGTTTTCTCAGTTGATGTTACAATAATCTTATCATTGTCAACATCAACTTCTATGGATGTATCCTTGCCTGAGTAGTTTTCTAAAAGATAGTCTATCTTCTCCTTGGATAATTCGATTGCGAACATTCCGCAGTTGTACATATTCTGCCTAAATATTCTTGCAAAATTTTCTGCAATAACCACATTGATTCCATTGACTTCCAAAGCCCATGGAGCATGCTCTCTGGAAGAACCACAGCCAAAATTTGATCTGGTCACAATCACAGCTTTGTCTTTAATATCTCCTTTGTTGAAAGAAGAAAGCGTTAAATCCTCCAGCAAAAAAGGTTCTAATGCCTCTTTCGTAATTTCCGTAAGATACCTTGCCGGAATGATTTCATCGGTATTAATATCACTTCTATCTAAGAATAAAACTTTTCCACTAAATTTCTTCATTTTTACTTTCACCACCTAATCTTCGTATAACTTAGAATTTGTTATTTTGCCTTCTATTGCAGTAGCCGCAGCAGTTGCCGGACTCATAAGATGAACCATGCCACCTTTTCCCATTCTGCCAGTAAAATTACGGTTTGTTGTTGACGCACATGATTCACCATCGGCAAGAACCCCGTTACTCATCCCCAGGCAAGCTCCGCAGGTAGGATTTGTCACACAAAAGCCAGCATCCTGGAAAATTTCGATGAGTCCTTCTTTTAAGGCCATGGAATAAATGGCTGGAGTTGCAGGACTCACAATAGCACGAACGTCATCGCTTATTTTTTTGTCTTTAAGGATGTTTGCAGCAATTCTTAAATCTTCGATACGTCCATTTGTACAGCTTCCGATGTAAACTTGATCAACCTTTGTACCATCCATCTCACTTACGGTCTTTACCTGGTCTGGTTTGCACCCAAAAGTGACCATAGGCTCTAAACTCGAGACGTCATATTCATAGATTTTTACATATTCGGCGTCTGCGTCTGAAATCCATTTTGAATATTCTTTCACTGCCTCTTCTTTTGTTTCAAATTCATCTTTGATGAATTCCCATAAGTATTCCACTGTAGTCATATCTGGATAACATATTCCACAAGTACCGCCAGCTTCGATTGCCATATTGCACAGCGTCATACGTGATTCCATTGACATTGCATCCACGACGGGACCTGTAAATTCGATGACCATGTTCGTTGCACCGTTTACAGTTAACTCTTTAATAATAAAAAGGATAAGATCTTTTGCATATACGCCTGGTTTCAAGGCACCATTAAGAACAAATTTTATCGTTTTAGGAAAATGGAATGCACATACACCCTTCAGTATCCCGACTTCAAGGTCAGTCGTTCCTATCCCTGCTGCAAATGCTCCAAATGCCCCATGGGTACAGGTGTGGGAGTCACCCATGATAATGGTGTAGCCAGGTCTCACAAATCCTTTTTCAGGAAAAATCGCATGACATACGCCATTTCTTCCAATGTCGAAAAAGTCCTTGATTCCATGCCTCTTAGCCCAGTCACGCAAAATCTTTCCCTGTTCGGCAGTTTTAGAGTCCTTTGCCGGTGTCACATGGTCGATTACAGCCTTAATTTTCGTGGGATCAAATACTTGATCCATTCCCCTGGACATAAGATCTGTAATCGCTATGGGAGTAGTAATTTCATGACAGAAAACCCTGTCTAGTTTCAAAACATGCGTATCAGGAAACGGCTCGTTCACTCTGTGCGCATCAAATATTTTTTCAGCAATTGTTTTACCCATTCTCTTCTCCTTTTTTCTTTATTACAAATTTCTTAATTTGCGCGTCTTTTTCATAAAATTAACCGTTAAATTAATTATTTTACAGTTTATTTGAGAATAAAATTATATAACTATTTTTTAAATGAACAGATTGTAAATTTAATGTTTATATACCATAAATTACGAGGAGAGAAACGGTAGACTAGAAGCGAGAGACTTATAAGCGAAAATCTTTTCTTTTGACCTTAGCCAAAAGCTCCAATCCCACTTCTCATTTCTCACTTCCCACTTCCCACTTCCCAATCAAGTATACCATATTATCGCACAAGTGATGGATAAAGAATGTAAACTATGATACAATTGTTAAAATTTCAACTATCGAGGTGTTTTTCTTGAATCAATGGGAATTATTTTTGGACCATAAAATAGATATGCCTGTGGAATTGTATGACACCTTTGAAACTAAGCCCATAAAGAAATATAAAAATAATCAGATCATTTATCGCCAGGGAGAAATGGCAAATAGTTTTTACTACCTGAAAGAAGGAAAGGTACAAATCTTTGTTAATTCTCCAGAGGGATTAGAAAAAAATCTAACAATGAATAAAAAAAGGGAAGTTTTTGGAGAAGTTTCTTTCTTTGATGGATTTCCAAGAATATCCTCAGCAAAAACAATTACAGAATGTGAAATCATCACTATTGACAGGACCGATATTCTACAGTATTTTCAAAACAAACCCTTTCTTGCTTTAAAATTTATCGAGCTCTTATCAAAAAAAGTAAGGATGTTGTCAAATGAAATCGACAATATTTCATTTCTCTCGGCTGAGAAAAGGATCGTCCAATATCTGTTAAACGTAAATTTAGATGCAGATGGATCCATTGATTGCACCCACGAAGATATAGGAAAAGTTGTTGGTGTCAGCAGAGTTACAGTGAGCAGAACTTTAAGCAAATTATCTAAATGTAAATGGATTGATACAAAGTATAAAAAAATCTTCATTATAAACGCAAATGCTCTTTCTGAATTTTTTGAAAGATAATTTAGCGCTTATCTTCATATTCAAATATTATTGATTGACCATGACAAAAAAACTATCAACGTTTAATTGATAGTTTTTTGATCCATAATGTTTACTTATTTATTTTATACCCATTATTTCTCAAATGACTATTAATTTTATCCTCAGATGTCTGTTCGTCATAAAATACTTCTAAAGATTTTTCATCATTACTCAAGTTTACATCTCGCACACCAACAATACCATCTAGTTGGTTTATTACTCTACTTTGGGTCTTTTTTTGGACTAATCCATCAATATTAAGTCTTATCCTTTGCATATATCATTTTCCTCTCTTTCATAAAATAAGAATACGGTAATATTATTATTTCTTTTTACCCTATAGCCTATTCATTGAACGTTTTGGAAAAGTGTTTTAAAATACATAAGTTTAAACATGGGATAACCTTCTATATTAGAATATAAATTACAAATCATCTCATTAGTTTAAGTACTAACAAACTATTCAATCAATTAACTGAGATTATGAAATGATTAAACTATATAATTAGATCCATTCTTCCTCCTTAATTTGATGAATCAAATACCGTCTTTCCTTTATGCTTATTTTTCCTTCTTTTCTTAAAGTTGCAATTGCTTTTGTAACCATTACTCTCGAAGCATTAGCAAGATGTGCAAGATCTTCATGGCTTAAAAATATTTCCAACAAAGTTCCATTATGTATGGATTGTCCATTGTTTTTTGCTAACCTAACTAACGTTCTAAAAACTCTACTTTTTACATCATAAAATGCATTATTCACAATAGACTCTGTATAATTATTAATTTTTTCGGACAAATATTTCATCATCTTCATAGATATTTCTGGGTTTTTAAGTAACTCTATAAAGTCTTTTTTAAAACAACGACAAATAAAAGAATCTTCTAATGCTATTGCCTCAAAAGTATGATTCATATCATCAAAAATTGTATTTTCACCAATTACAGCCCCTTCATTAAGGATATCTATTGCTATTTGTTTTCCCTGTTCAGAATTCTTTTGAAGTAATATATGTCCACTACATATTAGAAATATTGTATCAGCGATTTCTCCATCTCGAAATACAAACTCTCCCTTTTTATATGTTTTTCCTTGAGCTACCTTATTTATATTTAATTTCTCATTTTCATTTAGGGGAGAAAAAATATCTAGATCTTTCATACACCTTATAGATTTATTCATCGATATAAAAACCTTCTTTCATGTTTAAGGATAAACTAATAATCTGCATTTATAGAAAGTTTATACCCGAGCCATAAAGTAAAGTCACTGTTTGACTCTTTTTTCGGATTTACATATACATAACATTCACCTTCTACACCTTTTATATCACAAATATTTTAAGAAAACCATATTAATATGTGTAAAACTAATGATTATATAATTTCGAATGTATAACTCTTTTTCATAACTAAGTCCATCATTAGTTTTAATGAATGATTTATCATCAAAAGTTAATAATTGTTTGAGCTAATCTAAAAGGTCCCAAAGTTGATGGATTTGCCTGTCCCAAGATTGACGGTTATATTGACATAAGTA
>MCHG01000066.1_pt1 | contig 79896 bp, 80 predicted proteins | sample 787351 | NCBI WGS metagenome assembly MCHG01 (sample SAMN05430296, study PRJNA330682) | permafrost metagenome | biome: Cold desert; feature: permafrost; material: soil; isolation source: enrichment culture inoculated with soil incubated with H2/CO2 at 20 degrees... ... | reverse complement strand
CGGAGATGCTGTTAAAGATGCTATTATCAAGGTAGTTAAAGATGGAAAGTTTACTTATCTTGATACTATAAAACCAGCAAAATAATCAATTTGTAATGAAAATAAAGGCTGATGATAAGTATCATTGGTCTTTATTTTATGTATCAGAAGTTTCAAAAAAATGCAAATAAGTACTAATGTTATAAAAACAGTGTTATAATAAACACTGATAAAAAAATAAATCATACTTTTAAAGAGGGCAAATATATGAATAGTACTATTTTACAAAAGCATGGCAATGAATCTTCTGCAAGTAGGGAATATAAAATTAAGTCAATTTATAAAATTGATATACTAATATTTTTTGCATTGATTTTATCCAAATTATTATATTTTAACTTTATTACAACAGGCAATACAATTGTTTCTTCAAATCTAATGACTGGGATTTTAGGTTCGGTTTTAGTCTTAATTTGCTGGACTTTATTTTTACCTTTTCCATATAGAGCCAGTGCCTTGTTTTTGTTAGACTTAGTTGTAACATTTATGATCATTGCAAATTTGATTTTTCTTAGATATTTTAGTGATATTATTTCCATGTCAGTTATTATGCAAGCATCACTGGTAGGGGATGTACAGAGTAGTGTGGCTTCTCTTTTTTCTAAGAAGGATTTAGTGTTTATAATTGATTTGATTTTAAGTATACCATTATTAATTGTCTCATATAGATTTCGATCTCCAGTTAAAAGAAAGTCATTTTTATTAAATCTTTTGGTAGTCGTAGTAGTGTTTATCGCTGGAGTTTATCTTGTAAACTATTCAGCAGTTGCTTTAGACAAAAATCAACCCCACATATTATCTTCCATGTATGATAGATCATATGTGGTTCAAAACATTGGACTTCTAAATTACCAAGCTTTTGATGTAGCAAAATATGTGAAGGAAGAGAAAGGTGGAACAAAAGCAGAACTGAATTCTGATGTATTGAATAAACTTCAGGATTGGTTTGTGCAAAGGAAAGGTGAACAACCACAAAGTCCAGCACTTTTCGGAGTAGGAAAGGACAAAAACTTGATAGTGATACAGGTAGAAGCGCTACAAGAATTTGTAATTAATAAAAAGGTAAACGGTTTAGAAATTACTCCTAATTTAAATAAACTAATCAAGGAAAGCATTTATTTTGATAATTACTATTGCGAGACAGGGTTAGGGGGTACTTCAGATGCAGAGCTATTAGCGAACACATCTTTGTTCCCAATAAAAGATGGATCTGCTTATATGAGATATTCGGGAAATGACTTTGTATCACTTCCAAAGACAATGAAAGAAAATGACTATGATACAATGGTTATGCATGCTTTCAAGCCTGGTTTTTGGAATAGAAGCGTAATGTACCCTCGGTTAGGATTTGATGAATTTATCAATAAACAAGACTATAAGCATGATGAAATAGTTGGGATGGGCGTAAGTGATAAGTCATTTTTCAGACAGTCTTTAGAAAGAATGAAAGAAAAGAAAAAACCTTTTTATTCCTTTATGATTACTTTATCTAGCCATTTTCCATACGATAACGATAAGCAGTTTTATAGCGAATTTGATGTAGCTGAGTATGAGAATACTTTCTTTGGTAATTATCTTGAATCTATACACTATACAGATGAAGCTATTGGAGATTTTGTGGAAGAATTGAAAAGGAATGATATGTTTGATAATACTGTACTTGCTATATATGGAGATCATTATGGCATATCAAAGGATAAAAAGGATGTATTGGCAAAATTCTTGGAAATTGAAAATATGAATGATTTCAATTGGGTTAAGCTACAAAAAGTCCCTATGCTTATTCGTCTACCAGAGGGAAAAAATCCAAAAGTAAACCATATAGCAAGTGGGGGAGTGGATTTTATGCCTACTATATTAAATATTATGGGGATAGAGAATAAGAATCTTCCTATGTTAGGGACCGACCTTATGAATGCTAAGGAAGGAATTGCCATAATGAGAAATGGCTATTTTATAGATGACAAATATTTATCTCTTACGGCAGATGGTGTAGCCTTTGATATAAAAACGGGAAAAGAGTATCCTATAGATAATTTGAAGGATAAAATAGCGGAAGTCAAGAAAAGGCTTCATTATTCAGATATAATTATTGAGAACAATATAATGGAAAAAATAAGAGATTATTTAAAAGAAAAGGCTATTAGCAATTAACAAACTAAAATAAAAGATGCAATCAAATTTTTGATTGCATCTTTTATTTTAGTGCTTTAAACCTTTTGTCAATTACTTCCCAGTTAATATCTTCTAAAAATTTTTTAATATACTCTTCTTTTTTGTTTGGATAGTCAACATAAAATGCATGTTCATATACATCCATAACAATAAGAGGAAACGCATTCCATATAGCCCCTTGATCATGTTCGTCGCATAAGAAGTTATGCAGGCTTTTGCTTCTTTGGTCATATGCTAACATGGCCCAACCTCTTGCAGCTTTACCACAAGCGATGAAGTCCTCTTTCCAATTTTCGAAAGAGTCAAAATACTTATCTATCTCATTTATTATAGAACCTGAGGGTACGTTGATTTTTCCACCAAGATTCGCAAAATAGAGTTCGTGAAGTATGACACCATCAAGAGCATAAGTTTCACCTTTTTTTAACCCTCTATATAGACTATAAGTTGCATTAGCTTCTTTTCTTATAGCAACATCCTCCAATTTACCCCATACTTCATTGGTTTTTTTAATATACCCTTGATACAATTCTAAATGAACATCAAATTGCTTTTGAGATATTGTCTCTATATTCTCATATCTAAATTCTATTGCCTTTAATTGGACTGCCATTTTTATAAAACCCCTCCACTTTAAATAATTCTTAAGTTTCTATAAATAATAATATGAGAGGATTTTATAAAATATTCACTTTTAAACTAATATTTGTCCATATTATAAACTGAACAGCTAATTTTAGTTTGAGCCAAATAATTTATTAGCTTTTAGTTTTAGTTTTCGCATATGAAAAAAAGGCAGCAAAGCTACCTTAATATAGACGTTATTTGATGAAAAGTCTATTGAGATTTGATATTAAACTTATTTTTAAAGAAAACATTTAGGTTCATCATTGAATTTTCAAAGACTGATTTTAAGTTTATAGATTGTATTTTTTCCTTTGCAAATAAAAATAAATCTTTTTCATCTTCTTCAACATAGGGTATATCGTTAATATAAAAATAAATCTTTTCTATTGATTTGAGATACTTTAAATAAGAATGCTTGTTTCTTAGTTTGCATATATTGTTTAGACCCTTCGTGTAGGGTACTTCGATTGTATTACAATGGATATCAATTGTAGATATTAATTTTCTTTTTGGAAAACTGACAAACAAGGCATTCTCTTCTATATATCGCGCATCTGATTTAATTCTCTCAGTTTTATTATGTATCAATGAAATTACTTTTTTTGTTTTGATACCATTGAGCATCAGCTTTAGCACCATGCACTTTATTTTTGATATTTTTGTTTTATCTTGATCTATTACAAAAAAAATTTTGCCAGCTAATTTGAATACGTTTGTTATTTTTGATACTGCTTTTTCATCTGAGACTACAATTACATAATCAAATAAATCACTTAAATGTGTAATGAAATCGCACAAAATTATTATGTTTGAAGGCTTATCATCATTGGAAAAGGTATAATTATAAAGATCATAAAAATTATTATTTGGTATTAAATTATAATCAAGATGCCTTAATGAGTCGGAGTTTATAGATGTATAGCATGTAAAATGAGTATTCAGTTTATGATGTTTTGACAAATCAACAATTACCATTCTTTTATTATTATCCGTAAAATTTTTGACAGTAGAAGCCACTATTGAAGATTTTCCTGTACCACAAGGACCCACAAAAAAACAAATATTATTTGTAGGGTTGGCTGGCATGCAGGAAATCGATATATTTCGAACATCATAGTCTTCAAATTTAATAAGATTATATTTTTGAAGCCTTATAAGCAGATGATTCAAGTTTTCATTAACTGACCTATTTCGAGATGTTTCATGGAGTAATTTTACTTTTATATTACATTCTAAGGGTATAAGGATATTCAATACATTAATTATAATCTTCAAACCTTGTTGGAAAGTTTCATCAATATATATTTCATAGTTATAAAAATGATTTATTTTAATATGTGTGTTTGCATTGTCGAAACAAAATATATTTGCTTGCTCAGAGAGGTTCTTGTAGATATCGTTTTTAATATAAGTAGGATTAATACCAATCGATATAATACCCATATGTTTTAATAGAAGCCCATTTTGACTACAATTCATTATAAACCTCCCAACTATATATAAAAATTAGAACAAACATAGCATATATGTAGAAAATATCACATATTTTTCATGTTTACAATGACGAATCATGTGGTTTTACGAAAGATAATACCAGATTATAGTAAAATGATAGTATAGTCCTATATAATACTTAGTAGTTTTGATTTATTTTATTAATATAATGAATTTTAATTTTTAATGATTTTAGAAGGAGGTTTGCTATGGAAACTAGAGTTAGAATATATGCTGATGGAGGAAATAGATTAACTAAAATAATGGAAGAGACAAGAAAACCTTTTGACTTTCCGACAGTTGTCTCAGAGCCAGAAATGGATTTGAATTACGGTCTTGACTTTGATTTTGCTTATGATAGCTTTAATGAGGGTATTCCTAAAATTGAAATGAATAGCTTGTTGGTTGAGATTATAAAAGATGGTCAATCTATTGGCAAGAATCTAGTTGGAAAATCAGCTGAGAACAAAGGCCTCTTAATTAGGGATAGGAATAGATATCAAGAAAAGGCTGCAGACGAAGTAATTATGTTTTCTATCATTAGTGGTATGGCGTATAACTTTCTTAAGCAGAATAAAAATTATCAAAAGGTAGATTTGACAATCAATCAACCACTTATTGAATATTCTAGAAGCAAAGAACAGTCTGCTGCAAAATATTTGGAGAACTTCAAAGGTAATTTTAAGATAATATTTTACAACATTTTTAGAACTTCAGAGGTGATGGAAGAAATTGTGTTTGATGTGGAAAAAGTCCTTCTTTGTCCAGAAGGTATAGCAGCGTTCTATAAATATGCTATAAATGAAGAAGGTTATGTAAAGGCGGAATATCAGAAGGAAATCAAGACGATTTTATGGGATATAGGTTCAGGACAGACAAATGTGGCTGCGTTCGATGGAATGAGAGTTGTGGGGGTTAACACATATGAAAAAGGTATGTTTGATTGCTATGAAAAAATCTCAATAATAACATATAATAATTTCAGAGATAAAATGGATAGGAAACCTCATACCTATGAGATTGATAATATTATAAGATTTAGCAATTGTATTCTAAAGGCAAAAAAAGGTGAAGATATAGATATAAGCACTATCGTTAATAATGTTTTAGATATCTTTGCATATGAGATCAATAAAGATATAAGAGAATTTTCCAAAATAAAATTCTTAGGAAATTGTGATAATATTATTTTTACTGGCGGTGGTGGAAAGATTTTATTTGATTTTATTAATAGGTATCTGGACAAGGACTTTAATTGCATCAAGAGCAGTATCGGAGAATATGATAATGTGATCGGTAGCATGTACTATAGAATGTACAAAGATATGAGAGTTAATAGAGAAGGGTAGTGAGTGCTTTGAGGCTAAATTTGATTAATCAACCAATGATTTCACTTGACCAAGCTGAAGTTGTAGGTTTTTTAAATGGCATTATAATAGATGGATTTCAAGTTATTTCAGCTTTTAGCAAAAGCTCAAATATCAACTTTATTATTAATTTTAATGAAGTAAGGTTTGGACCTGATGCCGTAATTATCAAGAACTGTTCTTTAATGATAATTTCGCCAAGTAATAATTACAAATATATGAGTTCCTTGTCTGATATATATAACTCAAGTGGAGAGATGATAGGTAAGTTATCAGGTATTGAAATCGACTCCCAAATGAAGATTACTAAGCTTTATGCTGGTAATAGAGAAATTGATATCTTTGAAGTCATAAACATTGGCGCAGTAATTATAGTCGATGAAAAGCTCACCAGTGTAAATGTTAATAAACAGTTGGCTAATGATGTTAAAGAATCAAAAGTAATAAATTATTTAGAGCCAAAGCTTTATACTGATATGAAGCAGCAAGGCGAAAACAATGTAGCACACGAAGAATTTGATATAGATAAAAAATACACATATTTGCTTGGAAAAAAGCTGGCAGAAGAACTGTGCATTTATGGGAATAATTATAATAAAGGTCATACTATTGACATTCTAATGATAAAAGAAGCTTTAGACAATAATTTAATAGTTAATTTAATAATGAGTGCAGAAGAATAAAATATAATAAATGATGGTTGATACTTGAAAAGCATAAGAAAATTCATCATATATCCAAAGATTTACTCCAAATAATGTATAAACATAAGAAAGAATAAGCAAATAATCCTTAAAATGGATACTTTGTTTATTTTTTTTTGTATATTATGTATATTTTAGAAAAATAATAAAACTAGAAAATTAATTAGGAGGTTAATTGTGAGTGAACTAGAAATTGGAACTCTGGTTATAATCGGTGGCGCTGAAGACAAAACTACAGATAAGAAAATATTGAAGGATGTGTTTAGACTTTCAGGAGGAAAATCATCGGAGATATCAATTATTACAACTGCAACAAATTATCCTGTTGAGGTAGGAAATGAATATAAAAAGCTTTTTACTGATTTGGGAGCAGATAAAATACATGTTATAAATGTTAAACAAAGACAAGACGCTAATGATGAACTGGCTTTGGAACCTTTATCAAAATCAGACTGTATATTTTTTGTTGGAGGAGATCAACTTAGAATATCAAGCATTTTAGGTAATACAAAAGTCCATGAAATAATAATGCAGGCATATAAAAACGGAAAAATAATCGCAGGAACTAGCGCTGGAGCTTCGATGATGAGTCAAATAATGGTCGTTAAAGGTGAGGATGATGAAGCTCCAAGAAAATGTACATTAAAAATGGCTCCAGGCATGGGGCTTTTAAATGGAGTTATTATTGATCAACATTTCAACCAGAGAGGAAGATTAGGAAGACTTTTATCAGCTGTGGCACAAAACCCTATCATTTTAGGGATTGGTATTGATGAAGATACAGCGATTGTTGTAAAAGATGGAGAAAAATTCAACGTGATAGGGTCAGGAGTAGCTACAGTGGTAGACGGAAGGGATATTCTTTTTACAAATGTGTCAGAGCAGCATCCTGATGATCCTTTAGCCATAACCAATGTAAAGATCCATATTCTTCCGGAAGGATATGGGTTTAATTTAAAAGAAAAAGTGGCAATACTATTAGAGGAAACAACTATAAGGGAGGATAAAAAGTGATTATAACAAGCTGCTATGCTTATGAAGGCAGAAACATATATGCCCATCTTCCAGTTATAAGAATAGAGATTGATTTGGAAGAGTACTTTAATACACCAACAAAGGACATTGCAGGGTTTAATGAAAGACTGCTACAATTGTTACCTGGACTGATGGAACATCAATGCACAAAAGGGTTTGTTGGAGGCTTTGCATTGAGATTAGAAGAGGGCACCTATTTTGCACATGTCATTGAGCATATGGCAATAGAGATACAAAATACTATTGGATATGAAATTAAGTATGGAAAAGCAAGACAAACAGCTAATGAGAAAATATATAACGTTATTTATAGCTTTGAAAATAAGATAGCTGGCATTGAGGCTGGAAAATTAGCAGTTGATATTGTTAATAGTCTTATATTGGGTGAATCAATAGAGATTGAAAAAAGGATATCAGATATTAAAAGCAAAAGTAATAATTGGGATCTTGGAAGTAGCACTGCAGCAATCAAAAAAGAAGCAGAAGCAAGAAATATCCCTGTTATAAGACTTGGAAATGGTAGCCTGCTTCAATTGGGATATGGGATAAATTCAAGGAAAATAGAGGCAACAATAACTGAGAATACAAGTTGTATATCAGTTGATACGGCTAGTGATAAAACGCTTGCAAAAGATCTGATGTGGGACTTTGGTATTCCTGTACCAATAGGAAAAATTGTAAACAGTGAACAAGAAGCGATGGAGTATAGCGAAAAAATCGGGTACCCTGTTGTGGTGAAACCTAATTTCGGGAGTCATGGTGATGGTGTTTCAATAAATCTTCGAAATCCACAAGAGGTATTAGATGCTTATAAAATAGCTAAAGAAATAGAAGGTACTGTTTTAGTAGAGAAGTTTATTAAAGGTAATCATTATAGGATTTTAGTCATTGGAGATCAGCTTGTGGCGGCTTCAAATAGGATAGCAGCAAGGGTAATTGGGGACGGTTTTAGTAATATAGGCACTTTAATTGATAAAGAAAACATGAATCCTTTAAGAGGAGTAGGACATGAAAAACCTCTAACGAAGATTGTTATAGATAAAGTTGTTGAGAACTATCTAAAGAAACTAGTACTTGATATAAGCTATGTGCCAGAAAAAAATGAAATAATATATTTGCGAGAAAATGACAATCTAAGCACAGGTGGAACTGCAATTGACGTTACTGATATAATACATGAAGAAAACAAAAGAATGTCGATTTTGGCTGCAAAAGTTATAGGATTAGATGTGGCAGGTATAGATATGACCATAACTGACATAACAAAACCAATGAGGGAAGTTGGTGGCGCAATAATTGAAATAAATGCTGCACCTGGAATAAGAATGCATCATTATCCTGCTGAAGGTAAGCCTAGAAATGCAGCTAAGGCTATAGTTGACATGATATGTCCAAACGATAGTTGTTACACAATTCCAATTGTTTCTGTGACAGGTACAAATGGGAAAACAACAACTACCAGAATGATTGCTAATATAATTCATAAGATGGGCGCAAAGGTAGGTATGACAACAACAAGCGGAATTTATATCGATGGTGAATGCATAAAAAAAGGAGATAATACCGGGCCGGTCAGCGCAAGAACTGTTCTCATGGATAAATCAGTTGAATATGCAGTGCTTGAAACTGCAAGAGGTGGTATTTTAAAAAAAGGTTTAGGTTATGATATAGCAGATGTTGGGATTGTTACAAACATTACTGAAGATCATCTTGGAATAGACGGCGTTAACACATTGGAAGAGCTAGCATATGTAAAATCCCTTGTCGTAGAGGCTGTAAAAAGTGAAGGAAACGCTGTTCTCAATGCGGATGATAAATATTGTGTAGGTATGAAAGAGTATATTAAGTCAAAAATAATTTTTTATTCCATAGATAGTGAAAACCCTGTGATAACTGAACATGTATCAAATGGTGGAATCGCAGTATACTATAAAGACGAATATATATTTATTAATAATGCCGGGACAGAAAAAGGCATAATGAAAGTAAGTGATATACCGGCCACTTTAAACGGTGTTATTGAACATAACATTTATAATAGCATGGCAGCTATCTCTGGAGCAGTAGGTTTAGGAATAGATCATAAATATATAATAGAAGGTCTATCTAGCTTTAGTTGTGATTATAACAGCAATCCGGGAAGATTTAATATTCATGATGTAAACGGTATTAAAGTTGTTATAGACTATGGCCATAATATTGATGGGTATCGAGTAGTGATTAATTCTCTTAAAAAGTTGAAAGAAAAGAAACTGATAGGAATAATAGGAGTCCCTGGTGACAGAACAAATTCAAGTACATTGACAGTGGGGGAGTTATGTGGAAACAGTTTCGATAGAATTTTTATCAAAGAAGATAGGGATAGACGCGGTAAAGGAGTTGGAGAGATAGCTGAAATTCTAAAAGCTGGTTGCCTAAAAGGGAGTATAGATCCTAATGAGGTTTTCATCGAGCACATTGAGGAGAAAGCATTAGAATTGGCTTTAATGTCAGCGGAAGAGGGAGACATAATTGTAGTATTTTATGAAGAGTACGAGCCTTTAATTGAAGTTATTCAAAGGGTAAGACTTCAAAAAGAGATGCTCAGACTTATTACTGCATAAAGAATATGCCGAGAAATATTAAAGACGAAGAAGATGCGAAATCGCATCTTTTTCGTCTTTAATACAATTGTGAAATGCTGAGTGGGTCTGTTTTCCAGCTAATTATTTCAAAAGCTTTTTTGTGATTTTTACTTAAAATTAATTTATATTTTTTCTGTTTGTTTCCTTCAATTATAACAATTTTTACTTTTGCCTCTGAGCTTTGTTCGGAAAGTTCAGATCTGTGAGGATCGCTCATTGACCATAATTCTACTTCTCCAACTTGGAAATCAAGTTTATCTGCATTTTGGATAAGCTCCGTAACTACTTCTTCATTATTTTTACAAAGCTTCCATACCTCTTCTAGATTTTTATTCTTTATCTCATTCAAATATTTTTTCACCAATATTTTTATTTCTTTTACCTCATTAGAATTTGGATGAGTAGAGAATCCTGTAATATACCAGTCATCGTATATTCTAATCATTTCAAGTGAATTAATAAAAAACTGTCCTAAGTTTACAGATGCATGATTTTTATTTATTATTATTGGGTCTATAGTTATTAAAGATGGAATATAAGTTTCCTTATACATTCCAGGGAGTGGCATATTGAATCTTTTATAATCAATAAGTTTATTCTCTAATGCTTCTTGAGGTCCTAAATCATATGTATTTACATAGATTTTCTTTACAAGAGCCTCATATCCTTCGTAAGAGCCGCTATACTCATAATCTAGTTTAAACATTTTCAAGATTGTAGTTTTAATTTTGAAAATATCCTGATCTTCATTACGTGTGAGCTTTTGTGTTAATGAGAAATCTGATAATTCAATGCTCAATTCATTGCTAAAGTAATCACCAATCAAACTTAACTTATCTTCACTAGGGCTCAAATAAAAAGTTGGGGTGATAGCTTCTAATGACTGCTTTAATCCTGTTACTGGATCTAATTTGATAATATTATATCTGTTTCTGCTTTGAAGGTTAGAGTTTAAAGTAGAATAGATTATATCTCCTGTAGACTTTAAAATACAAGATTTATATATTTGGCCTTCGTGAATCAATTTGTTTTCCATGGTTTTCAAATTAGTCAAATACAAATCATTCATGGTATTTTTAGTATAAAGAACATTGTCATTATCGCAATCAGAATAGATACCATTTGCGATAAAAGTATAATTCTTATTATTAAAATCATAAAGGGTAATCATATCATAATAGTGAATATTCTTCATTTGCACCACATAAGTATTGCTGTTGAATTTATGCTTAATAAAAGGGGTGAGACTTTCTGCAGCGATAGATATGAATTCTTTAGAAGAAATATCAAATATAACCTTTGTATCAAACATCAATTTTTTTGAATCTCTAGACCAGCTAAGAGTAGACAAGCCTTTATAATTCTCTCTGCTAAGTATTTTATCAAGCTGTTCTGTGGATAGGTTGTAAATATAAACATTGCCGTCTCCGTCAATAAACGCAAACATTTTGCCGGATTCATCAAATTTATAATCTCTTATAGATAAAAAGTTACCTAGTTCTTTTTTGCTTTGATTGATAGGTTTGTATGCATATAGCTTCGACATACCGATCATATTGCCAGTAACTACATTGCGGTTTTTCATTTCACTTGGTGCATCTGGTATATTTGAGTATGCAAGTATTATATCAGAATCTGGAGATACAGCTATAGGTATCAAATCAAAGGGTAAATCTTTTAATACAGTTGAATTGTTTTCAATGATTTTCTTCTGAACAGCGGTATCAAAATGAATATTAATAACATAATCAGGCAACTTGTCTTTTTCGTCCCTTTCTCCTTCCATCACTACAAGTTGATCCTCTTTAATTGCACAAGCTGTTAAGAGTAGAACAAAAATACATAAAATTAAGAATAACTTTTTCATTTTTTCACCTTCATAAAACAAATATTTACTCGTGTGCCTTTATCTTTTAAGCTTTCGATTATAATTTCTCCATTATGCTTAGCAATGATTTCTTTAACGATTGAAAGACCTAAACCCCAGCCTTCGGTTTTGCTATTTCTTGACATATCAGCCTTGTAATAAGGTTCGAAAACATTTTCTAAATCTTTTGAATCTATACCCACTCCATAATCCGATATGCTCAAGTTTATAAAGGAATCGTCCTCCTTTAGGCTAATATCTATGATAGAAGATTTACTGTATTTTATGCTATTATCTATAATATTTAATAATACTTGTTTAAAATGATCTGAATCTACATCATGAACTATATCTTTTAGAGATTGCACTATTGTTACATTGTTTCTTTTTGCTTTGTAATACATGGAATCACATACATCCTCTATTAATTTCTTTAAATTGCATTTTGCGAAGATAAGATCAAAGTCGTACTTTTTCAACCTTGATAGTTCAAGCAGTGCTTCTATCATTTTCAGCATTCGCTTAGCTTCAGAAGTCACATGGAAAAGACTTTTGTCTTTGACCTCTTGATTGTCTGTTTTCCAAAGTAATTCAGTATAGCCTATTATTGTGGTAAGAGGGGTTCTGATTTCATGGGTAAAATTGTCAAAAAAGCTTTTCTGTTTTTCTTTTTCTTCTTTTAGTTTTTGTATCATGCCTTGAATGTTATCGGCCATTTTGTTAAAGGTGATAGAAAGTTCTCCAACCTCATCATTAGATGTAATATGTATACGACTATCAAGGTCGCCTTTTGCAAATTCAGAAGTTACCTTATTTAGATTCTTTATTGGATTGGTTATCTTGTTTGAAATTATTGAGCTAAGCATTATTATTAGAAGAGAGGAAGTAATAGTTCCTAGAAGAAATATCCTAATTGTATTAGATCTCATTAAGTCTACTTCTTTCAAATCATAAATAAAGCCGATAGCATATGAATATCTGTTTCCTATTTTAACCGGCACCGAATAATAAAAGGTTCTACTTTTGTCAGAAGTGATAATATATGCTCTATTTCCATTTAAAGCCTGCGTAACTTCGGGACGCAAACTTTTAGATGGATGTTCTAAGATATCCTCTGAATCTCCCAGAAGTTTGTTATTGCTATAAAGTTGAACTCTGCACTTTACAGTTTTTTTCAGAAATGCACATAAATAAGAAGCATCTTTTTCTAATATTTGAGGCACGTCAAAAACGCTAATAGTTTTGCTTAAAGAATACTGTTCGGTGTAGATAGCAGCATATCTACCTTGACTTTGAAGATAGTTTAATGTTGTGTTTAGATTATAATTATCGGTAATCTCAACGATAAGAGGACCAATTATTAGCAACATTAAGACGAGCGCAGCGACATTAAGGATAATTATTTTATATTTCAGCTTCATAGTGTGGCCTCAAATTTATAACCAATTGAAAAGACGGTCTTAATAAAGTTATTATAAATACCTAGTTTTCTTCTGAGTCTTTGTATATGCATATCTACAGTTCGACTATCACCTATAAATTCAAATCCCCACACTGCTTCTAGAATATTTTCTCTTGAAAAGACTTTTCGAGGGTTGTCACAAAATAAAAACAGTAAATCAAATTCTTTGGGGGTAAGTATAACTTCTTTATTGTCAATCAATACTTGCCTTTGATTACAGCTTATGAAAATAGGGCCTATTATTAATTGATCATCATCTTTTAATTCGTTTTTATTTGTGCGACGTAGAACTGTTTTTATTCTTGCTATTAGTTCTCGGCTATCGAAGGGCTTGGTTATGTAATCATCTGCACCCAACTCTAGGCCATACAATTTATCTTTTATATTATTCTTCGCTGTCAGCATTATTATTGGGATATTCAGATATTGTAAATTCTTACATACTTCATAACCACTTATGTCTGTTAGCATGACATCTAACAAAATAATATCTGGTGTATACTTTGGCGCCTTATTCAAAGCATTCAGACCACATAAGCAAAAATCAGTATCAAATCCTTCCATTTCTAGATTGATTTTGATTAAATCTACTATTGCTTGTTCGTCATCTACAATTAAGATTTTCACACTAACACCTACCTTAAATGAAATATTGTAAGACTATATTAGAATTGTAACATTAAATTAAGATTTGCAAAACATAATCAGCAAAAAAAGGTGTGCTTGCATTTGCAAACACACCTCCTACGTTAATTTTCAAAAGTTCCATATACCTTAATCTCTTTATTTTCTATCATTATTTGACCTTTGGCTATGACTGTATCTATAGAGAAATCTGCTTCATCGAGCAATATCAAATCTGCATCATATCCTACTATTATTCTACCTTTTCTTTTTAACTTCAAGATGGCGGCAGGGTTGGAAGTTATAGGCTTAAGCGCTTTTTCTAAAGGTACACCATCAATCAATACGGCATCTTTTACTTCGCTAAAAAGAGTAGTTACTTTTCCAACTCTTAAGCCAACTAATTCTTTCTTTTCGTTGAACATTGGAAGACTGCCCTGACCATCAGAAGAAAAGGTAATGTTATTTTCAGAAACTCCAGCCTCTAGACATATTTTAAGCGCCTTACTTGCTTTAGTTTCTCCATCTTCCCAAAACACAGGATCAGAGCTAGTAGTAAAGTCTATATAGCCACCAGACTTTGCATACTTAATAGCTTCTTCAAATAAATAACTATTTCTGTTCATGTGTGTTGGAAGGAATTGAGTCTTTGGAATTTCAGTGGTTTCAGTAATATTATTTAGTATTTCAAGCATTCTTCTACCATCGCCCAGATGGAGATTAATAATGCCGGCTTTGTCAGATAATATTCCTCCAACTCTTGTATCTGCGGCTAATTTTGTTATATCGTCAACTGTAGGTTGGGAGGACCTGTGATCGGAAATGGCAATTTCTCCAGTGCCTATTATCTTGTCAATTGTCATAATGTCTTTAGTAACATCACCAGTGATTGTAGTGATTGGGACTCTATATGAGCCTGTATAAATGAAAGAAGTTACACCTTCTTCCTCTAAAGCTCTGGCTTTTGCCAGTAGAGAAATCATGTTTCTTGCAACACCATCAGTACCCAGGCAACCAACAAGTGTTGTCACACCACCCCTAGTAATATCGGTCAAAGTAATTTCGGGAGTTCTAGTTTTAAAACCACCTTCGCCGCCACCACCTTGAATATGAACATGGCTATCAATAAAGCCAGGAGTTAGAATCTTGTTTTCTCCGTTGATTATTTTTATCTCAATAGAAAGGGGGAGAGTAAATTTGATATCATCACCAATACAAGCGATTTTGTCATTGAATATAAGAACATCTGTTTTTCCTAAATATTCTGGTGCATATACTTTCGCATTTTTTATTAATTTAATCATAATTTCACCTCAGAAGTGTCTATTTAAATATTCTAGCTATAAAAAAGCTGTTTTAATTAAATCCTATCATTACAGCTATAACTATAAAAATACAACCTATAAGGAAGAAGAAGCCTTGCATTTTAATCTGCCATTTTGCATATTTACCCCAGTCTATTCTAGCGACTCCCAAAACTCCCATCAAACTTGCTGATGTAGGTACAATGGCATCTGCAAAACCCGCACCTAATTGATACGCAAGAGTTGCCACTTGTCTAGTTACACCAACAACATCAGCTAATGGTGCCATTATAGGCATTGTCAAAGCAGCTTGGCCTGAACCTGAAGTTACAAAGAAGTTGAAAACAGTTTGGAAAACATACATAAATAATGCACAAATAGCTGTTGGTAAACCTGCCAAAGATGCTCCTATGCCACTAAGTATAGTATTGAGAACTGTTGGTGTTGTAGCAGAAGTTCCACCCAATACTAATATGATACCTTTTGCCATACCAACTACAATCGCAGCACCTACGAGATCCCCGGCTCCTCTTTGGAATGAGGAAGCAATATCATTAATTCTCATATTATTAAGTTTGAATATAACACCGATGATACCTGCTGCTAGACCCATCACAAAGAATTGTGAAGCAATTTCAGGTATATAATAACCTTCTTTTGTTACTCCCCATACGATCCAAATTATTCCTAATAGGAAAGAAAGTAGAACTAATCCGTCACCAAATTTAAATTGACGGTTTTCAGAATTTGCCTCTGCATGCTCTCTAAAATAAGCATCACTTTCATAAGCAATAGAAGATTGTGGGTTTTTCTTAATTTTACGAGCATAGACTATAAGATAAGCGCAAGCTAGACCGGTTGTTATAACCCACATTGCTATTCTAAATGAAGCGCCGGACATAACTGGAACACCGGCGATACCTTGAGCGATAGCGATTCCGAAAGGATTCATCCAAGATGTAGCATTTCCTACTTGGCTGGCAACAAAAGTAACACCAATACCAACTAATGAATCATATCCCATTGCGATAACAAAAGGAATAACTATCATAGCAAAGGGTATTGTTTCTTCGGACATGCCGAATATGGCTCCTCCTAGGGAGAAGAGCACGAATAGTGCAGGTATTGCAATGACTTCATAGCCTTTTATTAAAGTAATGAACTTGTAAATACCAGCATCCACAGAGCCAGTTCTTAAAATTATACCAAAGGCTCCTCCAATAACAAGTATGAAAGCAACTATACCAACAGCGGAGCCCCATTTATCTCCAGTAACTAAACCCTCGAATACATAATTAAGTACTCCAAAACCGTAAAAATCATCTGTACCCCAAATTTTTGCTTGTGACTTTTGTTTTGAACTTGTATCATAAACCTCTTCTTTAAATAACCCATATATTACTGGTTCCGATAATCCTGCTTCATTGAGCGTATCTCCAGTCCATTCAGCTTCGTTTTTTGAGAGCATTTCATCAATAACGGTCTTATCAAGACCAGCTTCTTGAAGTTTCGCTTCGTTTGCACTTATCTCTTGAAGTTTTGTTTTTAATTTTGTATTGTCAACATTATACTGATATCTAAAGGAATCGGGTATAAGGACTGTTCGTGTTTTTTCTTTACCCTCTGCATTCATATAAGAAATGTCATGTGTATCAAATTTACCCAGTGGAACAATGAAAGTAAGCAACCAACAAAATAAAACTACAAAGAAAATGATGACATAAGTGTGAGGCATATTGAGTTCCTTGTTTATCTTTTCCTTTTTTAGCTCAGCCTCTTTTTTTGTTAACATAAGTAATTCCCCCTTTTAAATATAGTAACTATTTATATATGCAATTACTATGCCAAAACGATATATCTCACAATTGTATTTTTTATTGTACAATACTCTAGAATCTTTATATGTTTTTTGTTAAACCTTCATTAATCATACAAGACTGTTGAATAATTAATTGGGTTTAATGGGGGTTGTTGGTAGCTAATAAAACCCAAAACCCCCATTAAACCCAATTAGCAATTTTCAATTAATTGAATGCCTTTACTTGATATATACATTCCGCCTCGTCCTTTACCTTTTGATATAAGGCCATTTTTTCTCAATATATCTGTTCTGCTTCTGATCTGTTCTTCCGACATTTTATAAATATGTTCATATGTTAGTTGAGAAATTGTTTTCCTGCCTATGGATTTCCCAGCCTTATTGAATGCATAAATTCTCTTTAGTATAAACAAGAAGTCTTCTATATTTCCCATAGATGAAAGTATTTCCTTGATTTGTTCATAAAAATTTTCTTGAGGCGCTTTTTTATTTGAGTCGAAGTCCTGTGGTATATGATTAATATTAATAGTCTTTGAATCACATACTGCTACCATATATTCAATTGCATTTTCCAATTCTCTTACATTTCCTGGCCAATCATATGAATTCAGTAAACTAGAAACTTCTTCAGAAATAATCATATCGTTTCTCCCGTTCTTTTCAAGGAAGTGCTTTATGAGAAGAGGAATATCGTCTTTTCTGAATCTCAGTGAAGGGGTTTTTAAATAAAGCTTTTTCAGCCTATAATAAAGATCTTCTCTAAATTTACCTTCTGAACACATTTTTACCAGATCCTTATTTGTAGCAGCAATTATTCTGACGTTTATTGGTATTATTTCAGTTCCACCTACTCGCATGATTTCCTTTTCCTGAAGTACACGAAGCAATCTTGCCTGAATTTTTAAAGAGGTATCTCCAATTTCATCAAGAAAAATTGTACCATTGTTGGCTTGTTCAAAGAGACCAATTTTTCCTCCTTTTTTAGCCCCGGTGAAAGAACCTTCTTCATAACCAAAAAGGTCGCTTTCTACCAAATCTTCTGGAAGTGCACTGAAATTTACTCCTAAAAAAGGCCCACTTGCTCTTGGTGATTCATTATGCATGGCTCCAGCAAAAAGCTCTTTGCCTGTTCCACTTTCTCCATGTATGAGAGTGCTGAGGGATGCTCTTGAAAGTTTTTTTGCAGTATCAATTGCATCTTTCATTATTTGAGAACTACTTATTATATCGTCAAATCTGTATTTTGAAATATGACCTTTCCTAAAAAGATTCTTTCGAAGTTTAATCTCCATTTCAATAGTTTCTATTGCACTTTTTATAGTGCATACTGTAGAAGTGAGTTTTTCTACCCTAAACTTGCTAATGACAATATCTGAGTCATGGAGTTTAAAGATTTGCTCCTCCCAGGAATCATTGCTTAACAAGTAATTAAGTATATTCTTATCCTTTACTACTTGCGTGATGTTTTTGCCAAGGGCATTAGAGTGATGGAGCTTAAACATGATTTCACACTTTTCATTAAACACAGTGATTTTGCCTTGATGATTAAAGGCAATAATACCATCGTTAACTTGATTTAATACTTTTACAAGATATTCATTGATTTTATTTCTTTCTTGAATTGAGTTATAAAGCTGCTTGCTTAATCTGATTATGGTTTCAAGATATTTTGCTGAAACAAAATTTGCCTTCTCATCAAGAAGACCCAATCTTTCTAAAATCTCAGTTACCGTAGTTATATCTATAATTCTAGGTCCAAGGTCAATAATCTGATTTACGAATGAAGGAGCTAAATCGCTTTCGCCTGGAGTTATTGCCAGGCTTGGTTTCGATGTTACGGTGCAGCCAGGATAGTAGGGTATGTAGTTAATATGATCAATACCAAATTGCTTTAATAATTCAATGGTTTCAATGGTAGTCTCTGGAGTATCATTTACCAGTAGTACGGAAGTATCTCTTGGAATAGAGAGCAGTTTATCAATATCGCTTATATTTAAGGTTCTCCTGGCCAATATTGTAGGGCAACCCTTTTGAATGTAAGGACTACAGTCATTGATTATTAATTTTGAAGAAATTACTACAAGATCACATTTTATTATTTGATTTATTCCCATGTCACTTGCATAGCTTTTTATGTCGACATAACCTTCAAGAAGTGGTTGTAGTTGACTGAACAAGGCCTGTCTAGTTGCTTCGGTTCCAGCTATTATTGCAATTTTTTTTGATATATTTATCATTTTAAGCTACCTTCCTTATATAAGCCTATATTCATATTACTTATTAAATTCTATATCAAATATTAATATCTAACAAGATTATTATATAGAGACATTGAAAAATATGCATTTAGATTATAAAGCAAAAATAAATATTCAGACTTTTTGGACTAATTCTACGCTAATGTGAAAATTAGGCATGCTATTTGCATGATATGTATTAATGAAATTAATCATAATTAGGAGGGTATCGTATGAAAAAAAGATTTATCTCATTAATAATAATACTAACTATGGTATTATCATTAACAACTGTAGGCTTTGCTGATGGTGGAACCAGCGAGATTAAAGGGTCACTAGTGATAGTGGGCGGAGCTTTGGAGAGTAGCAATGCAGATATCTACAATAAGTTTATTGAGCTTGCAGGGGGCAAGGAAAAAGCCAAGATTGGTATTATAGGTGCAGCAAGCAGCAAGCCAGTTTATTATTCAAATCAATTCAAAGACGATCTAGTAAAATATGGGGTGCCTGCTGAGAATATTGAAATAGTACCAATAGCCGTAAAAAATGATAAGACTACAAAGGATGTAGATGAATCTATTTGGGCAGCAAATGGAGACAATAAGGAAGTATCTGATAAGATAAAATCCTATACAGCAATTTGGTTTGTAGGTGGAGATCAGACTAGAATAACTCAAACTCTAATAAGAAAAGAAGGTAAGAATACGTTGGCATTGGATTCATTATGGGAAATCTATAAAAGTGGTGCTGTAATAGGAGGATCTAGTGCTGGAGCAGCTATAATGAGCGATCCTATGATAGCTGGAGGAAACAGCCTTGGTGCACTAAATTATGGATTTACTAACACTTATACTGATGAAAATGATCAGGAAAATGGCCCTGCCTATACTATTCAAGGATTAGGCTTCTTCAACTACGGTATGATTGATCAGCACTTTGACAGAAAGGCCAGATTAGGAAGACTTGTAGTAGTTACATATGAGAATAGAAATAAATCAAACTATGGATATGGCGTTGATGAGAACACCGCTATGGTAGTATACAATGACAAGAAATCTATAGAAGCTATAGGAAGAGGCGGAATAACTATAGTTGATGTATCAAAAGCAGTAAGAAATGATAACAGCAAGAAGTTAGATGTAGATAATGTTCTTATAAGCTATATTGAATGTAATGATATGTACAATTTTGCAACAAAAGAGTTTAACATAAACCCTGTAAAAGATGTAACAAACGGTTATGAATATTATGATATAAAGGACATTGTCAATACTGGAGTATTCAGTGCAAACTCTCTTGTTAAGAATTTTATAACTTATGATTTAGTTGACAATGTTGGAGTAAATGAAGTAATAAGTTATTGCTTTGACACCAAAGGTCAAGGTGTTCAGATGAAGTTCAGGAAAACTACAGACACAAAAGGCCACTGGGCATATATAGATGGCATAGTTGATCATTATTCCGCAGTTAATGTTGCACTTGATATTGAGCCAATAACAGTGGATATAAAATATGATAATAAAGAAGTTGTAAGAGAAGCATCAAAGGAATATGTTATACAAAAGGGAGATGTACTTTGGAAGGTAGCAAATAAACTTAGTGTTTCATTAGAAAGCCTTATTGAGATTAACAATCTCAATAATCCAGGGAATATATTTCCTGGACAAAAGCTTGTAATACCAGTACAATAACAATAATAGCTATCCAAAAGCTGGATAGCTATTATTCAATCCATTTATAAGATATAAGGAGGGAAAGTTGTTGTATGTAATACTGTTAATTGCGGTAGCAATAATTTGCACTTATTTTTTTACTTGCCTTTACTACAAAAAACATGAAAGAGAATTACTTAAAAGGGTTAATACTGTTTTGAGGGATCATAAAGTACTGACATTAAAGGAAATTGTTGATTTTATTGAACATAATCTAGTGAAAGATAAAAATACACTGAACAATGTCAGAGCTGTTTCCGACGACTTGATTGGCCTGTCCGGTGAATTATCAATTGGCTTTGAAAATATCAATATCGCCATGGAGCAAATAAGCAGCGGAACTGAACATATTAATGAAGATGCAAAGAGGCAATCATCAAGTACAGATAATATAAGAACTTTCATAAACAGTATTTATGATATGGCTTGTGAAAACTTGGAAAGATGCGAAGAAACAAAAAAATTATCGGAGATTACATATACAATAGTAGAAGATAAAAAACATCAAATAAAAGCAGCTATAAATCAATTTAATAATGTAATAGATAATATGGTGGAATTAGAGGGGTCTGTTTCAAATTTAAAGAAAAAGTCTAATCTAATTGCTGAAATGATAGATGGTATTAAGTACATATCCTCACAAACAAATTTGCTTGCATTAAATGCATCAATAGAAGCGGCCAGAGCAGGAGAGTACGGTAAAGGCTTTACTGTAGTAGCTCATGAGGTTAAAAAACTATCAGAGGAGACATCCGGTGTAGTTGATAAAATAATTAAAGTACTAAATGAGATTGTCTATGAGACAGAATATTCATCAAAGCACCTAAAATCTAGTAAACAAAGTGTTTCGGAACAACACAATAGTTTAGAAACAGTTATAGATGATATGAATGAGGTTGAAAGCAATATCAAAGCGGTAGTAAGGGATTTGAATGAGCTTACTGTAAGTGATAAGGAGTTAGTTCAACATTATTCAAATATAAATAATCAAGTACAGAACCTTTTGGAGATAGTACAAGACAACAAAACTCAGATAGAAACTGTAAGCGCATCAATAAATGATCAGACTATATCAGTAAGCTCAATGCTTAAAGTAACAGAAGAACTTGAAGATATGTCATGCTCACTATTTGAAAAGCTGACAAATAGCAGTGAAAAAGACAATCGTATTATAGTTGCTACTTCTGAATATGCGCCTTTTATAGAATACGATAAAAATAAGAATCTTGGCGGGATTGATGTTGATATTCTAAGAGCAGTATTTGAAAGAAAGGGCATAGAGGTTCAGTTTAGAATAGTTCCATTCAATACTTCCCTAAGACTTATCAAAAAAGGGTATGCAGATATAGCACCAACTTTGTCATATAAGGAAGATAGGGCAAGCTACATTGATTTCTCAAATCCTTACAGGGAGAGTGAAAAATATAGCTTTGTTGTAAAACGGGATTCAAACATAAATATAAAATCAACTTCAGAGCTTGAAAAATATAAAATTGGAGTTGTCACTGATTATAATTATACCTCTGAGTTTATGAATAATAATAGCATAATAAAAGAAGAATGCCTGAATGAGGATATAATGATTTCCAAGCTTTTAAAAAATCAGATCGATATGTTTATTATAAATCAATTTACATTAAATAAAGTTCTCGCAAGAAATAAATGTGTGGAAAAGGTTAAAATCATGGAATATGTCATCACAGATAATACTTCTGATACTAGAATGGGGTTTTCAAAGTATAAAGGCAAGGTGAACTTCAAAGCTGTATTCCAGGAAGAATTTGAGAATATCAAAAAAGATGGTACATTAGATAAAATTTATAAGAAATATACCTCTGCATCTTCATAATTACTTCGCAATTTTTTTTGTTATTATAAAGCATTATTAGGAATTTTAATTATTGGTGGGCCTGTATAAAGTTTAATTCATACTAAACTTTGAACAGGCCCACTTAGTTTTATTTTTTTCTACCAATTACATTTTTAATCGCTATTATAATCTCTTTATAAGTCAATCCGTAATGCTGCATCAATTCATCAGGAGTACCTGACTCTCCGAAAGTATCATTGATGCCAACTAGAGCCATAGGTACTGGATGATTGGCTACTACGACTTCTGCAACTGCGCTACCCATGCCCCCACTAATCTGATGCTCTTCGGCTGTCACGATTGCACCTGTATCATAAGCCGCCTTGATTATTATATTCTCATCAATTGGTTTTACAGTATGAAGATTAATTACTCTGACTGTTATCCCTTGATTTTCAAGCTCTTCAGAAGCTCTTAAAGCTTCAAACACCATTGTGCCATTAGCAATTATAGAAGCATCACTACCATCTCTTAGAATATATCCCTTGCCTATTTCAAATGGTGTATTTTCTTTTGTCACAATAGGGATTGCCTCTCGACCAAATCTTATGTAACATGGGCCATACATATTAGCAGCAGCAAGAGTTGCTTTTTTTGTTTCTATTGCATCACACGGTACAACAACTGTCATATTAGGCAGAACTCTCATAATAGCAACTTCTTCGAGAGCTTGATGAGTTGCGCCATCGGGTCCTACTGATATTCCTCCATGAGCGCCACCAAGTTTAACATTCAAGTTTGAATAGCATATGGTAGTTCTAATCTGGTCCCATGCTCTTCCTGCCAAAAATACTCCATAAGTTGAAGCAAATGGAATTTTACCCGCTATGCTTAACCCGGCAGCAGTTCCAAGCATATCTTGTTCAGCTATGCCCATATCAATAAATCTTTCTGGATATTTATTAGAAAACCAATCTGTTCTAGTTGATTTGGCTACATCTGCATCTAATACCACTACGTTTTTATTTGTTTCACCTAATATTAGTAGAGCTTCTCCATAACCATCTCTTGAGGGCTTTTTTATAATTTCCATTTACGTACCTCCCTTTTGATTATATAAGCTCTGATAGAGCAAGAGCTAATTCTTCTTTATTCGGAGCTTTTCCATGCCATTCAGCCTTGTTTTCCATAAAGCTAATACCTTTGCCTTTTATGGTGTTGGCTATAATTACCGTTGGTTTATCCATGCATTTTGCAGCTTCATCATAAGCATCTAATACTTGTTTCATATGGTGGCCATCAATCTCAATAACATTCCAATTGAATGCCCTCCATTTATCTGCCAGGGGAGATAATTCTTTAATTGAGGAGATAGGACCATCAAGTTGAATTTTATTATAATCAACTATTGCACATACATTATTTAGCTTGTGATGTGCAGCAGTCATGATAGCCTCCCAAACTTGACCTTCATTTAGCTCGCCATCACCTAATAAGCAATATATTCTAAAGTTTTTACCGTCCATTTTTGCAGCTAACGCAACGCCATTAGAAATAGAAAGGCCCTGACCTAGTGAACCGCTAGAGGATTCTAATCCAGAAAGCTTACAACCATTTGGATGACCTTGCAAACAACTTCCAAGTTTTCTTAGAGAATTTAATTTTTCAACAGGGTAATAGCCGCTTCTTGCCAGTACAGAATAGTGGACTGGGCATGCGTGACCTTTTGATAGAAAAAACCGATCTCTCTCTTCCCAATGGGGTTGCTCTGGATTATGCTTCATTTTATTAAAATAAAGACCCACCATTAGCTCAACTGCTGAAAGCGATCCGCCTGGATGCCCTGAACCTGCCATGTGAATCATGGTTACTATGTCTTTTCTTATAACTTTACACGTTTTACTTAAAATTTCTTCCATAAAACATAAGTCTCCCTTCTTATAAATTGCTTATACTGCTAAACAATATTATATCATAATAAATTAAACATATTTCCACAATAATCGAAATGATCTATATAATGATGTTATAAGTTTTTATAGAAAAGATAAGAGCAATAAGTTAGAATATATTATGACCATAAGATGTGGGGGGGGATAAAATGACTGAGAATAAAAGCTTAACAGAAGGTAATTTAATTAATAACATTCTTGCTATGTCAATCCCTTCTATGTTTGGAATGGTTTTTGAGATGCTCTATGAGATTGTGGATATGGCTTGGGTCGCTAGATTATCCATTAATGCGGTAGCAGCCATAACTATTTTTACAGCAGTACTTAGTATTTTTGATATTGTAAACAGTGTAATTGGAACTAGCTCAGTAACCCTGATAGCCAGATATTATGGTTCTGGTGATAAGGAAAAAACTGTGGAAGTAATAGAACAAACAATTATATTTAAGTTTTTTCTTGCACTTATTATTGGAATAATAGCTGGTATTTTTGTTCCATATGCGTTAATGCCTTTGGCGAATAATAATGAAGTACTTCAAATGGCTATAACTTATGGCAGAATAAGACTTCTTACCCTGCCTCTTGTATATTCTTCCTATACCGTTAATACTGCATTAAGATGTATAGGTGATGCTAAAAAACCTTTATATTTGATGATGTTTTCAGCTCTGATAAATGCAATACTTGATCCGATTATGATATTTGATATTATTCCTTTTATAAATGTAAGAGGTATGGGACTTGGAATTGCAGGAGCTGCTTATGCCACAGTAATAAGCCAGCTTTTATCATTTCTACTTGGTCTATATATTTTAATGTCAGGTAGAACCTTTATAAAAGTTAGATTTATAAGGGGCATTCATTTTATAAAAGATATTGATATTAAGCTTATGACAATAGGCTTACCATCAGGCATAGAAACCTTCTTTAGAAATATTGCTACCTTTGTGATAATGAGATTTTTGACTGTATATGGTGTTGCGGTTGTTGCTGCATATGGAATTTGCTCTAGAGTTGTACAGCTAGTGATTATGCCTATATTTGGACTTGAGATGGGTACTAGTGTTATCGTAGGGCAATGTCTTGGATGTGACAAAACAGATAGGGCAGAAAAGGCTGTTTATTTGGCTGCTAAGGTTTCTTTTATAATAATGATAGCAGCAGGACTTATACTTAATATTGCGCCTAATATTATAATGAAATTCTTCACTGATAAACAAGAAGTTATTGCAGTGGGTGTCACTTATTTAAGATACTTTTCCATAGCCGCTCTTTTTGCAGGACCTGCAGGAGCGCTAGCTGCAGCACTATTTGGAGCAGGAGAAAATCTACCTTCAATGATTGCTGGAGTATCAACGATTTGGCTTGTACAAATACCACTTATGTATTTGTTTGTAGGAGTTTATAAACTATCAATAAACTGGGTTTGGATAACTTATATAATTCAATATATTCTTCAATTTCTGATAATAGTATATTTCGTAAAAAAAGGCGATTGGAAGTATAAAAGTATTTAGAATAAAACATGTATAAGTATATTATAAATGATAAATAATCTAATGTGTAATTATAATAATAGAATTGGGGGTATGTTCATGGAAAACAATGAAACTAGAGTACTTAAGAGAAATGAGATTTCTGACCAGTTCAAGTGGAAGCTAGAACACATGTATGAAACAAATGAGCTATGGGAAGCAGACTATAAGAAAGTAAAAACAAATACGTTGAGCCTCTCTAAGTATAGAGGTAAACTGGCTGAGTCTGCAGAAATCTTGCTCGAATGCTTGAAGGCAAATTCGGAAGCATCTAGAATTTTTGAAAAGGTTTATACCTATGCCCATATGAGAAGTCATGAAGATAGCACAAGAAATCTTTATCAAGGATATGCTGATCGGGTAGATTCACTTAGTGTAGAAGTATCTAGTGCCAATTCTTTTATGATTCCTGAAATTTTAGCAATAGATCAAGAGATTTTGAGCAAATACATAAATGAAAATGAAAGTTTGAAGCTTTATGAGAAAGCAATAGATGAAATTATGAAAATGAAATCACATGTACTTAGAAGCTCTGAAGAAGAGCTTCTAGCTAAGGCGGGGGAACTTGCACAAGCACCTGAAAGTATATTTAACATGCTAAATAATGCTGATATAAAGTTCCCAACAATAAAAGATGAAAATGGCAATGAAGTAGAAGTGACTAAGGGAAGATATTCGCAGTTAGTAGAAAGCACAGATAGAAGAGTGAGAAAAGATGCTTTTGAAGCTTTATATGGTTCATACGCAAAGCTAAAAAATACATTAGCCGCAACACTTAGTTCTAATATTAAGGCAAATGTGTTTGATGCAAAGGTTAGAAAGTATAGTTCAGCTAGAGAAGCTTCACTGCACCCTGATAATGTACCAGCAGAGGTTTATGATAATCTTATAAAGACCATTCATGACAATATGAAACTAATGTATAGATATATAGCATTGAGAAAGAAGATATTAGGTTTAGACCAGCTGCATATGTATGATCTATACACCCCGCTTATTCAAGAAGAAAAGATGAAAATTAGCTATGAAGAAGCAGTAGAGACTGTTAACAAAGGGTTAGAAGTTTTAGGAGATAAATATACTTCTAATTTGAAAGATGGTTTTGAATCTGGCTGGATTGATGTATATGAAAATGAAGGAAAAAGAAGCGGAGCATATTCTTGGGGATGCTACGATTCACACCCCTATGTACTTTTGAATCATACGGATAATTTAAACAGTATGTTTACTTTGGCACATGAGATGGGCCATGCCCTTCATAGTTATTATTCTGACAAGAATCAGCCATATATTTATGCCCAATATAAGATATTTGTTGCGGAAGTTGCTTCCACATTGAATGAGTCGCTGCTAATGGACTATATGCTGAAAGCAACTGAGGATAAAAATAAAAAGATGTATTTGTTGAATTACTATATGGAACAATTTAGAACCACCGTATATAGACAAACCATGTTCGCTGAGTTTGAAAAGATCATTCATGAAAAAGTAGAAAATGGAGAAGCTCTTACAAATGAAAGTCTCTCGAAAATATATCATGATTTGAATGTACTATATTATGGGTCAAATATAGTCATTGATGATTACATTGATTTAGAATGGGCTAGAATCCCTCATTTTTATACCAGCTTCTACGTATATAAATATGCAACAGGTTTTTCAGCAGCAACTTCTTTAGCACAGCAGATTTTAAGTGAAGGACAAGACGCCATAGACAGATATCTAGAATTTTTGAAAAGCGGAGGGTCTGATTATCCAATAGAATTGCTGAAAAAAGCAGGAGTTGATATGACAACATCAGAGCCCATAAAACAAGCATTAAAAGTGTTTGAGAATCTCTTGGATCAGATGGAAGAATTAATAAAATAAGAATAAAATAGTATACTTTATAATGAAAACTGGCAACAAATTGCTGGTTTTCATTTTTTAATATTGATATTTATGAATAATATGAGAAATAGTTAATAGATTTATCATATAAGCATATAAGGAGGCGTAGCCTTGAATGGAAAGTTAAAGGAATTACACGATGAAGTAAAAAAAATAAACAGTAGAAGGAAAGAAAGATTAAGCAAGTTCTTGACTATCTCTTTTGGAATACCTGAAGCACAAGCAACAAATGAAAGTATTATTAGAGATTTAATAGAGCAGATAATCAGAGAGGATAATCCAATAATACAGGATTTACTGGAGGATGCCTTCGTTTTCTTAAGTGAAAAGCCTGATGAGAATATGGCTTTAGAAGTAATGACAAGTGCAAGTATAAAGAATTCTAATTATGATCGGAATAAGGCAAAAGCATATATAGATAAATATTGGAACACTTATAATCCTTCATACCCATCCTTCCAAGGAGGGGGTGGAGACTGCGCAAATTTTGTCTCCCAGATACTATATGCAGGAGGGATGAAATGGCAAAATGAGAATAATCCTCAAAATTATATAAAGGCAGAAGCATGGTATTGCAAACCCGATGCTACCAATAAAGATGGAGATAGACGAATAAGCTTTACATGGAAGATTGCTGCATCTTTTAAAAATCATTGGATGAGTAGAACAGCAAAACACATAATGATGACTAACAAAGAAGCGAAAGAAAATATGAATGAAATTGCATTGCAAATGAAAATTGGCGATGTAATCCAATATTGCTATGCTGACGGTAAACCATGGCATACACTAGCAGTCACTGATATAACATCAAGTTTCGGTAGAAAAGATATCACACTAGCCTCACATACCTATAATTCAAACACCAGATCATTAAATAACAATCTAGGAACCTTACCCTTAGATTATAAAATAAGGTTTTATATAATAAAAGGGTAGATAACCTCAGTTAATTTTCACATAAGAAGATTAACTGAGGTTTATTTATACTAACACATTTTTTTATAATAATAATATTACTAATATGATACAATATTTTATATGGAGTTAAAACTATTTAAGGTATTTGCAATGAAATATAATTTAAATTGTTACTCGATATAGAATAAATGCTTAATAACAGGAGGATAAGAATGAAAATTTCAAAGTTTATTTCAAATACAGCCAAAAGCTTAAATCACTCTGAGATTGATAGGATATTTGAGATGACATCAAAAATTAACGATGTTGTAGTCTTAGCTATGGGACAGCCAGACTTTGATACACCAGACAATGTTTGTGAAGCTGGCATAAGAGCCATTAGAGAGAAAAAAACCAAGTATACGGATGATCTTGGTATAAAAGAATTAAGAAACACTATATCTGACTATATTTTTAGAAAATACAATATAAAATATGACCCTATAAATGAAATCATTGCATTAGCAGGAGTAAGTAATGCCCTTGACACAGCCATCAGATCAATAGTAAACCCAGGAGATGAAGTAATCATTCATCAACCTAGTTATAATTCATATGTTCCATGCGTTTTATTAGCAGGAGGAATTCCTATTACTATTAATACCTATGAAAAAGAAGAATTTAAACTAAGTGCCAAAAGACTTCAAGCTGCAATTACACCAAAAACCAAGGCGCTAATTTTATCATATCCAAATAATCCTACTGGTGCAATTATGACCCAAGACGATTTAATGAAAATTGCTGAAATAGTGGAAGCTGCTGACATAATGGTTATTTCAGATGAGATATATAGTGAAATGATGTATGAAGGTGAATTTACAAGCTTTGCATCTTTTCCAGCCATGAAGGAAAGAACTATATTAATCAATGGAGTGACAAAGTCACATTCAATGCCTGGATGGAGATTAGGTTATGCGTGTGGAGCTCCGGAGATAATAGATGCGATGCTTAAGGTACATCAATATGTTATGGTAAATGCTCCAAGTATTTCACAATATGCAGCAATGGAAGCACTTAATAACTCTGATGATTATATTGAAGAAAAGGCTTTAATTTATGATGAAAGAAGAAAATATATAATAGATAGATTTGAAAAAATGGCACTTAAGTGTTTTGCTCCAAAAGGTGCATTTTATGTATTTCCTTCCATAAAAGAAACTGGTCTAAACTCAAAGGAGTTTTGTGATAGATTGCTAAAGGAAGGCAAAGTAGCGGCAGTTCCAGGTTACGAGTTTGGGGAATGTGGAGAGGGATATATAAGGTGTTCATATACTCTACCTATGGAGAAAATTGAAGTGGCCATGAATAGAATTGAGAAGTTCGTCACAGGTTTGAGTGTATAGTTAACAGAAACCATATAGTTCGTACATATTTTGTTGACTATAAACATACATAATAATATAATAAATATAATTGAATATGATGAATGAAAATATGTGGTGCTCTAACTTGTTTAGTATTTGCATACTAAACAGGTTTTGGAGTTAAAAGGGAAAACGGTGTAAATCCGTTGCAGCCCCCGCTACTGTAAATGGGAATGAAATCTAAATGCCATTGGGTAAACCGAGAAGGCGAGAGAGTAAGATGATCCATTAGTCAGGAAACCTGCCGTATATTAAATGTTCTACCTTCGGAGGGAGGGTAAGGAATTAGTATATTTAGGTATATAGAATCCCGTACGCTTAGTACGGGATTTATTTTTTGGTAATGAGGGGAGATAAAGTTGATATTATATAATGAGGCTATAAATGGAATAGAACCTTTGTTCAGTGGTGCAATGGAAGAAGCTCAAAAGAGAGTTGATTTTCTTGCTAAACCCCCAGGCAGTTTGGGTAAATTAGAAAGCATAGCTGTGAAGTTATCAGGAATAACAGGAAATATAATTAACAAAGTAGAGAAGAAATGTACTATTGTAATGTGCGCTGATAATGGCATATTTGAAGAGGGCGTAAGTTCTTGCCCACAAATAATAACTGTTGCCCAGAGCGTAAATTTTATAAAAGGAATTACAGGGGTTGCAGTTTTATCAAAGCATGCAGGTGCAGACTTGAAGGTAGTTGATATTGGAATAAATTATGATGTAGAGTATCCTGGATTAATAAACAAGAAAATCAGGAAAAGCACATGGAATATATCTAAAGGACCAGCAATGACAAGAAGCGAAGCCATTGAAGCAATTGAAATAGGTATAGATATGGTGAGAATAGCTAAAGAAGAAGGATATTCTTTGCTTGGTACAGGCGAAATGGGGATATGCAATACTAGTACAAGCAGCGCAGTACTAATGAGTTTTACAGAATGCAGTATAGAAACAGCAGTGGGAAGAGGAGCAGGTCTTACTGATAAGGGATTTGATAATAAAAAGGCAGCTATTACTAGGGCCATACAAATAAATAGTCCTGATAAAAATGATGCCGTAGATGTACTAACAAAGGTTGGGGGATTTGATATTGCAGGCATTGCAGGATGTTTCATCGGCGCTGCTTATTATAGAGTGCCTATTTTGGTAGATGGTTTTATATCAGCTGCCGCTGCACTCATTGCATGCAAGATCAATCCATTGGTGAAGGATTATTTGATAGCTTCCCATTATTCTGAAGAACCAGGATTTATTTTGGCTATGAATGAACTAGAACTGTCTCCACTATTAGATTTACAGATGCGATTGGGAGAAGGAAGCGGTTGCCCTCTTGCTTTCAACATCGTTTCAGCTGCTTGTGCAATGATATCTAATATGGCAACTTTCGCCGAGGCAGAAATAAATGATGAATATTTAGAAGAATTGAGGCAGAAATAGATGGGTAAAAGGATTCTTGTAACTGGTGGTGCAAGAAGTGGGAAAAGCAGCTTTGCTGAAGGATTGGCTAAAGCAATCGAAGGAAATGTTTTATATATAGCCACTGCTATTGCATTTGACGAAGAAATGAAACTAAGAATAGAAAAGCATAAAGAGTCTAGACCAAAAGAATGGCAAACTTACGAAGGTTTTAAAGATTTAGATGAAGTGCTAATAAATAAGTCAATTAATACAAAATGTGTATTAATTGATTGCATTACAATAATGGTAACAAATCTGTTGTTTGACTCAATTGGACTTGATAATGAATCTCCTACAACAGAGGACTTTGAAATGGCAGAAGAAAAGATTAAACAGGAAGTACAAAGACTACTTATAGCATTGGATTCCACGGGTACAGATGCAATAATTGTCACAAATGAATTAGGTATGGGGATAGTCCCTGAAAATAAGCTAGCAAGAGCCTATAGGGATATTGCAGGCAGAGTGAATAGACAAATTGCAGAGTTTTGTGATGAAGTATATATTGTGGTTTGTGGAATACCTGTAAAGATAAAGCATTCTGGAATGAGTGGAGAATTATGAGAATATTTATTTTAACTCTTCAGTTTTTAACTAGAATACCAATAAATATAAATGTGGAGGCCAATAAAGAAGATTTTGCAAAGGGAATCATATATTTTCCCATAGTAGGATTAATTATTGGTGCGTTTAATGTGCTTTTTTATATAGGAGCTAGTTATATTGCCACTGGTTTATTTCCAATAATATGTGCTATTTTAGCCAATTGCATTATTACAGGAGCTTTGCATATAGATGGACTTGCTGATACCTGTGATGGAATTTTTTCAGCCAGAAGCAGGGAAAGAATGTTAGAGATCATGAAGGATAGCAGAATAGGTACAAATGGAGCAATAGCGATTATATTTGATTTTTTATTAAAAATTTCAATACTTCAAAGCTTTAACAATAAAGATATGTTTATCCCTATACTATTATCTCCAGTCATAGCAAAAACCTTGGTAGCACTTTTTATAGGTTTTTCAACTGATGCAAGAATTGGAGGAGGTATGGGAAGCTTGTTTATGGAGAAATCAACCAAATTAAGGGCGTTAGGTGGCTTGACAATTGGTTTAACCATAATAGGTATTATTTTCGGAGGTTTAGGAATTATTTCACTTTTGATTTGTGCCATGATTATGCTTGCTTATAAGCAATATATATATGGGAAAATTGGTGGAATGACAGGGGACACTTTGGGTGCTGCAAATGAACTGATGGAAGTTGCTTTTCTAATTGCATATGCACTGATTCGGAGGTTTGTATAATATGACTTTGATTTATCTTGTTAGACATGGAGAAAGTGAATTGAACACGAAAGGTGTGTATTATGGCTTTACAGATTGTAGCTTAAATTCAAATGGTATGAATCAATCAAAGGCTCTGGGAGGAGTGATAGGCAAAGTCAAATTTGATGAAGTTATATCAAGCCCACTAAAAAGAGCGTTGGAGACAGCTTCTATAATTACAGGAAAAACATCTAAGCAAATAGTGACAGATGAAAGGTTAAAAGAATTGAATTTTGGAGAATGGGAAGGCAAACATTTTATAGATATCCAAAAAGAAAACAATGAGCTTTGGAATTTGTGGAGTACAGCGTGGAAAACAACGGCCCCTCCAATGGGTGAAAGCTTTATGACTATGTATCAAAGGGTAGAAGATTGTCTAAAAGATATTTTATCTAAATATAAAAATAAAACCATACTCATTGTTTCTCATCAAGGCTGCTTACGGGTGATAGCCTCTATACTATTGAACCTAAAGGAAGATGGCTATTGGAGTTTTGTATTTGATCATGGAAAATACAGCTTAATAGAAATGGATGAGAATTGCGCAATATTTAGGAAGGTTAATTGCTATTTGGAATAATGAAGGATGAGTGATTATGAAAAGCAAAAGTTTAATGATTCAAGGAACCTCTTCATCTGTTGGTAAGAGTATAATTACCGCAGCCCTTTGTAGGATATTTACCCAGGATGGGTTTGATGTAAATCCCTTTAAATCCCAAAATATGTCTTTGAATTCATATATAACCTATGAAGGTCATGAAATGGGTAGAGCTCAAGTCATTCAAGCGGAAGCCTGTCTAAAGGCGCCATCTTCAAAGATGAATCCAATACTGCTAAAACCTACCACGGACAGAAAGTCACAAGTGATATTAAATGGAAAAGTATATAAAAATATGGACGCAATAGAATACTTTCAATTTAAACCTCAGCTAAAAGAGATGGTTGCTGATACATATAAAAAGCTTTCGGATGTAAGTGACATTGTAGTGATTGAGGGAGCTGGAAGTCCGGCAGAAATCAATTTGAAGAGAGAAGATATCGTAAACATGGGTATGGCTAAAATCGCGAAAGCTCCTGTTATTTTAGTTGGTGATATCGATAAGGGAGGCGTATTTGCAGCTTTGGCTGGAACAATGATGCTTCTTGATGAGGATGAAAGGGAGCTTGTAAAGGGCGTCATAATTAATAAGTTTAGAGGAAGTCTTGAGATATTAGAGCCCGGACTAAGACAGCTTGAAGAAATAATAAAGGTGCCAGTCCTGGGTGTTGTACCATATTTTGAACTTAATATAGAGGATGAAGATAGTGTCAGCGATTGGTTTAAGCAAGATGAAAAGTCAGAAAGAGATATTGATATTGCAATTATAAAACTAAAACATATCTCTAATTTCACAGATTTTAATTCTTTAAAACTGTTTCAAGATGCTGGAATCAGATTTGTTAAAAATAAAAGTGACCTTGGCAAGCCAGATATAATAATAATTCCAGGTACCAAAAATACCATTGAGGATATGTTGGCACTCAAGGAAGCGGGTCTTGCAGAAGCTATCATCTCAAGCTATCAAGAGGGAGCTTTTGTATTTGGTATATGCGGAGGCTACCAAATGTTAGGCAAAGCCATTGAAGACCCATTAAATGTTGAATCATCCCAAGGCACAGTAGAAGGGCTGGGATTCATAAATGCTACTACTTGTTTTTTACAGGACAAAACCACCACCCTTTCTAAAGGCTATTGTGAGTATTTTGATTGTGATATAGCAGGATATGAAATACATATGGGTCAGACAGAAGTATTTGAAAACAAGTCTTTACTGAAGGTCAAAACAAGAAGCAATGTAGAAGTAGATGAAATAGAAGGAGTGATCAGTGAAGATGGAAGAATATTTGGCACATACATGCACGGAATATTTGATAATACCACCTTTACAAGAAAATTTTTAAATAAGGTCAGAGTCCATAAAGGATTATCAGCAATTGAGGATGCAGGATTTGATTATTTAAAACATAAAGATCAACAGTACAACGAATTGGCTGATATAGTGAGAAAACATTTGGACATGGAGCAAATATATAAGATTGTTGAGAATGGATTATGATTCATATATCTGTTGCTTATATAGTCGATTTACTAATCGGCGATCCTCATTGGTTTCCTCATCCTGTAAGATTTATTGGTAAATATATAATTTGGTTTGAAACATTTATTAGAAGGTTTGTAAAATCAAATAAGGTTTTAAAAGTGAGTGGAATTTTATTAACGTTAACAACAGTTATTTCTACATATGCAATAGCTTATTTTATATTGACTGTATCAAAAGAAATTAATATATGGCTGTATCATTTTACAAATGTATTACTTATGTATACTTGTATCGCTACAAAAAGTTTATATGATGAGAGTATGAAGGTTTATAAGGAATTAAATTCTAATAATATTTACAATGCAAGAAAGATGCTTTCCTATATTGTAGGGCGCGATACTGAGCATTTAGATGAGCGTGAAATAACAAGAGCTACAGTAGAAACTGTGGCAGAGAACACATCTGATGGTGTTGTTGCCCCGCTTTTTTATATGTTTATAGGAGGGGCTCCCTTAGCACTTGCATATAAGGCAGCAAATACTTTAGATTCAATGGTTGGATATAAAAATGAAAGATTTATTGATTTTGGGTGGTCGTCAGCAAAATTTGATGATCTAGTGAATTATATACCCGCTAGATTGACAGCTCTATTTATGGTGATTGCTTCAATGTTTTTAAAGCTTGATTATAAGGAAAGCTTCCGGATTATCATAAGAGATAGAAAAAACCACAGTAGTCCCAATTGCGGATACCCAGAAGCAGCCACTGCTGGAGCTATGGGAGTGGTTCTTGGAGGCACAAATATGTACTTTGGGAGGCCTGTAATAAAACCTACAATGGGTGATGGAAAAAGACTCCTAAATAAAGATGATATCATACTGGTGAATAAGCTGATGTATACAGTAAGCTTGATAACTATAATAATTCTATCTATGACCATATTTTTATTGCGAGGAGAGTTACTATGAATTTTCATGGAGGAGATATATACAACTATAATAAACAGCTGCTTGATTTTAGCTCCAATATAAACCCCGTTGGAATGCCAGAGAGCTTCAAAAGAGAACTAATAAATAATATGGAGGATTTTACGAGATACCCAGACATCGAGTATAGAGCATTAAGAGCCAATTTGGGGAAATATCTAGGTAATATTGATAAGGAAATGATAATCGTTGGAAATGGAGCTGTTGAACTTATATATAAAGGGATATCGGCTTTAGAATGTAGCTATTCTGCAGCGCTTAGTCCTACTTTCGTTGAGTATCGAGCTGCATCTGCATTAAACAATATGGATTTTACTAATATGGGTGAATACGATGAGACAGAAGAAGCGTTTAATGTAAAAAAAATATTAACTTACATAAAAAAGAATATGGTTATGATATTATGCAATCCGAATAATCCAACAGGAAGCTTCATAAAGCTTCCTGAAATGCAATTGATAGCAGATGAATTGGAAAGGCAAGGTAGCTATCTAATTGTTGATGAATCCTTTATAGAATTTACGGATGATTACCCTCACAATAGCATGATAAATTTTATAGACAAATATGACAATTTAATTGTTATTAGAGCCACTACAAAGTTTTTTGGAATGCCTGGGATTAGACTTGGATATGCAATTTGCCATAATACAAAAATCAATGCATCAATCAAGTCAAAATTAGAACCATGGAATATTAATACAGCAGCAGTCATAGCAGGAGAAACAGTTTTCTTTGATGACGATTATATTAAAGCTACTAGAGAATGGATAAAGGCTGAGAGGCAGTATGTATATGATAGATTAATAAATATAAAACACATAAAAACATATAAGTCCTACGCAAATTATCATCTTATAGAGCTTTTGAATTTAGATATGGATGCTTGGCAATTGAAAGAAAAAATGGCAGAGCGAGGAATTTTGATTAGAACGCCAGAGGGGTTTCATCATCTTACAAAATATCATGTAAGGCTAGCTGTGAAAGACAGACCTTCTAATAAGATCATGTGTGATTTACTGGAAGAGATATTGGAGGGGCAAAGATGAGTCAAGGAAGAATAATCATATCTGCCCCAGCCAGTGGACAGGGAAAGACAACAGCTACAATGGGTATCATGGCAGCTCTAAAAAAAAGAGGGGTATTGGTACAGCCATATAAGGTGGGGCCGGATTATATAGATACAGCATTTCATACTAAAATAACTGGAATCAAAAGTATTAACCTTGATTCGTGGCTACTAGATGAAAATCGCATAAAAGAGATGTTTGTAAGGTATTCAAGCACTGCAGATATTTCTATCATAGAGGGCGTAATGGGCCTATATGATGGAGCCTCATATGATTTGTTAGGAGGTAGCACCGCTGGAATATCAAAGCTTTTAGGCAATTGTCCAGTAATAATAGTTATGCAATGCAATGGAATGTCGGGGAGTGCCGCTGCCATAGTACATGGCTTAAAGGAATTAAAAGGCATAAATGTCAGTGGTGTGATCATAAATAAACCTTCTTCTATTGGTCATTACAATATACTAAAAAATGCAATAGAAGCAAATACAAGTGTTAAGGTTCTCGGTTTTTTGCCAAATGATAAAGATATTGAAATAAAAAGCAGACATCTTGGATTAGTTCAAAGCAGTGAAATCGAGAATATGGAAAGTATAATTAATAGATTAGCAACACTAGCGGAGGAAAACATTGACATCGATGGACTGATCAATATTGCGAATAGTGCCATAGAGATACAGGTAGGTAGGACTGTTTTAAAAGATATCATTGTTTTAAATGAAATTGAGCCATGCCAAAGAGTAAAGATATATGTTGCGCTGGATAAGGCTTTTAGTTTTTATTATCATGAAAATATCGAAATTTTAAAAAAGTTAGGTGCAGATATAGCGTTTTTTAGCCCCATGGAAGATGAGACTATTCCTATTGATTGCTGTGGGGTATACATTGGAGGAGGATATCCTGAGGTCTTTGCTAGAGAACTTTCTCGAAATATTAGCATGCGGCAAAGCATTTTTACTAGAGCACAAAGCGGACTGCCAATATTCGCAGAATGCGGTGGGTATATGTATCTAAATAAATCTTTTAAATCAGGCGAAGGTGAAGCTTTTGACTTTGTTGGCTTCTTTGAAGGGGAGTCTATCATGACCCAGACACTTCAAAACTTTGGATATGCAGAGATTATCTCATTAAATGATAATTGTATTATGAGTCGTGGAGATAAAATCAGGGCACATGAATTTCATAAAAGCCAGATTGTTAGAAAGTCAGAGGACTATTGCATCAAGTTAAACAAAGCAAAAGATGGAATGATTAAAGAATGGTGCTGTGGAATGGAAAGGGAAAATGTTTTTGGCATGTATGCTCATATATATTTCCCATCAAACATGAAATTGCCAGAAAAGTTCATAAAAACTTGTAGAAACTATAAAAGAAGTATGGAGGGTTAATAATGAAAGGAATTTTAATCATAGGACATGGTAGCCGTGATTTAGAAGCACAGAAGCAGTTTCTGGAAGTAGTACAAATGATAGGTGATTCAATGGACTGTAAAGTGATTGGAGCATTTATGGAGCTTGCAAAACCTGATTTTCACTCAGTAGTTGAAGTATTCGTAAAAGACGGAATTGATCATATCACAGTTTGTCCTCTCTTTCTTTTCGCTGGAGTACATATAAAAAAGGATATCCCAGAATTGATAGAAGAAGCAAAGGCAAAATTCCCAGATGTTAGATTCACCTTTGAAGAGCCAATAGGTCCATCGAAAGACCTAGCAGATATCATAGTTAGAAAGTTAAAGTAGAATTCAATGTGGAGGGAAAAATGGAGAACTATGTTAAAGATCCAAATGAGATAGAGAATAAAAGCTTTGAAATTATTGGAGGATTACTTGGAGATTTTTATGTTCCCGAGCCAAGAATGAGTGTAATAAAGCGTGTGATTCATACTACAGCTGATTTTGAATATAAAGACATTTTACTTTTTAAAGATGGGGTAGAGGAAGATATTATAAAAGCCATAAAAAATGGATGTAGAATCATTTCTGACACAAATATGATAAAGGCGGGAATTAATAAAAGATTGATAAAAGTATTTGGAATTGAAGTCGAATGCTTTGTTGATAGTGAAAGAGCCCATGAGGTTTCGAAGGAAAAGGGAATAACAAGATCAATGGCAGCCATAGATATTGCTGCAGAGATTGAAGAGGATAAGATTTTTATTATAGGAAATGCACCTACAGCCCTTTATAGAATTATGGAGCTTTACAATCAAGGACTATTAAATCCAAAAGCTGTAATAGGAGTGCCTGTAGGATTTGTAGGAGCGGCTGAATCAAAAGAGGCCCTTTGGCAAACAGATATTAAAAGTATTATAACGAAAGGTCGAAAAGGAGGAAGTACCATAGGGGTAGCAATAATCCATGCTTTTATGAAGGAGGCTAAAAAACAGATTGGATAATTTTGATTATGTTTTTAAGGCCGGAAAAAAGCTAAGAAAAGGCATCACTACTGGTTCTTGTGCAGCGGCCGCTGCTAAAGCAGCGACTTACATGTGCTTTTATGGCAATAGAATTGATGAAATAGAGATAGATACACCAAAAGGAGTTAAGTTAAAGTTAAGTTTGTCAAATATTGAAATTTCTCATGATTATGCAAGCTGTTCTGTTATAAAGGATTCAGGTGATGATCCAGATATAACAGATGGAATTGAAATATTTGCCTCAGCAAAAAAGACGGAAAATGCAGAAATCATTATTAAAGGTGGAAAAGGTATTGGTGTCGTGACCAAGCTAGGATTACAGGTAGAGATAGGCATGAGCGCCATCAATCCTGTACCAAGGTCAATGATTAAAAACGAAGTGAGTTCAGTAATTCAAGAAGGCTGGGGAGTAGAAATAGAAATAACTATTCCAAGGGGGGAAGAATTAGCAAAAAAAACCTATAATCCTAAATTAGGAATCATAGGAGGACTTTCTATTCTTGGGACTACTGGAATTATCGAGCCTATGTCTGAGGACGCCTTAAAAGATACTATAGCCCTTGAACTAAAATGTCATAAAGTTTTGGGCAAAGAGGCAGTAGTACTTGTTCCAGGCAATTATGGGGAAGAATTTTCTTCTAAAAGACTTGGCGTTTCAAAAGCAGATATAGTTAAAATAAGCAATTATCTAGGCTTTGCATTAGAGAGGTGTCAAGAATATGGTTATAAAACTATCATATTGTCTGGTCATATTGGCAAGCTTGTAAAACCGGCAGGAGGCATATTTTATACACATAGCAGAGTCAGTGACACGAGGATGGAGATATTGACAGCTCATTTAGCCCTCATGGGTATGGAAAGAGAACAGCTGGGGGAAATAATGAATTGTAGTACCACAGAAGAAGCCATAACCATAATAGATAAGGCTGGATATAGTGATATATATAAGCTGATAGCAGAAAAGTGCGCACAAAGATGTGAGGATTATATTTTCGGAGAAATCCAAATAGCGGTGGTGCTTTTTTCAATGAAAAACCTACTGGCAAAGAGTTGTAAGACAGATAAGCTTTTGGAGGAAATAGGTTGAAAAGCTTGCATCTTTTCAACTTGAATTTTATGCTAAAGCGTCAATTATGTAGTGTCATTTATGACACTGCATAATCGACGCTAAGCTGCAAGGGAGAGGTTATAATGAAAATCAACGTCATAGGAATAGGCCCTGGAAGTTTAGATTATTTGCTTCCTGTTGCAAATGTGGCTATAAATGAATGTGATATTATTATTGGCGGAAAAAGAAACTTGCAGATATTTGAACATTTATCAAAGGAGTTTTATGAGTTTGGCTCAGATTTGGAAGGCTTGTACAGATATATTAACAGCAATCATGAAGCTAAAAAAGTGGGTGTTGTTGTTTCGGGGGATCCTGGATTTTACAGCCTTTTAAGATTTCTTGCCAAAAGATTTGGAAAAGAAAAATTGAATGTGATTCCAGGCATAAGTTCTTTTCAATATTTGTATGCAAAGATTGGAAAGCCATGGCAGCAACACCTAATTGCAAGCATACATGGAAGAGAATTTGACATGATAAAAAACTTAAAGGATTATAAAGGTATGTTTTTATTGACTGATGAGAAAAACTCTCCATCGGCCATAGCTAAAACACTTATTGAGCATGGTTTTGGAAGTTGTAGTATGACAGTGGGAGAAAACTTATCTTATGTTGAAGAACAGATTTTAGCTGGAAAACCTGAAATATTTGTAGATAAGCTATTCGATAGCTTGAGTGTGGTGGTGATTGAAAAAGATGGAATGGAAATATAACACAACGGGCATTCCTGATGAGATGTTTTATAGAGGAGAAGTTCCTATTACAAAGTCTGAAATTAGAGCATTGTCTTTATCAAAGCTAAAATTATTTAGTGATTGCAAGCTTCTTGATGTAGGATGTGGAACAGGAAGTATTACAGTAGAAGCTGGAATCTTATGCTATGAAGGGGAGGTCATTGCAATAGATAAAAACCAAGAGGCAGTTTCTTTGACAGAAAAGAATATTGAAAAGTTTCATTTGAAAAATGCAAAAGCTTTTTTGATGGATGCATCAATAGAATTGCCTGACAAGACTTTTCATAGGGTATTCATAGGTGGTGGCGGAAAAGAGTTAGATCATATTATAAAATCTAGCAAAGATATTTTGAGCAAAGATGGAATTATTGTTATGAATACAATATTAATAGAAAGCACTTACAATGCACTAAATGCGCTGGAGAAATACGGGTATAAAAATATTGAGTGTATAAGCGTGAATATAGCAGTAGGACATAATATTGCAGGCTGGATGATGAAGGCGTTAAATCCAATTTATATCATAAAAGCGGAGGTACAATGTGGCTAAGTTTTTTGGAATAGGGATAGGCCCAGGGGATAAAGAATTAATTACAGTAAAGGCCGTTAGAGTACTTTCAAATATAGATGTAGTGATTTTGCCAGAGGCTAGAAAAGATACAGGGAGTACGGCTTACAGTATAGCAAAAGAATATATTAACCCAACGGCCAAAGTCATTACTTGTGAATTTCCTATGGTAAAGGATAAGGATGCTTTTTTAAAAGCGGGAGAGAAAGCTGCGCAGATAGTCATGGATTATGTTACAGAAGGATATAATACGGCTTTTTTAACATTGGGAGATCCATCCATATATAGCACCTATATATATATATTGAAAGCGTTAGATTCCAGAATAGAGATAGAGACCATACCAGGTATTACCTCCTTTTGTGCAGCAGCAGCCATGACAAATAGGGTGTTGGTAGAAGGCGATGAGATACTCTCTATTATACCAGCTACTTGTGAATATGAAATGATGAACAGAGTTGCCAAGGATAGTGCAGGAGTGGTAGTGATGAAGCTTTTTAATCATGGAGATAAAGCTGTTAGGCTGTTGAAGGAAAACAATATGATAGAAAATAGCGTTATTGTGAAAAAGTGTGGTATGGCTGATTGTAAAATAAACAGTGATATTGAAGAATCTTTAGAAGAGGGTAAACAGTATTTATCTATTATATTAGGGAGGCGGGCATAAAATATGGTTTATTTTGTTGGGGCGGGACCTGGCGATATAGAATTGATCACTATTAAAGGAATGAAGAGACTTCAAGAAGCGGATGTGGTCATATACGCAGGCTCGTTAGTGAATGAAAAGCTCCTAGAATATTGTAAAAAAGATGTACTTATACATAATAGTGCATCTATGAGTCTAGATGAAGTTATTGCAGTCATGAATGAGTCGGAAAAAATGAATAAAATGGTGGTGAGACTTCATACAGGAGATCCTTCAATATATGGTGCTATTAGAGAGCAAATGGATGAGCTAGATAAATTGGACATCCTATATGAAGTGATACCTGGAGTTAGCTCTTTTGTTGCAGCTGCATCAAGAATAAAAAAAGAGTTTACTCTTCCAGGAGTATCACAAACAGTAATCATTACAAGGCTTGAAGGAAAAACAGGAAGCTCTGAAGGTGGAGCCCTAGAGGAGCTTGCAAAGCATAAAGCTTCCATGTCTATATTTTTATCAATTTTATCAATAGATAAAGTTGTAGAAAAGTTAAAAACTTCATACTCAGAAGAAACACCAGTAGCGGTAATATATAAGGCAACTTGGCCTGATGAAAAAATTGTACAAGGCACGTTAAAGGACATTGGCGAAAAAGTAAAAGAAGCAGGCATAGATAGATTTGCTCAGATTTTAGTAGGAGATTTTATGGGAAATAGTTATGAACTTTCCAAACTATATGATTCTAATTTTTCTCATATGTATAGAAAGGGAAGTAAATGAAGACTGCAATATTAGCTGTAACTTTAAATGGAATAAAAGTTGCTAGGCTTATTAGAGATGGACTAGAAAATGATTGTCAAATATTCACTTTGGAGAAATATTGTAAGGATGATGCTAATTATGAGCCTTTGACAAATGGTGTAAAAGAATCCATGAAAAACATTTTTTGTTCCTATAAAAACATCATAATGGTCATGTCTTGTGGAATTGCAGTTCGAACTATAGGGCCATATCTGGAGAGTAAGTTGACAGACCCAGCAATAGTTGTCCTTGATGAGTTAGGAAAAAATGTTATTAGCCTTATTTCGGGTCATGTAGGTGGAGCAAATGAATTAGCTATAAAAGTAGCAGGGATAACTCGAGGTAATCCGATCATTACCACTGCATCTGATAATCAGAAGGTTATTTCCATTGACATGCTAGCAAAGAAATTTGATTTAGTATTAACAGATTATGAAAAAGCGAAGGGCATAACCTCGGATATAGTAAATGGAAGAAATGTTGGGCTGATTAGTGATGTCATAATAAAGTCAGAAATAGGATATGGAGTAACTTTAACCACCTGGGAAAAAATAGGAGAGAATGATTTTGCATCGCTTATCTATATTGGAAATAAAGATATTGAAGAAAAAGAATTGCCTTTAGTTAAGCTAGTCACAAAAAATATTGTGATTGGTATAGGTTGTAGAAAAGGCATCAAAGATGGAGACATAATAGATTTTGTTAAAAAAATTTTTAATGAACATAAATTGTCCATTGAAGCCATTCATTCAGTTTGTACAATAGGGCTAAAAAGCGAGGAAAAGGGGATTCTGAACTTGTGCCGATATTTAAGAATTCCTTTGAAAATTATTGATGATAAATTGATTAAAGAAATAGAAAACAATTTTGAATGCTCAAATTTTGTGAGAAAAACAGTAGGCTTTGGATGTGTATGTGAGCCTTGTGGATTTTTGGGATCGAAATTAGGAAAACAATTAATTCCTAAAAGGTGTTTTGAAGGAATTACATTAAGTGTTTATGAAGAGGCTGTAACTTTGGAGGTTAGCAATGAAGGGTAAACTTTTTATTATAGGTATTGGACCTGGAAATGTAGAAAATATGACTGTTAGAGCATATAACACAATAAAAAACTGTGATGTACTTGCGGGTTATACTGTTTACATAGAGCAGATTAAGGATTTGAGTGAAGGCAAAGAAATCATAACAAAGGGCATGGGGCAAGAAATAGAAAGATGCAAGCTGGCAATAAAAGCCTGCACGGAAGGAAAGCAAGTAGGCTTAGTTTGCAGCGGAGATTCAGGTTTATATGGAATGGCGGGGCTCACTTTAGAAATCATTGATAATATGGGCATGGAGGAGAGACCAGAAGTTGAGATCATACCAGGCGTGACAGCAGCACTTTCTAGCTCTTCACTTCTTGGAGCACCTATTGTTGAAGATTTTTGTACCATTAGTTTAAGCGATTATATGACCCCATTATCTAAGATAATGAACAGGATTGAAAAAGCCAGTGAAGCTGATTTTACAATTGCCCTGTATAATCCAAGAAGCAGTGTGAGACAAGACTATTTAAAAGAAGCTTTGGCTATTATCTCAAAATATAGAAGCTTAGAAACACCAATTGGAATAGTGAGAAATGCATATAGAGCTGATGAGACGGTACAAATAACAACATTAGAAAAATTAGATGCTGATTTGGTTGATATGTTTTGTACATTGATAATAGGTAACAGCAAAACTTCAGTGATTGGTGACTTTATGGTTACTTCCAGAGGGTATAAAATATGATTTTAGTACTTGGAGGCACTAGTGACTCATTGATTTTGGCAAATGAGCTAATAAAACTTCATAAGCACAGTATACTCAGTGTTGCTACTGAATATGGAAATGAAACTGCATCAAAATCCTTCTCTGGAAATATTATCTGTGGAAGAATGGGCTATGAGGAATTAAAAGCTTTTATGATAGAAGAGAGAATAGGTTGCATTGTGGATGCCACACATCCCTATGCATATCTTGTATCCCAAAACGCGATAGCTGCAGCAAATGATCTCGGCATAAACTATATTAGGTACGAAAGACCAGGAATAAAGATTGAAACAAATGGAGTTTTGTGCTGTGATTCCTTTGAGGAAGCAGGTAAAATTGCAGATGTCATGGAGGGCAATATTCTTATTACAACAGGCAGCAAGGAGATTGAAAGGCTTGTTTGTAATATAAAGGATAAAAATAGAATAAAGGCAAGAATTCTTTCTACCTCAGAATCTATTATAAAGCTTGAAAATATTGGATTGAATGCGGAAAATATTATTGCTATGAAGGGACCATTTTCCCAGGAAATGAACGGTGTTATGTTTGCAGACTATAAAATAAAGATTCTCATATGCAAGGATAGTGGCAAGCAGGGAGGTACTGAGGAAAAGCTTGTAGCAGCACAAAAATCTAATATCAATGTCATTGTAATTGGAAGACCTAAAATTGTTTATCCCAAAATGTTTAATAGTATAGATGCGGTAATTGATTATTTAAAAGAGATTATTTAGCTGTGGAGGTGAGTGGTTAAGTGTATTATCCAATCATAATGCATATGGAAGATAAAAGATGTTTGGTTGTAGGCGGTGGCTTGGTAGCCACTAGAAAGTGTCGCGAACTACTAAAATGCAGTGCTATTGTTGAAGTGCTGGCTCCTTTACTTAGCCATGAGCTTCTTGAAAAACACCAAGATGGTAAAATCAAATGGACGAAAAGTGAATATCATAATAAATATCTTAACAACATAAATTTTTGCTTTGCTTGCACAAATAATGCAGCGATCAATGAGTTGATAGCCCAAGAGTGCAAGGAAAGGAACATACTTTCAAATATTGCAGATAACTCTAAAATAAGTGACTTTGTTGTTCCGGTTTGCAGAAGACGAGGAGATATTACACTAGCAGTGAATTGTGATGAAAACCCTGGTGCAGCAAGATTTGCAGCTTCGCACATGATAGAAAATATGGATGGTAAAGTTGTTGAATATATAGGCATGACAAAAAGATTGAGGATAAAATGTAAAGCCCTTATCCATGATGGTGCGGTGCGACAAGAATATATGAAAAGCCTTTTTACAGATGAAATGATTGAAATGGCAGTAAAAACGCCTGCGGCAGCTTATGAAATAGCTGAAAAACTGCTAAAGGAAGCTGCTGAGAAAGTGGGTGGTTGTTATGAATAAAATTAGAATAGGAACAAGAGGCAGTGCATTAGCTGTAAAACAGGTACAAATTATAATGGATAGCTTGCATGAGAAATATCCAGAACTTGAGTTTAAAATAGTAAAGATAACGACTACGGGTGATAAATTTTTAGATGTAAGCCTAAATAAGATCGGGGGAAAAGGCTTATTTATAAAGGAAATAGAAGATGCTCTTTTAAAAGATGAAATAGATATTGCAGTTCACAGTATGAAAGACATGCCCGCCTTTATTAATGAGAGCCTTACTATTGCAGCTTATTCAACAAGAGAGGATGCAAGTGATTGCCTTATAAATAATATAGGCTGCACCTTGGAAGAAATGCCATTGCATTCTGTTATAGGTACAAGCAGCTTAAGAAGAACTGTTCAAATATTAGCATTACGGTCGGATTTAAATATTGTACCTCTTAGAGGCAATGTAATGACAAGGCTCAGAAAGCTGGATGAAGGGCAAATGGATGGAATTATCCTTGCTACAGCAGGTGTTACAAGATTAGACTTAGAGAAAAGAATCATACAGAGATTTCCAAAGGATAAGATAATTCCTGCTGTATGTCAGGGCATCATTGGTATTGAAACAAAGAAAAGCAATAATAGAATGATAGATATATTAAAAGACATAGATTCCACGGAATCTAGGATTTCTTCCTTATGCGAAAGAGCTTTTATGAAAAGGTTAAATGGAAGCTGTCAAATACCTTTAGGCGCATTAAGCCAAATAAAAGGAGACAGAATAAATATTACGGGTATCCTTGGAGACATGGCTAATCTAAGTATATATAAAGAAACATTAGAAGGGGCTATAGAGGATGCAGAGAATATAGGGACACAGCTAGCAGAAAATATTATTTTTAGACTGAAGAAATGAGGTGCTCAAATGTCAGGAAAAGTATATCTAATTGGAATGGGGCCTGGAGATACAGAGCTGATCACAATAAAGGCCGTTAAAGCTATAAAGAAATGTGATGTGCTTATATATGATAGGCTTGTGAATAAAGAGCTTTTAGAATATAACCAAAATGCAGAAAGAATATACGTTGGGAAAGTCTCTAGCAACCATGCCCTGCCTCAAGACAAAATCAATGAGCTAATAGCCGAAAAAGCGAAAGCAGGGATGATAGTTGGAAGACTGAAAGGGGGAGATCCCTTTGTTTTCGGGAGAGGCGGAGAAGAAGCATTATTTTTAAAAACTCATGGAATAAAATATGATATCATTCCTGGAATTACATCTTCTATAGCAGTACCTATGTATGCTTCTATACCTGTTACCCATCGTGGAATCGCTACTTCTTTTCATGTAATTACAGGGCATGAGCATTCAGAGAAAAGCAATATTGATTGGGAAGCCCTTGCAAAAGTTAATGGCACATTAGTTTTTCTAATGGGCGTAGAAAATCTTGAATATATTATAAGTATGCTTATTAAGTATGGTAAAAGCAAAAAATGCCCTGCAGCTGTGATAATGAACGGAACCAGATATAATCAAGAGGAAGTTTATGGAGACTTATCAAATATTAAGGTAGAATGTGAGAAGTCAAATATAAAATCTCCAGCAATCATAGTAGTGGGTGAGACAGTAAGACTTCATGAAGAATTGAGCTGGAAAAATAAAGGCCCATTAGAAGAATTAAAAGTGGTTATAACAAGACCTTTAGACAAAATTGAGGATATCTGTGATGAATTAAAAGATGCAGGAGCTATTCCAATAAAACTTCCCTGCATAAGATTGCAAAGGTCTGATTTTTATATAGGTGAAGAACAAATAAGTCAATTTAAACATATAGTATTCTCCAGCACATATGGAGTTAAATATTTTTTAGAGGGTTTAATAAAAAATAAGATAGATATAAGGAAAGTGACTGCACAGTTATACGGTGTTGGGTCATCTATTAAAGAAGAATTGGAGGCAATAGGATTATTTGATTGCATAGTGCCTGATAAATACAGTTCAGAAGGTCTCCTTGAGTGTCTAGAGAAAAGAGTTCCTAAGGTAGAGCCAGTACTTATAGTAAGCGGGAATATAGGAAGTGAACATATAATGGAAGGACTAAAAGCGTGGCAAGTCCAACGATTGGTTGTTTATAATACCTTAGAGGGCTGTAGCGAAGCTTTAGAAGATGATATAGATGTAATATTTTTTACCAGCCCTTCTTGTATAAGAGGATTTTTGACAGCTCATAGCATTGAAGTTTATAAAAATAAACTTGCGTTATGCATAGGAGATCGTACAGCAAAACAAGCTCAACAAAGTGGTTTTACAAACATAAAGATATTATTAGATTCTATAGTGGAAAAAGCAGTAGATGAACTTATTGAGTGGAGGAGAAAAAATGCTTAATCTTGTAAAAAGACCAAGGAGAATAAGAAATATAAAAGCAGTGAGAGAACTGGTTAAAGAAACTCATTTGAATGTGAATGATCTGATATATCCATTGTTTGTAGTAAATGGATACAACATAAAGGAAGAAATTTCATCAATGCCTGGAGTATATCATTTTTCATTGGATATTTTAAAAGGTGAAATAGAGGAAATTAAATCATTAGGCATTAAAAGTATATTGATTTTTGGATTGCCAGATCAGAAGGATGAATGGGGGTCAAAAGCTTATGACGACGACAATATTGTTCAAAAGGCTATTAAGGTTGCTAAAAAGATTGCGCCAGATATGTGTGTTATTACTGATGTTTGTTTGTGTCAATACACTTCCCATGGTCATTGTGGACTAATAAGCGAAGATGGCAAGGTGCTAAATGATGAATCGGTTGAACTTTTGGCTAAAACTGCCTTATCTCATATAAAGGCAGGAGCCGACATGGTTGCTCCATCTGATATGATGGATGGCAGAATAAAGGGGATAAGAGAGCTTCTAGATAAAGAAGGTTATTATGATAGCCCAATAATGTCTTATAGTGCCAAATTTGCATCTGCTTTTTATGGCCCTTTTAGAGAGGCTGCAGATTCAGCTCCAGCATTTGGTGATAGGAAATCTTATCAGATGGATTATTGCAATTCGGGTGAGGCTATGAGAGAAATTGAATTGGATATTGAAGAAGGTGCAGACATAATCATGGTAAAACCAGCATTAGCATATCTTGATATTTTAAGAAGAGCGAAAGATAAATTTAACTTGCCTGTAGCGGCTTATAATGTAAGTGGAGAATATTCAATGGTGAAAGCAGCAGCTAAAATGGGATGGATTGATGAAAAACAAGTGGTTCTTGAAATACTAACAGGAATCAAAAGGGCAGGAGCTGATATTATTATTACTTACTTTGCTAAAGAAGTTGCTAGCTGGATAAGAGAAGGATCTGTATAAAATTAAGAATGAGGTGATTATTATGTCAAAGAAATATCAAGTTCTATTAGGTCTTGTATTAATGCTTGTTATATATCCAAATACCACTTTTGCAATGCACATAATGGAAGGCTTTCTTCCTCCTGGCTGGGCTATAGCTTGGGGGTGCTTTGCATTCCTTTTATTGTAATGGGGCTTTTTTTCATACAAAAAGCAGTCAATCTAAAACCAAGAGTCAAATTGCTCTTGGCAATGGCTGGCGCATTTGCTTTTGTGCTTTCTGCCCTTAAGATACCATCCGTTACAGGAAGTTGTTCCCATCCTACAGGAGTAGGTCTTGGTGCTATACTATTTGGGCCAACTACAATGAGCGTTCTTGGACTTATCGTTTTATTATTTCAGGCTTTGCTGCTTGTACATGGAGGCCTTACGACACTGGGGGCAAACACCTTCTCCATGGCGATTGTAGGACCATTGGTAGCCTATGGAACTTATAAAATTGTAAAGAAAGCCAATGGACCTCAGTGGTTAGCTGTATTCCTTGGTGCCGCATTAGGAGATTTGCTGACTTATGTTACAACTTCTATACAGCTTGCTCTTGCTTTTCCCTCAGAGGTAGGCGGTTTCGCAGCATCTTTGTCAAAGTTCATGGGCATATTTGCTGTTACACAGATACCTCTTGCTATCAGTGAGGGGATATTGACAGTGCTGATATTCAATGCCTTTGCTTCTTATAGCAAAGATGCGCTGAAGGATATGAAAGTCCTTTCAAAGGATGTGGCTTAAAAAGGCTGCCAGAACCCTCTCAAAAGAGCTTGAGAGGCTATATAGCTGCTTTTATAGTAAACTTTATACTTATCGCAGCAGCGTTATATCTCAAAAGGATTACAGGAGGAATTTTTTAATGGACAAGAATATACTAGAAACTCAAGGGCTTTTTTATTCATATCCCGATGGAACGCAAGCTTTAAAGGATATAAAAATTAAAATAAAAAAAGGCAAGACAACTGCAATTCTAGGGGGTAACGGTTCAGGAAAATCCACACTGTTTTTAAATATGAACGGTATTCTCAGGCCTCCATCTGGGAAGATACTGTACAATGAGGTGAGCATTGACTATTCTAGAAAGGGACTTTTGGATCTTCGTCGTGCTGCTGGGCTTGTTTTTCAAGATCCTGACAATCAATTGTTTTCTGCTAGCGTATATCAGGATGTGTCCTTTGGTGCAGTCAATTTGAAGCTTAAGGAAGATGAAATACGCCGTAGAGTAGAGATTTAAATGGAAAGGACTGGAATAAGTCACATCAAGGATAAACCAACACATTTCTTGAGCTTTGGGCAAAAAAAGAGAGTAGCTATTGCTGGGGTTCTTACCATGGAGCCAGATTTGATAGTTCTTGATGAACCTACTGCGGGACTTGATCCCATGGGGGTACGAGACATAATGAAGCTGTTGAAGGAGACTGAGGAACAGCTTGGATTGTCAGTAGTTATAGCAACCCATGATATTGATATTGTACCTCTTTACTGTGATTATGTTTATGTGATGGATAAGGGTGAAGTTATTTTGGAGGGCACACCTCATGAAGTGTTTTCAAAAGCTGAGATATTGCGAAAGGTGAACCTAAGGCTACCAAGGATTGCACATCTGGTGGAAATACTGCAAAAAGAAGATGGATTTGAATTTGAAAATCAGGCAGTAACTATTTCAGAAGCGCGTAGTGCTTTAAAGTTATTTTTAAGGGAAAAAGTATAGCGCAAATAATACATATGATATAATATATATATTATTGATTGAGATATAATAATATATATATGCTTTAGGAGGGAGAATTCTTGAAGTTCAATGCTAACAAGGCTGGAATAAACTTGCCAATACAGGAACTTATAGATATAGCTTTAAATAGAGAAGGGGCTATTAAAACCGATACAGAGGCAATATGCGTAAATACTGGAAAGTACACAGGAAGATCCCCGTTAGACAGGTTCTTTGTTGACGAAGAATCAGTACATAATTATATAAATTGGAACTCTGGAAACTTATCCATTACCAAAGAAAAATTTGATAAATTATATAATAAGGTTCAAAAGTATATTGAAGATAAAGAGTTGTATGTTTTTAATGGCTTTGTAGGATCGGACAAAGCCCATAGAATGCCTATAAGAGTCATTAATGAATTTGCATTTCAGAACCTTTTTGCACAACAGCTATTTATAAAACCAAAAGTGGAAGAATTTGAAGAATTTGTTCCTGACTTTACTGTAATAGCAGTACCTGATTGCCTAGCGAATCCTCAAATGGATGGCACAAACTCAGAAGCTTTTATTATAACTAGCTTTGAGAAACGAGTTGTGCTTATAGGTGGAACCAGATACTGTGGAGAAATAAAAAAATCTATTTTTACAGTAATGAATTATTTACTTCCATTTAAAGGAGTATTGCCAATGCATTGCTCAGCCAATGTTGGAAAAACGGGGGATGTAGCTTTGTTTTTTGGACTTTCCGGCACAGGTAAAACTACTCTGTCGGCTGATGAAGACAGAAATCTTATAGGTGATGATGAGCATGGCTGGACTGATGACGGAGTGTTTAATTTTGAGGGGGGATGCTATGCTAAATGCATAAAACTTTCCATGGAAAATGAACCTCAGATTTGGGAAGCTATAAGATTTGGGACAATACTTGAAAATGTTGTAATAGATGAAAAAACAGGAAAACCAGATTATGATGATATACGATATACTGAAAATACAAGGGCGGCCTACCCCGTTGAATATATAGATAACGCTGTTGTCGAAGGGATTGGTGGAATTCCAAACACTATAATATTTTTAACAGCAGATGCTACAGGTGTTTTCCCACCAATATCAAAATTAGATAAAGAACAGGCTATGTATTATTTCATGTCTGGATATACAAGTAAGCTTGCAGGAACTGAAAGAGGTATAGTAGACCCAAAGTCAACGTTTTCTACATGTTTTGGGGCACCTTTTATGCCACTTAAGCCAAATGTGTATGCACAAATGCTTGGAGAAAAGATGGAAAAACATGATGTTAAGGTATATCTAGTTAATACAGGTTGGTCAGGTGGTCCATATGGTATAGGAAATCGAGTTAAGTTAAAGTTTACAAGAGCCATGGTTAACGCAGCTATAAACGGCGAACTAGATAATGTAAGGTTTGTAAAAGACCCTGTATTTAACTTAAGTTTGCCTGTTGAGTGTCCGAATGTTCCAGCTCTTATCTTGAATCCACCAAATATTTGGTATAGTATTGATGAATATTATAAGATTGCAAACAAGTTGGCTAAAGATTTTTCTGATAATTTTAAAAGATTTGATGGGGTTAACGAAGAGATAATAAGTGCTGGGCCTAATATTGTTTCTAATGATTTGTATTTTTACTAATTCAATGAGATAGATGTTCCATAAATCTAGCTCCACGCATATTATGTGATATTAAGTGTGAAGGGGCGTTGTTATGTATAATTTAGATGTTAATGATAATACTTACAGAATAGTTCTTGAGGCGTCAGGCAACATAAGCAAGTCTGAATATGTGGAGATACTCACTAAGATGTATTCTGTTTTAGATAACAATACAAATCAGTCATATAAAGTGTTAGTTTCTATAACTGATTATAAATTTTATTTTTGGCAACTGCCTTTTATTATGAAGCTTAAGAATTTGGCTGGATTATCTAGTGTGGAAAAAATGTCCATAGTATTAGATGAGCGTTTTGCAAGAACATATGGAATAAGAAGAGGTATTCAAGAATATAAAAATCAAATAGTTTGCTATGAAAAAGAAGAGGCAGAAGAATTCTTAAATGAGTAAACAAAACACTTATAAAAATCGAAATCAATTATGGTTTCGATTTTTATAAGTATTATTTTCCATATATTCCTTTTGACATTAGCCATAACATATATTAAACTTTTTATCATGTTATAAAAACATAATGATTAATGCTGAATCTCAGCATTGCTGAGTACGGAGGAACCAAATTTGGGGTTAATCCATAGATTCATACTATGGTAGGGATGCCTTCTATCCCGCACCCGTCAGCTAACTTCGGAAGCAAATAAGGGAAGGAAGATAGAACAATGAACAAAAACTTTAAAAAAATAATTTTTACAGCTACATTGACTGCGTGTATGGCAGCTATGACTACAGGAGTGTTTGGTGATTCGTTACTTAAATATGGAAGCAGAGGAAGCTCTGTAACGCAATTACAGACTACATTGAAAGAAAAGAAGTTTTTTACAGTAAAGGCGACAGGGTATTTTGGCAGTATAACAAAAGCATCTGTAAAGAGATTTCAAAAGGTAAACGGGTTGGAAGCTGATGGAATAGCTGGCAGTAAGACTTTTGCAAAGTTGTATGCAAAAAGCAAGCAGCTTTCGACATTAAAAACAATGACTTCACGTGGGACAACCAGTATTACTCAACAGACAAAAGATGATATATATTGGCTTTCTAGAATAATAAATGCAGAAGCTGGTGGTCAATCATATGAAGGAAAGCTTGCTGTTGGTAATGTAATACTAAATAGAGTCAAATCAAGTAAATTTCCAGATACAATAAAAGAAGTTATATTTGAGCGCAACAGTAATAAAGCTCAATTTACGCCAACAACAAATGGTGCAATTAATAATACACCTAATGCTGACAGTATTAAAGCAGCCAAGGAAGTATTAGAAGGAAAAAGTGTAGTAGAAGGCAGCACATATTTTTTTAATCCTAAAACCTCAAAGGGCGAATGGATCGTAAAGAATAAAGAATATTTTAAAACTATTGGCAGCCACGCATTTTATAGATAGCGGTAAAACAATAAGATCAAGCTATTTCAACAAATAAATGACTATTAAAATTGGGGATTAAGCTTCCTCGATTTTAATAGTCATTTTTAATCTTGTTATATTCAACTGCAATTTTAGCTGCTAAGGCAGAGTTGAATATAATGGACTCTATACCGTAATTTGAATTGGTAATTAATATGCTTCCAGCTAAATCTAAGTCCCATTTGATTTTCATCATTTTTGCACATTCACAGGGCGAAGTAACTTCTAAATGATTTGAATTTTTATAAGAAATAACAGGTATACCTGCAACATTAAGCCCCTGGGAAGTAAAGTCAATACCTACTGAGGACGTAAAATCAGAACACACTACACACACATTGGATTTTTCCATTTCTGAAATATCCAATAAGCTCTCAAGGTTATTGGGGTTGTTTTGACCAATAGTTGAAATAGTATCACAAGCCAGCACCTTAATGCCTGCTATTTCAGAAAAGATCATAGCAGCAGATAGTGCAACTTTACCTGATTTCTCTAAGGCAATCATATAGGGAATGTCTTTTCTTTCTATATGAATCAGATTCTTTTCACACAATAAAAAATCTAATTCATCTTTATTTAATCCTATCTTTATTCTGCCATCAATTATTGCAATGAATGCACAAACTACATTGTTTTCTCCTACTATGCTCTCTATTTTAGAAATTAAATCTAATTCATTAAATATTGACGATGGAAAAGCTATAATGGGTATATCGAATTGAAGAGCCTTGAGTACTTCTGAATTTATATCTATATAAGACGCATAATTATTCATCATATACCTCCGTAAAAAGTGTCATATGTAGATAATATATCAGATATATCATGCGCTGTAAATTGCAATATAATAAAAAAACCGCCGGACGAGCCGACGGCGATTGTTTTTATTCGTTCATAATTCCCATTACTTCAAATGTCTTGAAGAGTAAACTAAGGAATATCGATAGTACTGTTGCAAGGGCCATACCAGCCAGAGTTACAGAACCAATCTGAATATGTGCACCGCTTAGACCAACAATTAAAACTACTGATGTTAGTGTTAAATTTTTAGGCTTACTATAATCAACCTTTGATTCAACCAACATTCTTAAACCTGATGTAGCGATTACTCCAAACAAAAGGAGTGAAACACCACCCATTACAGGAGTTGGAATTGTTTGTATTGCAGTAGTTAGTTTGCCAAAGAATGATATTACTATTGATATGATTGCTGCTCCTGCTATAACCCATACGCTATAAACCTTTGTTATAGCCATAACACCTATGTTTTCACCATAAGTTGTAGTGGGTACAGAACCTAAAAGTCCTGAAATTGTGGTAGACAATCCGTCACCTAGTAAGGATCTATGCAAACCTGGATCCTTTTGAAGATCTCTGCCCACAATGTTGCTTGTTACAACAAGGTGACCGATGTGCTCAGCGACAACAACAAGTGTTGCCGGAAGTATAGTAATTATTGCAGTTAGATTAAACACAGGTGTATAGAAAGTCGGCATTGCAATCCATGCTGCATCAACAACTGGTTTGAAATTCACAATTCCTGCAAATAATGCTATGATATATCCTGAAATTACGCCTATAAGGATTGGTATTATTCCAAGAAAACCTTTAAATGCCACATTACCTACGATAACAATTCCTAATGTGCAGATAGATACTAAAAGTACCTTAGGGTTAAGATATAAGTCAGGATTGTTTGAATCTAGAACAAGTCCTGCCATTTTTGCGGCAGTTGGTGCAAGTTCAAGTCCTATTATCGCTATAATAGCACCCATGGCTGCAGGTGGGAATACTACATCAATCCACTTGATGCCCAAAAATTTCACTATTATTGCAACTGTAATAAATACAAGTCCAGATGCAACAAATCCACCCAGTGCATACTCATAACCATATTTAGATAAAATGACGAAAACTGGTGACAGATATGCAAAACTTGAACCTAAAAACGCAGGGATTTTACCTTTTGTAATGAAAATATAAAGGAGTGTACCTATACCATTTAGTAACAACACGGTTGCAGGATTGATGTTGAAAAGAATAGGGACTAGCACCGATGCTCCAAACATTGCAAAAAGATGCTGGAAGCTTAATGGGATCATCTCTAATAGTGGCAGTTTTTCTTCTACTTGAATAACTCTTTTACTCATTTTCTTCCTCCTTACTTATTGTCTCACTGGACAAATTTAAAGCTAGGTCAGTTATCTGAACCGTAGTAATAGTATCATAAAACTGATACCTTGTCCATACGCTTTTTTATGGTTTTCATTTAATATTTACTAGTTAGGCTTAGAATATGTTATATTAATGTTAGAGAAAAATATTTTGGATATCTTATCATAGTAGAGTAATGAATAATTGACAGTGATGTATTTGTAATGTAAAATCAATAATGTTTATTAAATAGATAATTACTAAACTTTATAGTTTTGGAAAGAGGTTTATATATGTTGTCAGCTAATGAAAGCTTATCAAAGGAAATAAAGAAAAGAAGAACTTTTGCTATAATCTCACATCCTGATGCAGGAAAAACAACCCTGACTGAGAAACTACTGTTATACGGAGGCGCCATAAGGCTTGCAGGGGCGGTGAAATCCAGAAAATCTCAAAAATATGCAGTGTCAGACTGGATGGAGATAGAGAAACAAAGAGGAATATCAGTAACTTCCAGTGTAATGCAGTTTAATTATAACGATTATTGCATAAATATATTGGATACGCCTGGACATCAAGATTTCAGCGAAGATACCTATAGAACGCTGATGGCGGCAGATAGCGCGGTTATGATTATTGACTCCGCTAAGGGTGTGGAGGAACAAACAAAAAAATTGTTTCATGTATGTAAAATGAGAGGGATACCGATTTTTACCTTTATTAACAAAATGGATAGAGAGGGTAAAGATCCATATGAATTGATAGAAGAAATTGAGCAAGTTCTTGGAATAAGATCATACCCCATGAACTGGCCCATAAGAGTAGACGGGAGCTTTGCAGGAATATACAACAGAAGAGAGGCACATGTAGAGCTTTTTAATAGCGGGAATCATGGTCAGACAGTGGTAACATCACAAAAGAGGAATGTTGAAGACCCTATATTTAATGATCTTTTGGGAGAAACTGCCCACAACAAATTAATTGAAGATGTTATGCTATTAGATATGGCAGGGGATGAATTCCAAATTCGAAAAATTCTTAAGGGTGAATTGACTCCTATATTTTTTGGAAGCGCCATGACAAACTTCGGAGTTCAGGTTTTCTTAGAAGAATTTTTAAACATGACTACACCTCCTCTATCAAGGCAGTCAGACATTGGAGAAATTATTCCAGAAAGAAATAATTTCTCTGCATTTATATTTAAAATACAAGCGAATATGAATCCTACCCATAGAGATAGAATCGCTTTTATGAGAATTTGTTCTGGAAAGTTCACAAAAGGGATGACGGTAAATCATGTACAAGAAAATAAGAATATTACTTTAGCGCAGCCGCAACAGTTTTTGGCTCAGGAAAGAGAGATTGTTGAAGAAGCTTATGCTGGTGATATAATAGGTGTTTTTGACCCTGGAATTTTTAGCATTGGTGATACATTATGCGAAGGACCAGATAAATATAAGTTTGAAGGAATACCTGTTTTTGCACCTGAATATTTCGCAAGGGTATATACTAAAAACTCTTTAAAGCGAAAGCAATTTATTAAAGGGGTGTCACAAATTGCGCAAGAAGGAGCAATACAGGTATTTACCCAACCTGATTCATTGACTCAAGATTTAATAGTTGGTGTAGTAGGGGTACTTCAGCTGGAAGTACTTGATTTTAGGTTAAAGAATGAATATGGTGTGGATTGTAAGATAGAACACCTACCTTTTAGGCACATTAGATGGGTAGAAGTAGACGATTTTAATACCGATAATTTTAAGCTCACTACTGATACTATAATAGTAAGAGATTCTAAGGATAATCCAGTGTTGCTGTTCCAAAACGAGTGGTCAATAAGAACAGTAACAGAAAGAAATCCAAAAGCTATATTAAATGAGATATCGGAAAGATAAATAAAATGCGGGATAAGTTCTTAATGAACTTATCCCGCATTTTATTCTTTTTTTAACACTCATTGCAGAAATACAAATAATCAGTTTGCCAGTCTGCAAGAGTAGAATAATTGCTTGATTTTAATTTGTTGATTAAATTTTCATCATCTGGCATTATGGAAGTCAATGGCTGAGGCATTCCTTTATCTTTATTATATAAAAGCATATAGTTCATAAATGTATTAATTGATTCAAAGTTATCCTCTAAGGCTATGAAGTGAGGCTCTCCCTTAAATTTGTATATGCCATGGTGCTCATTGATTGTAACAAAGCATCCCTCGTCTAGCAATTCTTTGTAAAGCTTCTGTGTGATATGTTGAAATATAAACGTAAGAGGAAGTATATTAGCTCTTTTGTTAAAATACTGAAAATTTAATAACTCGTAGAAAGTTGGATTCCAAGGAGAAAATTGAAAATCTTCTAAGGTAAGATTCGAAGAAATACTATTATATTCTTTAGTAAGAAGAAGGTATTGTTGTTTTAATTTAAAATCATATTTCTTCATAAGATTTATACTTTCAACGCTTGTTATATGAGTACCAAAACCAATATTTATTATCTTTCTATCTAATAGATCCTTCTTTGCAGCATTTAAAGTGTATTCTGCCAGCTTTTTTGATATTCCTTGACCGCGATAGTCTTTGTGTACTCTTAGACCTTCTAACCACCCAGAATTATCATGCAAAATTGTATATTTATCTAATCCGATGACCTTTTTTGTAGAACTATCAACTGCTCCTATGAAAAGCCCTTCATCCTCAACCCATTCGTGAAATATACTGGGCAAATAGTCAGTACCATCCCAGAGATCTTTGCATATTGAGATTATGTCATCAATGTCTGCATGTTCCAATTTTCTGAGTTGTATCATGTTTATTCACTCCTAAAATTTGAGGGTTTCGATTGTGTACTTTCCAGATAGTATCTGATTTATTAGAACTTCTTTCCTATAGGGTATGGCTATTTCTTCAGCTTCTGTTTCCCTGATTAGCATATATAAATTTTCACTTACTGTGCTGACTTGTGCATAGAGTTCATTATTTTTATACAGTTTATCGCCGGGTGATAGGCATATATCGTCCATGCAAATTTGTGCATCGGTGGATCTTCTGTGTTTTTTCAATATTAAATATCCTCGTCTTTCCTTTTCCAGCTTTCCATAGCTTTCCGAGCTGATCGACTCATTTCATTGGAGAACTCAGAGCTGAACTTTTTAAGATACATATGTTGTCCTAAATTAGTAGCTCCGTCAATATATTTAAGATTTTTAGGAGCATTGTTTTCTAGACCTTTATACATATTATAAAAGTCTTCTGTTGAAAGACTTTTATATTTATTTTCAAAAACAACATACTCTTTACTAAATCTGTCAGGCTGTGTTCTGATCTTTTGCTGTTCCGTTGGATAGCCGAAGCAAACCATAGATATAGGGAAAACATATTCAGGAAGATTTAAAAGTTCTTTGTGAATTTCATAGTTTTCCATAATGTCGCCTATATAGCAAGAACCAATACCAAGAGACTCTGCCGCAATAACTGAACTTTGTGCTGCGATTAAAGCATCACAGCAAGCAAGCATCAAATCCCCTTCTTGAGGGTGTCTCATTGTTTCATTTTTGTCTAAACATAGTTCTTCTACACCACAATTTATAAAATAATCAACCCATCTTTGATAATCTGCAAAAAACAATAATACCAAAGGCGCTTTTGCAATAAATGGCTGATTGTCACAAGTTTTAGCCAAGGTATTTTTAATGTTTTGATCTGTAATATCGATTATAGAATAAAGCATCATATTTCCAGCAGTAGGGGCTCTCATTGCAGACTTTATAATCTCATCTTTAATGTCTTGTGGGATTGGCTTATCTTCGAAAGCTCTTACAGACTTTCTTGAGTAAATAATGTCAAGGGTTGAATTCATTTGTTTCATCCTCTCAATATTACTATTATTTAATATAGAATAATATCTATTCAATATAATACTATATTTTGGTTATTTTCACAATAAATTGAGTATTAAATATACCTATAAACATAGGAAGGCAGTCAACCATATTGAAATAATTATAAAACTTTGGTAGTATCGTAACATAGGTAAAAGACGGTAAACCGTATTGGAGGAAAATAATGTGAGTATTTATAAGAAAAGTATTATTCTAGTATTAACAATAATGGTGATTTTCGCTATGGTAGTTGGTTGTTCCCCAAAACCAGAAAACACCAATGAAGCACCAACACAAAACAAGAACACTGAAAAATACCCGATGGAAATAATAGACGGAGCGGGTAATAAGGTTGTTATCGAAAAAAAACCAGAAAGAATTATTTCTGCTGCACCAAGCAATACTGAAATATTGTTCGGACTAGGCCTTGGAGATAAGATTGTGGGAGTCACTAGCTATTGTGATTATCCAAGTGAAGCAAAGAGCAAGCCGCAAATAGGAGATTTGTTTACACCAAATGTAGAAAGGATAATAGAATTACAGCCTGACATAGTAATTAACGCATGGTCAATAAATGATGAAATGAAAAAACAGCTAGAAGAAGCAGGAATAAAGGTTGTAACTTATACACCGGAATCTATTAGTCAAGTTATTGACACCATAGAGAAAATTGGAAATTTAACTGATTCAGATTTAGAAGCAAAGAAGATTATAGAAGAAATGAAAAGAAAACAAAATGAGATTGTAGAAAAGGTAAGAAATTCTGAAAGAATTAAAGTGTTTTATGAAATAGAGTATAGCTCAGCACTTTGGACTGCTGGGGGAGGTTCATTTATTGATGAGCTAATAAACCTTTCCGGAGGAGAAAATATAGCAACGGATGCCAAAGGCTCTTATTCAGAGTACAGCGTTGAAGCCCTTATTGAAAAGAATCCTGATATATATATTTCAAACACATTTAACGAAGCATTAAAAAATAGCGCTGATGTTAAAAAGAGGCCTGGATTTGAGAATATTGCAGCTGTAAAAAATAACAGAATAGAAGTCTTGGATGGTAATTTACTTTCAAGACCTAGTCAAAGAGTAGTAGAAGCTTTGAAATTAATGGCTAAAGCAATACATCCAGAAGTTTTTAAATAAAAAAGAAAAATTTAAACTTTTCTTTTTTATTGTCAGGGGGCAGATTATGAGCATACATCTAAATAAGAAGAATAAATGGCAAGTAATACTGATAACACTAGCGCTAGCATTATTCATATGTTGCATTGTAGCTACGACTTTAGGAACTGCCAAAGTTAAAATAGGTGATTCTTTGGAAATGGTATTACATCAAATTCCTATATTAGGACAGTTTGTTGATATTGATGATGTTTCCAAAACCCATCAATCTATAGTAAAAAACATTAGACTTCCAAGAATTATATTATCTGTTTTGGTAGGAATTAGTTTGTCCATATCAGGTACGACTTTCCAGGGATTGTTTAAGAATCCTATGGCGGATCCTTTTGTCATAGGAATATCTTCAGGCGCTGCTTTAGGAGCAACGTTAGCAATTGTTTTTAAACTTAATACCATATCATTCTTTGCATTTCTTGGAGCCGTAGGAGCAACATTTTTGGTATATAATTTAGCGAAGATTAAATCGAAAATACCAGTAACAACTCTTCTTCTTTCAGGTATTGCCGTAGGACAATTTTTAACAGCTATCATGTCATTTTTGATGGTGATATTTAGCAATGATTTAAATAAGATAATATTTTGGACACTTGGAAGTTTTGCCACAAAAGGATGGGTTGAAGTTAGACTTTTACTAATACCTGCGGTGATAGGTTGGAGTCTTCTATATTACTTTGCTAAAGATTTAAATATAATGCTTTTGGGAGAAGAATCTGCCCAACACTTAGGTATTAAAGTTGAAAGAATCAAGGTAATAATTTTATTGATAAATTCCTTTATTGTTGCAATTGTTGTTTCTGTAAGCGGAATTATTGGCTTTGTAGGGCTGGTAATACCACATATAGCAAGGCTATATGTAGGGCCAGATCATAGAATACTAATCCCTGTGGCAGGTCTTACTGGTGGAATATTCATGTTATTTGTAGATACAATAGCAAGAACAATCATATCTCCAATGGAAGTACCTGTAGGAATCATTACTGCCTTAATTGGGGGACCATTTTTTATTTATCTCCTAAGAAAAAAGAAAAGCACTTTATAACGACTGTGGCAGAATAAACATTCTATAAATAATCTTACAATAAGTTGAGGTATAGATATGACTATTGCAGTTGAACTAAAAAATATTATATTTGGATATGATAAACGAAAAATAGTGAATGATATTTCACTTAATATTGAGGCAGGAAGTTTTACAAGTATAATTGGCCCCAATGGCTCGGGAAAGTCAACACTGCTAAAAATAATATCATCTTTAATAAGTCCAGATAATGGAGTTGTTAGATTTGGCGGAATAGATATAAGGACTATGTCTCAATTAGATATTGCGAGAAAAGTTGCAGTTGTACCACAAGAAAATAATATTGAATATCGTTTTACGGTGCAAGATATTGTGATGATGGGTAGATATCCACATTTGGGTCGATTTCAAACAGAAAGTATAAGTGACTATAAGTTAGTAGGTAATGCCCTTGAGATGACCAACACCCTTCATCTTAAGGATCGATATATAAATGAGTTAAGCGGTGGAGAAAAGCAAAGAGTAATAATAGCTAGAGCGCTGGCGCAACAGCCAAAAATCATTTTGCTTGATGAGCCGACTTCTTATTTAGATATTCAGCATCAAGTAGAAGTGCTTGAATTGCTAGAAAGATTAAATAAAGAAGAAGGCTTAACTGTTATTGCAATTTTACACGATATAAACCTTGCAGCTAGATTTAGTAGCAATATGATACTTTTGAAAGATGGGGTTATTATTGGAAAAGGTAGTCCTAAGGAAGTTATTATATCGGAAAATCTAAAAAATGCTTACGAAATAGATATGATAATAAGTAAAAATCCATATTCAAACTCTCCATATGTGATTCCACTATCGAAAGTGGGAAGAGGAAAAATCAATAAAGAAGAAAAGATACATGTAATATGTGGTGGTGGTACAGGCACTGACCTTATACAAAAGTTGACAGCTGAGGGCTATAAAGTTACTACCGGAGTACTAAATATTGGTGATAGTGATTGGGAGTTTAGCCAAATCTATGACATAGAAACAATAGAGGAAGCACCCTTCACAAATATTAGTGACAGTAGTTACAAATCTAATATTTCAATAATAGATGAAAGTGGCATTGTGATACTTACAAGTATACATATAGGACCTGGAAACTTAAAGAATCTTGAAGCCTTTAACTATGCTTTAAGCATTGGAAAAAGAGTCATATTTCTAAATCAATATGCAGATCAAATTAAATATGACTATACAACGGGTGAAGGTGATCAACTCATAACGAATATTAAAGCTAATTGTAATGAAAACTATAAAAACCTTCAAGAACTTTTCTTGAATTTGTAAACTTATTATTTGAAATATAATGTTTAGAAAGATATCATTTTTTATCACAATAAGGACATGTTGACATAGTATGTTAGTGGGAGTAGGGACAACCTAGAAAGGCATCCATATTTCAAGGTGATTTTCTACTACTACACCTCCTTTTTTCATAGAGCAGTACAGCTTGCCACCTGTGCTGCTCTATGATTATGTCAATTAAATGCATACAATTATTTTTGCAATATTCCAATAATCATTGTATAATGTTTATGAGATAAAAGTCTCAACTTATGTAGATGGTTTTTTATTTATATGTAATGTTTCTCCGAGATGCTTCCCCTAAAGTTAAGTCTATGGGGTCGTATCCGACAGGGTATGATTGGAAACATTATGCCTGCCATTTGCGAAGGAGAGTACAAATATAGGTATTCTCCTATCATTTTTCAAAAAAAATGAAAGGGGTTTTTTTATTGTGAAAAAGGTAAATCAACAGGGTGAATGCGATGATTAAAACAGCAATATTAACTATCAGCGACAAAGGCTCAAGAGGAGAACGGATAGACGGAACGGGAGCTACCATAAAAGAACTTATTGAAGATAATGGATATTGTGTTGAGTATTACAAAATAGTTCCAGATGAAATTGATAGGATTGTGAATGAACTTATATATTTATGTGATAAAGCAAAGGTTGATTTAGTGTTAACAAATGGAGGTACTGGATTTTCTGCGAGAGATGTAACACCTGAGGCCACAAATAAGGTAATTCAAAAGCATGCTCCTGGCATAACTGAAGCTATGAGATGTAGGTCAATGGAGATAACACCTAAAGCTATGCTTTCAAGAGCAGTTGCAGGAATACATATGAGCAGATATTCCGAAAACATGAATACTTTGCTTTTGTAATATGAAAAAATTATTATTATTTTTTAGTTTATTCATAGCTTTTACGTTATTGGTTTTCTCCATAACCATGTTCGCCGTAAAAGAAGATCCTTTTTCACATATTAAAGAAAAGATGACTAAAATTTCTGAAGAAGAAAGGGAGATTCTTCGAAATCTCTTCGTTCAAGTACAGGAAATTGAAGAAATGGAAAGAGAAGAAACTGAGTATAATCATAGCATAGAAAAGGCAAAGCAAGAAATAGAAAGCTTGCAGGTAATAATAGCGGATGAGAAAGTCGCTTATGAAAAGAAAATAGAAAACTTAAAGCAACTACTTAGAAGTTATCAGAGGATGGGGGCAGGATCTTATTTTGAAATAATTATGGACTCAGATAATCTTGCTACACTCCTTCGGAGAATAAATATTTTAAGAGATATCACTCGCAATACTGGAGTGATTTTGGATCAACTGGAGGCGAGCAGGGAAAATCAATTAGATCAAAAAACAAAATTAGCAGAAAAACTGGACTTAATGGAAGATGATAGAAAGCAGTTAATAAAGTTGATGACTAATAAAAAGAAGTTAAAAGAAGAGAAGGAAGCTTATTTAGCATCCTTAGGAAAAGATAGAGCGTATTTCCAAGAATATCTGAGCAATGTACAGCTTATGTGGGATCAGCTAAAATCCTTATTTTTAGAAACTATGAAAGAACTTTCTAGCATCATCAATAAAGGGGACTTGCCACCAGATGCGTTGAGAATAACATATTCTTTCTTTAATATCAAGGGTTCTTTAGATGAGAAGGCACTTAACGATATTATGGCGGGACATGCACAGCTACCTAAAATGGTATTTAAATTTTATCCAGATAAAGTTGATATGGAAGTTCCCGAAAAGAACTTAGTATTAACAGGAACTTTTGTTATTTTAGAGGGACATACTTTGAAGTTTGTGGTGGATGAAGGTAGTTTTTATGATTTACCTCTGGAAACCAGCGCCATAGAAGAATTGTTTCAGGGAGACTATCTAATATTAAATCTTAAACCTTTGCTGGGTAACTTTACCTTGAATTCTATTGAGATTAAGGATAGATACTTGGAATTTACGGTTATACCACAAACAGGGAGGCCATGAAAATGATTGAAGCAAAAGGAATTTGTTTGCAATATCCTGATGATACTATAGCTCTGAACAATATTGACTTGAAGGTTAATCCAGGAGATATGGTATATGTCATAGGTCCTAGCGGCTCGGGCAAAACTAGTTTATTAAAGCTTATTATGGGAATCGAGTTTCCTACATCAGGTTCTCTCAAGGTACTAGGACAGCCTATAACCAAGGATAGAAACAAGGAAATAAGGAAGCTGAGAATGATGATGGGTCCAGTTTTTCAAGAGTTTAAGCTTATAAATGGTAGAACAGCTATGGAAAATGTCATGATGGGTATGCGTTTTTTAGATTTGCCATTGAGCAAATTAAAAGAAAATGCTAATAATGCGTTGATAAAGGTAGGGTTAGAGCGCAAGATTTTTTCACTAGCTGAAAATTTGTCATGGGGAGAGCGTCAGAGGGTGGCCATTGCACGTGCAGTGGCTAGGAAGCCAGTATTGATACTAGCAGATGAACCAACAGGCAATTTGGATAAGGACAACGCCTTGAATATATTGGAATTATTAACTTCTTTTAAGGATGTGGATACCACAGTAATAATAACCACCCATGCAACGCATATGATTGACAGAAGGAAAGAAGCTAAGCTTATTCATATGGACAATGGAAACATGAGCTGGGAAAGGCTGGGGGAGCTTAAATGAAGAATATTTTACTAAATACAGGCTATTTTCTAAAAGAAACTAAGACCATGATAAAGTTAAATTTATTTTCTAATGTTTTATCTGTTTTTAGTACAAGCCTTATTTTCTTTATCTTTGCCATGATAGTCTCCAGTTGGTGGATTAGCAGCCAAGTTGTTGAAACTATACAGGGAGAGGCAGAAATAAATGTTTACTATGGAGAAAATATTGATAACAAGGATGTAATGCAGCTAGTTGAAAATATCAAAGTAGTCAAGGGTGTGAAGGAAGCACGGATTGTAGATGAAATTGAGGCCTATGACAGGATGGTAAAAATTCTTGGAAAAGAAGCTAAGGTCTTGGAATTCTTTGATGATAATCCCTTTAGCTCTTTTGTGGAGGTAAAGATTAACCTGGAAGAAATGAATGAAGTACTGGAAAGGTTAGATTATATGATTGGAATTGATCATGTTAGGGATAACAGGGAGATTTTGGACCGTATTCGTAACATTGCTGGGGTATTGAGGCTATTAGGTTATCTGGTAGTGATTTCCATTGGAATTTCTACACTTGTCATAATATCTCATATTATTAGGATGGGAATATATAATAATAGAGAGCAAATAAATACCCTAAGACTACTAGGTGCACCTGAAACATTTATTGCACTCCCATTTGTCATCGAAGGATTGTTGTTAACACTAGGAGGCGGAATTATAGCAGTGGCTATGGCAGCATTGGCGTTGAAATATATATATGGCCAGATGTCAGGCCCCCTTCCATTCATTCCGTTGCCGCCCCTTGAAACACTTACATATCTTATGGTTACTTTGGTTATATCTTTAAGCATAATACTTGGGATTTTAGGGAGCCTGCTCGGACTATCATCTGCACGAAACAGTTAATTCAAAACTAAATAGGCTATTATTTGATATAGATGCTTCAAAACAGGGAATTACAAACCATATAGGCATAGTATTTGCAGAAGAACCATTTATAATATGCTTCGCAGCAAATGAAACAAATGTACCTGAAACAGAAAGAGCATATCAAGAAATATCGAAAGAAGCATATAAGTACAGCAAAAAATAAAAATTATAAAAGAGCAGCGAGATCTGCTCTTTTATATTATCTAGGAATAATTGATCATGGGACTTTTCTATATAATATGTGCAAAAAATGTTTTCCTATATATCCTTATTACATAATATCTATAATAAAAAAAATAAAAGTAGTAATATAATATTTTAATTATGTCTTACTTAATGTATAATATATCATAGTATTTAGTAAAATTAAAATATTTTAATAAGGGCATAAAATTAGAGGCAATGATTCATTATGGGACTATTTGAATTTGGAGGGGGTTAATATGCGATACTTATTGTTATTGATACTATGGATTATATTATGCGAAAATATCAGCTTGGAAATAGTAATGTTCGGTATAATATTTTCTTTTTTTGTATTATACATAAATAACAATGTATTTACTTTTATGCATTTAAGTAACTTTTTTAAGTTTAATAAGGTAGCATTATATATAAAATTTATTTTTCTCCTCATAAAAGAAATATTTATCGCAAATATTCAAGTAGCAAAGGTAGTATTAAACCCCAAAATTCATATTTCACCATGTCTTGTGAAATTTAAGACCAATCTCAAGGGTAATATGTGTAAAACTATTCTAGCCAATTCGATTACTTTAACACCTGGTACAATTACCGTATCTCTCGATGGAGATGAATTCATGGTTCACTGTCTAAATGAGGAATATGCCAAAGGCTTGGCCAATTCAAAATTTGAAAAATTATTGATCGAAATAGAGGAGAAATAGTATGCTATCAAAATTACTAATTTTTTCAACTTTGTTTTTATCTATCACAATTATATTTTGCCTTATCAGAGCTATTAAGGGACCTAAGCCTACTGATAGACTTATAGCTATAAATGTTATTGGTACAAAGACAATCATGTTGATTTCTATTATTGCATTTATTCTAAGAGAAACATTCTTTCTAGATGTGGTTTTGGTATATGCTTTAATAAATTTTATGGCTACTGTGGTTATTGCAAAATATGTGGAAGATTAGGAGGAAGAAGGAATGAAGTTATTTATTATTATGATTTTTATGCTTAGTGGACTTTTTTTCTTTGGGGTAGGTACATTAGGGCTTTTTCGATTTAAAGATGTTTTACCACGAGCACATAGTACAGCAAAATGTGATACCTTAGGTGCGTTCCTTTGCACTATTTCGTTGATGATAGTAAGCGGCTTTAATTTCGCATCTATGAAATTATTCCTTATAATCATTTTCTTATGGATTACTAATCCGACTGCAACTCATTTAATAGCTAAGGCAGAAGTTAAAACAAGTAAAGAACAATATGATGAGGTTATAATTAATGGAGATATTTAGCTTACTTATGTTACTATTTCTAGTTGGATGTTCTATAGCTGTTTCAATTACCAAGAATCTTCTTGCTTCAATTATTATATTTATGTCATATAGCCTTATAATGGCTATACTTTGGGAGATTCTCAATGCCCCTGACCTTGCCATTACAGAGGCTGCTGTAGGAGCCGGCATTACAACACTTCTTTTTGTGTTAACTTTAAAAAGAATAAGAGGTGTAAACAAATGAAGATTATGATGTCTATTACTCTATCATTAATACTTATAGTAATACTGCTTTTCGGTGTAGCAGAACTTCCTGAATTTGGGGATCCTCATAGTCCAGTTAATAATTATGTATCAGAAAGATATTTAGATAAGGGATTAGAAGAAACAGGCGCTAAGAATCTCATTGCAGCTGTAATACTAGATTATAGGGCTTATGATACTTTTGGAGAATCCACTGTACTTTTTACTTCTGTAATTTGTGTACTTGTTTTATTAAAGAGTTCAGGAGGCAAGGCATAGTATGAATGATATGATTTTAAAAGAGATAGGTAAAATTATAATACCTTATGTTCAGATTTTTGGTATATATGTTATCTTTAATGGTCATCTTTCACCAGGTGGAGGTTTTTCTGGAGGGACTATTATTGGTGCAAGTCTAATTCTTTATAAATTAATATATGATCCTAAAATTGTAAAGAAAATTATAACCTATAAACTCGCTATGCATTCCATGTCAATTGCATTACTAGCATATGGAATACTCAAAGGCTATAGCTTTATCACTGGTGGTGCGAATCTTCATTTATTTGAGATACCTCTTGGTACTCCTGGTAATATATTAAGTGGGGGCCTGATTCTGCCACTAAATATAGCTGTAGGAATTATAGTAGGCTTTACTATTTTTGCTTTTTACTCTTTGTTTGATGAAGGAGAAATATAGATGAATAGACTTATAACTAATTATTATGAAGTCTTTTCCATTATTCTTTTTGGGATCGGTTTTACTACACTTTTGTTTCATAGTAATCTTATTAAAAAAATAATAGGTATGAATATTATGGATACAGCTATATTTTTATTCTTCGCTGCAAAGGGTTATATAGTAGGTAAAGATGCTCCAATAATAAAGGGCGCATTCAAAGGAGCATCAGGGTATATCAACCCTATACCGACTTCCTTGATGCTTACTGGAATAGTTGTAGCCGTAAGTGTTACAGCTTTTGCGCTTGCTTTGACTATAATGATTCACGAAAAATATGGAACTATTGAACTAGATGAAATATTAGAAAAGGAGGAGACTGGATGGAAATAGTTAAAAATTTTCCTTTAATTATAGTACTTTTACTTCTCTTATCTGCATTTGTTATGCCTATGACCAAGAACATAGGGCTGATTAAGAAACTAAGTGTAGCCACTATGGGTATAAGTGTTATTCTTTGCGCATTCTTGCTTTATAGTATTAAATTTATTGGTGATTTTAAGTACATGGTAGGGCATTATCCCGCACCCTGGGGTATAGAATTGAAAATAGGTTTTTTTGAAGCATTTATTGGGTTATTGTTTACATTTATCGCATTTCTCATCTTGTGGGCGTCTATATATAATATTGACCATGATGTAAAAGAGAAGCGTGTGCCTCTTTTTTACACACTGTGCAATGTACTTATTGCATCTCTTTTAGCGATTGTATATTCTAATGACATATTTAACTGCTTTGTATTTATAGAAATTAGTTCTATAGCTTCTTGTGGAATAGTCATAGTAAAGGATAAAAAAGAAAACCTGAAGGCTGCTATGAAATATTTGATTCTAAGTAGCTTAGGATCTGGACTTGTATTGATGGGAATAGCTTTTTTATACTCTATTACAGGAAATCTGGGTATGGATTTTATAAGAGAATCTCTTTCAAAAGTAAATGGAAATTATAGAAATACAATACAAATTGCACTAGGCCTTTTCACCGCAGGGCTTGGTGTAAAAAGTGCCATGTTTCCTATGCATATATGGCTTCCTGATGCGCATACTAGTGCACCATCAGCTTCAAGTGCTATACTTTCATCACTTGTTTTAAAAGCATATATTGTTCTTTATATAAAAATTTTATATAGGGTTTTTGGAATGGAGATTATTAGGACATTGCCCATACTTAATATGGTGCTAATACTTGGTATATGTGGGATGCTTTTTGGATCAGTACTAGCGCTTTTTCAAAAGGATATCAAGAGAATGATAGCATATTCAAGCGTAGCACAAATAGGATATATATTTATGGGCATAGGAATGGGTACTATACCTGGACTTGTAGCTGCAATATTTCATATATTATGTCATGCTTTTACCAAAGCTGCACTGTTTTTGGTTTCGGGTAGCATAATAGAGATGACAGGTAATCGAGATATATCAAAGATGAAGGGTATAGGAGTTGAGATGCCTGTTACGCTTGGAATATTTATTGTATCTGCTTTTTCAATGATTGGAATCCCTCTTTTTGCAGGTTTCAATAGCAAGTGGAACTTTGCAATTGCTATCATCGATGCAGATAAATTATTATTAATAGTTGTTTTACTGCTAAGCAGTTTGTTAAATGCTATGTATTATCTACCAATTATAATTAATGCATTCTTTGGTGATGAAAACTTAAAGGATAAGGTTTTTAATTCCAAAGAGAGACCTTTAAAAGCACTTGTTCCAATGCTAATATTATCATTGGCGGTAATATATTTTGGCTTGGCCTCAAAGGGTGTTTTAAATATAATAAGTATTGGAATTTCAAATCTTTAGCGCTATTTTGGAGGTTAAATATACTTGAATAATTATTTTATTTTAGTCCCAATACTATTTCCGTTTGTTTGTTCAATAATATTTAACATTATAAAATTTAAAAATAAGAACAACAGAAATATATTTTTGATTTCTGTTGTTGTGTTAAATTTTATCTTTACTACTTGTCTTCTACTCTTTTTTGACAATCCAGAGATAGACCTATTTAAGATAAACAAACTACTGGACATATATTTCCGTGTAGATAGGCTTGGAATATTATTTGCCAGTATTGTATCATTTCTTTGGATTTGCACGTTGTTTTATTCTATTGAATATATGAAGCATGAAGGTAAGGAAGAAAAATTCTTTACGTTTTTTATTCTTACTCTTGGTGTAACATTAGGGATTGCATTCTCAGGTAATCTTTTTACAATGTATGTGTTTTATGAATTTTTAACTTTGGTAACCTTCCCATTAGTAATTCATGAAGGTAGCGAAGAAGCATTGCAGTCAGGAAAAAAATATCTTATATATTCATTTTTCGGTGCGACCTTAGTACTTAGTGGAGTTATACTATTATATATTCTTGGTGGTAATTTTAACTTTGTTGAACATGGGGTATGGAATAAAGTATTACCCCATGACACTGAACTGCTCAGTTTTCTTTACTTACTTATGTTTCTTGGATTTGGCGTAAAGGCTGCAATAGTACCTCTGCATGCATGGCTTCCATCTGCTATGATAGCACCAACACCTGTAAGTGCTCTCTTGCATGCAGTTGCAGTAGTTAAATCAGGAATATTTGCACTAATAAGGGTCACATATTATATCTTTGGAACATCAATAATTAGAGAAATTCATGCAACTCAGCTTCTAAGTATATTAATTGCAATTACTATATTTATGGGTTCTATGCTGGCATTTCGGGAGCAGAATCTAAAGAAAAGGCTTGCATATTCCACAGTCAGTCAACTTGGTTATGTAATACTGGGAGTAATATTGCTAAATAAACCTGGCCTTACTGGTGGACTTATGCATCTTGTCAATCATGCATTTATAAAAATTACATTATTTTTCTGCGTTGGTGCAATTATATATATGACAGGTAAAAGGAATATGAATGAGATAAGAGGAATTGGAAAGGAGATGCCAATTACCATGTGGTGTTTTTCTGTTGCCTCCATTTCACTTATTGGAATTCCTCCTACAAATGGATTTGTAAGTAAATGGTATCTTGCCCAGGGCGTTCTTTTGGAAAACAGAATATTTTTTGTAATACTACTCCTGCTAAGTGCACTTTTGACTGCTGCATATTTGATGCCCATAATCATAACAGCATTTTTTCCAGGTAAGGATTTTGAATATAATCAGGTGAAAAACTATGATCCTAGCCCATATATGCTATATCCTATAGTATTTCTAACAGGCATTGTAGTTTTTTTAGGTATCTTTCCTAACATTGTTCTAAAATTTATAAAGTCAATTGTAGATATTATTATATAAGGGGGGTGAAAACATTTGATAGGCAAAATACTTGTTATGTGTATACTGCTTTTGCCCATTGCAGGAGCAATAATAGCATATATTATTGGTACGAAATCTAAAAAAGGAAGAGATATTTTTAATATACTGTTGACTGGATTAGAATTTTTATTAGTTATTATACTCTCTCGATATATTGGACACGAGGGAATAAGTATAGTAGTACCAGATGTGATGGCTGAAGGACTCTATCTTAAAATCGATGCATTCAGGTATATTTTTGTATGGCTTACATCATTTATATGGTTTATTACAACAATCTACACGACTCAATATCTTATAAAGTACAAGAATCGTAATAGGTATTATTTCTTCTATCTCATAACACTAAGTGCAACTATTGGTGTTTTCATTTCAGCAGATATGTTAAATCTTTTTACGTTCTTTGAAGTGATGTCCTTAACATCATATGTTCTTATTATTCATGATGAAGATAAATATGCACATGAGGCTGGGGCAACTTATATAGCAATGGCTATAATAGGCGGCTTAATTCTTCTTATGGGACTATTTCTTATGTACGATTACACGGGCACACTTCATATTGACGAATTATACTATAAGATGCATGAGCTTGGTAGTATAAAATATACTATTGCATTTTTGATTCTTACTGGTTTTGCTGTAAAAGCAGGAATGTTTCCGCTACATGTTTGGATTCCTGAGTCATACTCTGCAGCTCCAGCTCCTGCAAGTGCCATTCTTTCAAGTATTCTTTCTAAGACAGGAATTTTTGGAATAATTATTGTTAGTTCATTCATCATGCGAGGAGACTATATAATTTCTAGTACTATTTTTATATTTGGATTGATTACTATGTTTATTGGCGGTCTTTTGGCAATATTTCAAAGGCATATGAAAAGGGTGTTTGCATACAGCAGTATGAGCCAGATAGGGTATATGTTAGTTGGAATAGGTCTTGTGGGGCTTTTGGGTGACCATAGCATTCAAGCTGTGTACGGCACTCTTCTTCATGCCATCAATCATTCTCTAATAAAAGCGTTGTTGTTTTTGTGTGCTGGTATCATATATATGAAAACTAACGAAATGAGCATTAATTTCATTAGAGGATATGGACAAAATAAGCTGTTGCTAAAGCTTTTAGTTTTGATTGGGGTTCTTGCTATTACTGGGATGCCTGGGTTTAGTGGGTTTATCAGCAAAACATTTCTACATGAAGCTCTTGCCCAGGGACATCATTTGTATAATAATACGCTCTTTGCTATTGCTGAAGTGATGTTTGCTATAAGTAGTAGTTTTACAGTGGCTTATATGCTCAAGATATTTATAACTGTTTTTGTAGAAAAAAATGATAAGTTTGAAAAAGATACTAAGAGTTACATGACAAAGACCGCTGCATTGCCAATCACACTATTAGGTTTAGTTATCATGGTGATAGGAATAAAGCCACAAATAGTATTTCCTTGGATTAGTGAATCACTGGTGCTGTTTAATGTGGAAGAGAGTATTCACCCTCAACTTTTCACCATATATAATATAAAAACAGCCCTTGCTCCCATTATCTTGGGAACATTAATATATGTATTTATAATAAGAGGCCTACTTAAAAAGCGTTCAGAGGGAATTTATATTAATCCTATTCCTGATTGGATGAATATTGAAAAGAGTATTTATATACCAATAATAAAGGGACTTTATCATATTGGTATTACTATATCTCATATCATGGATATCGCAATAATAAAAACAGCCGACTTAGTAATGTTTGCTTTTAAAAAAATAGGTCAGATAGATATAGCAAAAATAAAAACAGCAGACTTTGTCATAGCTACATTAAAAAAAAATGACCAAATATCAATGAAAACACCATTACATGGAAGCACTATACTAACTAATATTGAGGATAAGAAAGAAGACCTGGCAGAAATAGCACACATAAAGACTCAAAATTTAGAGAGTGCCCTTGCTAATATGCGATATAAATTGAACAGCATAGTTTATGGGGTTTTCATATTTGCTATTTCTATAGTTATTATACTTTTGATGATGATGTTTGATATTTTCTAACGACGCTTAATGCAAAAGATTCATTTCTTTTAGAAATGAATCTTTTGCATTAAGCGTCATAATTATGTAAAAACTCTTCCCTTAAAATGCCCATAATAATTTTATCATGATAACTGCCATCTTTATATATCTCCTGCTTAAAGATACCTTCAACTTTAAAACCGCACTTTTCATAGCTCTTTATTGCTCGGTCATTAAAAGAATAGCAAGTTAGTTTTATTTTGTTTATATTCATCTGCATGAATATAAAAGACATAAGGGTCCTCATGGCGTCAGTACCATAACCTTTTCCCCAGCAGTTCTTATCTCCAATAAAAATCCCCACTATGGCAACACTGTTTTTCCAGTCCACATCGTTAATACTGCAGCCACCTATAAACTGATTATCCTCAATTTTTTCTATAGCAAATTTATATGTATCTCCAAGGGCTGATATCGACTCAAGCCATTTTTCCTCCTCATGCTGGGTGATGGGGTATGGTATTCCGGAAATTAACAAGTTTAGCATTTCAGGATCATTAATATAGTTTAAACGCATAGGAATATCTTCTTTTCGGTACTCTCTTAATCTGATTTTTTTTCCAACATACATAATTGAATCATCCTCCAACAAAACTAAATCACAATATTAAAGATGGTTTAGATTATTTACATCATCAAAGCTTTATGTTTATTTTAGTTTTACTTATAAGTGGGAAGTTATGCGCCCGTAGGAGTGATTTTCAATATTTGGAGGATACTATTGACATATAACTAGCGAGGTTACTGTTGTTGCAGAAATAGAAATGGGATATAATACATTTAAATCAAATGATGACAAGAAAATAGGAGGAGTGAGATTATGAAATTTTGCTGGTGCACAATAACGGTTGGTGATATGCAGGAATCCCTAAAGTTTTATCAAGAAATTGTGGGTCTTTCCATTAATAGAAGGTTTGCTACGGGACCGGGAATGGAGATTGTTTTTTTAGGTGATGGAGAAACGAAAATTGAGCTTATTTCTAATCCGAATCATAAAGTAGCCAATAGTATTGAAGGTATTTCTTTGGGTTTTGAAGTTGAGTCAGTTGATGAAATGATAAAGCTTATAAAAGAAAAAGGAATAGAAGTACATAGTGGACCTTTCCAGCCTAATCCACATGTTAGATTTTTCTTTGTTAAAGATCCTAATGGTATTAGTATACAGTTTGTTGAAAACATGTAATAAAAGATACACCCTCTGACCAATGAGGGTGTATCTTTTATCTGCTAAATTCCAGCTAATTTCTTAATCCTATTTGCAGTCTCTATTCTAAGATCAGTAATATCATTGAAGTTCATATAAGGAATATAGTATTTTTCCATTTCATCATGAACCTTTTTAGCCTTATTTATTCTGTTTACCGCTTCTTCAAATAAAAGAGACATATTTTCCTTATCTTTTTCAATTTCATCTTCCCTGCAGCTCAATAATTCTTTATTAATATTTTGATCTAAGTCAATTGTAACTTCTGATTTTCTTTCCATTCTTTGATTGACAGTAAATGCAACTTCGATTTCATCTATTATCAATGTTTGAAGTCTATCTGGATTTAGAGGCTGGTGATAAAGTTCAACATCATACCCTTTAAAAAGATATTCATCTGCTAAGAATCTAAGAAGTTCAGTTTGCCCTGAACCTAGCTCGCCTTTTACGAAGCTGCAGGAATATTTTTTTGGAATTATTGTATCAATATAATCCCATAGACCCCCAGGTGTAATGGCACTATCAAAGAGATGCCTTTCTTTACCTACTTTATCTTTCTTATCTAAATGATCAATATATTTGCTCTTAAGCTCAGTAAGCATGTTGTTAAACTTTAATTTATCAATGGAACTGCTTACGGTGGTTTCTATATCACTTTGCATTTCCTTTGCCGATGCAAGGTAGTGATATGCACTAAGAAAGTTAGTTTTTACTTCTTTGTTACATTTCATTATTATATCTTTGTTTGTTATCATTTCTTTTTCATCCCAATATTCACCTAGATTTAAAATTTCATCTACTGCTCCAGGATTCTTAGGATCCACTACATGGGTGGCGGTATCATAAACACAAATTTTAATGGAGGTTATTCATGCACTCAATCGATTTAATGATGTTGAAAAACATTTTATTTATAGGAGTGGGTACATTATTTTTTTCTCCAAGCTCACATATCTTCCCAGCAAACATATCAACTTCTGTTTTTCTCCCGGCTTCAACGTCTTGAAGTGTTGAACTCTTGGCATTAGGTGAAGAAGTATCCATTGACTCAAATACTTTATCAATATCTTCCTCACACAAATTTATATTTAATGTTTTAGCAATCATTACCACCTCCGACATTGCCGACCGGGCTAATTCTCTCGCCTGTGGAATGGTTTGAAAAACCCAATATGGCGCTTTCAGAACAGCAGAAGCTTGATTTATTCCTGTATTGACCATAAACTTCCACCATATATCCCTTGTTATATCTTCTGAGACTGTATAACTAATCCCTGCACTTTTAAAGAGATCTATTAGTCGTTTAACTCTATCAGTGATTCTACCGCTTTTTTCTCCGAAAACTATTACACCTTTATCTAAAAATTCTATTTTGTTTTGCTCTTTTGTGGCATCCAGATTTGATACAAATGCCTGCAAAGGTTCATCTATTTCGAGTTTTTGCGAAATTATATATTCACTGTCAATTCCGTTCAGTAGGGATATTATAATTGTATTTCTTCCAATCAAGCCTTTAATCAGTTCTAATGAATCCTTTAAATTGTTATATTTAACAGAAATAATTACAATATCCGCTGGTGACTCGCATTCTATCGGCAATACATAGTCAAAATCATATCTGCTTTCATTGATAAGAAATCCTTCTTCCAAATACTTAGCCTTTCTTTTCTCATCACATAATACAGTAATTTTTTGACCAGAATCATTAAATTGAGATGCAAACGTTGCACCTACAGCACCTAAACCTAGAAAAATTATATTCTTCATAGGAACCCTCCTGTTACAGTCTGTTATCTATATACACCATAATTTCTAAGTACTTGTTAACTTGGTGGAATTAGCTACAATAATAATATATCATCATGATTGCCCTATATCAAGTTTGGTACGCCAATGACTATTTACCACAGCCCTGAATACAATCCTGCCGGCTATGATATAGAGTGATATGCACTTTCAAAGTTGAGAGTGATTTTATTTTGACCTTTAAATCAGCTGGTGATAGAATCTAAATAGTTAGTTACAGATTGTAACAAACATTCACTTTGAATAATGAGGGTTTATGAAACTAATCATTAAGTTATTATGGGAGGAGATTAAATATGAAGCGTTCACAAATTAATCAAGAAATACAGTGGGCAAAGACTTTGCTGGAAAATAATAATATAAAATTGCCCCCCTTTGGTTACTGGACTTTAAAAGACCATTAAGGAGGGTATGCTGGGTTGGGATATAACGGATTATGGAAAAGGCAATTTTAGTGAATTAGGAACTGTCTTATTTACTTTAAGAAATGAATATGGTATATTTTTTAAGCAAAATCCAGGAGGGGCTCCTTGTAACACGCTGGCGATGGCTCAAAAATTAGGTTCTAAAACAGCATTTATTGGGAAAGTAGGTAGTGATCAATTTGGGATTTATTTAAGAGATATTCTAGAGGCACAAAAAATCGATGTCTCTGGACTTATAGTTACAGAAGAATACCCTATGTGTTAGGATAGTTGTGTGCGACTTGAAAGTCGCTATTTACATTGCTGAAAAGCTATTTCTTTCATCTGGAATATCTCTATCGT
>MCHG01000065.1_pt1 | contig 81923 bp, 69 predicted proteins | sample 787351 | NCBI WGS metagenome assembly MCHG01 (sample SAMN05430296, study PRJNA330682) | permafrost metagenome | biome: Cold desert; feature: permafrost; material: soil; isolation source: enrichment culture inoculated with soil incubated with H2/CO2 at 20 degrees... ... | reverse complement strand
ATGGGCTATAATTACTGAGTTGTTATGGTCCATTTACCTTCTTGACATAGACAAGTTATTTTAATGCAACGCTAGTGAGTAATAATATAGAATTTCAGAAAGATTATGGTTAATTGTTATTAAATTTCGTTTGAGTCAAATCTACTGAGCCCTAAAATAAAAGTGAATTACAGTACAATAAATTTCATCCAAATGATATTAAATTCATTGTACTGTAAATTTATACAAATTGAAAAGGATCATATTATATGCTATGTTTATCATTAGATGCACTTACAGCAACATCATTCTTTCTTTTTAGTAATAATTTACAGGAGGGATTCTATTGAAAAAGATTATTGTTTTAACATTGAGCGCATTTCTTGCTATCAGCATCATTGTTCCGAGTTCTGTCATTCCTGCCTCGGCAGCAGTCTCTACCTCTACTCAAACACTAATTGATCAAAAGGCAGATGCGATCGTCAAAACGGCAACAAGTTTGATTGGAAAGGCCACATACGAACGCTATGTGTACAAACCAACTTACCCTTATAAATTCGGCTGTAGTGGTTTCATTTATTATGTATTTCAGCAAAACGGAATAAACCTAGCTACCAGGGATACTCAATTACAAGCGGAATTAGGATTATATGTGACGAAGGATCAGCTGAAAAAAGGTGATTTAGTCTTTTTTGATTCGAGTCCTAACGATGCCTATCCAGTGACCCATGACGCTATTTATATCGGGAACAATAAAATTATTCACATGGCTGACAGCAAAAACAATGTAATGATTTCCGACTTGAGCGAAAAAGCTTATTACCGTGATTATTACAAAATGGCTCGCCGTGTCATCCCAAGTTATATGCCTCCGGTTAACCCGACTAAATCAGATGCGATTGCAGCAACGGCAAATAGCTTGGTCGGTAAAGCGCGCTTCGGCTCCTATAATGAGAGTACCTTAACGTTCAACAGCCCAGGATTTGCTTACTATGCCTACAAGAAGAATGGGATCGACCTAAAAACCAAAATAGTAAGCGAGCAAGCCAAATTGGGAACCTACGTTTCAAAAAGTCAACTAAAAAAAGGTGATCTCGTCTTCTTTTCGAACAGCAGCAGTGCCGGGAAGGCTACGTTAGTCGGCATTTATAATGGTAACTACCAAGTTATCCTCTCTGCCGGATCATCCCTTGGAGTTATCAATGCCTTCATGCTCACGAGTTTTTATCAAAGCAATTATGTGACTGCTCGCCGTATTTTGTAAGAAAAGCTAAAACTCCCTCGTTCATCTTGATTAATAGCTTAGAGACTTAAGTCTCTAAGCTATTTTTTTTGGCTAATTTTATGCTTTACAAAGCTGGGAATCCCTATTGGTATATGTTCCCTGATTCATACGGAGTGCATATAGTGAGTAGAACCAGTTTTTAATATCTTTAAGCCTAATGCGTCAAGCAAAGGGGTGGACATTGTTAATGATAATCGGGATGCTGCACCACTGTAAAGACCCCCAGAAAGTGATCAAAGCCTATGCTTATGCAGCCGTTGCTAAAGCAGAAGGTGCACAACTACTCTATTTTACCCCCCGGAGTGTTGATTTTGTGGAAAGAAAAATCCATGGCTACATCTATGAAAATGGCCACTGGCAGAAAACTGAGAGTCCTTTTCCAAATGTTATCTATAATTCAGGAAGCCCAGAAAAATTGGAACGGTCAAGCGAAATCATTGAGAAGCTTAAAGAGGACATTCCTTTTACCACATTTTCTATTGGCAATAAAATGAGAATCTATGAAAGACTAAAAACGGCCGGTGTATTTTCCCCCTATATCATACCCTCTGAAATTGTCTATTCTCCAAGACGATTTTTCGACTTTGCTAATCAGTATCGCAATATCGTTTTTAAGCCTGTTAATGGGCGAAAAGGACAGGGCGTCACTTTTATTAAGCGGGTCAATGACCAGTTTCATATGCTGATAGGGACGGATCAATATGATTTAAGCTATGATGAGTTGCGCGCCTACATTTCCAGCAAACTTCAGGAGGAACCGCACCTGGTACAAACCTACATCAACTGTAAAACCCGCTCAGGACATGCGTATGATTTTCGATTGCATGTCCAAAAAAGTGGCGAAGGCAAATGGGTAATTACCAGGATTTATCCTCGGATTGGACCTTATGGTGGTATCGTTTCCAATATTAACAGTGGAGGTTCGACTAACTATTTGGAACCGTTCTTGAAACAGGAGTTTGGCGATGAGTATTATGATATCAAACGTTATCTAGAACAATTCTCTCTCCAACTGGCTAGCCATTTGGACGAACTGCAGCAAGATATTTTTTCCGAAACTATTGATGAATTGGGCATCGATGTTGCTCTCGATGATATGCGAAAAATATGGATATACGAGGTCAACTGGCGCCCAGGATGCCCCCCGTCCTTTTATTTGGAGCTCGATGTCGTCATCAATATGATAAAATATGCGATATTTTTAGCAAGAGAACATCAAGCCAACCATCAATCCTAGCCTGAGTAAACTTATTACGCTGGAGGTGAATATGTTGGCTTTCAACCCCAAAGCGGAAAAACCGATCATTGCTGTTACAGGAAGTGCCGGAAAAACTATGGTGAAATCTATGGTTTCCTCTATTTTAAGAGAACGGTGGGTTGTGTTTGAATCTAAAGATTATTACAACACCGTCGACAAAACTATAGGTCATGCAGACCAAATTAACTTTATTCACCGAGCGGCCGTCTTGGAGTACGGTATGGCATTCCCTGGCGCTATTACGGAGCACTGCCAGATTATCCAACCCAACATTAGCGTTATTACAAATGTAGGGCTTGCCCATATTGGTAATTTTGAAGGCAAAATAGAACTTCTAGCAGCCGCTAAATCGGAACTGATTAAGGGGATGAATCCCTCTGGTATCTTATTCATTAATGCTGATGATACGAATTCTAAACTGCTTCAAACTCATAATTTTGCGGGGAAGCTTCTTACGGTAGGCATAGAGTCAGGCGCAGATTATCAAGCCAGTAAAATAGACTATTCAGAAAGCGGGATGACATTTACGCTAATTCTGAAAGGAAAAGAGTATCCCGTTCAAATTCCTGTCTTTGGCAAGCATAACGTTTATAACGCATTATTTGCTATCGGTGTTGCTGATCAATTGGAATTCCTACCAATAGAAATGCAAACTGGTCTTCGAAATATGAAAACACCCAATCATCGCTTAGCCATTCATCGGTTGAAAGACGGAATAACAATCATTGATGATACCGTCCATTCTCATCCACCAGCCGTGAAGGCTGCCATTGATGTACTCATGCACATTGGTAACGGAAAGAAAATGGCTATTCTCGGTAGTATGCCTGAACTTGGTGAGCGAACTTACCAAGATTACGAAGATATTGGCAAGTATGTTGCATCCAAGAAGATTGATCTTCTATATACGTTCGGAAAAAGTTCGGTGCATATCGGCGAGGGAGCAATCAAGGCGGGATATCCAGCCAATCAAGTAAAGCATTACAAGCAGTCTCTAATAAAGGTAATGCATAGAGAATTAGCTGATTCCATCAAACCTGGACTTACAATACTGCTAAAAGGTGCCAGTCGGTTGAATATGTACGAAACCGTACAGTTTTTATGCGATCATTTTAAAGTAGACTAACCAAAATTTTGTATAAAAGAGGTATAATTTAATGAAATCAATTATATTTCTGGGTACCCATAAGTCTGGATCGAGCAGGGAGGCGTTAAGGGCAGCTGAACGGCTAGGGTATTATACTGTGCTCTATACCGACCGGCCTAATTTCCTCGAAAAACGCACCACATTTTCTGATGTTCATCTTATGCAGTTGTGTGATTTAAACAACCTTGAAGAAATAATGAATGATATCAGACGCCTCCTCTTAAACGGAATTGAGCTCTGCGCAATCGTCAGTTTTATTGAACCATACTGCCATACCGCCTGTCTGCTGGCTGAGGAATTCGGAGTAAACCGTTTTTCAACTCAAGCGATTAACACCATGCAAGACAAAATCCTTTCGCGACAAATTCTCTCTAAGTCACCTTATAACCCTAGTTATATGGTCCTAGGGGAAGGTGATACTTCTCTTTCGTCCTTACCGAGGGAAATTAAGAATAGGTTTCCGTTTATTCTAAAATCACCTCAATCCTCAGGCTCCAAAGATGTATTTAAGATTAAAAGCCCCAAAGATTTCAAACACTATTTGAAAAAAATTACTCAAAAATCAACGGAGCCAATTTTAGCTGAAGAATTTCTGGACGGACCGCAATATCTGGTGGAAGTAATCGTTTATCAAACGAAAATTCACATTATCGCCGTTTTCGAGCAAGAGATTACCCATCAAAAGCGTTTTATTGTTACTGGCTATAATCTACTAATAGATCCCCCTGCAGATTTTTACGAGAACTTGAGAAAAGCGGTGGAATCCATAGTCGTAGATCATGGAATGGAATCAGGAGCCTGTCATCTGGAGTTACGCCATGTTTGGAGGACAAGAACAGTTCTTCTTACTAGTAAAAAGAAAGCCTCGGGCCACCTTCATGAGCAACGATGGAAGTTAGTTGAAATTAACCCTCGAATCTCCGGAGGAGCTATGAATAGCTTGATAGAGATAGGCCTAGGACTTAATTTGGTTGAAGAAACCTTAAAATTGGCACTAGGGCGAGAGCCGAATCTCCAACCAAGGCATAAGAAGCATGTCTTCGCCCAGTATATTATCCTTTCTGAAACGGGAATCTTAGTTAAAATCACTGGCAAACAGAGGGCTCTCAACTGCCCAGGTGTCCAAGAAGTCTATATAAAACCACGACAAGGCACATTGCTTACCCCTCCGCTCTCCATGGGACAACGGTACGCCTATGTGATAGCTACGGGCGACAGTGAGCAAGCCGCGAGGGAAAATGCGAAATTTGCTGCTTCCCAAATACAGTTTTTGCTCTCACCCCCTCCTGAACGTTTGCCTGAAAATGAACTACCTCAAGGTTCTGAAACTTTAGCACCGCCAAACGGATCAAGTTTATATGATATTGAGATGTATAAAGAATCAAATTTACTTGATATAGAGATGCATTGTAAAGAATAACAAACCTTTTGGAAATATTAGAAAATAGGCCTACCTGATTGTAGTCAGGTAGCGCTCTTTTTTTACTGGTCATCCATGGCCAGCGCATATGCCCAACTACATTATTCACTTAATCTTTCCGCAAGATTAATCATTGATTTATCATACATGTCTCCCTTGATTAGCAAAATACAACGTTCGTCCAATATCTGTTTGAGCAGACGGTAAGCATCATTATATTGAGATAACGCATAAATTTTGCCGCTCCACCCCTTCTCTTCAGCGTGCTTGGCCATTTTTTCAACCATTTTCCCGCTCATCTTACCAACTGAAATGAGGACATCCACTTCCGTCCGTGCGATCATTTCTCCGGCGTTTAAATATACTTCCTCGTGGAAATTCCCAAGGCTCGTTAAACTTCCTAACAATGCCATTCTTTTTTTCTCTTTTCCTAGTTCATGCAGCACCTTGAAAGCCGAATCCAAGGAATTAATACTGATCTTCCAAGTATCATCAATAATCATGGCACCTGCAATACCACGAACTATTGCTAAATGCCTTAACAAATTATTAAATGTTCGTAACCGTTCTGCCGCTCCCCTCAAACCGATTCCCAACCACATTTCCATCTCCAGCTCCATTTCATAAACAGCAGCCAAAGCGGCCAAGGCATTATATACTTGGTGCTCCCCATAGCCCGGCACGAACACTGGATACTTCATGTGTTGAAATGTTAAAACAAAGTCCATGCCATTTTCTCCATAACGAACCTCTGATGCCTTAAAATCTGCAGCGCTATGGATACCGAAATATACAATACGCCCTGTAAATTTATCCAGCCCGATTCTTTTGCTCTTTTCGTCATCCGCATTGACGATCAGAACTCCATTATCGCCCAGTATACTCACCATTTCTCCTTTAGCTTGGATATAGCCATCGACTGTTTTACATCCATCCAAATGGTCTACTCCGATGTTTGTGATGATACCGATGGTTGGCTTAAAATATTTGCTACTATTAGTAATGTCACCTGGCTTACCCACTGCGGTTTCAAATACAGCGGCGTTTGTAGTCTCGTCGATCCCCATCAGGTAGCTAAAATGACCGGTGCGACCATTTGCCGAGGCGTTTGTACCACAAACTTTAAAATTATTCTTTAGAATATGCCTGATCATATCCTTTGTCGTTGTTTTCCCACAGGTGCCCGTTACGGCGACGACAGGAATCTGGAAAAGGCTCCGGTAATATTTTATAAATTTCCAATAAGCAGTTTCAATGCTCTCTACTAGAATAATCGTACAACCGTCTATACCTTTTAATTCTTCGAAAAGTTTATCCGTGACAACCGCACAGGGAACCGAGCTTCGGATTACATCCCAATCTACGTTCCTTTTGGATTTTAAGAAAAGGAGCGTATTGGGGTTCTTCATCTTTTCCAAGTAATATGCCGCATTCATAATCAGTAAATCATCGGTGCCCTGAATCAAGGCACCCTTCAACAAATCTCTGATTTCACTTACGAAAAACGGTTTCATTATTCCATTCACTTCCTTTGTGTACTATATTGTATGTCCGATTGTGGACGAAGGTACCTGCGGAAATGTAGATTTGACAGGCATTTATGGTTTCAACACTAAAAGCCCGTAGCCAACCCACAAAACCTTTAGTGTTGATTTGATTCTTCATATTTTATTTCATCATATCTTGTTCCTTATCGAAAAGTTATTGGTTACATAGTATATCTTACAACAGTAATATTCTTATTATTTTTATACGTTCCTTGCTTAGTAAAACCCTTAGCCAGAAACTCTGGCAGTGATAGAGGGGTACAGTTTGCTGTCAGTTCCTTGATACCATGAGCCTGGCAATACTTTAACTGTTCTTCAAATAAGGCTCTAAAAACACCCTTGCGCCGATATGGCTTTTCAACATAGATACCTCTAAACAGGGCATTTTGACCTGTGATTACACAACAGGCACAGCCAATAGGGATTGAATCAGATTGATTGGTGATTAATGCAGCAAACCAAACTGCGCCCGCTGGATTGAAAATAATAACCCTTTCCCGTCCAGCACTTGTCGCAAAGTGTTCAATTTTTCTAAATTGTGTCTGACGTATAGTATAATTCATCCTCAAACCTCTTTCTTACTCTGTTCTATCCACGCTTTAGTCGTTTGATCAACGCATTGATTGGTAGATCATGGCTTGAACATTTGACGAGCATGAGAGTGTTTTGATCCAATATCCTTTCGAGGAGCTCGAATACGCCATGGATCGTTGGAAACGCATGCACTTCCCCTCTTAATCCTTTTTTTGAAGCTTGCTTACCAATCGCCTCAGCCATCGTGCCAACTGTAATGAGTCTATCAACTCCCAGCTCTGTAACCATATCTCCCACCTGACTGTGGATTTCAACAGCAATATTTCCAAGAGCTTTAATATCCCCTATAAGAGCAACCCTCTGCCTCCCCTGCGCAATACCATTCAGTGTCCCAAATGCCGCCCTCAAGGAGGTTGGATTTGAATTCCACGTATCATCAAGGATCGTGCACCCGCCAATACCACGAACTAATTGGAGATGGGCTCGCATATTTTTGAATGTCCGTAACTCATCTGCCGCTTCCTTAATTCCGATTCCCATCTCATGCACCGCAGCGAAGGCGGCCAAGGCGTTATATACTTGATGCTCCCCATAGCCCGGCACGAACACTGGATACTTCATGTGCTGAAATGTTAAAACAAAGTCCATGCCATTTGCTCCATAACGAATATCTGATGCTTGAAAATGGGAAGTACTATAAATACCGAAATATACAATACGTCCTTTAAAATTATTGATTCCAATATTTTTGCTACTTTCGTCATCGGCATTAACAATCAAAATTCCTTCATTTCCCAGCACGGTCACCATTTCTCCTTTAGCCCGAATATAGCTTTCCTCTGTTTTACATCCATCCAGATGGGTTACCCCAATGTTTGTGATGATACCAATGACTGGCTTAAAATATTTGCAGCTCAGAGTAATGTCACCGGGACGTCCTACTGCAGTTTCATATACAGCGGCCTCAGTAGTCTCATCGATTCCCATCAGATTATTAAAATGGCCTGGGCGACCATTTGCCGAGGCATTTGTGCCATGAACTTTACAATTATTTTTGAGAATATGCTTGATCATATCTTTTGTCGTTGTTTTTCCGCTTGTACCCGTCACGGCGACCACAGGAATCTGAAAAAGGCTCCGGTAATAGTCTACAAACTTCCAGTATGCGAGTTGTACATTTTTCACTAGAATTATGGTACAACCATCTATCGCTTTCAAACCTTCGTATACCTTTTCTGTGATGACGGTACAAGGAGCACATTTTCGGATCACATTCCAATCTATCTTCCAGTTTGCTCTCAGGAAAAGGAGCGTATTAGGTCTCCACACTCTTTTCAAGTAGTATCTTGAATCAAGAATCATTAAATCATCCGATCCTCGAATTAATGCACCCTCTACCAAATTTCTGATCTCACCTACTGAAAATGGTTTCATTATCTATATTTCACTCTCCTTTTAGTACTATAGTGTATGTTCGCATAGTACAAGAAGGGACTATAAATTGGAAATCCAATCTATAGTCCCTTCTTATTGTCCATATTTTTGTAATGGCAGATTATCGGCATGCAATTATCTTCCTAAATAAGAAAAATTCATATAATCATTTGACGATTTCCAAGCGTTTCCACCCCATGTAAAACGACTTTAATTCGAAACCTATATGAAGCGTCGGTATCTTGACTGGCAAATAGACTAATTTTACGAATCGCTAAACTCCCGCATTTCAATATAAGAAAACAGCTTTTCGGAGAACCTCAACAACAAGAGGCCAACCCCAACGTTAGCAACTATAATTCCCAACGCTAAAGCTAATTCGCTCTGGAAGATCAGATATAGGCCCCCTCCGATAGCACCTGCCGGAATTACAATTTAGAGAAGATGCTCAATTGGACTCTGATGCACAAATATAGAGTAGAAATAGGATATTTTTGTCGCATATGAAAAAACTATATAATTTTCATACTATTTTCTTCACGGAGAAAAAACTATTGATTATTGTAAATTTTTGGTATATAATTAGTTTATGAAACGAGGTGTTTGACGTGATCCAACGCGAAGAGTATCTAGATCAGCTTATCTCCGGACGCGAGAAGCAAATCATCAAGGTGGTAACCGGCGTTCGGCGCTGCGGAAAATCCACTCTTTTTACCTTGTATATCGACTATTTAAAATCTACTGGCGTTTCCGAAGATCGGATTATTTACGTTAATCTTGAAGACGTGGAACGTGAGAACCTATTGGACTACAAAGCGTTATACGACTACGTGAAGGAACGTCTGTGCAAGGATAGATATACTTATGTTTTTATTGATGAGGTACAAAGCTGTAAATCCTTTGAGAAGGCAGTAACCAGCCTGTTTATTAAAGCAAATGTGGATGTCTATATCACTGGCTCAAATGCTTACATGCTTTCTGGCGAGCTGGCGACGCTGCTTTCCGGACGCTACGTCACTATTGATATGCTTCCCTTGTCTTTTAAAGAGTACTGTGAAGCCTCTAATAGTGCTGGAAAAACTATACGGGAAAACTTTAACGATTATCTTCGATTCGGCTCTTTCCCTTACGTCGCCATACTTGAACGCAGCGATGCCGTCGTTATACCATACTTAGACGGTATCTACAGCACGATCTTGTTAAAGGATGTTGCTAAACGGGAAGGAATAACCGACGTTTCTCTCCTGGAAAACATAATTAAATTTGTCGCTGCAAGCGTCGGAAGTCCTATCTCGACTAAAAAAATTAGCGATACTATTAACTCAAGCGGCCGGAAGATTTCGGTCAACACTGTAGAACATTACCTGCGTGCCCTGACAGACAGTTATATTTTCTATAAAGTTGAGCGCTACGACATCAAAGGGAGACAGCATCTGAAAACACTGGGCAAATACTATCTAGTAGACTCCGGTATCCGTAATATGTTGCTTTCCAGTTCATCCTCTGACCTTGGTCACATGATCGAAAACGTTGTATACCTTGAGTTACTCAGGCGTGGGTATAAGGTCAATATTGGAAAACTCTACGAAAAAGAGGTTGACTTCGTCGCTAGAGACATAAATGGAATAACCTACTACCAGGTATCTGCCTCAGTACTCGATGAAAGCACTTTGAAGCGCGAACTGGAACCTCTGCAGAAAATTGCGGATAATTATCCAAAGATTCTTCTAACCCTTGACGATATTGTCGTCGGAAGAAATTTTGCAGGTATCCACCATCTCAATCTGCTCGACTGGCTTCAGAAAACCTAAAAAAAGAGATCAGTAAAAAGCCAATCTTTTCCGCTGGTATTGGAATCGAGTTTGGTTTACATTCCACTATGGTTAGATTCCGGCTAAAGTCCTCTGGGATTATACCATTGTGCCAAAGATGTTTACATTCCATTATGGTTAGATTGCTGCGTTGCCACTTGATCTAATTGATTTCGTGATTCCTTGGTTTACATTCCATTATGGTTAGATTGCGGCAAAGTTACGGGGTGGATTGATCGCGTTTTTGGTTTGTTTACATTCCATTATGGTTAGATTGCGGCTACTGTGCAATCGTGATGCTTCTTGAAGGGTAGTGTGTTTACATTCCATTATGGTTAGATTGCGGCTAGAACATTTCAGGCTAGTAGCGTCTTAACGAAGGCGTTTACATTCCATTATGGTTAGATTGCGGCAATGAGAAAAGTAAGTTTTGGAATAGGCCGTCAGCTGTTTACATTCCATTATGGTTAGATTGCGGCACATCATTAGGGTTTTTATCGTCACACTGTAGCTGGTTTACATTCCATTATGGTTAGATTGCGGCGGGCGGTCGAAATGGACAACCGGTTAACTTAATACGTTTACATTCCATTATGGTTAGATTGCGGCCAACATGGGAACTGAGTTTTGATTACTGGCCTTGCGGGTTTACATTCCATTATGGTTAGATTGCGGCGAAGGTATCTGCAACATTTCAGACACTTAAAAACAAGTTTACATTCCATTATGGTTAGATTGCGGCGCCAAAATGAAAAGCGCAGGATTTGCGAGAACAAGGTTTACATTCCATTATGGTTAGATTGCGGCCCTATCTCTCTTGCCCATTCAGTAAGCGTCTTTCTTGTTTACATTCCATTATGGTTAGATTGCGGCCTTGGTTGTCTGAAACTGAAGGTAACGGGAGCATAATGTTTACATTCCATTATGGTTAGATTGCGGCTACCCATCAAGATCAACGAGTTGTCCAGGACTCTACTGTTTACATTCCATTATGGTTAGATTGCGGCGTACCACCTAGCCTGAACGTATGGTCACGAAAACATGTTTACATTCCATTATGGTTAGATTGCGGCCGAGATCCAAAACGAGATCAAACGCGAAGTATCTTCGTTTACATTCCATTATGGTTAGATTGCGGCCTGAGATTTACACAGTCTTTACAACTATGCCATCCGGTTTACATTCCATTATGGTTAGATTGCGGCCTAAGTAATTCATTATTGTTCCATCTGTTTCTAGCATGTTTACATTCCATTATGGTTAGATTGCGGCTATCTTTATTTAACATATTGTAGGTATCATTTATTTGGTTTACATTCCATTATGGTTAGATTGCGGCATATCTCTTGTGTCAAATGTTAATGTTGCGATTTGTGTTTACATTCCATTATGGTTAGATTGCGGCTGAGCCGGGATGTAAGTTCGACTATATGCTGGTACGTTTACATTCCATTATGGTTAGATTGCGGCGTTTAGCGACCCGGCGCTCCTGAGCAACGAAGAGATGTTTACATTCCATTATGGTTAGATTGCGGCTTGGGAAACTGCCCGATCAACTAACTCTTTATAGTAGTTTACATTCCATTATGGTTAGATTGCGGCGACGGTTGTCTGGTTTGATCAAATTTGGAGCCTTGTTTACATTCCATTATGGTTAGATTGCGGCCATCCCTAATCTGATTGCACTCGCTGCGTATTCGATGTTTACATTCCATTATGGTTAGATTGCGGCAATATTGGGGCCACAGCACTTAATCATTTCAACTATGTTTACATTCCATTATGGTTAGATTGCGGCTTCTCTTAAAAATATTCTATTCGCTTTATCTTTACTGTTTACATTCCATTATGGTTAGATTGCGGCGTAGGCAAAGTTACCTATCAAAAGGTATCAACAGGGTTTACATTCCATTATGGTTAGATTGCGGCTGCAGCCCTAATTGCTTTCGTATCAAAGACCTATATGTTTACATTCCATTATGGTTAGATTGCGGCAAATAGGGACTTGGTTTTTTACATCAATCAAAACAGGTTTACATTCCATTATGGTTAGATTGCGGCCACACCAAAAGAAATAACCTCATTCCAGCAATCTCTGTTTACATTCCATTATGGTTAGATTGCGGCATACTCGCTTGTGGTTATGCCGTAGGATTTGGCCTGTTTACATTCCATTATGGTTAGATTGCGGCCTCGTAATACTTTGGCATTCCCATCTCTGGATCCCTAGTTTACATTCCATTATGGTTAGATTGCGGCCACAATCCGGATATATCTTAAAAAGCCAAGAAAACTAGTTTACATTCCATTATGGTTAGATTGCGGCGAGTCGATTTATATAGTTGACTATCCTAAGCGATGTTTACATTCCATTATGGTTAGATTGCGGCTGGATTGTGGGGTGCTGGTAGTTATCGGGATCCCTGTTTACATTCCATTATGGTTAGATTGCGGCGAGGAAAACTCAGTCTTGATTAATCGATTAGATGCTAGTTTACATTCCATTATGGTTAGATTGCGGCGGAACTTCAAATAAGGCATACAGATTATGCGAAGTGGTTTACATTCCATTATGGTTAGATTGCGGCTAAACTTCCTAAATGGGCATTACCTGGGGGATATGTGTTTACATTCCATTATGGTTAGATTGCGGCGATGGAACTGAGTAGATGAACATCATACCTAACCTGTTTACATTCCATTATGGTTAGATTGCGGCGCTTTGCCATCTCTAGCCAATCCCATTTATGATCCATGTTTACATTCCATTATGGTTAGATTGCGGCCTCTCACAGAGCAATTTGGGATGTGTGGAATAGGTGTTTACATTCCATTATGGTTAGATTGCGGCTCAGACATTACCTTCTCTATCGTTGAAGGGGACTTTGTTTACATTCCATTATGGTTAGATTGCGGCAATCAAGTAGCGCCATTATCCCCGGGGCGTGACCGGTTTACATTCCATTATGGTTAGATTGCGGCTACACGAATCGCGGTAAATAATTAAGAGGGTCCTAGTTTACATTCCATTATGGTTAGATTGCGGCCGGGTGGAGGGGAAGGAACAGAGGTCTGGACGTTGTTTACATTCCATTATGGTTAGATTGCGGCTCTTCGGCGTGAAACGCACATGGCCCTAAGGATTTTTGGGCTATTTCTGTCGACCATTGTATTCACATCTCATTATATACTAATTCCATTGCTAAGAAACAAGTGATTTTAACCAAATTGCTTACTGGTAGGGCGTTTGTCGCCTCGCGGGTTAATTTGCATCATCAGGCATCGACAGAAATATATTGTTCAAAAGAAATTGGAGGTTTTATCATCTACTTTACCCCAAAATTCCTTTTGGAGCCAACGCTCTTCCCTACTTTTAAATACTAATACTGAATCACTTTCCGTTCGAATAAACTTGGATAATTCCACCTCTAACTTTTTCAACAGGGCTGGTGTAATCTCACCCTCGAAAACCGACTTTTGAATGTGTGTAAGATATTTCTTACACGTTTTAAAAATCCTTCGCGAGGCCTTTGCACCGCCTTCATCCATCTCAATATCATAAACCAATATGATGTACATCGTCACCACCAAATAGTAAATCCCTCATATTTTTTATCTCCCATCAAATGTTTGATTAATTTATAACACTCCAGACGGATTAAATGCCTATAAGAGACATTTTTATTCAGACCTTTATGCTGAATAGTCCGCTCTAGAACCTCGTCATACTCCTGTAACAACCGCTTACGTGCGGCATCCTTTAAATAACAAAAGTTTGATCCACGTTCAAAGTCCTTTTCGGTTAGCATATTCTTATTCAACATAGAGAATATGAGCCGATCGGATATAAGTGGTTTAAATACCTCCGAAATATCTAAACATAGGGAAAATCTTCTTTCGCCTGCACTATGCAAATAACTTACGGCCGGATGCAACTGCGTTTTATATATTTCCGTCAAACAAGTCACATAGACCAGCGAATTAACAAATGAAATCAGTGCATTGATCATATTGTCCGGCGGACGTTTTACCCTATTTTCAAAATCTATTTCTTGATTGATAATCTCTTTCCACCCACTATAGTAGGTTTTTCGGATACTCCCTTCCACTCCCATTAATTCATTGACATCCTGGGTTTGAGCAATGCGTCTTCTTAAAGCCTTAATATCCTCCATGCAAGTTTTCAAATCTCTATTTCTTTCATTGTAATAACGCAGATTTCGTAATAGGTTATAGCTTGCCGCCTCAATAAATTCTTTCGCTATTGCCATCCGTTTATCCGGATCAGTATAATGATTCACTTGCTCGATCAACAATTTACCAGATACATTTTCTTCTTTCGGATAAAAACTTCCCGTATAAGAGCCGTAGTAATTGAAAAAATGAATCGGTAGGGATAACTGACCCGCATAGTTCAGACATTTTGTATTTAAACCGACTTCTCCAAATACATAAATATCGCGTGTCATTTCAACCTTAATATCTTTAAATCGACCATCAGGCGTGGTAACCCGTAAAACATTGTCTTTCCTATGCAATTCCCCATTCGCAAATAAGTAGAAACTCTCTGCCATACTGTACCTCCTCAAACATAACAATATTCGTAATAAGCGCAGTTCTTACAAATCTTGGAGTCTATAGGCGGTGGCATCTTTTCTTGGGCTACAATACTTCCAATATGTGAAACGATCTCGTCGATTTTTTCCGTATCGCCGTCCACCAAGAAGATCTCCTCACGTTTTTTAATTTTCGGATAATCCAGAATCCCCTTCTCGATATTAATTCCTCTTTGATTCAGAAAATACAAGTAATATTTCACCTGCCAGATAGAGGCCTCTTCAATACTCTTGCTCTTTTTAATTTCGTGTAGTACCTTCCAATCCTTGATGAAATCCACGTTGACGGTTTCGTCAACCATTATGTGTTTATGCTCTCTTCCATAAGCAGTTTCATCAATCAGCTTACCTAATAGCACCCTATCACTTTCATTCTCTAACCTGATGTTGTAATAAAAGCACCATAGTTTCCGCTTACAAACAAAGTAATAATAAAACATTGTTCCTGTAATGCGCATACCCTGGCCTCCTTAATCCTACGAAGAACCCATCAACCTTAGAAAGAATGGGCTGAAAAATCGCGAATTTCTGCTTTTGATCGTAATATAGGTCGGATAATCCCTTCTTCACTATTGTAGTCACATTCAGCAATATGCATCTGTTCATAATCATTTATTTTTTTTATCTTCATTTCCATGCTTCGAGCCAAATAAGGTGCTATATCCACGGTGTATCCGATGAGTCGACTCCGAGCCTCTGCTCTAATAACCCTTGCTTTCTCCTTATCCACTTCACGGTCCCTTAAAACATTGATAGCTTCACTAATCACCGATTCATGAAAATCATAGACACTACGTGGTATCACACTGATAGTATCTATTTCACGGAATTTGACGATTGCCTCACTCTTGCTTAGCTCGCCCGCTTCGAAGCCTTTCACATATCGAATATTGTCTTTGATAACGGCATAGTATTCCGGTAGTTTTTCCTTCGTATAAAGCGATTTAACCATCTCTATCTTTTGCTTTTCATCGATCACTCCGTCATGTCCCACTAAAGCTTCCTTCGACAGCTTGTGGATCTTTTCATCAATAAACATACCCACTCCACTACATCGTTTTGTGCCCCCAGTGAATACGAAACAATTGTAATCGAGGAAGCCTAAGTCCCGATCCCGGTAACACCTTCCCATGCGTTGGAACAAGCCGTTTAGGTCGGATAACTCCGTAAACAAAAGGTCAAAATCAATATCTAAGGATGCCTCCACGATTTGAGTTGCAATCCATATGCAACTTTCGATCCTATCCTTGTGCCCCATTTTGAGAATCTGCTTCTCTTTTGCCGCCCTGTCTTTTTTTGTGAAGTGACTGTGAAGAAGATGTACAGGTTGCCCTTCGTCCATCTTTTTAATCTGATGATACATACTGACCGCTGCTTTTATGGTATTACAAATCACTAAAATCTTCTGGCCACCATATTTCCGCTTGATGTTCATAATATCCTCGACGTTAATCATAGTGTCCACGACTTTCAAGCTATGGCGAATACGATCATTTGTGAATTCCTTATGCGGCTCAAATTCGATCCCCTCATCTTTAAGTAACCCTTCAAGGAATTCCGGCAGCGTCGCGGTTAAGATAGCAAATTGACCACCCATACGAGTGATATAGTGCAAGCCTAGAACAAGATAAGCAATTAACCCAGGGGAATACATTTGCACTTCATCAATGATCACTTTGGAATAGGACAAAGTAACAAGTTTTTGTTCAAAACCTCTGTATCGAAAAACAAAGTTAAACAGTTGATCCAAGGTGCAAATCGTTAATGGCAAGGAAAGTTGTTTAGTTTTTGCTTCATAGGAACTTATGTCTTGCTCTCCACCCTCTGACTTGCTTTGTTCAAGGTAGCGAATAAAGGTATCTGAATGAAGCAACCCCACTCGATCTTCCTTGTTTTCCATCACGATGCTATCTATTATTCGATTATAGATAGCATTAATGGCACTTTTAAGAGGAAGCGTGAAAAATCCTTTATGATTTCCTATCCACAATAGCCCGGCTTCCGTCTTACCCATACCCGTTTGAGCAATCACGATGACGTTCTTATCCCTGTTTCTAAGCATGTATTCTTGCATTTCATTCCAACAAGCGTTCGGATTAGGTTTTTGCCAATTAGCCATTAAGCTGGCCATGGCTTCTTCTAAAAAATCGTTAATAGTCTCGACCGGAATGTATGCACTTGCGGCATAATCCAACCTATTTAATAACCCTTTGATCTTAATGAAACGAAAGAATATATCTTTATCTTTTTCATAGAGTAATTTCCCTATCTGGAAATACCTCTGTTCTACTTTCTCTGATATATACCGCTTCTTCGGTAGCCTATCATACACAAATCGTTCATAAGGAATTCTTAAGCCCACAAATTCTTTCTCAATATCAGCATTTGACTCGGGTAATTTCCGGTCATGATGATAGGCTACTGCATGAAATAAGAGCTTAATATCCTCATTGTTATAACCTATACTTTTCAGTTCTTTATAATCAATAAAGGCTAAACTCAAAAGACCATGCGGGATCTCGCCTACGAAACGTCTTCCGCCGGGTTTAATTTTTTCTTGAAATTTTATATTTAACTTCCCCAGATCATGGTAAATACAGGCTTTTTTAAGTATATCCCAACCATTCCAATCCTTTTCTTTGAGCAGATCGGGGTAAAGATTCCTAAATGTCGCCAAATTAGCCAATAAGGAATTTGTATGTGTCTGAATATCTTCCTTAGGATGTGATTTCGCCAATGCATGTTCATCTATGACATTAGGTAGTTCTGCCATGACCAACCTCCTACGCTATAAAAGCTACAATGTTATCTTCATCCACCATAAAGACTCCCTCAGAAAAAGCCGTTACACTACTATAAAGTACATCAATTTTGTTCCAACGTCTGAAGATTTTTGGGGTTTTCTCACTTCCGCAATTAACGAGTTCATAGTTTTTAGTCAATTTATACCGGGTTCCTGAGAAAGATATCCCCGGTAAATTGTGAGTTGAGGACACATCTCCAGCTTTAACTATGTCATATGGAATATAAGCGTAGTAATCCTTAAAGGCTTCTATTTGCTCCTCCAATTTCGTCTCAGTTAAGGTAACAATTTTCACTTCATCTATCGTTACCAAGTCTTCCCTCCGTCCCAACGACGGATATTCCTTGGGTTGGGCAAGAGCCGCATATATTTCTTCAACAAGGGTCTGATCATCAGGTGCAATGTGGAGCAAGAGCTCCACATCCACTAACAATTCCGCCGTAGCAATTCCTTGTCCTACCCCATGCTTGCCCACTTTCAACTGATGTCGTTTATCATCATAGGGCATTCCGTTTTTAAACTCATAGCGAGTGTACAAATCATTAACTTTGGAAAAGTGTTTCCCTTGCACACTAACCTGCATTGGCTTGTATTCTGTGTAACCACATAAGCTGTGCACCATACCAATAACCGTTGAAAAGGGAGGTAAAGGATAGGTCTCTTTAAGTTGAAAACTAGTCGGCTTCTTGTAATTCACCATGTTCTGTCGCAAGCGCACTCTAATTGCTTTCATAATACTGATCCACATTTTTCTTTAATATCGAAAAAAGTTCAGGCATCGTCAAGGCATGTAATTGTTCCTTTAACTCCGCCGTATTATCAAAAACCTTGTTGACCACACCACAATACGTATCATCTTTGATATTATCGAACAAAACGCCTTGGATTTCATCAATATCAATGCAGTGATCTTTGATGCTGACAACATTTTGAAATACAGGATTTTTTATATCATAAACTCCTCCAATAGCGAATAGTGGCTTCAGGTCCTCTCTGCGACCACGGATATCGCGATACAGTAGGGCTATCGTATCTAACAGACGTTTAACTCTCCGTGCACGTTCCTTATTATCCAAACTAATACCGTACAACTCATCCTCACCAATCTGGTCTAGATCAGCCGTAATGGTATAACGGTATAAGGAACGATGAATTTCGGCCTGGGCTATATTCATGTTTTCGTTGATCTTATCGGCCTGCCCCTTGTTTGTCAGGAAATCTAGATCCCCCTTATAACTTTCTAGGGAGATCGCATTAGAAAGCCGGACCTTAGCACTTCGTTTTTTTCCGCCAGTACCTTCTTTGGTCTTTAGATAACCAAAAAAATCAATTTCTGGATATTTGTCTATCGTGGCTTCTTCACTAAATTGAACAACCTTTTTCTCGCCCTTACCCTCCGCTTTAACCGGCGCCAAATCTTCGCCTAACTGTTCCGCTATGTTATGTCGAATAGCCTGCCTTGAAATATAGGTATATTGATCCCCCTGTCCACTGGATAGTTTCTTTAATGAGGCGACATTGCCGACACTTTCCCCGTAGTTAGCACTTTCGGCTTGGAAGATCATGGTTAACGTCAAACCTTTACTTTTCATTTCCCTTCCCCCTTATCTGCATTTTCCGCATTGTTTTCTTTCACATTGTCTCCCTCGATTAACCCTGCGACAAAGGCATAGCCCATCGTGCTAAACTCCTTCTCCTGTCCCAAGGCATCTGTCATGACTTTGGGAACTTGATCTTTCACATAGAGATAGCAATTGAGTACAACGTCCATAAACATGCCAGTGTTTGACGTTTTCAAAGCATTAAGTAGTCGATAACAAATTCCGGGTAGCTTATTAGTTGCGTTTTTCACAAAGTATTTCACTCGCAAGGATTCTCCCGCATTTCTGGCGTTTTTCACAAGGTAATAATTTTTCGTATCCATATCCATCCCCCCCAAACTATGATAAATGTCCTGGTTGATCGTTAATAAATGCCTTACATGGGTCCCATTGAAATAACATTTTGATGGATTAGAGAGTTTGTAATGAAGCATTTTGTGGATGAGGGTAAATAAATTTTGACTGTTGAAAATCCTGTCAATCACCTCATCGAAAATACGGAACGTTAACTTGTTTTCGATAAACACCGTTTTTACGAGACTGTTTAGATGTTTTTCATGTTCCATGATTATTTTTAACATCTTTCGAGATAAAATATTGAAGTGATATTTAGTATTTTCATACCGGATGACTTGTACATCAACAAACTGATATTTAGTTGCCTTAGTTTCGTTTTCGTAAAGTGCACTCACTAAAGCATAGTAGGCTGAATGACTTTCACCAGACTGTAGAATCTCTCGTTTTATCTTGTTGTTAATATTCAGAGCATCTTGCAAGTCAATATTTGCGTTAACGTATAGACCTTGCGCACCAACATAAGTCATTCCTGCAGGTAAACAGCTATAGATCATTTTACACATTGGGCATAAGGCAACATCGTTTTCAAAGTTCCAGACATGCGAAGATTTTTTATTCGCATCGAAACCGGTTCCGATTAAAAAACTCATAGAGTTATTCATGTTTTTCACAGGGGCATCACAAGTAAAACATTGAAATCGATACTTATCTTTATCACCTTTAATATAGTTAACGGCCGCATCTACAAAATCAGTTTTGTAGTCAGTAAAAACGTCTTTCTCCTTTGTCTGGGGGTTTAGAAAACAGACGCCATTCCAAGCATTTTTAATGACTGAGTAAATAACATTTTTGGCACGAATATATCGGCGTCCGCTTGGGCTATCGCAATAGTCAATGATCCGGCGTAAAATACCAAAGGTATGTCTAACCTTGTCTAGAATCTCTAATTTTCCCTTTTCAAACTCCACCTGACTTTTAGGTTCCTTAATACCTACTAACTCTTTTATTATAGTCTGAATATCTAACTCAGATTCTATCAAGCCATAAGCGGCTAAGTAGCTAGCACTTTCAAGATAATATTTTATGCCCTTAATATTGTCTTTGCCCTTAATATAGTTATTTAACCCTTTAAGTGAAAGTAAATCGAAATTATCAAAATCGTTTTCTTCATAAGAGAGAATTTTATCCCTATAAGCGACTATTCTGCTCCACGACAACGTTTTTTCATAGGTTCGAATTAGATATTCAAAATACTTTTCCTCAAATCCATCTAAAACTTCTACATAAAACCTAACCGTGTCCTCAGAAATAATAACATTATCTTCGCCAACAATATTGATAAATCCGGTCAACGCTGCGTTCCACTGCCAGTCACCCATCGTGAACAGTACCGTGTCCTCGCTCATTTTTCACCCCCCTCTCACATAATGTCCACACATCCGAACGACATTGCACGTCGGCTACCAATCCCAGATTTGTACAAGTAATCAAGCAAATAATTTTCGCCCTCTAATACGAAGCTTCCAATGGTACAAGCAATGTAGATAGAATAATTTTTCACGACAGTCTTTCTAAGGTCAATCGACTTGATCTTAAGGGCTTCAATATCTCGGCTAACGTCTCGTCGAAAAACATTTTGAAGTTCTGTTGTCAGGTTTCGCTTCCAAACCCTTTCAAAGTCATCATCCCCAAATGTCAAATACCAGTCTCTTCCATCTGCTTCATCGTGATCACGAATGACTAGTGGTGAAAGAATCTTGAAATGAACGACATTCGTTGTAATGGTGACTTCCTCAGCTTTAATTATTGAAACGGCTTTTAACTCATTCCCACTGTCCGCCAAGGGAAACCATTTGTTAACTCGTGCCATATGAGCATTGACTAGGTGTATCCCCAGCAGCAAATCCCGAGTGGTAAACGTGACTTGTAACCGTTTGCTGTGAAGTACGACTTGATCTTTGGCGATTATAACCTTTGGGGGAAAATAAATACTAAGACAGAATACTTTAGAGGTGAGTCCTTCACCATATAGAGCAATATACAGGTCGTGGTTGTATTCGTCGATAGCTTTCTTCAAATAGGATAAATATTTGCGTCGGTAATCTATGGGTAAATATTCATTTCTGGTCTCAAATTCAATCTTGATACGCATTTTTTCACCTCCAAGTGAATCCCCATTAATTAATACTTTTTCGGGCCTTTCCATATTGAATTAATCCCACAACTCTGCTTAATATATAGTTTACTATAACCTTTAGACAAATTTTTGTTGCCTGGATAACGGCTCTTAAGTGGAATTACCCTTTGGCAATCAACACTAGGAATACGAATATAGCTGCATAACTTAATACAAGTAGATAGTTTTCAAATTTTTCACATAAGCCATTTTTATATCTTCCACATATTCCCTTGATTTCCTCCTAGGATAGCGGAAATATACGATAAAGAACAAAAAAACCAGCCCGTCTACAATGATATGCTCCCCTTTACAGTTAACAGATTTTTATTATTTAATCAGTCTTCCTTATGGGGAGCATATCATAATAGCGTCTCTGGTGGTTCATAAACCCGCAACAATTAGCGGGTCGCAGGATATGAGGCTAGTGAGAATCAATTACAACTCAGGGGAAGGGTGGTAGGGGCTTCGCTTTTGCAGTATAAACAAACAAAAGGCTTGAACCGTTTTAATAGATCAAGCTTTTTGTTAATCACTTTCAACAACAATCCGGTCCAAACTGTGTATTTTCTTTCATGTTCTTGGAAACAGATCTATCCAGATCCATTTATTTATATCTCTTTAACGATTCCTAACTTTTTAACGAAAGGTAGGATTTCTCCTCAAGGGGGGTGCATCTTTTAACGATTAGGGTGCAAAAAAACAAAAAAGCACCGTCTTAAACGATGCTAAACTTACTCTAGAACGCCGAAAAACCCAGTATTAATGGACTTTTTATTGTATCAATTATTGAGTATTTAGTTAGCGGAGGCGAAGGGATTTGCACCCTGTATAAGTACTGAGATATCCATATGCTGCGTCACTGGCGAAATCCCCATAAAATGGCCCCCTACTCAACCCCTTAAGTCCAAAGAAACATATCGCTGTCTGTTCAAGGATGGCGAGAAGGGAGCGTCGCCATCGACAGCTAGGTGCCGTAATGGCGAATTTGGCACGATAGTCCCCGGTGGAGAGTCTCTCCGTAGGCGGTTCTTTAAAAGAATACTATCGCCGAAGGATGAACCCCGCTACCCAGCCTGAGACTTCGCTTTAACGTTAGCGAATCCTTCTAGCGTGAGTGGCTACCAAACTTTGTGAAAACGCGACATGCATCAGCGGGGCTGAGCACAGGACGTGCGAAGCCGACAACTGAGCCAGGGACGGCGAATTTGTCGGGAACCCCGCCTTTTTCATCAAGCGCTTGATCAACTAGTTTGGTCCACGACCGCGTGGATGAGCGGTGTTAAAGCGAAGTCTCTCAGCGGCTCAGCTTGACTGTGTACTCTCTACTCCACCGTTACACTCTTGGCTAAATTCCTTGGCTTATCGACATCGCACCCTCTTGCCACGGAGACATAGTACGACAACAGCTGAAGCGGTATAACTGTGAGAAGCGGAGCCAGCTCATCTATGGTTTGTGGAATATAAATCACATGATCGACGGACTTCGTCATACTAGTGTTTCCCTTATACGTAAGCCCGATCACTCGAGCATCCCGAGCTTTAACTTCTTTGACGTTAGAAATGGTTTTATCATACACATCCCGTTGAGTAGCTAAAGCAATGACGGGGGTCTCCTCCGTAACGAGCGCTAAGGTGCCGTGTTTCAATTCCCCGGCGGCATAGGCTTCGGCATGAATATAGGAAATCTCCTTGAGTTTCAAGGCTCCTTCCATGGCGACTGCCCAATCTAGTGAGCGACCAATGAAGAAGGCGTCTTCCACTTTGACGAACGACTGAGCTAACTCTTTGATCAGGTCTGCCTGATCTAAAACTTCCTGAGCCTGCTCAGGAATCAGCTTCAAAGCAGTGATGATCCCACTAATTTTTTCCTGAGGCAACGTACCTTTAACCTGAGCGAGATAGAGTCCGAGTAACACCATTCCTTCCAGCTGAGTTGTGTAGGCTTTGGTCGAAGCAACGGCAATCTCAGGACCTGCCCAGGTAAAGATCACGTCATGGGCTTCACGGGATACCGTGCTACCCACAACATTGGTTACAGCAACTACCCGAGCCCCGCGGTTTTTGGCTTCACGCAGTGCAGCTAAGGTATCCGCAGTTTCTCCGGACTGACTGACCACCACAACTAGGGTATGCTTATCAATAATCGGGGCCCGATAGCGGAACTCGGAGGCAATGTCAACTTCAACCGGGAGATGTGCCCAACGCTCGATCAACGTCTTACCGACCAAACCGGCATGCCAGGCCGTACCACAGGCTACTATATAGACCTTATGAATTTGCGCAAGTTGGGCAGGGGTTAAATCCACTTCCTCGAGAACAACGCTCCCGTCTTTTAAGCGTCCCAGCATCGTATCCCGCAGGGCTTTAGGTTGTTCATGAATTTCCTTGAGCATGAAATGCTCATATCCACCCTTTTCGGCGGCCACTGCATCCCACTTCACATCATAGACTTCTTTAGTACGGGGAGTTCCTTCGAAGTCCGTGATCGTTACCCCCTCTTTAGTAACAACCACCATTTCGCCATCATCTAAGATATAGACTCTTCGTGTAAAGCTTAAAATGGCCGTGATGTCACTAGCTACGAAAAACTCTCCATCTCCGAGACCCACTACCATTGGACTGTCTTTACGAGCAGCAACCAACTTGTCAGGATCTTTAAGGCTCAAGACCACCATGGCATAGGATCCCCGAACTGTCTCTAAGACTTTACGAACAGCCTCTTCAAGGTCTCCTTCATAAAAGTCTTCAACTAAGTGAGCCAAAACTTCTGTGTCAGTCTCAGAAACAAACTGGTGTCCTTTTTCGATAAGTTTATCTTTTAGTTCTAAATAATTCTCTATGATTCCATTATGCACTACCGCAAAGTCCTGATTGCAGTCGATATGAGGATGAGCATTGACAAACGATGGGCGGCCATGTGTCGCCCACCTAGTATGTCCGATCCCGATGCAAGCTTGGGAATAATTCTCCCCCAGTTCCTCTTCCAGGGCTACTAATTTTCCCACGCTTTTAGATACTACGATTTTCTGCTGATCTAGGACAGCTACCCCTGCGGAATCATACCCTCGATACTCAAGCTTTTTTAAGCCCTCCACTAAAATAGGTATAGCAGTCCGTTTGCCTATATATCCGACAATACCACACATATGCATTTCTCCTTTCACTAACTAACTATAAAAAATAAAAGCCGTCCCGTGGTGGACAACTCTGTTCAGAATTCTAGGCAAGACTATCAAGGGGGGTACATTTGGACATATCCATCCCTTGTCTTGTCAGTATACTCCTTGTCCCGAAAATTACTCTTCGGTTTTAAGCAAACCTTACGGTGACAAGCCACCGAGAGGGATCCGCCGAAATTTTCGATAACCCTCTTCCTCGTCGACCTTAAAGTTTACGAACTTTTAAGGCCCTGGCGCTCAAACTCTTTTGCCCGTTCTGAAACAACTGTCCTTTTTCTGAACCTTGTCTCGTGCCTTGTCATTTGTTGCTGTTGAGCATCACCTTCTTTCACATCCTGAGTCACCAATACCTTACTAGGAATTGTTTTTATTGTTATTTCGAGGACTATGTTCTATGCATAGTCCGCCATCATTTTCTTTACGCATTCTTCGCAATTTAGTATGTCTAGTGAATTTGGCAATTTACGTCTTATTGGGCAATCCTGGTTATACTGTTCGCAAGCTGCACCGCTTACTTTGCCTTTTGAAGACTGCATCATGGTGATCCCTCGATAGATTACATCACATCTTGCTATGCTATCAGTCTCAAGTGTCCAAGAATCAAAATCGAAGAGTGCCTCTGCTACTGAATTATATTGAGCATACTCTGCATTTTTCGCAGGTATCGGGCTTACAACTACCCATATCTTATTAGGATTGTCTTTCACTTAACTGGCCTCCAAAATTTTGAATATAACCTTGGGTTTGAGCCTATACTTCGCATACTTTTTGAACTGGCATAACAGGTACAGGACCCACGGCATATTCGCATATGCCGCAAGGTTAGCACTCGAGAACATGAACCATTATACTCGAAATTCAAAAAGTAATCCAATTGTGTATTTTATTCGTCGCACTGCCTAATGATGTCAATAACTCCCTGCGCAAGCTCCTTTAATTTATCTTGATCAGGGCCTTCTACCATCACTCGAATCAGCGGTTCCGTTCCAGAGGGGCGGACTAGCACTCTGCCTTGGTCGCCGAGAGTAAGCTCTGCTTGTTTCACTTTTCCGAGCACTCTCTCATCCTGCATTAAGCGATCTTTATGTTGTACCGTAGCATTGAGAAGTACCTGAGGTAAGCGTCGCATTTGAGCAGCGAGCTGGGAAAGTGGAATTTGCCGTTCCTTGATGACCGATAATAAGTGAAGGGCGGTCAATAATCCATCCCCAGTTGTGTTGTGGTCAAGAAAAATAATATGTCCAGACTGTTCCCCGCCAAGCTTCGCTCCGGTTCTAAGCAACTCTTCCATGACATAACGGTCCCCGACTTGAGTCTGGAAAATCTCGATTCCTGCCTCTTTAAGGGCTAAATGCAAACCAAGGTTACTCATCACAGTTACGACAATTGCATTTTGGTCTAAAGTTCCTTTTGTCTTTAGGGCTAAGGCACAAATGAGCATGATGAAATCCCCGTCTAAGATATTCCCTTGTTCATCTACCACTATAAGACGGTCAGCATCTCCGTCCAGAGCTAGTCCCAGATCTGCGCCGTGTTCCAAAACTGCTCGTTGTAACTGTTCTGGATGGGTTGATCCACAATTGGCGTTAATATTAACACCATCCGGTGTATTGCAAATGGAGATTACCTCGACTCCGACATCCTGCAATACTATGGGTCCTACATACGCTGCTGCCCCGTTGGCACAGTCTAAAACAACCTTAATTCCATCCAGACGTCCCACAGTGCTTTTGAGGAAATCCATATATCGACACCCAGCATCGCTGATGTCAATCACCCGTCCGACTTCGCCGCCAATCGGGACTTCCCATGGTTTTTCCTTAGTTAACACAATACTTTCTATTTCATCTTCAATTCCATCTGGTAGTTTATACCCTGTCGAATCAAAAAATTTAATGCCGTTATCTTGGACAGGATTATGGGATGCCGAAATCACAACCCCAGCACTAACATCAAGGGTGCGGGTTAAAAGGGCAATTCCTGGCGTCGGCAAGACTCCAACCCGCAAAACATCCGCTCCGACAGAGCAAATTCCTGAGATCAGTGCTGCTTCAAGCATATCCCCAGATATTCGGGTATCTTTGCCGATCACGATTCGGGGGTGTGGATGCTCCTTGCTCAAGACGTAAGCACCCGCTTGCCCAAGGCGAAAAGCAAGATTCGGTGTTAGCTGGCTGTTGGCCACGCCGCGTACACCATCGGTTCCAAAGAGTCGACCCAAACCTGTTCCCTCCTTACTATCTTCTAGTGTATTGATCGTATGTCATAAATGTGTTTGACTTATCTTTATCCCAGGGTTGACTCTATTATTCTACTCTACATTAGCATATTGCGCCATAAGATACTCGGCCATTCGTAAACCGTCCACTGCCGCACTTGTAATTCCCCCGGCATATCCTGCACCTTCACCCGTTGGATATAGCCCCACTAAACTGGCGGATTCCCCCTGGACATTTCTCACAATACGGATGGGAGAACTTGTCCTTGTCTCAATCCCTGTCAAGGTCGCCTTTTCTCCTGAAAAGCCTTTTATTTTTCCATTAAAAACCCGAAGGGCCCGGCCTAACACGTCCCCTACTGGCGTTGGGAGCACCGAATGCAACTCACAGGGTACAATACCGGGTGTATAACTCGCTAATAAATCGAATTGGTCGGACACACGTCCTTCCAAGAAATCCGTGACCCGCTGAGCTGGAGCACGATACGTTTCTCCACCTGCTAAAAAGGCCTTGTGTTCCCATTCCCTTTGGAATTCAAGGCCAGCAAGTGGATGGGTTGTCGAAAAGTCGTCTGGGCCAACTGTCACCACAATGGCACTGTTGGCAATCTTCGTATTCCGATCATAGCTGCTCATACCGTTCGTGACAACCCCACCTTCTTCCGAAGCTGCGGCCACAACCGTTCCTCCGGGGCACATGCAAAAAGCGTAAGCGCCTCGGCCCGTCCTCACATCCTTATAGGTCAGTTGATAATCTGCTGGGCCTAAATGGCGGTGTTCCTCGACTCCGTACTGGGAAAGATTAATTAGAGCCTGCGGGTGTTCCACGCGCAGACCAATGGCAAACGATTTCTTCTCGAGTGTGATGTCCATAGCATGCAAAAGCTCATACGTATCTCGGGCGCTATGCCCAATTGCGAGAATTACAGCATCTGTGGGAATCTCTTCATCCCCATTCACAACAACCCTCTGCATGTGGCCTGACGAGGCTATCAGTCCGGTCACTTTAGCCCGGAAGCGGATCTCTCCACCTAAGGACTTTATTTCTTCTCTAATCCCTTTGACCACATTTTTCAAAATATCCGTGCCAATATGAGGCTTAGCTAAGTATTGAATTTCGGAAGGTGCCCCGTGCTTAACGAACGTTTCTAAAATGTCCGAAATCCGTCGATCCTGAATCCGAGTTGTGAGCTTACCATCGGAAAATGTCCCTGCTCCGCCTTCTCCAAACTGCACATTGCTCTCAGTGTCTAACTTCCCGGTTGCCCAAAACTCCTGAACCTTACGGGTGCGTTCCTCAACCGAGTCTCCTCGTTCAAGGACAAGAGGAGCATACCCTCTTCTTGCTAAGGCTAACGCAGCAAAATATCCTGCTGGTCCGGAGCCGATTACCACCGGACGATGTTTTAGAGTTTTATTGGGCGTGGAGTATACCACTGGAACCTCTAAAGGAACTTCCTTAAGCCCAGGAACCCGAGCTAACACTCGACTCATTTCCATATTAGGAACATCAAGTGAAAACTGAATTGTATAATCGAACACGAGATAGGGTTTTTTACGGGCGTCCAAGGAACGTCGTAGAAAACGAAGGCCACTGATGCTTTGCTCTGGTACTTGTAACTTGCGTGCTATCGTTGCTAATAATAACGCATCCTCTTCAACCGGAATTCTCAGACTAGTCATAAGTAAATCCATGTATGTTATTCTGCTCCTTCTGTTCCTTTTGCCACTTTAGTCTTGAGGCTATAGTTCACTAGCGGTGAGGTAGGTAAAGTTACCCCTGGCGGGAGTTGCCAGTAAACTTTTGAATTGGTATAAGGCCCAGTAACCTGTCCAGTGGCGTCAACCCAGAGTTGAATCTGGGTTGACGTCACATCTTTTAAGGCATCGGGCAGGCCCTCTACCACTAGGTCAATAGGAGTAAACGGTTGGTCAAGCTCGAGACCTGTCCCAAGATTACGAATTTGAATAGTCACTCCAGAAATCCCCTTTTGAATGATCCCTTGTCCGATTTGAGCCACAATACTCAAGGTAGTTCCCTGACTAAATGAAACCCCCTGGGGTAATGCTACTTTGTCGGTGGGAATTGGGAATACTTTATCTTCGGCCAGATTAGTAATATCTATCGGACCCAGATTTATCGCATCGAATCCTTTAAGAGCCTGAGTTGTTCCTAGAACCTGTACGCTATTGGGAGAAGGAACTAAGGATCTCAAGATCTTTCCTTTGGCTGGTGTCCCGCTACTCGTTACTTTTAAAGGAACCATCTTGGAGGAAAGCTCTTTTTTCACAACAGGGATAATCACATCCGCGGTACTTGGAAAAGCACTTAAAATATCCACGCTCGGATTGGGACCAAAAATAGGTTTTCCCTCTTTATCACGAAAACTCACCGGTCGTGAAATCTGGATCGTTTCATTGGCTCCTGTTGCACTAACTTCCACGGTTACGTTGGTTAATGTGCTAAGAATAGAACTCGGCCCACGAACGTTAACCGCTGAAGGTTTAACGAAGGTGGTGCCCAACTTATACCCGTCCGCAGGAACACCCGTAACGAGGGCCTCGACCTGGACTGTTTTCTCCTGGACAGTGTCGAGTTGCAATTTAATGTTTGAGGGTTGAACGTCTATCACATTGGTGCCCACTGGGGTATTGACTTTAATGATATAACTGCGTTCCCCAGGTTCTCCACCTGAAAGATCGACCTGAGCATACATATCTTTGATATTGGCACTAGGATTGATCCCCTGCAAGCGAACCCGGACCAAAGGAAGCTGAGTCATAACGATCATATCCTGAGGCAAACCGCCAGCGACGAGGGGTATTGTAAGAGTTTGTTCAGGGATTAGTGCACTTGTTGTTCCTTCATTCATAACAAAAAGCCAAAAGAGAATCGCAAATAAGAATGATAGCACTTTGACTCCGAGGTTTCGCCGAAGTATATTTAGCATGGGCTACCACCTCCAAAACGGAATCGTCGATGAAGAGATGTTCTTGATTTCAAGTTCTCTTAACAACAATTCTCGCAACATTTTCTCGTCCACAGAGCGCGTTAGCGCGCCATCAATTCCAACAGAAATAGCGCCTGTTTCTTCTGAAACTACAATGACCAAGGCATCGGTAATTTCTGTTAAACCAATCGCCGCTCGATGGCGTGTCCCCAATTCCTTTTGGATATTTGGATTTTCAGATAACGGGAGAAAACACCCTGCCGCGGCGACGCGATCCCCACGAATAATCACAGCGCCATCATGGAGCGGGGTATTAGGAATAAAGATATTAACCAGAAATTCAGAAGAAACTACCCCGTCAATTTTAATACCGGTTTCCACAAAATCTTGAATTCCAGTTTTCCGTTCGAGTACAATCAACGCTCCGATGCGGTTCTTGGAGAGGACTTGGGAGCAGCGAACTAACTCTTCCACGACTTGTCCCGAGTTATCCACTCCCGGTATTAAGGGGTGGCGGGTAAAAAAGTTACCTCGCCCTAGTTGTTCTAGCGCCTTTCTGAGTTCAGGTTGGAAGACAACCGGTATCGCGATAACAAACATCTGAAACAATTTATCCAACAAAAAACTAAGCGTAATGAGCTCAAAGTATCTGGCAAGTAGAGAGACTGTCACTAAAACCATGACTCCCTTAACCAACTGCACAGCACGAGTACGTTTAATGAGCATGTAGAATTGGTAGAAGACCAATGCCACCACCACGATATCGATAGCACTTCGCAATTCAAAATTGCGATATTGCGATAAGAATTCTGCCATGGTCTTCCCCCTTTCTTCCTGCACACAAACTTGCGCTACCTTACTTATTTTATTTCTCCGTAAAAGTAAAAAAACCTGCGTTCCTTTTAAAAAGAATTTATGTAAATTTAGATTTTCCCCATCCCAGCGAGGAGCCCAAAACACCCTGTTAACATCATATCCCCATAAGGGGCTGCTTCATACCAATTAAGCGGTTTTGCCAGACTTCTTCGAGGACCAGTGACCGCGACAAAATCCCAACCTCGCTTCATTTCAGGATGGAGAGTTGCGCCATGACCGCCTTGCTCAAAGACTTCGGCATTGGTTAATTCAGTGGACTGAAAGCGCTGAATGAATCTGACCAACGAGTCTAACGTAAGGAAACTCGTGTGTTGCTCAAAGATACCGTAGACTCTATCTCCAAGTATCGCCGCAGCCAAGGTGTGTGAATTTCCGATATTGACGGCCAAAATCCCTTTATTTAGGTGTGGGGTCACCAACGGGTCTGAGATTATTCCCAAAAGCGCAGAGGTACCGGTATCAGATAAGATTGCCTCTGGCATGATTTCTCGAACTGCATGCATTCGGGTGTATACCTCTGGAATATCCTGAGTGAACACGAGTTTACGTAAGTCCCCACCTTGCATCACAAACTCCTCCCAGAGTCGGAAGCGCAAGATTCGATTGCTTTCCGTTACACTAAACCCGTGATCTTGTACGGCAACTGCCAGCTTCTGAGGATACTCTAAGCCAAACGCCTCAATAGCCTGTCTAAGCGCCGTGAGGTCAATATCCCCTAACCAAATGGGCGTAGTAGCTTCAGGCGCTTTTTCGCGAAGGACGATTCCCATTCTCTCTACAAGTTCCAAATTATCGTTAAAGGTTAAGGCAACCTGAGGGGTTACGTAAGCTTGGAGACCCGCAGCCAAATGCTTTTTAACGGCAAGCGCACACGCTCCTCCACCCATTAAATGACCATGCATAAAAATCCCTTGGCCCAGCGCAGTGGCTTTGCGAATCTGGGCTGCAACAATCTGCGTCCGGCTTGGTACAATAAATTTCGGACAATTTTCAATCAATTTTTCTGGCTGATAGAGAAGAATATCTTGAGTGCCCGATCCCACATCAACGATTAACATACTTTCGGTCATTAATAAAACCACCTTCTTAAAAGGACAATTACCCGTTAACTCGCTACGTGACGTAAATTCGCCTATGTGTAGGGGCCATTCATGAATTGCCCCCCTACTTAATAAATGTTCTGCCCAGCCAGGGCTTATAAACTTTTACTGCCTGTTGCGGACAAAGCTCCTGACAACAAAAGCAGCGGATACAAGCATCCAAATCAATGCTTGGACGCTGGTTCTCATCCATCGTCAAAACCTTAGCCGGGCAATTATTGACACAGTCACCGCAACCCACACAAGTCTCAGGCTCAAAGATTGGACGAGGACGAACACGGTTAAGTACAAACCGCTTTACGCTTCGCGGGAGTGGAACCATATCTAAGAAATTTGTTGATACTGCTTTAGGAATAACAAAGCCTTGAATTCGCCAGAGTGAGCGTGAATCCCCAATCAATTGAAGTTCATCAAGACGACTTGTTAACCCTCGCACGCGTGCTGCCATAATAGTGGGAACCCTTTCTGCTTTTAAGGCAATTAGATCGGTGGCTACGACATCAAGGGCAAATGGATCCGTACTCATAATAAGTGCCCCGACGTCTCGCGGATTACCGGCCGAAGGCCCATCCCCTTCCATTCCCACGACCCCATCCATGATACTTAAAGCGGGCTTTACCCAAGTCGTGATATCCACGAGAAGATCGGCGAAATCGCGAACCTTGAACATTTTAAAGTGATATTCGGCCTTCAAAAGGCCTGGGATTACCCCAAATAGGATCTTAACAGCCCCAGTAAAGGTCATCATGCCATGAGTTTTTAACTTAGAAAGTGGGATTACAACATCTGCCTCCAAGACGCAGTTGGTAACGGTTAAACTCTTGACGAGTTTTCCGTCTGGGTACTGAATGGTCGTTTGTCCAACATTTTCATTGAGAATTGCTCCAGTGCGCTCTGCGACCTCGCTTAAACCCGACTTCGCATAAATTGCTCGGAGTGCGTTTACAGTGTACGGGCCACCTGGGCTGTCTCCAATGATCGGAATCCCACCTACCTCCTGAACGAGGCGAACCACTGCTTCTACAACGCTGGGATGGGTCGTAACCGCTTCTTCCGGTCGCTTTTTCATGAGCAGATTCACTTTTAGCAAAACCTTTTGACCCGGTTTCACAAACTCAGACATGCCCCCCAATTCAGCAAGCCCTTCTCTCAAACGTTGTTCCACATCCGCTGTGTAATCTGGGCAATATTTCAGTACAACTTTCGCTGCCACTTAATCTTCCACCCTCTCTAAGTCCTCAAAGAGATCCTTACCCCGTCCTGGCAAAGCACTTAACGCCTGGTCACATTGAAAATACTCTTGGCTCAAATAGTCTTGCTTTGCCTGTTCTTCCAGCCTTTCAAACCTTTGGCGTGAACCCGCTTGTGTCTGATGTTTCAAAATTGCTTGCCATTTCCGCTCCGCCCAAGATGAAATCGAGATCGCATAATCAGCTTCGAGAAGCTTTTCCGCCGAAAGTCGCCATCCGGGCCTGACATAACACAAACGAGGTAGAGTATATGGGTTTCCCCAATCCAGTGCTATCGGCTCCTTCGCCAACTGAATAGCGGCTAATGTATAGTGATGAATCGCCCGGTGGTCCCTATGCCCCGATGATCCGTCTGCACCAAACGTAATAATTACTTGCGGACGAATATCACGTATGATCCGAACAAGTTTCTCTACTATCTCAACTGGGGGTGCGCTGGGAACATCCTTATCACGATATCCTAGAAAAATAATCTTTGCAATTCCTAGAACGTCAGCTGCACTCCGAAGTTCCTTTTCTCGAATAACGCCAAGGTCTTCAGGCATACATATCCCCGCGACCTTACCAGCTTCCCCCTTGGTAGCAGCCACAAGGGTAATATTAACCCCTTGATCGGAGTATTTAGCGATTGTTCCACCCAAGGCAAAGGATTCATCGTCAGGATGGGCGAAGATGAGTAGCATCTGTTTTGCCATACTTTTAACTTCACCCTTTCTTTTGGTCCAATAGTGAACTCGTTCAACTAGAGATTAAGGTATTAAAAAACAGCCTAGTTATCAAAGCAATTTGCATATTATGTATTTATTGCATTTAATTAATGACTAATAGATTAACATTTATTATACCTCTTTTTATTCCTTGAGGGAAATTTATCCTTTGTTATCTGTAAAAAAGTACCGTTTCCTCATACAACTTATCGTGCTATACTGCATTTGTCACCGTCAATTCCCCTTAAATTACCTTGAGGAGGGAAATAAATGCAAAAAAAATGTAAAATTCTGGTCTCGATTCAAATCGGTATACTCATGACCGCCGTCGCCTTACCTGTACAAGCTGCTATTAACATCGGCGCGCCTCGGCCTTCAACAGGGTCTGTTGTTACCATTAAGTCTAATGTTGCTGCTCCATCAATTTGGATAGGGCAACCTAACCTCATGGGAAATTCCGTTTCCTTGAAAAATGTTCCTACACTACATAGTACCATCCCTGTAACGACAACGCCTACTCCAGTTAAAGCCCCTGCTCCTGCTCCTGCTCTTTCAACGGCCCCCACCGCACCAGTCATTCCACCTGTGACCGTCTTAACCGCTGATGAACAACTTATGGTGGACATGCTTAATCAGCAACGACAGGCTGTTGGTGTAAATCCAGTAAAAGCAGACCTTCGTCTCACAGCAGTGGGGCGCGCTAAAGCCAATGATATGAAAGTCAACAACTACTTCAATCATACCTCTCCAACCTATGGTAGCGCCTGGGCCATGATGCAACAAGCAGGAATCACAGTACGCTGGGCTGGAGAAAATATTTCTGGTAACAAATCCGTTGCTAGGTCAATGGCCGCTCTTATGCTAAGCCCTGGGCACAAAGCAAATATTCTAGATCCTCGTTTCACGCATGTTGGCGTAGGAATCGCTTATGGAAGCGCCTATGGGAATCTTTATGTTCAGGAATTCTTACAACAATAGTAGATATTTGTTAAAGGACCTCCTCTCGGAGGTCCTTTTTGCTTAAGTCAACATACAGCTATAGCTTAGTGTGTTTATCCAATCGTGAGACTCCCCGCAGTATCGATGTTCAACCTTCGTTGACCGAATTCACTCTGTTTATGGAAGACAGCTTATTTTTATGATATAATTAAATAGTAAATATTGGGATATAGCGGATCGCAATCCCCGCGAATACTGCAGGGAGGGTAATAGCTTGAATATCACTGATAACACGTTAAGTATTGTAAAAGAGTATCTCATTAAGGAATTAGATCCCAATATAATAATTCTTTTTGGTTCATCCGTAAATGGGTATTTTCGGGAAGATAGCGATATTGATGTTGCCTTTTTTAGTGCTAAAGAAGTTAAGTCCTATGATCTTTATCTCTTAGCCCAGACTCTCGCAATAGCGGTAGGCCGGGAAGTTGATTTGATTAATTTAAGGCAAGCATCCACTGTATTCACGGCACAAATTCTAGGTTTAGGTCTAGTTATTTATTCTAACGACCCAAAGATATTGTCTGAATTTCAAATACGAACTCTGAAAGAGTATGCCTTACTTAATGAAGAAAGAGCAGAAATCCTCACGACCATTTCAGCTAGAGGGAGTGTTTATGGTGGATGATGTTGTCTTGAATAAAGTAGCGATTATTGAACGCTACATTCGTCGCATTCATGAAGAGTACCAGGGAAATTTATTAAATTTGGAGAATTATACGAAACAAGATTCAATCATCCTTAATATTCAGCGTTCTTGTGAGGCAAGCATTGATCTTGCAATGCATTTAGTGGCTACGGAGAGGCTAGGTATTCCCCAATCAAGCCGAGAAGCCTTTGATTTATTACAGCACGCTGGAATTATTGATGAACATCTCACCCGGAAACTAAAAGCGATGGTTGGATTCAGAAATATCGCTGTCCACAATTATCAGACAGTTGACTTAGGAATAGTTCAAGGAATTATCGAGAAGAACCTTGCTGATCTCCTGAGATTTGGAAAACTGATTCTTTCTATTAAGTGAGAGACAAAATAGAGCAAAATGGGGTCGAGCTTAGTGCTCGACCCCATTTTTTTTAGATATAGAAATCATATTTCTGCTCCCGCCACGCTAATGCCCCCGACTTTTTCGACAAACTGTTAATCCCCCTGAAACTGGGATCGGTATTAACTGGTATGCTCCTGGTTTCACTGTTTCTGCCTTCTCCAGATGGGAGTCATGTAATAGAATAAGGCCGTTGGGGGCCACAAAGCGAAAGAACTCCTGGAAGTTTTGGAGCACCGTGGCTTGAGAAGGATCGGCATCAATGAATAACATATTAATCTGCAGCGGGTTAGCTTCTAACTCTTTGGCAAACTCCTGGGTTGTACCCTTAACAAAACGAGTATCGCGTGATTGTTTCATATAGTTACCGGCTTCTGGCTGTATATCGACTCCAATTGATTTTTCCGCATAAGGAACAACCCTATTGAAAAGGGCACAATGAAATAATCCAAGTTTCACGAATAACTTTGGCCTGACAAGTCTTGCTAGGTGAACAATAAAATCTTCGTGCCCGTTTAACCCCATCATCACTCAACCCTTTCGTTTAATTATACTCACCCCTAAGTCTATTGTATTCAAAACATTCTGATAATTACATTCCCGCAGAAGTTTTTCACTCTTTTCAGCGGTGGAATACAGTATTCTTTTATGATACGATTAAATTGTAAATATTGGAATATAATGAATTGGATTCCCACGAAAATGCAGAGAGGGCTAGGGTGAATATCACTGATGACACGTTAAGTAAAGTTAAAGATTTTCTTGTAAAGGAGTTAAGGCCTTATGCTCTAATTCTTTTTGGTTCATCAGTAAAGGGTTATTTTCGAGAAGATAGCGATATTGATGTTGCTTTGCGCTCCACAATTATCAGACAGTTGACTTAGGAATCGTACAGGGAATTATTGAGAAGAACCTAGCAGATCTCCTGAAATTCGGGCAACTAATTCTTACTGTAATAAGTGAAAGACAAAATAGAGCAAAATGGGGTCGAGTTTAGTACTCGACCCCGTTTTTTTAATGATATATAAAGAATATTTCTACACTTGCTGCAATTTCCATCCATCTTCCGTGAAAAACTAGCCCCCAACGGGATTAAGTTTGCCCGACCCTGGACCTGGCAGCGCACTGCTGAACAGGTGGAAGCTTTCTTATTGCATCTACTTTAACTCCTACAAATCATCTTCAGGCACCTATCGATCGATAGGTGCTGATTGTCAATATCCCTTCGAAAGTCAGACAAGTTTCCATTTTAACAAATAAAACATACTAATACATAGAATGTGTTGCTTTATCCACATGGTTTTTTGCATCTTCATAATCCCATTGTCACTGCACCTAGAGCAATATATATATCTGATAGGGGTGAACTCAATGCCAATTTCCCCGGCCGATTTTGTCTTTTCCCTTACTCCGAACCCGTTGAAGGCAGTCATCGGGTTTACGACCACAGCGCAATTCAGTTTTAGTAATACCAATCTTGTCGACACTGCGTATAACCTTTCTCTGACTGCCACCCTTCCTGACGGGGTCTCCTTTGTAAGTAGCGCTGTCGTCCCGACCCAAATCGTTAATAATCCAGGCGGTACCATCACTCTTACTTGGATTAATATCAAAGATCTGGCCCCTAATGAACTGAACTATATTTTAGGAGTTACATTAAAGAGTGATGCCGTCTTCCGAGGTACCGGACTACCTGTCCCATTTGATATCCCGCTGGTTACGGTCAGTGCTGCAGCAACCGTGGACACGCTTCCCCGCGGTAACGATGACCCGGGCAATGTCAAAATCACGAAGCTCGACAATGCCAACTTTATTCCCTTGCGTTACTCTCTTACCAAATCCGGCCCCGGCAAGATGCCCAAAGGAGCTGGACTATTAATTCCTGTAACTCCAGAAAGATGGCCTTACACCTATACCCTAACAGTTCTCAACAATGTTTCAGTTCCAAGTATCGTAACCTTGGTAGATACCCTGCCTAATGGTATTCGTTACTTGGATGCCCTAATGGTGAGCGGTCCAGATTCTATTGCTTTAAGCGCTCCGACGGTCATTGCACCTCCCATCCAAGACTTTGTCACCTTAGATTGGGGAACGGTTACCTTATCCCCGTTTTCGACCAACATCATCACCTTCACCGTGGCCATCTGGGATAACTACACGGTAGGCGGGGTAGAAAACAGCGGTGCTAGAATTCTCCACATGACCCCCCTACAAAACAGTGCCACCTTGAATGGAGTTTCTGGACCAGTGACCTCTACCCGCACGACCAATGCCATGGACGCCACAATTGACAAAAGCGTCACCTCCAGCAATACAGATGTTGGAGTGGTTAATCTTTATTCTCTCGTCTATAAAATCAACCAGTATGATAACGTCAATGGCGTAGTCATCACGGACACCCTAAGTGACGGGCAGATTTTCTCCACGGGAACACCGTTCCCTGATTCTGTCACAGTCGTGGCCGGAGTGACGACCTTGATCTGGAACCTAGGCAATCTAGTCACGGGAACACAAGGGACCATTAATTTCAGCGCAATCACCAATTCGAACTACGTTGCCCCACCTGGTCCTGTGAGTGCGTTCGACACTCTCACAAATAACGTGACAGAAAACGGAACCAATGCTAACTTCGGCACTCCTACCCCTGATAGTTCAGGTGTTAATTTAGGTGTTGCCGTCCCCTTCATTACGAAACAGATTCTCGGTTATTTTTATAAAGACGGCACCCCCAAAACGATCACCACGGTCGCCCCTGGAGATTTTGTAGAATTTCGCATAGACTATAACGCCTCCGCTATTATGGCAGAGCAACGGAATATATTAATTGACGATTTCTTCCCTTTCAATATGGGACCCCTCACTGGACTATCCATCACGTATGGCGGTACGGTTCCTGCGCCTCCCCCTCCCGTCACGATTGACCCTCATGGACTGCGCTGGACCTTAGGCACTCTCCCTGCCAACAGTACTTTCAGCGCCACGTTCCGCGTCCAAGTGGATAACGTCGACTTCACCGGTAGCCTCAATAACCTCGCCAAACTAGCCGGTAACAACACCGCAGGACTGGCCTATAGCGCGAGAGATCAAGTGCCTGTCAACTTTGGGGCACCTAATATTACCCTCACTAAGAATGTTACAGGGCCTAACGTCAACGCCATCAAGGCAGGAGAGACTTACACTTATAGCATTACAATTGCTAACCCTCAAAATGCCACTAACACGACGGTCGATGCTTTTGACATTGACCTGACGGATGTGATCCCGACTGGGTTGACTTATACACCTGGAAGCTTCTCTGTAGTCGGCACAGGTACCTTTAACCCGCCTAGCATTATTGGACAAAACGTCCTCTTGCATATTCTTAAGTTGCCTCCAGCCGGGACTCTCACTCTTTCCTTTAACATCACCGTCAATGCTGGGATCACCGCTGGAGGAGCATTCACCAACAATGCCAACAGCACCAATCCTTATTCACAACCCTTTACTGGTGTGGGCGACTTTCAGTATACCGGCCTTAACCGACACGCTCAGACGACCTTACGCTCCCTTGGGGTGACCCTTACCAAGACCCCTACCCCACTCTTTGCTAAAATTGGGGATACTGTCACCTATATCATCACGGCTACGGTCCCTGCAGGCACCAGTGCCTATAACTTACAAGTCGTCGATAACTACCCCTCCGCAACTCAGCTCTATCTGGGTAACGCAACCAAAGACGGCTTACCCATAGTCCCCGTCAACGTTCCTGGTACGGTGACCTTCCCGGTGGTCCCACTAGTAACAGCCTTGGGTTCTCCTGTCAATATTGTCTATACCTTTGATGTTCGAGTCACGGGAGGCACCCATGTCCCACCCTTTATCCAAAATCAGATTGACAGCGCCACCGTTTCCTGGGAACTTTCACCGGGTGTTCCTGCCACACCTTTCACCGTCACTGCTCCGCTACAAGTACGGACCCCCAATCTCACCAATCGTAAAGAGCAGCGCAACGTGACCACAGGCGGAGTTTTCACCGCGACACAGGTCCTATACAGTCCCGGAGACACAATAACCTACCGTCTGAGTTTAACCAATAATGGGGCAGAAACCGCCTATAATACTGTGCTCACAGATGTCTTAAATCCTTTGCTATCCTTTATTCCAGGTTCTTTCATCGCTAACGTGCCTAGTACCCCTAGTTTTGCAGCAAGCACAGTCACTTGGAATATTCCCCAGATCACAGCTGGTTTCACAGCAACTCTGACTTTTTCCGTCCTCACTTTACCCGGCGTGCCTTCTGGTGGAAGAATCCCTGACAACGCTGCTTATGTCTACAATACGAATGACAATGGCTTCGGCATTAGTTTCGGACCTATAACCACGAACACCGTAAATTTAAGATCCCCACTGGTAACCATCAGCAAGACCTCTTCTTTAGCGATTGGTCAAATCGGTGATGACATCACCTACACCTTAACCATCGTTGTTCCTTCTGGCACCATCGCCTATAGGCTAACCGTCGATGACACTCTCCCCGTCGGTCAAACCTATATTGGCCCAGCCACTCGACAAGTCGTGCCTAATCCGGCAGTTGTGATACCCACATCTGTCATCGGGCAATCCGTCAATTTTCTCGATGGCAATCCCGATATTGATGCTAGCGCAGGAGCTGTGACCCTTATCTATACCTTTATAGCCAGGATCACGTCGGCTACCCACAATCCACCGTTCTCAGAAACCCAAACTAACTCCTCCCGAGTACGCTGGGCAATCGTCAGTGGTGGTTCTCTCACCCAACAAGCTACAGCAACCCGCTCTATTACTGCTCAGACGCCAAACATCACCATTCTCAAAGAACAAAGCAATATCACCACAGGCGTTGGCTTCACCACTGCTCCCATCATAGGGCTACCAGGTGACGAGATTCAATACCGCTTCACGATCATGTCCAATGGGGCTTCGCCCGCCTTCAACATTATTCTTCAAGACATTTTAGATGCTTTTTTAACGTACAATGGCGTGGTTTTTGTAAGCACCGGCACCGTCAACCCTCCAGGTGCTGCGCTCATTTGGACGATTCCGGTTCTGAACGTCGGTTCTAGTGCCACTCTCGTCTTCTCCACCATCATTGCTTCCGGAATTGGAGCTGGCGGCAGCATTCGCGACCAAGGAACCTCGACGTATGATTCCAACGATGTCAATCCCATCACTTACAATGCCAATTCAAATCAGGTTACTTTGACAATTCCGCCACTGACGTTGACAAAATCCGCAACTCCTGCCATTGCTGCCATCGGTGACCTCATCAACTACACCTTGACGGTGACTATCCCCTCAGGAGTGGCAGCCCACAATTTAGTGGTCACGGATGTCATACCTGGCGGTCAATCCTATGTGCCTGGTAGTTGGGCCCCGGGACCACCGCCCGTCGTCTTATTTAATAAATTAACCTATACCGCTCCTGTAACCCCGCTGATCGGACCCCTAGTGTTAATCTATACGTTCCAAGCAACCGTTATCAGCGGTATGCTTACCCCACCCTATACGGTAATCCAATCGAACACTGCTGAAATTGTTTGGGACATCACGGCAATTGGGCCCTCTGCTCCGCCTGTCAGCACAATCTTTGACGTCGAAATCCGCAGCCCACACCTCACCTCATTGAAGCAACAAAGGCTAACCCCAGGCGGCAGCTTTACGACTGGTCCACTCATGGGGATTGTCGCGGGGGATATTATAGAATACCGGATAACCCTCACAAATGATGGTGCTGGCACAGCCTATAATGTCACAACTACCGATGTCCTCGACCCCGCCCTAACCTATCAAGGAGTGGTTCTCCCGGCACCTCCAGGCTCTGTGGTGTCTTCAGTTGCCCCCGGTGCTCCAGATGGAACGATTACTTGGAGTGGTTTTTCAATCCCTCCAGCACCCGCCCCCGGATCCACAGTCGTCCTAGTTTTCAGCGTGCTCGTCAATGTAGGATTCGTAGTTGGCTCCCGGATCACTGACCAATCCAACACCCTTTATGACACCAACCCCGGCGGGGCATTAACACTCGGACCTGTACCCTCTAACGAAGTTGCCTTTAACTTTACGAACCCACTGATTAGCAAAACTGTTGACCCGAGCAACGTCTTTCTAGGCGATACCGTCACCTACACCGTGGTGTTGACTATAGTCGAAGGAAATATTGCCTATAACGTCCAAGTCACGGACGCTTTACCCCCTACCCAGACTTATGTGCCCAACAGTTTAACTCGTAATACCATCCCTGTTCCATCGCCAGCTCTGGTTTTCCCGCCTGAGGGGACAATCGATGCTATGGGGGGTGACGTTACCATAACGTATACCTTCCAAGCCACCATAACTTCTCTGGCACTAAGCCCGCAGGATATCCAGATTAACAGTGCGACTGTGAATTGGACACTCGACCCAGCAGGTCTCAATCCCGGACCTCCTCAAGTAGCCACAGCTACGGTGTATGCTACAGATAGTGATATCACAATTATGAAGGAACAACAGAATGTTACTACAGGTGGCGCTTATACCACGGGGGTTGTTCAAGCCGCTCCCGGCGACCAAATAAACTATCGCCTCACAGTCAGTAATCCTGGTCTAAACGCCATCTTCAATGTCCAAGTTCCGGATCCCCTAAGTCTGTTTTTGCAGTTCGTTAGCATTGTAGCTCCACCGCCGGCTGGAGTCTTGGTTCATAGCGGCGTCAACCCTGGAGGTACTGTAAGCTGGCACATCGCCACCATCCCACCCTTAACAACCTATCAAGCGGAATTTACCGTACTCGTTCTACCCGGGGTCGGTGCAGATAGTCTAATCCCTGATACAGCACAAGCCTTCTTTGACGCAACCTCCACTCCTCCCCTCATTCAATACGGACCTCGAACCTCCAACACCGTCCTTTTGCAGACCCCTTCCTTGCAATTCGCCAAGTCCGGACCGTCCAGTCAAGTGGAACTAGGTAGCGTATTCCCCTATACTCTCACCGTGACCATTCCTGCTGGGCTTATTGCCTATCAACTGGTGGTTACGGATACCTTTCCACTTGGGCAGGAGTATGCGGGAAATGCGACTCGTAATGGCCTCCCAGTCTTCCCAACCGTAGTTGGCCAGGTTGTCACCTTTCCTACAGAAGCCATTGTTGACGCTACGGCAGGCGAAATAATCATCACCTACGCTTTCTCCGTAAGAGTTATAACGGGCAACCTGGATTCTCCCTTTACCGTAGACCAAACGAACAATGCCACCCTCAGCTGGAACAGCGATCCCTTCGGAACCCCGGCAACACCCGAGATGGACAGCCAAACAATCACCGTCACGAGTCCATTTACGTTCCTAACAAAATCTCAGAGCAATATTACGCAAGGAACTGGCTTTATTACCAGTGAATTGGATGTAGCCGTTGGGGATATTGTCCGGTATAGAATTCGAGTCAACAGTGAGGGGGCTTCCCCTGCTTATAACACCATTGTCACAGATATTCTAGGACCCTTTAAACAGTTTGTAGGTATAGTACAGGTCACGGCAGGCACCGCAGTTGGCAACGGGACTGTGACATGGACAATTCCCGTCCTAGCGCCCGGTGCAGAAGAATTCCTAATCTTTGATATCCAAGTCTTAGCGGGGATTAGTGCGGGTGGCACGGACAGTAACACCGCAAGTGAAATCTATGATACAAATCCCACCACCCCAATCACGCTTGGTCCTACTCCTTCAAATACCGTTGTTTTGAAATACCCTAATGTTCGGATTAACAAAACAGCTGATAAAGTAAACGCAGCTGTCGGTAATGTGATCACGTACACTGTATCCTTCGTTGTACCCAGAGGGACCGTTATCTATAACGGCCAGTTCACCGATACTCTTCCAGTGGGCCAAAACTATAACAATCACGCTACGATCAATGGTGCTCCGGTTGTGCCAGACAGTGTCAGTGGTCAAGTGGTTATTTTTCCAGCCGTACCTTTTGCCTCGGCTGGGGCAACAGATTTGATCGGCACCTATATTTTCCAGACTCTAGTAGTTTCCGCAAATGTTGATCCCATTACACTCACGGAAGTCCAAACCAATGAAGCAGTTGGGCTGTGGGAACTAACTCCCGGAGTCCCTGCACCACCAGTCGATAGTCTGTTCGATGTGACAGTCACCAATAGTTCCGTGCAGATTAACAAAGCCCAGCGTAATGCCACCCGAGGAGAAATCTTTATTACTGACCCCATACACGCCGTGGTCTCAGACATCATCGAGTACCGAATTACTGTCACGAACAGTGGCCCAAACACGGTCTATAACACCGTTGCCCTCGATGGTTTATCTGTAAACCTTAAATTCATCAGCACAGTCTCTGTTCCAGTCGGTACCCTTTCCTACAGTGGAGGAAGCTTTAACGGCACGGTCACTTTCACCATTCCCACACTAGTCAGCGGTGCTTCGGCAACAGCGATTTTCTCCGTTCAAATTCTTGCCGAAAACCTGCCTCAAATCACCAACAGCGTAACGGGAACGTTTAATATTACCCCAACTGATCCGACCAATTACCAAGCGGACCCTTCTAATATCACTCTCATTAATGTGGATAAAGCTGTCCTAGCAAACCTAGATGTGTCCGAATGTATAATCGTAGATAAAATATATAGTCAATGTCAGCAACGGGTTTGCTTCCAATTCGTCCCAATAGAAACTCCACCTGGATATACTTTGCTTAATGTTGTCTTCCACCCTGGTTTTATCGTGCCGGGTAGCCTCGAGCTTACACCCATAGTGGGCCGACCCAATTTCAGCCGAGTAAAGTTTGTCGCCTCCGTGCCATACACTGCCACCTTCAGAAACGCCAGCGGTGATATCATCACCCAAAACTTCTCCTTACCTGATTTCACAGTCGATACGATCCTCTATATGCCAGCCACAAGAAGTGAGGTCTCCTTTAAAATATTGATTAACACCCGCAGTACCTTACTCTCGATTGACAATGTCAATGCCACGATCTCGGTGGGGATTATCCTAATCATCTCCGTTGTTGCCCAAGTTCAGCTCTTGATCCCTTCCGCTGGTTTTTGCCCTAATGTGTGTGAATGCGAAGATTTTATTCCTCCACAAGATACAACCTGCATCGACTTCTTGAATGAAGCAACGACACCCTTCCCCGTGGATTTCTATCCGTTGCAGCAAGACGACTGCTAACGGGTTGTACCACACCTTATGACGAAATCTATACGAATAAATTTTAATACAAAAGGGAGTAGGGGCTAAACTAATGGCCCCTACTCCCTTTTGTATTCATTCCAATTGCGGTCTTTTACGCATCGTAATTTCCAGCGTGTCCTTCTTATATTGATAAAGGATGGTCTTTTCATCGACCAAACAAGGTAAAGAAATCGTTGCTTGATATTTTTGCACACCAAAAGCACATAGTTCAAGGCAGCTGTCAATAATTTGTATTTGTATTTGGTTCTCTTCAATACCCGGCAATTCGGAAATGACTATGATGTAGTTATCCTCCTCTAACACATTAACGACGGGTTCTATCGTCCTGTTGTTTTCAAACTCGATAGCACCTGCCTGAAGATCGCTCAATGAATGAATATTAAACTTACATACGGCCTTCATTTTTGAGGGATTGTTTGAGTCAAATCGGCCTATTTTATGAACAGTAGACCTTCCTTTTCCCTCTACATTTTGTGTGGTATCCAATAACCCTCCTAGCCCCCTTAACAAATCACCTATGTTCAAACCAAAGGATACCTCTTTTCTTTTCAGACTTTACCCCTTTCATTAAACTTTATTCGGCCACCACTTTGTTATGCTATCTAGGATAAATTGCAAATTCCTAAATAGTGCTGACTTGCATAAGCTATAATATCGAATTTTTGAAACCTATAAGCGAGTTCCCCACCCAGGCCCAATATCTAAAACTGACTGAATGGGTAAAATTACTGAATAATTCCCTTCCCATTTTGCGCTGCTACCTGGCAATTCAAGCACCTCCACCTACTAGGATTTTAATTACTTTCCTACTTACCTTTTGGACCATGTATTCCACCGGAGCCTCCCAATCCGAGCCCTGACTTAACACTGTTTTTACGGCTCGTAAAATGGCTTCCGGCCTACATCCCGCAATTAGGTTACTCCCTGCCTCCAATGTTTCCGGACGTCTCATTCTCTATGGTGGCTATGACAGTATTAGTAAGTCCGTTGATAACTGAGACATTGTGACTGCCATGATTAGTAATATAAATCCGGTTCGTTATAGGGTCAACATTCACTCCTTCTGGAGACGCACCTACTATAATGGTTGCGATAACGACATCGGTTAATCCATCAATAACAGAGACCGTATGACTACTCCGGTTGGAAACATAAATCCTGTTCGTTTCAGGATTTATACCCACGCATACTGGGCAGGTCCCCACGCTAACGGTATTAATGACCGTATTGGAGTTTGCGTCAACGACTGAGACCGTATTGCCACTAGTGTTTGGAACGTAAATTCGCTTCAATTCGGAGGGCATCTTTCCCGGTGCTCCTTCTATTCCAGGCGCACCAATCGGAAAAAGCTCTGATGGTTTCAAACTGTGAACTACGATTAAGTTTCCAGCGGTATTTTCACCCCAAGCTGAGATTTCTACAGCATCAGAGCTGGTGACAAACTGGAACTCATACGCGTCAAACTGTGCGTAATAATTACTACTAGACACTTCTCCAGGTGCTAAGGAAAATAAATCAAAAACGTACTCTGTCTTCGCCGTTTCAGTCCAATAAAATCCATTGATTCGAATGTTAGCACTTACTGAGTCAGGATTAGATATTCTTACTGAGAGCGTTGAACTGGGTCTTATACCGGTGGCTTCACTATTCTTGATCAATCCCGTTGACAAAAAGGCCATTGTTCGTCCTCCTTAGGGTTCGGTTGCGTCTATTTCTTACTTTAACCACTCAGGAAATAACCGTTTTGCTCTCTCTTGAACAATCAGAGAACACGCTTCGTCGGGGTTTTGGCTCATATTTTCGCCATGCCAACGATACGCTAGCAGAGGCTCTTTCAAAAATCCGCAAGAGTAATGCCGAAGAAAGCGGTACCACAAATCATAGTCATGTGCCTGGGGCAGACTTTCATCGAAATACCCAATTGTCTCTAAAGCAGAGCATCTCATCATTACGGAGGAACCGTTAATAAAGCAACCCTCCATCAGCTTCGTCACCATTTCCTCCTTGTCAGGATAGTAAGCTGAATTAACATCATATTGCTTATTGCCCTCGGCGTTAATCACCACAAAGTTCGTGTAGCTAAAACCCAGACTCGTATCACGCTCCATCAAGGCTACCTGTTTAGACACTTTTTCCCCTATTAGTGCGTCATCTGCACTTAACCAGCACACGTACTTACCCGTTACAAGAGATAACCCAAGATTTAACGCACTGGGTGTTCCCCCATTTTTTTTATAAATATAGTTAACTTTTGACCTATAAGGCTTCACGAGTTCGGCTGTTCCATCCGTGGAACCATCATCCACGACGAAAATCTCTAGATTTGGATAACTCTGATCGATGACACTATCCAGCGCATAAGGGAGATACCGGGCGTGATTGTACGTAGGGATAACGACGCTGACTTTGGGTATTAGCATTAGCGACCCTCCTTATATGGACTATGACTTACTTCTACTTCGGGTGGAGTTTTATACTCCATCCGAAGTAGAAGTGGAACTCATCTAACCACGACTAGGGACGGCTAGCAATCGGATAAATTGTTTTCATCCACTCTACGGTAATGGGTAAACCTTTTTCTAACAATACCTTCGGATCATGACCAAGGTCAGCCTTCGCCTTGCCAATATCCGGTCGTTTACTGACCGTATTGTGTTTGTCTTCTGGAAGATACTTTACTAATGTTGGATCACCACCCGTGTATTTTAGCACTAACTCACTTAAATCTTTGACACTGCGATATTCCGTTCCCCCGACGTTATACACCTCACCAGGCTTGAAGTTATCGACCACGTTAGCTATGGTCGAGATTAAATCGTCGACATACATAAAGACACGGTAGTAACCCTCATAAACCTCATAAGGAATTCTATTTAACGCTCGATAGATAAAGAGGCAAACAACACTACGGTAGGAATGATAGTACTCACCTGGGCCGTAGGCATTGAATAAACGCAATCGAACAATCGGAGAGTCATATTTCTTTTCAAAGTTGATCACTTGGACTTCATTTGCCCACTTAGTTAAGGCATAGTCATTATGCTGAATAATCGTCTTTTTTAACGGTAAATCTTCGGTTAGCAGGGGTTCCGCTGCTTCCCCGTAGATTTCGGAGGAGCTAGTAAAAATCAATTTAAAGCCCTTTTTCAATTGCCATTCTAAAATATTGCGGGTTCCGATCACGTTTGTTTTCCATAGAGTGTCATAATAATGCTCTCCATTGATACGGCCGAATTCTGCCGCTAGATGGAATACATAATCATAGTTTTGTTCAAAAACCCGTTCTAACTGGCGATACTCAGAGATGTCTGCCCGAATATATTTTTCTCCCAGATGATGTTGCAAATCAACCTCCCAAACATCATGTCCTCTATATTGAAGTACTTCTACTAACCGAGTACCTAATGTTCCCTTACTACCCGTTACTAAAACTTTCGCCATCGTATTTGCTCCTTTTTCCACTTTTTAGATCCCATAATAACGTTAAACTCTTATCGGACAGTTTCCCCGACGCTGTTGCCCTTTTAAATATCTAAGGCTTTTTGTCGCTCCAATACTACCCGATCGCCTACTTGAACCTCTTTTTTGTTCAAATCGTCAGTAGAGCTAAAACCCGCTCTACTCAGCTCATCCGCCGAAAATAAGGGATCTTCCACCAAGACGGTATTTCCGGCCACTTCTAAAGCTCTGACCAAATCAACTCCTCTGCTATGCTTAAGATCCTTCACTCCTGCTTTATAGCTGAGCCCCCTGACCAAAACTTCTTTACCATTCCCCACCTGTTTCACGATTCGATCTCGATAGTCATGATCCGCCTGTTCAGCCCCTTCTAATAAAGGGGAGTGGCATACCGTCCGCAAGAAACTCATGTCCTTAGGCAAACACTCTCCACCAATGCCCCAGTCGGTACCAAAAAGTTCGACGTTATTTTTACTATTGACAGCCCGTCTCAGCTCGTCATAGTCCAGGCCTTGGTCAACACAATAGCCATACAATTCCTGAGCAAAGGCTACATCAACATAACGTTTGACATTCTCAACTACCTTAGACAACTCAGCCACCCGTATATCGACTACTTCAACTAACAAGGGCACCAATGGAGCGTAAAACTGACGTCCCTTTTCCAAACAGATATTTGTAAAGGCTCCCATCACCCGCGGGGTATCGCAAACGGTTTTATCCACCCCAAACATTACTCGATGGGGAACATGAATTAAAAAAAGATCCGTTCCTAATTCGAACCCTTTTTCCTCTAAGAATTCACGGACACGGATCATGGTTCCCAAAGGCAATGTCGATTCAATCGAGATTAAAGAACCTGGATTGATGATCATTTGTTCTAGGGCTGAAAATAAGTTTTGTCCCTGACTTCCGGTTGAGGGAGCCATTAACCAAACATCGATCTCTGTTAATTCAAGATAATCGGCGGTCACCTTATAACCTTGGTTCAGTAATTCGTTGACCCTTCTCTCATTCACATCCACTCCAATAACCTCACCAGGAAACTTTTGGCAAAGGTAAGTGAAAAGATTGAACCCTATATTACCTAACCCAACGACACAAATCTTCATGATCGGATCCATCCTCCTCCAATATCATCCCTATATGGTATGGAAGTCCACCCCTTGTTGACACAACAGAGGGAGGCTTTTCTTTACATTTCTCGAGATCCTATACTTTCCATAAAACAGTTACAAGAATTGGCCCATTTCCGTTTTATATCCTACCCGAGGATACATAATCTCTATTTTCAAAAGGGAACAGGATTGAGCTCCGAAGGCAATACCCTATGTGCTGGATTTAGTTCGTTATTGGCGCTTTTTCCCCAAACCGAGATCTCCATTGAGTTATTGATGGTTATAAACTGAAATTCAAAGGCATCTAAATTAGCATAGTAACTTCTATTCAGAGCACCCTCCGGTACTATAATGATAATCTCACTGACATACTGCACCTTCGTATCCCCATCAAAATAAAAACCAATGATTTGCACCGTATCATTAATTAGGCCGTTATTGGTGATTCTTAAATTTACTGTGGACGTCGGCCTCACGCCTGCAACAGCTGTATTATCCAAGATACCTGTCGTAACGTATAACATTCTCAAGGCCTCCCCTTTGATTTGTCTACTATACATAAAATGCAGTTACATGACGGTCATCAACCGAAATTTACACTCAATAAATCCAAAACATCCTGAATTGGATTGTATACCGTTATAGACTCTGAGCCCGCAAACAGTAATCCGACCGCCAAGTTATTGTCATCTAACAGGAGGGAACCGCTGTCTCCCGGAGCAGACATATTAGTGGTAATAATTTGATGATCAAAACGCAGAATTCGTCCCGGCTCGTACTGCACATCGACCAAAGCATCAAGTACTATAATTTCACCAAACGTTAAGCCCGTAGTACGTCCCGATTTTTTGACTGCCATATTTAAAGCTGGAGTAGTGACTCCTTGTACCAGACCGATCTCGATAATATCTGGAACGATCATGCTATTTTCCAGTGGTTCCCCTATGGCACAATCTACGACATTAATTTCCGGGTAATCGGCTAGATTAACAAATCTCTTCAAGCAAGCAATAATATACTGTCGAGCTGCGTAGCCAAGATCGACGTGGACAAAATCAATGGGCCCAGGTTGGTAGATCCGATCATTGATACTGGCTCTTTGATCGTTGCCATTCGTAGTATTCGCTAGGACATGATTATTTGAAAGGATCATCGGTTGCGAGGTAGAGTTATCATAAACTACTGCTCCGAACGTCCCAGCGGTAACTAAATAATGACCAATGCTCACTCCTGGAGGCGCAGGTCTCACCTTTTCCGTGCGACTTTGGAGCGGTTCTAGTATTTCCACTTTGAAGGTTTGAAGTTCTCCCGCTTCAATGACATCTGTAACCATATCATTTACGTTCTTAGGTATGAGTTCATGGTCGGCTAGCTGTTCCAGAGGAAGTTTTATCGTGACTAAGACGACGATAGCTTCTTGATTGGTTTTTACACCCTTAACTATTTTGAACCCATACCCTACCCCGACAACCTGTGGGAGGGTTAATAAGTTTCTTTTGCTCTGGTCATCAAGCTTATCCATCATAAATCCTCCGTCATTCCTCAATCTCATACTACAGGGTATGCCAGTCCACTTACTCTTGACACCAATTATAGATTTCAAGAGATTTTTGCCACCTTGTCGTTGGGCGTAACATACACTATAACTACCTACTATCTCTGATGCGTCGGCAAGATGACGAAAAGAGACACCTTTAATTAGGAGGACTAAATCATGAAACTAGTTATTCCTGTACTAAGCTTGGAAACAGGTGGAACACGCTTTATTTATCAGATAGCCAATGAAATGGTGGATAAAGGACACAGTGTGGAAATCGTACTCCCTCAAAATGCCGCCGTGGCTTGGCCTCTACGAGCACAAATTACTCGGGTCAAAGAACTTACTCCTGATACAATACCGCCTGCGGATTTCATACTTCCAAATTTTTGGCCCACTGTGATGCCTGCCTGGGAATCAAAAAAAGGCCGAGTCGTTCGACTGAGCCTTGGGTATGAGCCTTTATGGGTGGAAGAAAAAGAAAGAGCTCTCGCTTCTTACCATATAGATGCCCCGATCATTGCCATCTCTGAGTGGCATCGCCAATTAATCTTACAAGGAACTGGGCGAAATAGCACCGTAATCCCTGGGGGCGTTGACTCCACAGTTTTTTTGCCCTACCCCAAAAAGTCCCTATCCACCGGACGCCTTACGATCGCCTATATCCTTCGCTCCAAGGAACATGGCTATACTTGGAAAGGTAGCGAGGACTTTTGGGGAGCCTGTCAGAATTTAGCCAAGTTGGTTCCTGCTTTTGATATCCAAGTTGTCGCTCCTGAGGGGGCAAATTACCCCGCTCCCCTTCCCTATGAGATCGTAAAAGCCAACACTGACAGCGAGATGGCCCGCTTCTATGCCCAGGCCGACATTTTCGTGTCAACCTCCTACTTCGAAGCTTTTTCCATGCCGTCACTGGAAGCTATGGCTTGCGGCACAGCTGTCGTAACCACCGATAATGGGGGTAACCGCGATTATACAAAAAACGGAGAGAACTGCTTGCTAGTTCCCCCCAGTGATATAAAACAACTTACTTTAGTTTTAGCTCATTTATTAACTCAAGAATCTGTACGGAATCAACTTGCTCAAGTCGGATGCCACTTCGCTCAGTCTTGGACCTGGCGGCACTCAGCCGATAAATTTGAAACCTTTCTTTTACAGTTAGCCCGCAGTTAGATCAAACTTCCTTCCAAGCTAAGAGGGCATCGATCGGTCCAGCGTGTTCACCATAGACTTCCAAAAACGCTTTGTTTTCCTGATCGTGAAACTTGCTAAAAATAACAACGTTGTAGCCAAGCTTATGGAAATCCTCAACTTCCCACCCCGATCGATGCCGCTGGAAGGTTTCTCCTCCTAAATCGTAATGATCAACCTCTAGCTGTTGAAAAAAACCCCTAGGAGTAAAGACAATAACCTTTTTGGTGGCGATCGCCTCTACTTGGCGCAAGATGTCCCAGGCAACCCCCTTCTCAAAATGCTCAATGACATCAATCAAGGTCACACTATCTAAAGATTTAGGCAGAAATAGTTCGCTTAAGCGCTCTGCCCTATAATTCAATTTAATAAACTGCTCACCATACTTAGCATGCTCTAAGTATGGCCTATGCGCATCAAGCCCAATTTTTATAGGGCAAGAAAAATCCTTGAGAGTCTCACCAACACCACAACCAATATCTAGGACCGTACGGGAGTCCGACAGGAGTTCATTAATCGTAGCGAGGAAATCTTTATGATTTACGATATTGACTGTCACTGGCCAAACATCCTTCCAATGTTAATTCTTTCTTTATTATGGTATTCAAAATTTTTCCTAAAGTGCCATCTGACACAAGTTGCCTACTAGAACGCATAATATGTAGTACCGAAAACAAAAGGGAGGACAAACCATGAAGATTGTGTTTCCTGTTCTTAGTTTAGAAATGGGCGGAGGGGCCCGTTTTATTTATCACCTAGCAAATGCCCTCGTCGATAAAGGGCATGATGTTGAAGTCGTCATGCCCGAAAAAGGAGTCCAAGTCTGGCCCTTGCGTGCCAGATTAACAAGGGTGAAAGAGTTAACCCCCAACTCCATCCCCTCCGCTGATTTTATCCTCCCTAATTTCTATTTAACGTTTAAGCCGGCCTGGGAATCCCACAAAGGTCGGGTAGTACGCCTCAGTTTAGGCTATGAACCCCTCTGGGTTCCCGATTCGATAACTGCTAAGCAGACCTATATGATGGGTGCTCCCATCATGTCAATATCGGAATGGCACCGCCAGCTTATACGCCAGGAAACTGGTTTAGATAGCACGGTCATTTCTGCTGGAGTAGACACTTCGACGTTTCATCCATATCCTAAACGATCTGAACAAACAGGGTGCAAGAACATTTTTTACATCATGCGCGACCCTGTATCTGGGTATACCTGGAAAGGAGGCGAAGACTTTTTAAAGGCCGTCACACGTTTGAAAGACCAACTTAATTTTGACTTAACTGTTTCAATTCCAGAGAATGCCTTGTTTACAAGTCCTGTACCTTGTCGGCTTATGACCTCAAGGACGGATCAAGCGCTCGCTCAGCTCTATGCAGAGGCAGACCTCTTTGTTTACACCTCATACTTCGAAGCGTTTGGCTTACCGCCCCTAGAAGCGATGGCTTGTGGTACAGCCGTTGTGACCACCGATTGTGGCGGAAATCGTGACTACGTTAGAAACGGCGAAAACTGCTTGTTAGTTCCTCCTAGCGACATCGAACAACTAAGTGCAGCAATTTATCAGTTATTAACACAGGATACCGAACGTCAACGTTTAGCTTCCTCGGGTCATCTTTTCGCGCAAGCTTGGACATGGCAACGCACCGCGGATCAGGTTGAAGCTTTCTTGATGAGCCTTTAAGTCGATTATAAAAATCAGTACAGCCTTACTTTTCAAGTAGGTCTGTACTGATTCCGTTCAAGGGTATCTACTTCGTTTTTGACAGTGAACTAGGTCGAAGGCTCCTTGCAAGTGGGTGCCTTAGACCTAGTTCAGTTTCGGTCCGGGTAGAGCCCTATTCAATATTCAACTTTTGCTAGACGAGCTCGCTTACCAACTCTCCGTTACACTAAACGATGCATTAACTGTATTTGTCGCTGAACCTGCAATTCGCACAACAGCTAATGTGACGACCTCATCTAGGGGAAGGGTAAAGTCTAAAAGTTCAGAAGTCGCTAACACTCTAGTCCCGCCACCACCGCCGGAGGTAACCCCTTGAAACACAACTTCTCCCCCCGTAATCGTTGTGGAAGTTCTGTTGACCAAGAGAGCTGTTTCCGCATCTGGGATGATGGTCGTAGCTGTTGGGTAATTCACAAACGTGCCATTCAGGGTCCCACCTAAAAGCACTTGATAAGCTAAATCTGCTGACCCAATAATATCAATTTCGTCCAGATTCACTTCAACCGAGTTGGCTCTTCCTGATCCTGCTGGAAATTCTGTTTTTCTGGTAAATGAAATAACAGGGGTTAACGTCGTCGTGACATTGCTTATAGTTCTTCTTTCTGAAGTGGCTCGAAAAGTAGGATTATATTTCCCGACAATACTGTATTGTCTTCCGCCTACGAATAAATTGAAAATAGTTGCTGTTCCGCCGTTATCAACTTCTGCTCGAAGTGGCTGATTGGGATCAATAATACTGGTTTGAGCGGTTGGTGAATAGCGATGAACAGTAATAACTTCTTGGGCTAGCGTGGTGGGATCAGGCATTACTACCCTAAATTCAATGACACCATAGCCATACCAAGTGAATACAACTTGATATATATTTCCTTTTGCAAGGCTTAGTGTCGCTCCGCTAGGTCCTGTGCCATCGAGAGGGTCAACATTCCAGGCAGATTGATTGATAACGGTATCGACGCCACCTCTTCTTATAGCCACAAAAATATTCGTACTAGTCGAGCCGAAGAAAGCACCATTTTCAGTGTCAAACATACCCCAGCGAGCGACTTGAGTGCCCGTTGGCGCAGTAGGGATACGAATACCAATACCAGCTTCCCCTGCAAAACCCGGCTCATATCGTCCTCTTAAAGCACTTTCTAAAATGGCAGAATCTGCTCCACTTGCTGTAGTACTAACACTATATTCTGTAGCATCATTCGTGACTGTTCCACCACCGGTTGTCGTTACAATATCTCTTAACGCGGATACTCCGTACACAGACGTTAATTCTACAATCGGAAACTTTCTGGCCACTCTCAGTTCATTAAATTGTGAGTTAACAGCAGGGCCAATATTAGAAATGATAATACTGGACACTAAGATTCCTCCTTTTCTTATAAAAGGGAGAAAGCAAAACGTCTCTTTCTCCCTTTGTTCTTATCTTCTTACCACTCTTCAGTAACTTGGAAGGTAGCTGACACTGAATTACTACCTCCTGCCAAATTTGCAACGGCAAGTGTAACTGTGCTACCGTTTGGTAATTCAAAATCCAGTAAACTATCCGATGCCAAAACGCGTGAGTTTCCTGCAACACCTGCTGCTAACCCCTGTAGTAGCACTTGCCCACCGGAAATGGTCGTTAAAGAGCTGTTAACCCTTAGGGCAGTCTCTGTGAGTGGGATATTTGTAGTCGCTGTGGGATAGTCTGCAAATGCCCCATTAATCGTCCCATCCAAGATTATCTGATAAACAATATCGGCCGAGGTTACTAGGTCAATCCCTTCTAATTTCACACTGACTGAGTTAGTCCTTCCTGATCCTGCCGGAAAGACTGCCTTTCGTTCGAAGGCAATTATCGGAGTCAAGGTTGCAGTGGCAGTCACGGTCCTTCTTTCCGACGTTACACGGAACACCGGGTTATATTCACCGATAATACTATACTGTCTACCGCCAACAAATAACTGAATTCCACTTGCTGTAGTATTATTCGAGACTTCGGCACGAAGTGGTAAATTTGGATCAGCAAGGCTCGTTTGGCCCGTAGGCGAAAAACGATGAACAGTAATAACCTCTTGAGCTAACGTCGTTGGATCAGGTATGACTACCCTGAATTCTATGACACCATATCCATACCAAGTAAACACCATTTGGAATATATTACCCTTTGAAAGGACGAGCGTTGCTCCGCTGGGTCCTGTTCCGTCTAAGGGATCCACATTCCAGGCAGTCTGGGATATTATAGTATCAGTGCCCGCTCTCCTAACGGCTACGAAGATACCATTCGCTACATCTTGACCGAAAAACAAGCCATTCTGATCGTCAAAAACGCCCCATCTTACCGCCTGCAAACCTGTCGGAGCCACTGGGAGACGTATACCTATCCCTGCCTCTCCAGCAAATCCTGGTTCGTATCTTCCTCTTTCCGCACTTTCCAAGCTTGCGCTATCCGCGCCAGCTGCAGTGGTACTTAATACAAATTCCGTGTTATTATTTCCAACTGTCCCCGCACCGGTTGTCGCAACGATGTCTCTAAGGTCGGAAAGTCCATAGACGGATACCAGTTCAATGATAGGTGTTTTTTCGGCAGTCCTTAATTCGTTAAATTGGGAACTAACAGCAGGTCCGACATTCTCTATTGTTGCCGCTGAATTAAAGGTACCCGTTGCTCCGGTGGTTCCTGTCGCTCCCGTTGCCCCTGTTTCTCCCGTTGCTCCCGTCGCCCCGGTTGCTCCCGTGTCTCCCGTAGTTCCCGTGGTTCCCGTTGCTCCTGTGGCTCCGGTTACTCCCGTTGCCCCTGTTTCTCCCGTTGCTCCTGTCGCCCCGGTTGCTCCCGTGTCTCCCGTAGTTCCCGTAGTTCCCGTCGCCCCGGTTGCTCCTGTGGCTCCGGTTACTCCCGTTGCCCCTGTTTCTCCCGTGTCTCCCGTAGTTCCCGTTGCTCCTGTGGCTCCGGTTACTCCCGTTGCCCCTGTTTCTCCCGTTGCTCCTGTCGCCCCTGTTTCTCCCGTTGCTCCTGTCGCCCCTGTTTCTCCCGTTGCTCCTGTCGCCCCGGTTGCTCCCGTGTCTCCCGTAGTTCCCGTAGTTCCCGTGGTTCCCGTGGTTCCCGTGGTTCCCGTGGTTCCCGTCGCCCCGGTTGCTCCTGTTGCTCCTGTTGCTCCGGTTACTCCGGTGGCTCCTGTTGCTCCCGTGTCTCCCGTAGTTCCCGTGGTTCCCGTTGCTCCTGTTTCTCCCGTTGCTCCTTTCGCCCCGGTTACTCCGGTGGCTCCTGTTGCTCCCGTGGTTCCCGTCACCCCGGTTGCTCCCGTGTCTCCCGTAGTTCCCGTGTCTCCCGTAGTTCCCGTGGTTCCCGTGGTTCCCGTGGTTCCCGTGGTTCCCGTTGCTCCTGTGGCTCCGGTTACTCCCGTTGCTCCTGTGGCTCCCGTGGTTCCCGTTGCTCCTGTTTCTCCCGTTGCTCCTGTCGCCCCGGTTACTCCGGTGGCTCCTGTTGCTCCCGTGTCTCCCGTAGTTCCCGTAGTTCCCGTGGTTCCCGTTGCTCCTGTTTCTCCAGTTGCTCCTGACGCCCCGGTTACTCCGGTGGCTCCTGTTGCTCCCGTGGTTCCAGTTGCCCCTGTTTCTCCGGTGGTTCCTGTGGTTCCCGTCGCTCCCGTGTCTCCCGTAGTTCCCGTGGTTCCAGTTGCTCCTGTGGCTCCGGTTACTCCCGTGGCTCCTGTTGCTCCAGTGGTTCCATTTGCCCCTGTTTCTCCTATGGTCCCGGTTGCTCCCGTGGTTCCCGTTGCCCCTGTTGGTCCCGTTGCCCCTGTCGCCCCGGTTGCTCCGGTGGTTCCGGTGGTTCCCGTCGCTCCCGTGTCTCCCGTAGTTCCCGTGGTTCCAGTTGCTCCTGTGGCTCCGGTTACTCCCGTGGCTCCTGTTGCTCCAGTGGTTCCATTTGCCCCTGTTTCTCCTATGGTCCCGGTCGCTCCCGTGGTTCCCGTTGCCCCTGTCGCTCCTGTCGCCCCGGTTGCTCCGGTGGTTCCTGTGGTTCCCGTCGCTCCCGTTGCCCCGGTTGTTCCTGTTGCTCCTGTTACTCCTGTTACTCCCGTTGCTCCTGTTATTCCATTGGACCCAATTGGATCAAGTTCTGCAGGCACCAAGCGATGTGCTGCGACTAAATTTCCGGAAGCATCTTTTCCCCAGGCTGAAATTTCCACAGCGTCCGAGCTAGTAATAAACTGGAATTCGAAAGCATCAAACTCAGCAAAATAATTTCTCGTTACAACATCTCCCGCTGCCATTGCAAACAGCTCTTGGACGTACAGATTTTTCGTAGTCCCTGTCACGAAAAACCCTAAAATTTCAACGTTTACTGCAATTGTGTCATCGTTGGTAACTTTTATAGTAAACGTTGACGTTGGTCTAACCCCACCGACCGGAGTATTTTCGATTAATCCGGTAGTTAATTCAGGCATTCTCTCGTCTCCTTACATTAATTTATTATAAGTTCTTGGAAAATTAATAAGTTTCTAGCCACTGCCCAATCCTTTTGCCCATTTAATTTATAAATTATTACCAGATTTTAGTCTTTTACTATTCTATTGTATGAGTTTAATTTTTGTTACTTTGTACAATAATCTAGCTATTGCGAAATAATTGTAGACTAAGAGTCCAGAATTCCTATTAGAAAATTAAAAGAAGTATTATATTATTGAATTAGGCGAGCGCCCAGTCGCGCTGCTACCTAACCCACTAATTTTAATTCTGAGCATAAATAATAAATGAAATTTAAGGCTGGTGACAAAAAGTATTGCCATCAGCCTTAAATCATCAACCTTGTTTTTAATTGTGTTTACATCAAACTATTTTAACAAGTCCGGTGGTCTACGCTATTGCAGCACTCGCTCTAGCATACCCGGCTACGGTATATTAACAAGTGACAAACCTGCAGCTGTTACAGAAAACACCATTAATAATCTTGTCTGATCCGTTACAGGTATTGATAATCCATTGAGAATGCTATGCTTGTCAAATTATCTGGTGTAGTTGAGCTATACAACTGTTTCGGTAATTGTTACCACTGTCCAATACATTAACTTATTCTACTTTTGAAGATAATTCCCTGGTTATAGTCTTTAATAGACACAGTACAACCCCTTGGCGTTGCCCAAGGGGTTGTACTATGTCTTGAATTAACACTCTTCCTTAACCTTACATATTATAACGAAGCATTAGAAACGGAAATATCCAACGAGGAATTTGAACATCAAGCACCCGTGTTCTGACGTTCTGCATTACCCACAAAGTATACCGCTGAGTTGGTGCTCTAAGGAATACCTATTTTCATCATGCAACATACTTTCTGGGTCGGTATCTATCCAAGTTCTTACTAAAATCAGCAATTCCGCACAAAGAAAACTTAGCTAGCGCCAAGCCTTCAGGCGCAGGCGGTATCCCTAGTTGCACTTATGCTTAGAAAGTATATAACGCAAGTTTATACTTTCTGATAGTACGAGAAAGGAGGATGATCAGTATGTATCCTCGTATTTTGTTAGCCAGCCCTGTTCGCCAGAAAGAGCATGTTCTGATACATTTTCTGGAATCGCTCAAGCTCTTGGATAGTACAGAAATCGATCTGGACTTTGCTTTTGTTGATGACCATAATGAACATGATTTGCTTAACAAATTTTCAATTGAAATGCCCAACGTTCGGCTTTTCCCTGGTAGCCCTGAGGATGCTTATGTTTGTGACGAGACCACTCACTACTGGCGTGAAAGCTTAATCTGGAAAATCGCTTCATACAAAGATCTATTCATAAAGGTTGCTCTTGAAGAAGGCTATGATTACCTTTTCCTCGTAGATTCAGATCTTTACGTACAGCACCAAACCCTGAAACATCTCATAGATTTGCAAAAAGACATCGTATCTGAGGTATTCTGGACTCGATGGCAGCCTAACACAATTCCGCTCCCTCAAGTTTGGGTTTCAGGTCACTATCAAATGTACTCTGCTCCAAGGGGAGAAACCTTGAATCCGGAAGAAGTTAATAAACGCACTATTGAATTTCTACGAATGCTTTCTGTACCAGGTACGTATAAAGTAGGTATGCTTGGAGCGTGCACTTTGATTAGCAAGAAGGCACTATCCTTGGGAGTCTCTTTCAGCCAAATCTATAACCTGGATCTTTGGGGTGAAGATCGGCACTTCTGTATCCGTGCTGCCGCTTTGAATTTGGAACTTTATGCTGATACCCATTATCCACCTTACCATATATACCGCGAGTCTGAATTAGAAGGACTTAAAGACTATAAAAAACAACGGGGTATCAACGTTGAACCTCAGGACATCGCTCCGACTGTTTCAATAGACTCTACGAGCGCAATAAAGGGGAGTAGAATTACTCTAGCCATGTTAGTGCACAATGAAGCGCACAGATACTTGGAAAGAGTTCTTAAGCACGTTTCTAACTATATCGACGAAGCCGTCATCCTCGACGATGCCAGCGAAGACAACACCGTAGACGTGTGTAAAACTGTTCTCAACGGCATTCCTTTAACCCTTGTTTCCAACCTTGAACCAGGGTTTAATAATGAGATTATTCTTAGAAAACAGCTCTGGGAAATGGCTATTGCAACCAAACCTGATTGGCTTTTGATTCTGGATGCTGACGAAATCTTTGAAGACAAAGCCTATGAGATTATCAGAGAGTTAGCCAAAGCGCAGGAGATATGCCATTATTCGTTCCGCTTATATGACATGTGGAATGAGAACTCTTATCGTGAAGACACTTACTGGAGAGCCCATACAATTTATCGCCCCTTTATGATCCGATATATTCCAGCAATCGATTATGTCTGGAAAGAGACTCCCCAACACTGCGGGCGTCTTCCCTTAAACATCTACCAATTACCTGGAGCGCTTAGTCAACTGAGACTTAAACACTTAGGTTGGATGAAAGAAGAGGATCGTCTCTACAAATACAATCGCTACAAGCAACTTGATCCCGATGCAGTCTACGGCATTGCCGAACAATACGAATCCATTCTTGACCCCAATCCTAATTTAGTCCACTGGGAAGAATAATGGATATAGAACTGGCTAGCGCAAGTCTTAGTAAAACGGCAACTAGTGGTAAAAAAGATCGTAGGATTGGCAGGGCTATGATTTATGCTTTTGACTTCGTATTACAAATGTCCCATGCGCCCTTGAGGCACATGGGACATTTGTGTCCTAATAATTAATGATTTTACTTCTTCAAGATCGCTCTAAAACAATAGAGTTTGCCATAAATGTCAGTGTGAAGAGCATCTACTGGAAGGGCAAAATCTGCAGCTCCCTCAAAACTCAAACCGCTCTCTGCCACAATATCTTGAAAATACTGCAGGTCAATAGTAGGGTAATCAAACGTTAAGATTAATTGCCCCTCACGTTTAAGAGTTCTTTGCAATTCTCCCAGGGCTAATTTTTGACTGACTGGGTCTAGGTGCTCTAAAACTGAAATACAGTAGATCTTGTTAAATTGTTCCTCCTCGTAAGGTAGTTTTATGATATCAGCTATGTGAAATTTGATTTTAGCAAACTTGCTTTGGGGAAAAGATTCCGCCGCTTCTTGACCAAAAGTAAGAACCATATCTTGATGAATTTGTTTTGGTATTAATACGCGGTCGTCCATGTCACAAGCATAGACAGCTGAACATTTTTCAGCAAGGTAAAATTTAAAAGGGTGCGCAATTCCGCAGGCTGCGTCCAACACAGTGTCACCAGGTTCAACAAACTGACCGGCCCAGGCGTACTCATAGGGCCTACTCCACCAGGTAGATGGAAGTTTAAAAATCAGTTCACTTATTTGAGGATCAGATTGCCTAAAAAATCTTGTAGCGTATTGGTCCGCCTCAACTATTCTATCAATTTCGATTGCCTTTAACCTATCTGTCGGCTCAGTCATTTCTATCTTATTCCTTTCACCTGTTCTTTTACATGTTCTTTTACCGTCTGTCTTATCCACACCATCACTATTCATATATTTCATAATATCTGTACCAAATCCAACACACGTTCTAAATAATTTTTGTTGTGAAGAACCTGAGTATCATCTGGACGGTACTTTCTAGCAATTTCATTATGCTCATAGGCCAACTCATGTTTGCCTAAGCGGTCATAGCAGACACACAACTGTAAATGTGGTAGCCACGTCCAGCAGGCTTCAATCTTAGGCCCCCAACTATCTATAGGTTTTTCCAATTGAGTAGCTAGTTTATACCAGAAAACCCCCTGTTCATATTTCTCAGCCTGTAAAAAATGATATCCTAAGCGACAACAAAACTCAGCCCGAGGGCTATCATATTCAAAGGATTTCAGGATATAATCCAATTTTTTCTCCTGCTCTCCTAGATTGTCAGAGCAATCAGCCAGTTTTCCACATGCAGAAAGATTATCCTCAACCCAGCCCTGTCCTGTCTTCAAGAATTCTTGATAAGCTTTTATCGCTCGGTCATAGAGTCGATGATCCGATAGTTCATTGGCAAAGTAGAATAAATCTCGTGGAGAGAACACTTCACCACGTGACAACCGATTTTCGTATATTTTCAGGTTACGATCAGAGTCATTCTTACCCATGTCTTTGTGTGTTACACAGATTTCAGAGTTTATGACAGGCCCATACACCTCCAGGTATTCATGCACCGCCCCAATCCAGCGGAAGTTCTTGCTCCGTTTTACCAACCGGTTTCTTCTAAGACTATAAGTTACTTTACCAAACTGGTCGAACGCTAAAAGGTAGGGCATATTTACAACATCTATCTGCCGATCTAAAGTCTTTTTCAACTTTAATAACTGCTCACGATCTGAGGCTGCGAAGACATCATCTGCATCTAACCAAAGAATATAATCCATAGTTGCTTTGCTAAAAGCAAAATTGCGAGCAGCCGCAAAGTCATCAATCCAGGTAAAATCAATTACTAAATCAGTGTATTGACTCACAATTTCTTTCGTACGGTCTGTCGAGCCGGTATCGATAATCACGATTTCATCTGGAATTCCCTTCACTGAGTCTAGACACCGAGCAATGGTATCTTCTTCATTGCGTACAATCATACACAAACTGATGGTTATGGACTTATTTGCCATCTTTCCTTCCACCTCATAGATATGATTTTGGTCATACTCTATGGTATTCGACAAGTTGTAAAGTGGAAGCTTGTCTGACACAACATGCAAAGAAAGGGATAAGCGTCATTCGATCAGAGCGTTCACTTGATATGGCTATTCAAACGATATATTCAGCTTCCACGCCAATCTGGACATATTTTCATACCGGATCTCACCCAGTTCACCGAGCTTAACGACCAATTGGGTGAAGAGCCCTTCCACAATTCCTGAAAGCCTACCATTGCGGAAACGGTCGATGGTATTGCCAACACCCTAGATTGCATCAGTTCTGTTAAAAACCCACATGGGAGCTCTTTTTATACTATTTGCTATACGGATCTCAGTCCATTGTGAGGTTACTTCAATATTGGTGCCTAACTTGGTCTTACCCCAGAGACCGGCGTATTTTCAATTAACCCTGTTGTTAATCAGTCATTCCCCTACCACCTCCCTGTTTTTCCACTCTTAAAAATCCCCTCATTTGATTACCTACAGTAAAGTATTTAACCTCAGCATGGAACTAGGCCTAACACCCTCAACCATGTTAGCAAACCAACTAATTGCAAAAAAGCACATTAAGCCCATAATTCCAAATTCTGGTTTTATGTATTATATTGTTCATGTCCTATTTTTTGACTTAGGGCTTGAAACCGCACGTAGCAATGGAGCAGCCTCAATGCTTTACTATTGAGACAGCTCCATTCCTTTTATGGGTTTACGAAGGATTAATTCTGCAACATATCGAGTCTTGTAGTGTTGTACTATTTCGTCTATTCAATTTGCATATTGTTATTATATTCTGGACCTGCTTATCTGCAGAAAAATTTCAAGTATACCTTAACTTATCTTCTGAATCAAAATAGATGCATTAGCGTTTATTTGGGTTCCGCCTGCTAGCGTTTGCAAGGTAATCGCTGCAGCACTTGTATGATTTCTCAATGTTAAAACATCACCTGCGGCCGCAGTAACAATTACCATACCTGGGTTTGGCTGAGTTCCGGCACCGGACCCGTAAATTGCCCCGTCAACTGAAATTCCATTTTGGAGAACAGCAAACTGGTTTATTTCTACACCAGCAACATTAAACAAAACAGAATAGTCTCCTGCAGTACCAATAGTAATTGTTGATGTTCCAGGTGCATGGGCAATCGCACCTACAGTGACACCATTGTTACTAAAAACAACATCTGCTTCTAATGCAACAACTTGAGCTGGCAGATTATAAATATACGTATATTCAGATAATCCTTGAGCTCCAGTAGCCCCGACTTCTCCTGTTGCACCAGTAGCTCCCGTTTCTCCAACTTCTCCTGTTGCCCCTGTTGCTCCGACTTCTCCTGTAGCACCAGTGGCTCCTGTCGCTCCGACTTCTCCTGTCGCTCCAACTTCTCCCGTTGCTCCAGTCGCTCCTGTCGATCCGACTTCTCCTGTGGCTCCAGTTGCCCCGACTTCTCCTGTGGTACCTGTTGATCCCGTAGCTCCGGCTTCTCCCGTTACCCCGGTTACCCCGGTTACCCCGGTTACCCCGGTTTGTCCGGTTGTTCCGGTTGTTCCTGTTGCTCCTGTGGCCCCCGTGGATCCGGCTTCTCCTGTCGGTCCTGTCGGTCCTGTGGCTCCAGTTCCCCCTGTCGATCCAACTTCTCCCGTAGCCCCAGTCGCTCCTGTAGCTCCTGTAGCTCCGACTTCTCCCGTTACTCCAGTAGCTCCTGTTGAACCAGTCGTTCCTATATCGCCTGTTGCCCCAGTAGATCCAGTTGGTCCAACTTCTCCCGTTGCACCTGTCGCTCCGATTTCTCCTGTGGTACCTGTTGATCCCGCAGCTCCGGCTTCTCCCGTTACCCCGGTTGTTCCTGTTGCACCTGTTGCTCCTGTCGATCCAACTTCTCCCGTTGCTCCAGTGGCTCCTGTTGCTCCGACTTCTCCTGTGGCCCCGGTGGCTCCTGTTGCTCCGACTTCTCCTGTGGCCCCGGTGGCTCCTGTTGCTCCGACTTCTCCTGTGGCCCCGGTGGCTCCTGTTGCTCCGACTTCTCCTGTGGCCCCGGTGGCTCCTGTTGCTCCGACTTCTCCTGTGGCCCCGGTGGCTCCTGTTGCTCCGACTTCTCCTGTCGATCCGACTTCTCCTGTGGCGCCAGTTGCCCCTGTCGATCCAACTTCTCCCGTTGCACCTGTCGCTCCGATTTCTCCTGCGGTACCTGTTGATCCCGTAGCTCCAGCTTCTCCCGTTACCCCGGTTGTTCCTGTTGCTCCTGTCGATCCGACTTCTCCTGTGGCGCCAGTTACTCCCGTGGCTCCTGTCGATCCGACTGCTCCAGTAGCTCCGGTTGACCCAGTCACCCCAGCGGCTCCAGTTGCTCCCGCGGCTCCGACATCTCCTGTTGCACCAGTGGTTCCTGTAGCTCCAGTGATTCCATTGGGCCCTATCGGATCAAGTTCTGCGGGTACCAAGCGATGAGCTGCAACCAAATTTCCAGCAGCATCTTTTCCCCAGACTGAAATTTCCACGGCATCTGAACTAGTGGTGAATTGGTATTCAATAGCATCAAGTTTACCAAAATAGTTTCTTGTTACTACTTCTCCTGGTGTAATGGTAAAATTTTCTAAGACGTACAACGTCTTCGTAATACCCGCAACAAAAAAACCACGTATTACGATAGAAGCAGTAACTGTATCATCATTTGTAATTCTGACTGTAAACGTTGAACTCGGTCTTATCCCAGAGACTGGAGTATTTTCAATCAGCCCTGTTGTTAATTCAGCCATTCCCCTGCCCACCTTCTATTGTTTCTATCTGAGAATCATAATTTAATTACCGACAGTAAAGTATTAAGCAGTCTACAGCATCGAAATAGGTCTGAACCCTCAACCCTGTTATTAAAAAACCTCAAAAAACCAGCACGCACAATTGTCCTAAATTATGGATCTATGTATTATATAGATCCTGTCCTCTTTTTGTGCTCATTCCATATAGATTGTTCACCTAATTTAAAGGTTTTCGAGGATTAATTCTATGACTCTATATTTGTACGCGCACCTCAAAACAATAGAGTAGGAGCGAATCATTCGCCCCTACTCTATTTATATCTATAACTCGTCACTTATTAGTAACATTTATAATCTCGCATATATCTTAAAAAGTAAGTCCTGCTCCCCTCATGCCTGTAGACACTCCACAGATAGCTATTGCCCTACTTTTCCTGCCAAGACAATTGACTCTGACGTTTTCTGCAAATCGTCAAACCAGGCGAAACCGGGATCGTCATCAACTCGTACGATCCACCCTCCTTCAATAACTCTTCAATTGCTTGATAAGCCGTACCACACCATTCCGGTTGCATCATCTGCTCATTTCCTGGATGGGTATCATGAAACAAAATGTGAACGATAAAATCTTCATGCCAGTTTAATGCCAAATTACTCAACCCTTTCCTTCACCATTATCGGTTAATACTTTGTTAATTGTTTCTGTTTTCGCAGCCATGGAATCCAATTCACCGATTGTCCGTAATTCCATAGTGGATTTTCAATTCTGCTAACTCTCATTCTTGCTTGAAAGTCAAAAGGAGCTGCCTTTCTGACAGCCCCTTTTGACTCAAATTTTTAAGCTCCTCCGGTGGCTCCTGTGGCTCCGATTATTTCGACAGAACCTATTGGATCCAGTTCAGCTGGTAGCACGCGATGGGCTGCAACTAATTCTCCAGCTGCATTTTTTCCCCAACCGGTGATCTCTACAGCATCAGAGCTTGTTATAAACTGGAATTCGAATTCGTCCAAATTTGCAAAGTAGACCCTGGCTAATACCCCTCTAGGTGCCAAAGCGAATAACTCCTGGATATACAGAGTTTTCGAAATCCCCGTCACGTAAAACCCTTCAATAAAAACGGTAGCAGCAATTGTATCATCATTAGTGATTTTGACAGTGAACGTTGTCGTTGGTCTTACACCGGCTACTGGAGTATTTTCTATCAATCCCGTAGTTAATTCTGCCATTATCTTGTGCCCTTACATTAATTGTTAATTAATTAAATTTACTTCTCGTTAAATTGGGTCAACCTCCTGTGCAACGACTCGATGGGCCGTAGTAAGGTTTCCAGCTGCATCTTTCCCCCAAGCAGTGACTGCAACTTCCTCTGAGCTAACAGTGAATTGAAACTCAAAGGCATCAAATTGGGCGTAATAGTTTCTCTGGGCCACACTACCTGCAGTCAGAGTAAACAACTCCTGTACATACATCACTTTTGTTGTTCCACTTTGAAAAAAGCCTTCAATTAGAATATCTACGATACCAGTATCATTATTTGATATATTGACCGATAGTGTTGAACTCGGTCTAATACCCGCAACCGGGGCGTTATCAAACAAACCTGTTGTTAGATTAGGCATGTTTTTTCGTACCTCCTTAATTTTGGTGAATACACTGTATTAAATCTGTTGTTAGATTAGGCATGTTTTATACAATCTACCTAATTATGGTTTCATACATTCTATTGTACTTGTCCGATTTCTGTTACCTTCGAATATATAAATCCACAACTTCATCATATGTGTCTTCTAGTCTTTATTTAACTTTAGGCGCTTGCCTCGGCCACTGCCAAATGGGCTTTCGTAAGGTTTCCAGTAGCGTCTTTGCTCCATACAGAGACTTCTACAGCCTGTGAGCTAACAAAGAATACAAACTCAAAACTATTAAAGGGAACAATATAATTCTTTAAGACCACTGTTCCTGCTGTAAGAGTGAAAAACTCTTCTACATACTTCACTTTTGTGGTTCCACTATGAAAAAAACCCTCAACTTGAATCGCTACGGTTGAAGTATCATCATTCGAGATATTTACCGAAAGCGTTGCTTTCTGTCTTACACCTTCGACATACGTGTTATCCAACAAACCTGTTGTTAAATAAGGCATTAATCTTCCGCCCTCCTAAATTATGGTGGTTTATTTATTGTATTGTTCATGTCCCAATTTTGTTACTTTCACCATCTACGATCTGAAACAATTGTCCAATTGGCAAGCATCTCATATTTCCACCTGTCCATTATGACCAACAGAGTGAATACGGATTTGCTCGATCAACACCGTTACCTTCAGGGTTTCCATCTAAGGACCAAATGCTATCCAGTGACCTCGCAGAGTCTTTCCCCCAAGCAGTGACTTCTACAGCCTCTGAGCTAACCGTGAATTGAAACTCAAAGGCATCAAATTGGGCAAAATAGTTTCTCAGCACCACACTACCTGGTGTGAGAGTAAAAATTCCTGTACATACAGCACTTTTGTCGTTCCCTTTTAAAAACAGAACCAACACCCTAGATTAGGCATCGGTTCTGTTCAAAACCCATTATCATGGGAGCTCTTTATTATACTATTTGCTATACGGATCTCAGTCCATTGTGAGGTTCCTTCAAAATTGGTGCCTAATTACAAGTTATAGCCGCTTCCCAAACTGACCCAAATTCACGCCGTAGTCACAAAGAACTTTTGATCCGCTACCTAAGTGGCCCGAAAGATTTATTGCACTAACTTATTTTTTCGATCAAAATTGAAGCATTTGCGTTGCTTGCCGTTCCACCTGCTAGAGTCTGTAGGATAACAGCCGCCGCACTAGTATGGTTTCGCAAGGTTAATACATCGCCGGCGCCAGCTATAATAATTACCATACCCGGGTTCGGTTCAGTGCCTGCCCCTGCGCCATAGGTGGCACCAGCGACGGCAACTCCATTTTGGAAGAGAGTAAACTGGTTTGACTCATGAGTTGCAACGTTGAACCATACAGAATAGGTGCCGGCCGTGCCAAGGGTAATTGGAGCTGTTCCCACGACATGGGTAATGCTCCCTACGATTACTCCGTTATCACTGAACAGAATATCCGCTTCCACCGCTACGACTTGAATGCCCAAATTATAAATATAGGCAAATTCTGACAATCCAGCACCGGTTGCTCCTGCTCCTGTTGCTCCTGTTGCTCCTGTCGATCCTGTTGCTCCTGTTGCTCCTGTTGCTCCTGTTGCTCCTGTTGCTCCTGTTGCTCCTGTTGCTCCTGTTGCTCCTGTTGCTCCTGTTGCTCCTGTTGCTCCTGTTGCTCCTGTCGCTCCTGTTGCTCCTGTCGCTCCTGTTGCTCCTGTTGCTCCTGTCGCTCCTGAACATGAACATGGACATGAGCTATAGTTTATGAGCAAAAAAGGCGGATTGGCACTTCCAGTACTTTCGTATCCAATAATCGTATCTTCTTTGTTTTCAATTCCAATAAGCGTAATACCGTAATTCTCATGACAAGTGTTAACCCAACCTTGAACTAAATCCTTAATATCAATTCCTATATAAGTTCCTACGTCACTATCAGTTACATTGAAAGAATAAGGAGAAATAATGATATTGGGTGCTGTGTCCCAAGTTACAGTTGCTTGGTTAAAGTCATTTTCATTTTCAAATATTGTTACGGTTTGCGGCGAAAGTTCTGCATCGGGTTTATCTTTTCTATTTACAAAAAGAAATAGCGTAGCACTACATATTGTGTCAGTGCAAAGTAAATTAATATTAAATTTTAATAATGTTCTATAAGCGTCCTTACAGTTATTAACTTTGAGTCTAAGATACTGACCAGTAAATAATTGATTGACAGTTCCAAAATTAGTACTATGATAAAATTGGGATATATAGACACTATCAGTAGGGAAAACATCGATAGCCGCCATTTATTTTGCCACCTCATTTCAAACTTTTACTATAATATTCCAATATAATTAAAAATGTCACAAACCACCAGGCAATATCCAATGATTTATACTGAACTTCGTTTTTATGTTAACCAGAACCGTAAGCATTGTAATCATGACCATGACTGCAAGCATCACCCTACAAAGCTGGATTATTGTATAGAACTACTGATATTATTATTGAAAGCAATCTCAGATAAAAGAAGGTAAGGTGATCTAGACCCTTCATTTTGAAAATGCGAGTGAACTCTCCAAACTAAAGATAAAAGGAAGGTTGTTAACTTGTTAATTAACAACCTTCCTTTTTTATAGGTTCCCCCACTCTCTGCCTTCGTTTCTCGCAATTTTACCCATTCTGGAAAAATACAGATTCTTATTATAATCCCATTCGGGAGGGCCTCCACCTTCATAATATCCTTCTGCTCTAGGATGATATAAATGGGCCGTTGCCGCATCAGTCTGACAGTAATGGCAACCATATGCCAATAACCGATCGATAAAATCCCGATCATCATACGCAATTCCTATAAAATCTTCATCATAGCCCCCGATCTCCGTGAATTGACTACGATGTAAGGCCATCAGAAATGGCATCGTGGCCGTTAAATTTGCACAATCATTGTACGTCGCCAGATCAAAAATCCCGTTATTCTTATCGATACATTCTAGGAGTGTCCCTTTACGATCATCTTTCCCAACTGGAATACCCAACAGTTGGGGTTATCTAATATTGGCTTAGTAAGCCGGGCTATCGTTTCATTCACATGGAACATTTCAGCGCAACACATGACTAAAATATCCCCGGAGGATTACTTTACTCCAATATTTATGGCAAAACCAGGCACCCGCCAAACCAAATTACCATTAAGATTTCGTTGTCCAGTAAATATATACTTTAAATTAAGTTTTTCCTTGAACTCGTTACAGATCTTCTCTGTTTCATCTGGCAAGCCATCATTGACAACAATTGTTTCAAACTCAAAGGGTATTGTCTGTCGGGCTAAAGAAGAGAGTCCCCATCTTAACAAATGCGTTCTCTGAAAGGTTGTTATGATGATTGATATTTTATGCCGCTTGACTTCTCTTTTATCATAATATTTTGCCATCATGAGGTTTTTAAAGATGGCAGTCAGTAAACGATGCCACTTTTGCATAGAATGCTGATCCATACTACCGGATAGTATCTCAAAATCATATTCTGGATAAAACAGAGCCGTTGGTATCGAATTGGTGACAAGTGTTTGTTGGCCTTCCGCAAATTTTGACAGATAGCGAAACAGGGTGTGACCTAACATCCCTGAGCCTCCAAGATCAATACCTTTCTCATGCCCTTCTGATGCTCCTTATCATAACGCTTCATTATATCAAGGTTCCTCAATCCCTTTGAATGAAGCTTAAGTTCTTAAACTCCTCTTTAGCCTTTTCGAGGTCAGTCATCGTCCCAATGTCGAACCAAAGATCCTCGCTTTCATAGCTCGCAACCCGGGCTTGTTCTGAAAGAAGACGCTGAACTAGGTCAGGCATATCAAACCGTTCATTATCAGGAATTAATGAAAGAACTCTTTTGTTAATGACGTAAATCCCCATACTCGCCCAATAATTGATGGTTGGCTTTTCCGAATAGGAAGTTATTTGACCATCCTTCGACTCTAGGACTCCGAACGAGGAACTGATAGACTTCTTCTGAACAGCCACAGTCATATCCGCCTTCATCGCTATATGGTGTTCATACAACGCCCTAAAATCTATAGTGGTTAATTCATCCCCATTAACGACTAAAAAATCTTCGTCTAAATCATTGACCATTTTTAACGGACCAGCGGTCCCTAAGGGTACAGACTCCACAGAATAACGAATCTTCAAACCAAAATAGCTTCCATCTTGGAAGTAAAGTTTAATGAAATCTGCAAGATACCCCAAACACATAATAATTTCATTAAAACCAGCCAGCTTGAGTTGATGCACGAGAATCTCAGCTATCGGTTTGTCCCCAATGGGGAAAAGGGGCTTGGGTAAAATTCGAGTATACGGATCTAGGCGTGAACCTCTCCCTCCGGCTAAAATAATGGTTTGCATAATATTCCCCTTCACCTTTTCAAATTTGATATTTCCCTATCTGGAATCGATTCATATGAGCAGCAACCCAGGCTACCGTCTTTTTGACCCCTTCTTCCAGTGACACACGAGGTTCCCACCCGATCACTTCTTTAGCCAATCGATTATCTGCTAAAAGGCGGTTAACCTCGCTGCGGCTCGGCCGAACTCGCGCTTCGTCCACCACGATTTCCCCCTTACTGTGCACCGTATTTATAATAATCTGGGCTAATTGACCAATCGAAATTTCCCTTCCAGAACCAATATTTATTACCTTACCAAACCCTTCTTGACTCTCCGCTGCTTTAATAAATCCCTCGGCTGTATCCGTGACAAAGGTAAAGTCACGTAACGTCTCGGTATTTCCAAGACGTATTTCCTGACAGGCTAGGGCTTGCGTTATCAGCGTCGGTATAACGGCCCGGGCGGATTGTCGAGGCCCATAACAATTAAACGGTCTTACCGTCACGACTGGTAAATCATAGGAAGCATAAAAACTTTCAGCTAACTTATCTGCTCCGATTTTACTGGCTGAATAAGGGGATTGACCCTGAAGAGGGTGAGACTCGTCAATCGGAACATAAAGTGCCGATCCGTAGACTTCACTAGTTGAGGTATGCACGATTCGACTCACACCATGATCACGTGCTGCGGTCAAAATATTAAACGTCCCCATAATATTAGTTTCAACGACCTCGCGAGGGTTCTTGTAGGAGTACGGGATTCCTACTAAAGCCCCGAGGTGGAAAACAGCGTCACACCCTTTAACAGTTCGATCGATTACATCTGCATCGCGTAAGTCGCCTGAGATTATTTCGATCTGTTCCAATAACCTGGGCTCTAAATCTTCAAGATTCCCACGGCCATCTCTAGAGTTATATCGAATAAAGACACGAACCTTTGCTCCCGCTTTGACCAATGCTTCTGTCAGGTGACTTCCAATAAAGCCACCCGCGCCAGTGATCAAGACCTGTTTTTGCTCCCACATCACGCTTCCATCCCCTCCGTTGCAGTAATTGCTATATCGTATGTCAGAGTTTGTATATCTGACACCGTTACTTCATCAGCGCTTCATTTGCTCCATGACCCTCAAATATCTTGGAGCAAGCTGATCCCACTCAAACGTCAAGGCTCGCACTCGCCCTTTCGCTGCAAGCGCACGCAAAAGGGCGGGCTTATCAAGTGCTGTCTTTAATGCATCCGACAGCTGTTTTACATTGCCTGCTTCAAAAGTGAGAGCACATGAGTTAGAGACTAATTCTGCGAGTCCCCCAGCTCTTGAAGCAATTATTGGAGTCCCGATCGACATGCCTTCCAAAGCCACCAGTCCATAGGCTTCACGTCGACTCGGAATAACGAGACCCGCCGCACGCCCCATCCTTTGCCATACCTCTGAATTCGGCTTCCAACCATGAAACTTAACCCAACCGCCTAGACTCTTCGACTGAACAAACATTCTCAAGTACGCTTCATAGTGATCTGGTCCCCTGCCGACAATATTTAGATGAAGCTGACGCCCGCTTTGCCGAATTATAGACATGGCATGGATCAAATCCTCGACCCCTTTATAGTCCATCAGTCTGCCAACATAAAGAAACTCATTCACACTCTCTGGATGCCAGCTTTCTAAGGGCAACGAAATACCGAGAGGCAAAACCTCCGTTTTGAAAAGGTATTGGGGGAAACGCTCCGCTAGGTAATTCCTTTCACTGTGACTGATAAGTTGAATGCGTTGACAACGCATGAAAAGTTCTTCTTGAATTTTAAACTGCGCTTGCATGTCGGGCTCGTGTCTGTTTCCTAATTCTCTGCGTAAAAAAGAATAAACAGAATAAAAAATTGGAATAAGCCCTGCTGAAAGGGTATAAGCCAAGGGAGTAAAATTTATGGCATGACTATGAATTAAATCCCACTGCTGATTAAGCTCAGGAAATTCCTGACGCACGACATCAGTCTTGATCATCCCTAAATTGCCGAAATAATGGCTGTTACGAGGTAATCCTAAGACTTTGATCTGTTGCCCCCTTTGGGTCCATCCAGGTACGTTCCAATCACTGCGTGGAACTATGACCGTCTGTTGTACTCCCCAGCGATCCAACATATTTATCATGCCTGTGGCCGCTGTTCCCGCGCCACCAAAGCTTTCCTCTTCAAATTCATTCGTCAGCGTTAAGACATTCAAACATATCACCCCTACACTTCCATCCTATGCGACAAGCTTTAATAGGTGCCAAGGTACTAGGAGTAGGTAATAATGGGAGGGACTCAGACAAGGACTCAGGCTCAGACAAGGGGACGGTTCTTGTGTCTAAATTTAGACACAAGAACCGTCCCCTTGTCTGAGCCTGAAAACCATTTGCGTCAAAGACGCAAACAAGCCCCGATACCTATTCCTATCGTCTTTCGGTTCTAACCACCGTGTGTCCATCTCCGTCTACCCAAGACCAGAGCAAGTGTCTACTTCCCAATTAACCCCTATAAACATATCCTGTTTTATGGGAACAATTAGGAACAATTAGGAGGTAACAAATGTCCACAATAATCTATCCGCCTTCAATCCCTTGGAGTTGGATGTTTCAGCGCCCGCAACAGCTATTGGGGCATTTTTCCGCTTCAGGGCAGACCGTACTTTACGAAGATCTTGGCCGATTTCTCCAACCAAAGGTCAGGAATTTATCCCCTACTCTACTTCTCTGTCAAGGGATTTCCGCCATGACAATCCCCCATCCACGACCACGTATTCTTTGGTTAACTGTTCCCTCTCATATTAATTTAATTCATTCCTATAGTCCTGATCTGGTTATTTATGATGCTGTGGATGAGCCGAAAAACGAATTTGCCAGCTGGCTACCTTACTATCCCACGATCTTGGAAAAAGCAAATCTCATTTTCTGTAGTAGCCAAAGTATTTATGATTATTTTTCGATACGTCATCCTCATGTTTATCTTGTCCCGAACGGTGTGGACTACGTTCATTTTGCACCAACCCCTATTAATCGCCCCATTGATCTTCCCTCTGGGAAACCGATCATTGGCTACAGTGGTGCAATAGCTCCTTGGGTGGACTGGGAATTGCTGAGAGTATCGATCCAAGAAAACCCAGGCTTTAACTTTGTTTTTATTGGAGCTCTCTTTCAACTAAACAAGTTCCCCCTAAAATATAAAAATGTTTTCTATTTAGGACTTAAAAATTATCAGGAACTACCTTCTTATCTTCATCACTTTGAAATCGGGCTTATTCCCTTTCTTCAGACAGAAATGACCAGAGGGTGTAACCCAATCAAACTTTATGAGTATTATGCCTCGGGAATCCGTGTTCTCGGGACACCACTTCAGGAACTGCTTACCATTCCAAACATTAATCTGGAAAGCAACCCCCAATTATTCTCACTACGCTTACGTCATTTATTAGAAGGAAATGATTCCAACAAGGCCGAACGGATGGCTTACGCCCATGCTAATGACTGGAGCGAACGGTCCGGAAGAATGCTTCAAGCAATTTTCTCAAGGCTCAGAGAAATGAAAAATACTGTGTAACACCCGACTCTGAGGTTGAATAGAATACGTTGAAAGTTCCGCCACATCCCTAGGATATTTTCGAATTAAAAAAAAGGGGGAATACACACATGCTATTTGAAACCCATGCTTGGGTAACACTCGACAACGCCGTCGCCATATATAACGTATACAGCGATGTGCTAGTCGCTACCATTCCCGTGGGGATTGCACCTGCTTTCCCAAAACGCACGCCGGATGGTATAAAGGTCTTAGTCCCTAATTTCGGAAGCAACACCGTCTCTGTCTTATGTACTGCAAAAAATCTTGTCTTAGCAACGATCCCGGTGGGTCTTGCACCTACATCAGTAGCAATTGATCCGACTAGCACAACCGCGTACGTCACAAACTCCGGAAGCGGAACTGTTTCAGTCATTAGTATTCCAACGGCGAGCGTTGTAAGCACAATAACCGTCGGATCTAGCCCTGCTGATGTTACGCTTGCCCGGGATGGCAGCCGAGTCTACGTCAGTAATAGCGGAAGCAATTCAGTCTCCGTCATCAACCCAGTTACGAATACCGTCATCACAACAATCGCGGTAGGTACTTCACCCAATGGATTGGCAGTAAGCTTAGACAATACGAAACTCTTTGTTGTCAACAGCGGCGACAACAACGTCAGTGTCATTAATACCACAACCTATGCCCTTTTAAGCTTAATTCCAGTTGGCTCGAATCCTCAAAGAATTGCCGCAAACCCTGTAAATCCACTCTTTATGTACGTGAGCAACTTCGGTTCAAACAGCGTTAGTGTAATCTCTACAGCCGGACTTAACGTAATAACCACGGTGCCTGTTGGCATAAACCCTCGCGGTCTAGATGTGACTGGTGATGGGACACAAGTATGGGTTGCTAATGAAGGCGACAGCTCGATTAGCATCATTAATACCCTTACAAACACTATTGCAGCCGCACTTCCGACCTCCTTCCCTCCTCGAGGCGTTACCGTGGGCAGAGTTGGATCTGCCTTATCACCGAGTGACCCAATTGACTTGACCGACCCGTACCAACTCGAAGAAATTACAGAATCGGTCTGCATCATCGTTGAGAAAGTTTATGCTAGCTGTCAGCAAAGGGAATGCTTCCCAGCCTTCATTGTCACCTTGCCTACAGGTGGGGTTCCTCCGTTTACCTTTATCAGCATGACCTTTGCTACTGGTGTGATTGTTCCTGGCAGTGTCGTCATTACACCGATTCCAGCTCGCCCGAATTTCTCAAGAGTTCAGTTCACAATTCAAATCCCATACACGTTAACCTTACGGGATTCAACCGGAACTATATTCACTGTCACAGGGAATCTACCCGATATCAACAAAGATATTGTGATGTACTTCCCACCAACTCGACCAGAATTCGATTTCAACTTGCGCGTTGAAACGAGAACAGAGGTATTAACAAGCCCATTGTTCACAACGTGTTGTATACAACTTTCGATTGGTAGCTTTGTGATAACAAAAGTCACCGGCTTAGTGCAACTCCTCGTTCCGGCCTTCGGCTTCTGCCCAGAACCTCCGTATTGTGAAGAATTCCCTGATATTCCTGAAAATCCATGTCTCAATTTCTTTGACATCACTCTCACCCCGTTCCCCAGTGATTTCTTCCCGCCTCAACAGGATACTTGCCGTTAAGTGTTCAACATGTGTTGTATTTACACTCTAATATCCTAAAGGTATTGCCCTCCTAGAAAGAAAGGGCCGTCCACAACGGCCCTTTCTTTAGACTATTGGATCACTTATTATGATGAAATTAAAGGAAGTGATCGTATTGACGTTCCTCAGCAGGCCCAATCTTACACCCATCCTCCTCACTTATGACAACGAATCCATGTACCTCCACATCGCTCCTCAAGGATGTGCTCTTTTCGGAGAAGACAGCCTTGAACCCTTCTATCTGATCCAAGAACCACTGCTTCTCGCACATGGGGTCATGACCGATGCCAAAACCGTTCATCTTGTCGTCCTTAAATCAAGTGGAGAACTCTGTTATACACTAATTTCTGGCTCTTCAACGCCCCAGACAACGTTAATCGCCCAACTGGATGTACGCTCCTTAAGATACCGACGGCTGTATCTTTTTCCTCAAGGTAAGCTAATACATATCTTTTATGCCTCTACACATCAAGCCATCCCTGATGTCTGGCACATTGAGCATCGTCTTTGGAATGGTAACTCTTGGCTCAGTACTCGTATGGGAGAAGTCGTTCACCCACGAGAACCCCTTTATCACGTGAACCTAGATAGTCAGGGAAATCTTCACTTTTTGAGCGTCACCTTTCAGGGACGACATTCCCTCTTGTTCACGAACCGCTTTAACGGAACCTTTAACATATGGGGTTCTCCAACCGAAACACTTAAAATTCCAGGTGAAATCGTAGATATAGCCGCACTTATGACGTCGGATAATGTCCATCATCTCTATTGGATTGTAAAAACTCCTAATAGTCAATTTGAACTCCGCTCTGCAGAACAGACTGACGCCCATGAGCTTTCCAGCACCTGGCATTCAGCACCCGCTCCTATCAAAACCTTCAACTCTCCCTGCAAAAATATTGGTGCTTTAGAAATCAATGGTGTTCTTTGGTTACTAGCACGTACAAGGGAAGAAGTTCTCATGCTTAATAATGGAAATGGTTGGCGATTGATTTCCTCCCATCCCGCCCTCCATCAGCCCTTACTGTGGGTGCATAAGGCTATGAGGAATTTCCATCAAACGTACTGGTTGGAAGATCAAGCGGAGCGGCACGCTCCTGCCTTTTACCGTGAATTGGGTTTCACTATTAAACAGAAAATTGTGCCCGTAACCCCCCCTTTACAAACCACGCTCCCCCTTCATACCCCTGCGATCCCTCCTGTACCAGCCTTCTATCCTGGGCAAATATCTCCTGAGCCTCTTCCGACGGCTTCAGTTGCAGTGAGTGTTGTCCAATCAGGTACTACCTCCACGATAGAGGTAGATGAAATACCAGAAGTACTCGAGGCTCCAGATACACCTGATACGCCAGAAAGTTCACCAGAGGATGTTTTGCCATCCCTGCCTATGAAGGAAAACGTTGAACTCGACCGTTTAATCACTACTGTGGCTCATCTCGAACAAGAAAATACTAAGCTAAGTGTTGTCCTTCAGACCATGCTCTCGAAGTTTGATCAAATTCTTGGGGCTATTTCGGACAATGTTGGTCATCCCAAGCAACCCGATAAATACGAACAAGAAGCATCTCATTCGGAAGAATCAGAACAGCCACACATCGCAATAGACACTCCTGTTGAAGAACCTAATTCAGTTAGAGAAGCCATGACCAATCTTGAAAAGGAAACTGAAAGTCTATCTCAAGTTCTTCGGGTTATGCTGGCCAAACAAGAGCAGAACGACTCTTCTCTTGAAAATCTAGTAATCCAGCTTTCTCAATTGCAAGAAGAGAACAAAGAAGTTAAGAACAAGGGGGGTTTTTGGAACAAATGGATCACCTAGATTTAAGCACTAATCTTGCTGAAATTCTATCCAAATATCCTCAAACAGCTAATACCTTTCGTAAATTTGGCATTTCCACCTCCGGTTGAGGGGCTGCACGCTTACTCTGTATGAGCGTTGAGCAGGCTGCTCAACGATACCACATTAACCCTGCAACTCTGATAAAATCCCTGGAGGTTGTAATTGAACACTCTAAACATCTTTGGAGACAAAACTAATGAAGATTTTATTCCTAAATGATTCCTCGCTATTGAACCATGGATTATCCTCGAGTTTTTCCTCAGTCGATGAAATCCGTTATCTCCCAGTCCGCTTGTCAGACTGGGAGGACCGTTTGACTGATTTGTTAAAGACATGGAAGCCCGACTTTGCTTTTGCTGAGGGGGTTTCGATTTCTACAGTGGCGGGGAGACTCTTTCCCCTTTTACGCCGTCACTCCCTCCCACTCGTTTATTGGGCCATTGATGATCCCCCAGATTGGCGCCGCATGTCCCGACCGTTGGCGCGCGGGGCCAGTCTAGTGCTTACCCCCGCCCAAGAATGCCTGCCCCTTTATCAGCGGGAAAAACTACGTGCGCTTTATTTCCACTTCGCCTGTAATCCTGCCTTTCATCGCCCTACAGAGCCGTCTTCTGAATATACTTGTGATTTACTTCTCGTTGCGAATTACTATACCTCGTACCCTCAAAGAAGGATTGGGATAGAAACAATCCTCACGCCCTTGCGTGAAGCACCGTTTCATTTGAGAGTTTTCGGTAACGAACACTGGCTAGCGAATACGGACCATTACACTTTGCCACCCGAAATCTACCAGGGATATTTGCCCTATGAGCAATTACCCTGTGCTTATTCCTCGGCGAAGATCGTTTTAGGCTTACATTCTGTGATAGGCTCACCTACCATGATGAGCATGAGAACCTTTGAAGCCTTGGGTTGTCGAGCCTTTTTCCTGACGCACTGGTCCCCGGCCATCGAAAACATGTTTAAAAACCATGTCCATCTCGTCTGGAGTCGTCATCCAGATGAGACGTTAGAACTTGTGCGTTTTTACCTAAGCCGAGAGGATCTCCGCCAAAAAATTGCCCGCCAAGGTCAGGAAGAAGTTTACCACAAACACACCTATCAACACCGCATACAATCTGTTCGAGACACACTCGAAAAACTATGAGTGAAGCAGGGAGGCGGCTCCAATGAAAGTGCTTTTTCAAGCTCGGCCGGATTTCATGAAAAACCCTGCGGGGGATACCGTCCAAATGGTTTCCACGGGGCAAGAGCTTAAAAACCTTGGCGTTGAAGTGAACATATCAACTGATCCCAACATTGATTTGGCCCCTTATGACGTTATTCACATTTTTAATATTACCCGCATTAAAGAAAGCTATATGTTCTTTCTCAATGCCCAAAAACAACAAAAGAAGATTGCCCTATCCCCTATTTATTGGCCACCCAACGCTTACTTCAAGCGTGAAGGGGCCAGCCCTAATGCCCTCGCTGTCTGGAAACACATGCAACCTATGCGGGCCCGTCTATTAAGTCAAAGCGCGCTTTTGCTCCCTAATAGCCAGGTAGAGATGGATGCTCTTCAACAGGACTTTCTAAAAATGGCCCCTTATAAGGTGGTACCGAATGGATTTCCAGATTCCTTCATTGGGACGACCCCAGAGCTCTTTCGAAAGCAATTTCCCAATATCCCCAAAGAATTCATTCTCTGCGCAGCTAGAATCTCATCGCGTAAAAACCAGCATTGGCTAGCGAAAATCTCTCACGCACTGGGACTTTCTCTTGTTCTTCTAGGACCAGTTAATGATCAAAAGTATTTTGAGAGTGTAACCTCCTTTTCGAACGTCACCCATATTGGTACGTTACAGGGAGAACTTCTTGCCTCCGCTTATTCTGCCGCCCTTGCTCATGCCTTGCCTAGCTGGTTTGAAACCCCAGGTTTATCGAGCATTGAGGCTGGAGCGTGCGGTACCGTCGTGATTTCTACGGACCAAGGAAGTCCTAAAGAGTATTTTCAAGATATGGCCCTTTATGTGCGCCCTATGGATGACATAAGCTTACGCACCGCCCTAGAGCAGTCCTTTAATGCCTCTCCACTGCCCTTGATGCACCACATACATAGTCATTATCCCTGGAGCAAAGTTGCAGGGATAACTTTGGAGGCTTATAAAAGCATCCTGAGTTAAGCCCACGAACCGTCCCTAAAACTTGCACAGACGGTGCACATGAAATGTGCCGTCCCCCTAAACCGTCTCCTCGTCTTTCCGGTTCGCCTCGTCTTTCGGGCCCAGCCCAGAGACGCTGAATGACACGAGCGCGACGTCTTTACGTAAGCAGCCTAAGCGACCCTGAATAGAACAGCGCCAATGCAAGTCACGAACCGCCCCCAAACTTGCACAGACGGTGCACATGAAATGTGCCGTCCCCCCAGACCGTCTTTCCGTCTCTCCGTCTTTCCGTCTCTTCGTTCTCCGACCCAGCCCCGGGACGCAGTGTGACACAGCGCGACGTCTTTACGAAAGCAGCCCAGCAAACTTCCGTT
>MCHG01000064.1_pt1 | contig 82372 bp, 86 predicted proteins | sample 787351 | NCBI WGS metagenome assembly MCHG01 (sample SAMN05430296, study PRJNA330682) | permafrost metagenome | biome: Cold desert; feature: permafrost; material: soil; isolation source: enrichment culture inoculated with soil incubated with H2/CO2 at 20 degrees... ... | reverse complement strand
ATTATATAATAACCTATCATCTTACAATAAATTAAAAACTTTATATTGTTGAAATTTATTTTATTATATGTTAATATAAGCCTATAAGTGAATAATCTCAAGGGGAGCTGGATGAGTCTGGCTGAGAGGAAGATCCTATTGATACTTCGACCCGTATACCTGATCTGGATAATGCCAGCGGAGGAAAATAATAAACAAAATCAAATGCTGCATTATCCATGCAGCATTTTTATATTTTTGGAGGAATGATTATGAAAAAATTATCTACACGAGCTCTTGTGGAAGCTGGAGTAATGATTGCCATGGCACAAATATTAAGCTACATAAAAATATTTGAAGCTCCTTTTGGTGGATCCATTACAGCTGGGAGCATGGTTCCCATATTGTTTTTTGCAATAAGATGGGGAGTTGGTCCTGGCATTTTGGCAGGCTCAGCTTATGGAATGCTACAATTCCTATTAGGTCCAAAATATTCTCTACACCTTTTGTCTATACTTTTAGACTATGTATTAGCCTTTGGCCTATTAGGACTTGCGGGATTATCTACAAAGAGCCTAAAGGGAGTTTATTTGGGTGTTTTCTTCGGTGTATTTGGAAGATTTGTTTCAAGTGTTCTATCTGGTGTTATTCTTTTTGCATCCTATGCACCAGCCAACATGAATCCTTTGATTTACTCCATATTGTACAATGGGGCATATCTGCTTCCAGAGCTAATAATATCCTTTATTCTTGTAACCTTCCTATATAAGGCTTTTAAAAACATTTCTGTGTAAAAAAATGTTCAGGCTTTAACTCAACAAAGCCTGAACATTTTTTATTTTAATTTATTTAAATCAAAACCTGCTTCTTCAAAAAGGAACTTCTCCCCTTTATTTATCATAATACAAGGAATGCCAACTCTCCCTGCCTTTCTTATATCTTCAAACTCAGGTCTGCTATCCCTGTGCTTTAAAAACATTTTTAGATTTAACATGCTATCTGTGATATCAAGATAGATATATTCAACATTGTTATTAGAAAGATACTCTTTCATAGGTTCACAGTCTGGTCAGTGCTTGCTTCCAAAAACTATTATATTCTTCATTTTTTTCCCCCTATTAATCTATTTCAATGCTATATCACCATAACCTTCCTTACGGTATGGACTTTTCCTTTGATATTAATTTCTTGAAGCCGTTTTAAAATCATACTTCCGTTGATCCCGAATATTTCAACATAAGAGCAAGTATCCTGCACATCAATAATTCCAATATCGTCTACGCTAACACCACTTATGCTTGTTATTGCACCAACTATATCTCCTGGCCTCATCTTTTGCTTTTTTCCTGCATTGATTCGTATTCTTGTAATATCTCTGTTTAAGTTATCTGTTTTGCTTTCTTTAAATGCTGGCCTAGATTTTATCTTTATTTCAAAGTCTTCTCTGCCTTGCTCAACAGCTTCATCTAATGGCAAATCTTGTTGTGGAATTTTATAATTTACATATTCCTCAATCGCTCTTAAAAACTTCATTTCTCGTGGGGAGGCAAGTGTTAGTGCCGTGCCTTCATTTCCTACCCGACCCGTTCTTCCTATTCTATGTACGTAGCTTTCTTGCTCCATTGGGACTTCATAATTGACTATATGCGTTATGTTGTCTACATGTATTCCTCTTGCCGCAACATCTGTAGCAACTAGGAAGTGAAATTCACCCTTCTTAAAACGAGCAATCACATCCAGTCTATCTCTTTGCTCCATACCGCCATGAAGTGCTTCACAATAAAATCTTTCTCTTTGCATTTTGGTCAAAACGTCTTCAACTTTTTCTCTGGTATTGCAAAATATGATACAGCTTTCTGGCTTTTCAACGTAAATAACCCTCTTGAACAAATTCCACTTATTGATTTCTTCCACTTCATAGTAATGTTGATGGATTTTGACTGTGGACGCTTCTTCTGAAATGATCTCAATCTTTTCAGGATTCCTCATGTATTTGCTACATATCTTTTCAATTTCTTCAGGCATTGTTGCTGAGAAAAGCATTGTTACTCTGTTTCTAGGCAACTCTTTTATGATTGCTTCCACTTGATCTATAAATCCCATATCAAGCATTTTATCAGCTTCATCTATGACTAAATATTTCACTTCTTCTAGATTAACAGTTTTTCTTTCTATATGATCAAAAGTTCTTCCAGGCGTGCCCACGATTACGTGGACCCTCTGTCTTAATTCCTTTTTTTGTGCTTCCATTGATTGCTTTCCGAATACTGCCGCACATCTAATTTTTTTAAACCTTCCTAGATATGAAAATTCTTCTTTTACTTGCACTGCCAATTCTCTTGTCGGCACAAGCACAAGCACCTGTGGGTTTTTTATCTCTAGCTCCAGATTTTCGCATATAGGAATTGCAAAGGCTGCAGTTTTTCCGCTTCCTGTTTGAGACTTCACTATGATATCTTTATGTGCATGGACTGCAGGTATTACTTGTTCCTGAACACTAGTAGGGTTTTCGTAGCCAAGCTTTGCTATGGATTTAAGCATCTCTTCACTCAATCCATACTCGGAAAAATCCTTTTCCTTAAATTCTTTCTTCATGTTATTTCAATCTCCTAAATTTTCAATTTGCATGTAGTTAAATTATATATTTTTACTTGCCTTTAGTATAAGGCAATTTTTCGATTTTATCACAGTACACTTTAATAAAAAACAAGTGTCAAAGCATTTACTTTCGCGTTGATACTTGTTCCATTAATCCAAATTTACAATTGAACCCCAGAAACTATATTGCGTCCATTTTTCTTTGATTTATACAGTTCTTTGTCAGCTGCATCGAAAAGATCATGATAACTTAATTCCTTCAAAGGCAATACAGTAGCTATTCCAAGGCTTATGGTGATAAATGGTGATATAGAAGAATCTTTATGGGTTATTTCCAAAGATTCTATTCTTTTTCTAAGTTTCTCTGCTAATAAAAGACCTCCGTGATGGTCTATACCAGGTAAAATTATGCAGAACTCTTCACCACCATATCTACCAATGAAATCAGACGCTCGCTTCAGCGTATTCTTAAGTGTCTTGGCTACTGTTCTTAAACAGCAATCCCCATGTATATGTCCATAATTGTCATTAAAACATTTAAAAAAGTCAACATCTATTACTATCACTGAAAGAAGAAGCGATTCTCTCATGCAGCGATTCCATTCCTTCTTTAATGTGTGATTAAGATTGCGCCTATTAGGGATGCCAGTGAGTTCATCCACTGACGAAAGGACTTCTAATTTCTTATTTACCTCCTCAAGATGATTTTGTAGCTCTTTTCTTTTAGAGACTTCATTTTCAAGTCTTTCATTTGCAATTGCCAAAAGTTGCGCTTTTTCTTCTAGCTTATCATTTACTTTCTTCAGTTCAATATTTTTTAATCTATATATCTCAGATTCCTTTTGAATTTGATCTACTTTATATTCTATAGTAATCATCTTAAGCTTTTCTTCTAAATTCTCAGTAGTAACTTGTTTTTCAATCTCATGATACTTGGTATAATGATACAACGATGATGGGTAGTCTCCTCTACTAGAAAAGTACTTTGACAGAGAAAGATGAATGCCATAAATCTTTCTATTGGCAGATATCTCCTCTGCAATATCTATTGATTTATGCAGGAAATCTACGCCTTTACTATATTCTTCTCTTTCTATATAAAACTCGCCTAAATTAATTAACACTTCTATCTCATAGAACTTATTCTCACATTCGGCAAGTATTTTCTTGCTTTGGTAGTAGTACTCTAATGCAAGTTCATCCCTACCCATCTTTTCTTCAATTTCACCAATTCGGTTTAATGTTTCTCCCTCTGTAACTTTGTCTCCCATTTCTCTAGTTATATTTAAGCTTCTATTATAATAGTCAAGTGCTTCTTCGTCTTGGTTAAGATTGTTGAAAATATGTCCTATGTTCATCAATATTATACCTGAATTCTCTTTATGTCCTATCTTTTCACTTATCCTCAATGCTTTATAATAGTAATCTAGTGCTTCTTCATATTTTTGCAGTTCTCTGTATATTTCTCCAATATTGTTAAGAATTGAAGATTGAAGTTCCTCAAAATTAACCCGTGCTGCCATTCTCAGACTTTTGTTGAAATAGTCCAAAGCCTGTTCATATTTCCCAAAATAAAAATAACTGGCTCCCAGCATATTCAAAGATCTCATAACGCCGTCTTTATCTTGTATTTTTTCAAATATCTCAAAAGCTTTCAGCATGACTTCCATGCATTCACTGTATCTTGATAGGCTTCTATATGCATATCCCATAATCAAAAGACTTTTAGCTGTTCCATAATCATATTTAATCTTCATTGAAAGTTCTAGGGCTTCTTGGCTTAAGGACAAAGCTTTCTTAGGATTATTGAGGTCCATATTATTAGCAGCACTATTTAACTGTTCTATCCTATTTCGCACTTCTTCTAATTTAGAATCCAATGCTTGTACACCTCTTTATTTTTGCCATCTGCACATTGTTAAAATAACAATATCAATACAAGTATAGTACAAAAAAATAAAGTTGCAAACAATAATCTTTTAACTTTTGTACCTTTTAGATAATTCTAAAGCAATATCCTCATAGGTTAAGTCTTTTTTTACAAGTAAAACTGTTAAATGATACAATAAGTCAGATGTCTCATAAATCAGCTCATTTTTATCCTGATTTTTTGCAGCTATAATTGTTTCTGCAGCCTCTTCTCCTATTTTTTTAAGTATTTTGTCTAAGCCCTTATCTAATAGATAATTGGTATAAGACTCTGCTTTCGGGTTTTTCTTTCTATCTTCTACCTTTTCATACACCTTCATCAATATATCTGCCAGTCTTATTTCTTCATCCTTATCATTATATAAGCTCCTATAAAAACAGCTTTTTTCCCCCGTATGGCAAGCAATCCCCTTTTGTTTTACAAGCATCAAAATACTATCCATATCACAATCATACTTTATACTTACCAGTTCTTGCGTATTTCCCGAGGTCTGTCCTTTATTCCACAGTTCTTTTCTGCTTCTACTGTAAAACCAAGTAGTTCTAGACTCTATTGTCTTATTCAAGCTTTCCTCATTTACATAGGCAAGCATAAGGACTTCCCCCGTGCCATACTCCTGTACAATAGTAGGAAGTAATCCATCAGGACCAAACTTCAACTCTTTAATATTCATAAAAATTTTCCTCCTTTGCAAGTCTAACAGGTATTTTATTGAAATTTAGATATTCTTTCAGCTCAGATATATCTAGTGTCCTAAAATGAAATAGCGATGCAGCTAAAGCAGCGTCAGCTTGCCCTTCATCAAACACCTGCAGAAAATCTTCCTTTTTTCCTGCTCCACCTGAAGCGATTACCGGAATATTGACTGCACTTGAAATCACAGAAGTCAATTCTATATCATAGCCTGATTTCATACCATCTCTATCAATGCTGGTAAGAAGTATCTCGCCTGCCCCAAGCATTTCAGCCCTTTTGCACCAATCTAATGCATCAATACCAGTATTGACAGTACCACCTTTGCTATAAACTTCCCAGTTGCCTTTTTCATCATTTTTCTTAGCATCTACAGCTATTACAATGCATTGGCTTCCATATTTTTTTGATGACTCTTTTATTAGCTCAGGATTTTGTATTGCTGCTGAATTGATAGATATTTTATCAGCTCCTGCGTTCAGTGTCTCATATATGTCCTTCATGGTTCTTATACCTCCACCTACAGTTAGTGGAATAAATAACTTTTTTGCAGTAGCTTTAATCATATCGAACATCATGCTTCTGCTTTCAAGGGTTGCAGCAATATCTAAAAAAACAATTTCATCTGCACCCATTTTTTCATATGTCATAGCAGCTTCTACAGGATCACCAGCATCAATGAGATTAATAAAATTTACTCCTTTTACAACTCTTCCTGCTTTCACATCAAGACAAGGTATGATTCTCTTGCATAACATATTACTCCTCCATAGAAATGGCGTCTTCAAGGCTGAGACTTCCATTGTATAATGCTCTACCTATTATTGCCCCATCTACACCGATAGCTTTCAGGTTTTTAAGATCATTGACGCTTTTTACTCCCCCAGAAGCCGTAATCTTTGCAAGCTCAATATTAGACATCTTTTCTACTCCATCTAAATTTGGTCCTCTCATGGTACCATCTCTTGAAATATCTGTATAAATAATATTCTTAAGGCCTTTTCCTACTATTTTGCTGGCAAAATTATAAGCACTTAGATCACTTATATTTACCCACCCATCTATAGCTACATACCCATTCTTTGCATCGACGCTTACTATTATTTTATCACCATATTTTTTACTGCACAGCTCTAATAAGGCATCATCCATAACAGCAGCCGTTCCTACTATAGCCTTTGAAGCTCCTATATCAAAGACCGCATCTATGTCAGCAATAGTTCTTAGACCCCCGCCTATTTGCACAGGAATTTTCACTGCTTTTATCAGCTTCTCAAGTAGAGCTATATTCTTAGTACTTCCAGCAAAAGCTCCATCAAGATCTATGACATGAAGTCTTCTAGCCCCTTTTTGCTCCCAAAGCATTGCTGCCTCTATTGGATTTTCATAATAAACTGTGGATTTTTCTTTTTCACCCTCTGTAAGTCTTACGCATTTGCCATTTAAGATATCTATAGCTGGATAAATTTTCATATTACCATCCTCCTAAAATTATTTATTATTTTTATTCCCATGCTTCCACTTTTTTCAGGGTGGAATTGAACACCATATACATTATCTTTATTCACTACTGCCGGTATACTTACCCCATAGGTTGTAGTTGCCTTTATGATTGATGTATCCAATACTTCCGCATAATAGGAATGCACGAAATACATATAGTCCTTTGAACTTATTTCCTCCAGAAGATTACATTCCAAAACCCTCTCAATGCTGTTCCACCCCGTATGGGGCACCTTTACTATGTCTGGTATAGCCTCTATACTGCCATCTAAAATTCCTAAGCCTGAATAAATTCCCCCTTCAGTTCCTCTTGCAAACAAAATTTGCATTCCTAAGCATATGCCAAGCAATATTTTCCCCTTATCAACTTGTCTTATTATAATTTCGTCTAACCCTTTAGCTTGCATTTCCTGCATAGCATCCCCAAAAGCTCCAACTCCAGGAAGAATGATTCCATTGCAGCTATCAAAGTCCTTCTCTTTACTAGCCATCATCCAATCCATTTCTAAAAAATCTAGGAGTTTTTGTATGCTGTATAGATTACCAACTCCATAGTCTACTATTGCAATTTTTGACATCATAAACATCCTTTCGTTGATAATACTTCTTCTTCATTTGAAATACTAACCGCTTCCCTCAAGCTCCTTGCCACTGCCTTGAATATACATTCAACCATGTGATGTGTATTCTTTCCATACATTAAATTGATATGAAGGGTTATAAATGCATTGTTGCAAAAGGCTCTGAAAAACTCTTCCACCATTTCAGTATCCAAATCTCCAATGTTTGATTTCTCAAAGCTACAGTTAAATATAAGATTGGCCCTTCCGCATATATCAACTGCACACATGCAAAGAGATTCATCCATTGGTAAAATTGAACTGCCATATCTTCTTATTCCCATACCCCTACCAATACATTCTCTAAAAATTTTCCCAAGTACAATTCCAGCATCCTCTACGGTGTGATGACAATCTACTTTTGTATCACCCTCTATTTGTAGATTCATATCAAAGCCACTGTGCCTCGCCAACTGCTCTAGCATATGATCAAAGAAACCGATTCCTGTTTTGATGCTATATTTTCCGCTTCCATCAATATTAAGCTCCAGTTTTATATCTGTTTCAGTTGTTTTTCTTATAAGCTCCGCAGCTCTCAACTTATATCACCTCCAATATTTTAATAAGCTCATCATTTTCAAAAGGTGTACCGACTGTTATCCTCAGGCAATCATTTAACATCTCATTTTCAAAGCATCTTACCTTAATACCATTTTCCAATAAACCTTCATATATCAATTGCTTCTTGTTTGACCGGATAAGTATAAAATTGGCCTGGGATTCAAAAACTTCTAGTTCTTTCATCTCAGAAAGCCTTTTGTAAAGTCTTTTTCTCTCATCCTTAATAATGTCTATATAGCTTTTGACTTTATCAAAGTTTTCTAATACCAAGGCTGCAACGGATTGGGAAAATGCATTTATATTAAAAGGAGACCTTATCTTCTCTATGCGTTCTATGGTTTCACTGCTTGCAAGCATATACCCTACTCTAAGGCCTGCAAGTCCAAAGGCTTTTGAAAATGTTCTTAGTATTATAATATTCTTATAGCTTTTGAGGAGCTTTATGGAAGATTTATTGCAAAACTCAATATAAGCTTCATCAACTAAAAGTAACCCTTCATAACCTTTTGCAATTTCTTCTATCTGCCATACTTCCAAGAGTTTTCCTGTAGGATTATTTGGATTGCATATTATAATTATCTTAGGCTTCTCTTTTTCTATGAATGTTTTAAAAGCATTTATATTAAGTTCAAAGTTTCGATCTGTCTCATATTCTAATATTGTCGCATCTACAATATTGGCATAATGCTTATACATTGAAAAAGTAGGTTTGTGGAGCAAAATCTTGTCGTTCTTTTTTAGAAAAGCTTGTATTATCAACGTTATTAATTCATCTGAACCATTTCCTATTGCTATGCAATTACAATCTAGGTCAACATATTTCGATATACTCTCCTTGAGTTTTAAACCACTAGGGTCAGGATATCTATTAAAATTATTCTGCTGTAGTCCTTCTCCTATTTCATTTTTCAGGAGTCCTGAAATATCATAAGGGTTCTCATTCAAATCCAGTCTTATTCTAAAATCCTTTTCACTCACAACTTATAGCCTCACTTTCAATGCATTCGCATGACCATTCAGGCCCTCTGCCTCTGCTATCTTTATTGCCGAAGGTGCATATTTTAAGTAATCCTCCTTTGAGTAGCATATTAAGCTAGACATTTTTTGAAAATCCTTTACTGATAAAGGCGAGGAAAATCTTGCTGTGCCATTTGTAGGCAATACATGATTTGGTCCTGCAATATAGTCTCCAATAGATTCCGTTGAGTATTCTCCTATGAATATTGCACCTGCATTTTTAACTTCCTTCAGATAATCCATTGGGTTCTCTAAGATTAATTCAATATGCTCAGGTGCGATATAATTAGCAAGCTCAATTCCTTGCGAGATATCTCCTACTATACAAATTGCTCCATTTGTTTCTAATGAGGTTCTTGCAATCTTTTCTCTTTCTATTCGCTTTAATTGTCTTTCAAGTTCTACCGATACTGCTTTTGCTAATTCCTTTGAATCAGTTATGAGTATTGCTTTTGACATCACATCGTGTTCTGCTTGAGATAGCATATCAGAAGCGACGAAGTCCGCTCTTCCAGTTTTATCTGCAATTACCACAATCTCACTTGGTCCTGCGATCATATCTATGTCTATTAGTCCATATACTTCACGCTTGGCTGCGGCCACATATATGTTGCCAGGACCAACAAGCTTATCTACTTTTGGAACTGTCTCTGTTCCAAATGCCGCTGCGGCAACTGCTTGCGCTCCCCCAATCCTAAATACATCATATACTCCTAATTCACAAGCTGCTGCTGCAACATACTTATTAATGCTTCCATCCCTTTTAGCTGGTGTAAAAATAACTATTCTTTCTACTCCTGCTATTTGAGCTGGAACGATATTCATAATCACGGAGGATGGGTATGATGCAGTGCCTCCTGGTACATATACGCCTACGCTTTGGATTGGGGTTACGATGTTTCCAAGAATGCTTCCCCCCTCTGTCTCCATTTGCCAGCTTTTACTTAACTGATTGATGTGGAAGCTTCTTATGTTTTTTATAGCAGCTTTTAACGCCTCTAATTCGTCAGTTCCCACTTCAGATGCCCATTTCTTCAAATCATCTTCGCATACTTTTATTTCTAAGTTAATAGGTGTACCCTCAAACTTTTGCGAGTATTCTCTTATGGCTTCATCTTTTCTGGATTCAACATCTGCGATAATTCCTTTGACTTTCTTGACTACCTCATCCGGAAAAAGCTTACTATTTTTATTCCTTAACTCAAATATTTTTCTAAGTGCAGATGCATCTATAGGCTTTATCATTCAAAACACCTCCTTGTCTTTTGTCAAGGCTAAGTGCGGATATCAAACTGTTTATACCTTCATTCTTCAATTTATAACTAATTTTATTGGCAATCAATCTTGCACTTATATCACATATTTCTTCATAAACTATTAATCCATTTTCTCTCAGTGTATTGCCACTCTCAACGATGTCTACGATGGCGTCTGATAGTCCTAATAGTGGTGCTAATTCAACAGATCCATTAAGTTTTATGATGTCTACGTGTTCCAGCTTCTCACGAAAGAATGTCTTTGCTATTTTAGGATACTTGGTGGCTATTTTTATCACTGAATATGCTTTGTCTTTATTCTCAGGTAAACCCGCAACAGCCATTTTGCAACAGCTTATCCCTAAATCTTTAAGTTCATATATAGAGTACTTCCCTTCCAAAAGAATGTCCTTGCCAACAATTCCTACATCGACTGCACCATTTTCTACATATAAGGGAAGATCAGAGGGCTTAACCAAAATAAATTCTATTTCTCTATCATCATCTCTAAACAAAAGCTTTCTAGAATCATTTTGTATTATTCCTTTATACCTCACAGTAAGGTCTAATAATTCCTGGACCTTTTCTGCGGTTCTGCCTTTGGCTATAGCCACCTTCAACATTTCGCTTCATCCTCTCCTTCAAGAAATCTAACGATATTAGTAAAACTATAATCCTTCATATAAGCTACTTCATCTGATAACGACTTGACATATATTAAGCTCCCTATCTTCTGCTCTGCTCTAATCTTTTCTACAAATCTAAATGCTTTGTCATAATTCTTATCATCAAATACAATTAAACTTTTCTCTACTTTAGTCGTCATAACATTTTGATTCTTATAAGCAGAAAAGACTTGATCCATATATAGCGCAAAGCCTACAGCCTGATAATCAACATTAAAAATACTGGTTAGTGTATCATATCTTCCTCCTGACAAGATCACACCTGCCGCACCCTTTGCATAGCCTTTAAAAATAATACCTGTATAATATTTCATGCCGCTAGACATGCTCATGTCTATGTTAATGTTGTTCTTATAAGGGGAGGCTTCAAGTTTTTCAAAAATGAGCTTCAGATAATCAATGGTTTCTTGCACTTTTAAATCTAACTCATAATTTTCTAACTCACTAAAAATTTGCACTGGGCTCCCGAAAAGATGAGGAAGCTTCATCAATAACTGTTTATCATTCTCATTAACATCTAAAACTTCTATCATATTTTGAAGCTCAACCATATTTTTATCATTAATCATTTTTTTCAATTTATCTGCTACTTTTTCAGATAAACCTACTGATTTGGAAATCTCTTCGAAGAAATCTCCGTGTCCGATGTCAATCTTAAAGTCATTTATGCCGCTTCTTTTTATACATTGGCAACAAGTAGTTATGATCTCTATATCAGCCCAAAGCCCTGATTCTCCATATATTTCTGCTCCTATCTGATTTTGTTCACATCTAGTGCTGGAGCCCTCACCTACTACCCTATACACATTTCCAGAATAACAAAGTTTTAGAGGCTTAGAATAATTCTTCATCTTGGTTGCTGCAACTCTTGCACATGGAATTGTCATATCAGGCCTTAGTGTCATGATGCTTCCGCCTCTATCAATAAACTTATAAATCGAATCCTCATCAAATGAAAACTCCTTCTTAGAAAACGCATCATAGTATTCAATCACTGGAGTGGATATTTTATCAAAACCGCAAAGGTTTAAACTTTTACATATGCTATTTTCCATATTGTTTAAGATTCGGCTTTCTTCAATCAACCTGTCATTCATACCATTTGGATTATCCATTCTTTTCAAATCAATTCCTCCCTCCATTTTTAAAAAAACAAAACCCCCGTAGATAAATAAATTTACCTACGGGGGTTTTTAATATTGCATCCCATAGGTACAAGCGCAAATAGCACTCATACCCATAGGGTATATTCCTTGAAATATCCCTTAACTGGTACCAGCGCTCATACTATGATGATGCAATGATGTACATAATAAATCTTTTCTAAACAAAATACTATTCATAATATTCGCCCCTTCCTAAAAATAATTTGCTTAACTAAACTATGTTTTCGTATTATTAAACATGATATATCAATTCAAATGATTTGTAAAGAGTTTTTTTGCATCTTATGTCACAAAGTGAACTACTCACCACCTAAGAGGTGGGAGCTTCGTGGTCAATACTACTACTGTAGCAAGTTTACCCACGCTATCAAGGTCATTCCAACCTCTCTAACAATATATCTTTTATTACATTGCTAGCTTTAATAGATTTTTAATTGTATCTGTTGAAATTTCCCAACAAGTAGATTTAGGTCTATTTCATTTTCTAATTTTCCATCATTATATCTGATTCTTTTGAAAGTTAATTAAGTATTGTATTAATTCGCAAATTGAGGCCACCTAAATTAATAGAAATAATTACTGTTAGACATTTTGCGTGTTTCAATACATAATTTAAAGTATAGAAACATTCAGGAGGGGTAATAAATGATATCGACTATAACGGCAAAAATTATAAATATTTTACCAGGTAAACTTGTCACATACATATCTAAAAAAGTTGTTGATAAATACCTAAAAAAATATGCCAATATAAACATTGAGGGAAATGAAAATCTAAAAGGAATAAAAACACCAACTATTTTTATATGTAACCATTTAAGCAATTCTGATGGATTAGTTTTAGACAAGGCCTTAAAAGAGATTGATCCAACTTTTGTAGCAGGTGTAAAGATATCAAATAATGCTGTTACAAGTATGGGGGCTAGTGGGATAAAAACTATAAATATAAAACCTAAAACTGCTGACAAAGAGGGTCTTAAAAAAATTATTGCGCTTGTTAACCAAGGGGAAAGTTTATTAGTTTTCCCAGAAGGAACTAGAAGTAGAGTTGGTAGTTTAATAGAAGCAAGGAAAGGAATCTTTCTTATAGCAAGAATGACAGGAGCTGCTATTGTGCCTATTGGATTATATGGGACAGAAAAACTGTTACCTATAAATAAAGAAGGAGATATGGGTGCGGAAACCTTTAATTATGCAGATGTTCATATCAAAATTGGAAAACAATTTGAATTTCCCGAGAGGGCAAAAGAGCAAGCTAAAAAAGATTATGAGGATTTTACCATAAAATATATAATGAAAAAAATAGCAGAATTATTACCTGAGGATTATAGAGGGGTATATAAATAGTGTAGTAGTTGATTTGAGATACAGAAGAAAAGGTATTGGCAAAGCTTTAATAAAACGAAGGTTGGTTTGAAACCGAGTTGTCAAAACTGAGAGTGTTCTAAATGAAATACCAAATACTTATGACCAGGAAGATTTGGGGTCAGGCTTGAAATATTCCCTTTTCTACGGCCATCTCTATGATTTTACCAACAACTACTTCTGATTTTCGAAACCATTGATGACCGTATATTAAGTTTCTTCGTCAGCTCAGCATTACTAAAACTACCACATTCTTCACTAATTCTTGCAATTGCTTTCCTTACACCGGAATATTTTTGTATCTTAGTTCTTCTTATGCTTCCCTTATATTGCTACCCGCCCTTTTGCATGCAAAAGGGAATATTTCAAGCCTGACCCCTAATTGCTCTCAAAACATCATTGGATATTGTATTAAACTGCACATGAAAAGCTCCTAGTGAGAAATATACTCTTATTACTGCCGCCAGGTTTCGAAGACCTCTATCCGCCTTAAGCATATCTCCTGACAGTCTGATATTGAGCAAGGTGCCTCCCGTGTGTACATCATGGTTTATTTTTGCAGCAGACCTCATTGCCGAAAGAGGCGTGTTTACATCACTTCCCGCAAAAGGTGATACGCCTTCTGTTAAAGGCATTTCCGCTTTTCTTCCACAAGGCGTAGCTCCAACTATTTTCCCAGCAGGAATGTAGTTGGATATTCCCATAAATGCAGAATTAAAGTGAGACCCGAATATATCTTTGTATTTTCTTATTTCCTTATAATAATAGTTGGCTGTATTGGCTGATATTGTCCAAACCCATTCTGACACCTATATCCAAAGTGCTTCTATTAATTCTTGCGTAGCTTCTTTAGTAGTTTTTTCACCCGCAATATCGCCTTCATATATGTTTACAGGAAACTTTTCACAAGCCAATAAAAAAGCTTTTGCTCTTTCAAAGGATACAGACGGCTTTGAATTTAAATATTCTTGTCTAGAATGTTCAATTCTTTCTGTTACACTCATGATTACTCCCTCAATCAAATTGAATCTATCTCAAATCCTGTTTTGTATAATATGCTACGGCCAATGTTCCAGGTCCTACATGAAGACCGATAACTGGACCAATATCACAAATTCTTATATCTACATCCAGAATTTCTTTTATTTTAGCCACCAATTGTTTTGCTTCGTTATAACAATTGATATGATGCACTATGATCTCACCTAATCCAAATTCCTTTATTTCAAGAAGCATTTTTTCCAGCATTGTTGCTATAGCATTCTTTTTGGTTCTCACCTTCGTAAGCACCATTGTTTTTCCTTCTTCTACTGTCAAAATTGGAATTATTTTCAGAAGGCTTCCTATTAATGCGCTGGCCCCACCTATTCTCCCGCCTTTTTTTAAATATTCAAGATTCTCTGGTATGAAAAGAAATCTACTTTTCTTTATAATTTGCTCCGCCACTTCTTTTGATTCCAGCAATGTCTTACCTGCCTTTGCGGCCCTAGCAGCAACTACGACTGCAAATCCAAGCTGCATTGAGTTGGATCTAGAATCTATAATCTCAATTTGTGCATTCTCATATAATTCCAAAACCATATTCTTTGCTAATAGCGCTGTAGAATATGTTCCGCTCATATCTGAAGAAATGAAAACTCCTAATAATTGATGTCCTTTTTCCGTAGCACTCTTCATTATATTAAATATATCACCAACAGGTGGCTGCGATGAGGTAGGTATGCCTTTTGCTTCCATCATTTTATAAAAGCTTTCATCGTCTATTTCCGTTTCTTTTATCACTTCATCCCCAAAAGATATTCCAAGAGACACTACTTTAATGTCCAACTCTCTTCTAGTGATTTCATCGATATAGCTTGTACTGTCTGTTAGTATTATTACAGCCATAAAATACACCTCTTTCATCAATAAAACTATTTAGCTTTTAAGGTATTACATAAGCTGAAGCTTGTATCCTACACCAATTATAACATTAAATTATCACCAAATTCTATTGTCTCACACATAAAAATCACATCTACTATAAAGCAGTAAATCAGTGGCTCTCGCACAATCATAATTCTTTGTCGAAAAATCACATAACATGTAGAACATTCTGCATTTATAGGTTAAAATAGAATTACAACTTTTATATAAGAGACTTTTAAGATTAACACAAAAGTATATTTTGACTCTAAAACGGCAAAACAAATTCATTCCTAAGTATTCAAAATCAATTTATCGGTATCAATAAAAGAGAAGGATGTGATGGTTTCCAAAACTAGGTAATCTATATACCGCCACAGAATCTTACGAATAAAATAGGAGGCTACAATTATGAAAAGTATTAAAATAAAAATCATGGTATATTTAGGTATATTACTAACAATTACTTGCGCAGGTATTGGAATCATTGCTAATTTTACTTCATCCAAAGCTATAATAAGTCAAGTTAATCAGATGCTTCCAGAGTTAGCTAGTGAAGGAGCAAAAGTAGTCGAAGGTCGTATACAAACCCAATTCAATATACTTGAGGTTCTTGCGACAAGGGATTATATAAAGGATCCTAAATATACATGGGAAGACCAATTGCCAATATTGATGGAAGAAGTTAAAAGAAGCAGTGTTATTTCCCTAGCTGTTTCTTCATTAGATGGTACTTTAAGAATGTCCAGCGGTGCTACAGTGAACATATCAGACCGAGAGTATTTTAAAAAGGCGCTAAAGGGTGAGAATGCTGTATCTGATCCTATAGTTAGTAAAGAAAATGGCACTATAGTAGTTACATATGCAGTCCCAATTAAATTCAATGATCAAATAACAGGCGCTCTAGTGGCACTGACAGACGGGGTAAAACTTAGTGAAATAACAAATAATATTACTTTTGGCAAATCAGGTAAAGCTTTTATGATAAATAAGCTAGGTACTACCATCGCACATTCCAATAAAGATCTTGTAATAAACATGGACAACGATTTTGAAAGTTTCAAAACCGATCCTAAATTAAAGTCTCTAGTGGAATTAGAAAAGAAAATGGTTGAAGGAGAAACGGGCGCAGGCGAATATGAGTACAATGGCACATTCAAATATTTAGGTTATGCTCCGGTAAAAAGTACAGGATGGTCAATTGCTATAGCCGCTCCAAGATCAGAAGTTTTAGCTGAGCTTGATAACCTAAAAAAATCATTAATTCTGATCTCATTATTTCTCCTATTAATAACCTTAGTTATGAGCTACTTTGTTGCCACTTCCATTAGCAAACCTATAGAACTTATATCAATACATTTGCAAAGTATAGCAGCAGGAGATTTTACTGTACAAATATCTAAAAAGCTTAAGCGGGAAAACAATGAAATAGGGGTGCTAATAAAGGCAAGTGAGTCAATCAGTGACTTCTTGAGAACGTCATTTGGCGATGTATCTAGTAACTCTATAGAAATAAACCAAACTGCACTTGCAGTGGAAGAGGCAGTAAATCTTCTGAATGCTCAGGCCGATGATACATCAGCAACAGTGGAGCAGTTGTCTGCAGGTATGGAAGAAACTGCTGCAGGAGCAGAGGAAATGAATGCATCTGCAGCTGAAATTGAAAAAGCAGTTGAATCCATAGCAGAAAAGGCACAACAAGGAGCAATTTCTGCAGGGGAAATAAGTAAAAGAGCCGAAGAGATAAAAATTCGAGCTATCAGCTCACAACAAAGCGCTACAGAAATATATGATCATGCAAAAGAAAAATTAAAAATGGCAATAGAGCAATCAAAAGCCGTAGATCAAATCAAAGTATTATCGGAATCCATCTTGCAGATTACCTCCCAAACCAACCTTCTTGCATTAAATGCTGCAATAGAAGCAGCCAGAGCCGGAGAAGCAGGAAAAGGTTTTGCCGTAGTAGCAAACGAAATAAGAAAGTTGGCTGAGGATTCAAAAAATACAGTTTCACAGATACAAAAAGTTACGAATACTGTAGTAGCATCCGTAGAAAGTCTGAAAGATGGTTCAACTCAAATTCTAGACTTTATTGACAATAAAGTCATCAAAGACTATCAAGAATTAGTAGGTGTAGGTGAAAAATATAGCGAGGATGCTGCTTTTGTTGATGCACTCATCACTGACTTTAGTGCTACAGCTCAAGAGTTAACTGCCTCTATTCAAGATATAATGAAAGCTATAGAGGAAGTCACTATAACTGTAAATGATGGTGCAAAAGGGACAGAGGATATCGCTCAAAAGACCATTCTTATAGTAGAAGAGATAAGCAAAGTTAAAGATCAAATGCAAATTAGTAAAAATAACGCGCTCAAACTACAGGAATTAGTAAAAAAAGTTAAGATTTGATTTACACTAAACCTTGTACAGTCCCTTTAAAAATAAAAACACCGCTTCCCTGTGAAGCGGTGTTTTTACTTTAATTCTCATATCCATTGATTACGCTTATGAAGTCTTCTCCATAGCTTTCATACTTTTTAAGCCCTACCCCTTTTACTGTTAGAAACGCTTCTTTATCTTTTGGCATGAGCTCTGCCATTTCCTTCAATGCAGAATCATGAAAAACCATAAATGTGGGTAATCCCTTCGCTTTGGCCAGGTTATATCTTAGCTCCTTTAGCTTATCAAAGAGTCCTCCATTGACTTCTTTTGACGTATTATCTCGTCTAGTAGCTTTTTTATCTTTTGCTATATCCTTCTTCTCTTTTAAACGCTTTCTATGGAGTATTTTCTCTTCCCCTTTTAACACTTCCCATGATTTTTGGTTCAGCTTTAACACAGGAAATTTATCAGCTGTCATAGTAATGCAACCACGAGAAACCAAAGACATTGCTATTTCTTTTATTTCATTATCGCTGTACTCTGTCATGATTCCATAGGTTGAAAGTTTATCAAAGCCTAGCTCCATCATCCTCTTATTCTTTGAGCCTCTTAAAACATGAATGATGGTATTTAATCCATAGCTACCGGTAACTCTATGAACACAGGATAATATTTTCTGTGCTTCCACTGTAATATCCACAAGCTCTGACTCATCCATACAATTACTGCAGCTTCTACAATTCTTATTTGGAGATGGCTCTCCAAAGTATCCTAATATTTGACTTCGTAAGCATTCATTTGTGTGGCAATAATCTATAATATACTGAAGGCTTCTATATTGTATTGATCCCCTAAGATCAGAAGAACTATTCAATTCAATTAAGTACTTTTGTTTCACAACATCAGCAGGAGAATACATCAAAATACATTCACTTTTTTCTCCGTCTCTTCCTGCTCTGCCTGCCTCTTGATAATAGGCTTCCATGTTTTTGGGCATATTATAGTGTATGACAAACCTTACATCAGGTTTATCTATGCCCATGCCAAAGGCATTGGTTGCCACCATGATCCTTACCTTATCAAATATAAAGTCATCTTGGTTTTTTTGTCTTGTTTCTGGATTCATGCCTCCATGATACCCTGCTGCACTTATGCCCTTATCATTTAGCTTTTTGCTTACAGATTCTACTGCTTCTCTCGTTGCACAATATATAATTCCTGACTGCTCCCCATAATTACTTTTTAAATACTCCATAAGCCAAGAAAACTTATCCCCAGCCTTTACCACATTATAAATCAGGTTTGGCCTGTCAAAGCCTGTGATTGACTCAATTGGGTTTTGAAGCTCTAGAAGTTTTTTTATTTCATCTACCACCTCTAATGTAGCCGTGGCTGTAAAGGCTCCAACTACAGGCCTCTTTTTAAATGCTTTTATAAATCTAGGTATATTCAAATAGCTCGGCCTAAAATCATGCCCCCATTGACTGATACAATGGGCTTCATCCACCGCTACTAAAGAAACCTTTATTTCATTTACAACATCCAAAAATATATAATTATCCAATCTTTCAGGTGCAACATATATAATCTTATATTTATTGTTTCGGATATCACCCAGCCTAGCCGACAGCTCCTTGCTATCTAGATTACTATTTATGCAAGTGCTTGAAATTCCTATTTCATCTAAGGAATCTACTTGATCCTTCATCAGCGATATTAAAGGGGAAATGACTATAGTCACTCCTTCCATAGCTAGCGCAGGAAGTTGATAACAAAGAGATTTTCCTCCTCCTGTAGGCATAATTCCTAAAACATCATTTCCTTGAAGGATTCCCCTTACTAAATCTTCCTGACCTCTTTTAAACGCATCATATCCAAAATACTTTTTTAAAATCTCATGAATTTCCACCGTGATCTCCTTTCGCAAACTATGCAATACCTAAGAAGCGATATCACTTCATTGGCCTAAACTATATTGTACCTATGGCATATACCCTATGATATTTTCTTTCATCTATTTGATACTTTATCAGTTATTCCATTCCTGTACAATAAAAAATATGCAACGTTATTCCTTAATAACGCTGCATATTCATGCTATAACAGATATTAATTTTTATACCCATGGTCTATATTGCTTCATATCCTGCTTTAAATGCCTTTGTATTAATATCTGCAAACTTACTCTTTCCTTTTTTCCCAAACATATCATTCATTGCCTTTATTGCTTCTTCCTCTGTAAAATCTCCTGTAGCCTTTACAATAACGCCTGTCATAACAATATTCGCTCCCTTGGCATGTCCCATCTCCGCTGCAATTGCATTACACGGAATACTATATATTGTTATATCTTTCCTATCTCCTAAATCACAGGTTACTAGCTCACTGTTTATAATTACGATTCCGCCTGGCTTTACTTTGTTTATAAACATATCATAGGATGGATTGTTCATGGCTAATAATACATCAGGTTCTTCTAAAGATGGATTAAATATCGTGCCTTCTCCATACTTTACAGTACAATTGGCTGTACCACCCCTCATAGCAGAACCATAGGAAGGTATCCAAGTTACCCTAAGTTTTTTTGCTGCTGCAATATCTGCAATAACAAGACCTGATGTCAAAACTCCTTGTCCCCCGAAACCGGCAAAAACGATTTCTTTCATTTATTTGTCCTCCCTTTTCTTAAATTCCCCAAGAGGATAATACGGAATGATTTCTTTTTCTATTCTTTCCATTGCTTTCGTTGGGCTTAAGTTCCAATTAACAGGACAAGGTGATAGTGCCTCAACTAGAGAATATCCTTCTCCATTAATTTGTGCTTCAATGGCATTTTTAATATAACCCTTTAGCTTGTTTATATTCGCAGGTGTATTTACACTTCCTCTTGCCACATAAGCTGGATTAAACTGAGATGCTACTAATTCTGGAAACTTCATAGGTGCTCCCGTAATTTCACAATCTCTGCCATTTTGAGAGGTTGTAGTCTTTTGATTTGGCATAGTTGTCCAGCTCATTTGTCCACCCGTCATACCAAAGTTCGTATTATTTACTGTAATAACTGTAATCTTTTCATTTCTATAAGCAGCGTTCAAAGTCTCAGCGATACCTATACTGTAGGCATCCCCATCTCCTTGATAAGCGATTATTGTATTTTCTGGAGATACTCTCTTCATTCCTGTAGCAACTGCTGATGCTCTGCCATGAGGACAGTGGAATCTATCTACGGAAAGTCCTCCACCCAGATTAGAAGAACAGCCTACTCCTATTGGAAATATCACATTATCTTGTTGACCTAATTCTTCCAGACATTCAGAAATTAGTCTTATAATTATCCCGTGACCACAGCCAGGGCAAAAGTTCATAGCCTTGTCTATCATTGCTGGAACCTTTCTTTTTATTGCCATTTTAGTATACCTCCTTTATTTCCCCAGCTACTATTTTCATAAAATCTTTTTTTATATCCTTCATAGCAGGTATTCCATATACATATGGCAAACAATATGCCGGTACATTTCTATCTTTCATAACTTTCTTTATAAATAATGCCACATCTTCTATTAACTGACCTGTAGCATTTGCTTCCACAGTAATGACGCCCTTAACGTCTTTATTTATCTTTTCAAAAGCCTTTTCAGGGAAAGGCCATGCCGTAATAGGTCTGATAAAACCAACTTTATAGCCTTCGCTTTTTAGTTGCTCCACAGCCCCTTTTGTACTTTGTCCTGGTAGTCCGAAGGCAACAAATACATAGTCTGCATCTTCTAGTCCTCCGTCTTCCCATCTTTGCTCATTTTCCTTAATTGTCTGATGCTTTTGGTTTAATAGCACTGCTTCTTCCATTGAATTTCTATCAAAGATACCAATTTTTTTATAGGTATAATGTCCATCTAAAGCCCAAGATACTCTTTTTGGTTCAATGAAATCTGGTATTTCAACAGGCTCCATCATTTGCCCCAAAGCACCTTCAGTCATGATCACAGAAACAATCCTATACTTTTCTGCCAATTCATAAGCTAAAAACACATGCTCCACAGCTTCTTGTATACTTCCGGGGCACAGAACAATCACTCTGTAATCTCCGTTTCCTCCACCTCTTGTTTCTCTAAGATAATCGCATTGTGCTGAATATAATGTTCCTAATCCATTTCCATATCGGACTACGTTAATTACCACTGCAGATAACTCTTCATCTGCCAATACGGACATACCCTCCTGCTTAAGGCTGATACCAGGGCCTGATGATGCTGTTAAGCATCTATAGCCACAGGCTGCCCCTCCTATAATCATATTGATTCCTGCCAATTCGCTTTCTGCCTGTACAAATGCGCCTCCTACTTCAGGTAATCTATATGAAAGATATTCCATAATTTCTGTTGATGGTGTTATTGGATATCCTGCATAAAGCTTACAGCCTGCTCGTACTGCCGCTTCCGCCATTGCATGATTTCCTTTCCACATTTCTGCCATGTCTATTCCTCCCCTATCTTATTTCATACACGCCGTCAGGACATGTTATATAACATATTCCACAAGCAATGCATAGCTCATCATTAATTTTTACAGGTCTATAGCCTGATTTATTGATTTCCTCTTGAAAGCTTATTGCTTTCTTGGGACAATTGGCTACACATAAACTGCATTCTTTACATCTATTTGTATTCACTTTCACTTTGCTTTCCATAACTTTCTCCTTTTTGTTTTTTCTGAAAACAGGACTTATTTTCACAAGATATCCTTTTGCTTATGAAAATAAGTCCCAAGCTTTCTATTTTTATTTATTTAATCTTTTCTATTTTTACTTGTACTGCTTTTAAACTTGGGAAGCCTGAGATAGGATCTGTTACGTCATCATAAGTTACTTTATTAATATTTTCTTTTACAAATCCATGGGTATGTTGGAAAGAACCTTTGACAATTTCTTTTTCATGTAAAATTTTGGCGAAGGTTTCTAGACTACCTATTCTCGAAGTAATTTTAACTCTATCGCCATCGTTGATACCTAGTTCTTTCGCATCTTCAGGATGCATTTCGAGCTCACCGCGTGGCTCTGCTTTGTATAACTGCGGAATATTTCTATATCGTCCATGGAAATATTTTTGCTTTCTTGCCCCTGTCATCAGAAGATATGGATATTCTTTATCTTCGTTTAACATATATGCAGGATCATGATATTGTGGCACTCCATCTAAGCCTTTAATACCTTTTTCAACTAAGTATTCTGAATATAATTCTACTTTGCCTGTTGGTGTATTAAATGCCTTTTCTCCATTTTTAGCTTTTCTTCTATGCTTTTCATATTCATACTCACCAAATATAAAACCACTTGGATTTGTTTTTAAATCAGCAACTGTATAACCTGTTGGTTCAAGAAGCCACTCATTTAACTCATGGTCACCCTCCCAAGGGAAATACTCTCCTGCACCCATTCGCTCAGCAAGACCCTTAAACATTTCATATTCTGTTTGAAGCCCATTGTCAATATATTTTCCTGTTATAAAAGCTGCTTGCTTTGCAGAGTTGCAGTGTATCTCTTCTCTTTCAAGATAAGAAGCTGCAGGTAATACGTAGTCCGCCATTTGTGCTGTTTCAGTCATAAATAAATCCTTTACAACCAATAAATCTAATTCAGCCAACGCTGCCTCAACCTTATTTGAGTTAGCATTTGTCATAACCGCATTTGATGCTGTCATAACTAATCCTTTAAATGGATAAGGCTTCCCACTCAATATTTGATCCATCAATGAAAGTGTATGACATTCTTGTCTTCTTTCATATAAAACTGGATATTTGTCGGCACCAATAGGGCCTAGTTCTAATAAAGGCTTTTCATCATAAATTGTTAAACCTTTCATTCCAAATCCTGTAGGTGTCTTCATTCCGCCTTTCCTATCTGTAGCTCCTGCCAATGCATCAATCATTGTAATGGATCTGATACTATTTACACCATTTGATTGGTGCTCAAGCCCTGTTCCTGCCCAACTTGACACACATGGTCTTGCCTTTGCTATGGAATCCACCATCATAGTAATGTATTTTCCATCCACTCCTGTAATTTCCTTTACTTTTTCAAAAGTAAACTGCTGTGCATATTCCTTAAGCTGATCGAATCCAACGGTAAAGTTTTCTATAAACTCATGATCGATTTCGTCTCTTCGAATCATTTCCCTTATTACACCCCAGGATAATGCAGCGTCTGTACCTGGCTTAATCTTTATAAATATATCCGCTTGTCTTGCTATTTCTGTGTATCTGGTATCTATTACAACCAATGTAGCTCCATTTTCTCTGCCTTTATTAATTTGTTGCATCCAATAAGAGTGTGATATCGGTGCATTTGTTCCCCAGTTAATGATCATTTTTGAATTCTCATAATCAGCTTGTGGCCAGCATCCATACACTAAATTAAATGACAAATACCTACTAGCAAAGCATTGTGTATCATTTGAGAAATAGTTTGGAGAACCTACGGAATGTATCCATCTTCTTGCTAGCTCTTCTTGCTGTGCAAAGTCAATACCTTCGCCCTTCCAAACACCTATAGAATTTGCCCCATACTTCTTTTGTATATTTAAAAGTTTTTCTGCAATTTCATCCATGGCTTGTTCAAGTTCAATTTCCTCAAATTCACCCTTTGCATTTTTCTTTAAAGGCTTCATAAGTCTATCAGGATGATTCAGCCATGTAACAGCAGCGCTTCCTTTTATACATATTCTACCCTTATTTAAAACGCTATCTTTATTTCCTTCAATATAAACAACTTTATTATCCTCTATATGTGCATCTATTCCACATAAGGTTCCACACATTCTGCAGGTTGTCTTAACTATTTTTCTTTCTCCCATTTATAACATCTCCTTACTTACATGTATGTTTGAATGTTTCTGCGATTCTCATGTCTGCTTTCTTTCTAGTTCTTTCAGCAAACACTTCCACTTCTTCATAATTAAGAGCCGCCGCTACACAATGTCCCACGCATTGAGGGTTTCCACCGCACAAATCACATTTTGTGCTAACAAGCTTTTCCTCATCAAAATGAATATTTCCATAAGGACAGGCTAAAATACACATCTTACATCCTGCACACTTACTGCTGTTAATCACAACCGCTCCTGTTTCTTCATCTCTGCTAATGGCTCCTGCCGGACATACATTCATACACCAAGCATCCTCACAATGCAAGCAAGTCATAGGAATAATCGCATGCTCATCGATATAATGATTTACTCTTATTTTAGATTCTTTTCTTTCACAGGTCACTTTAGAGTTTGCAAAAGCGCATGCAAGCTCACAATTTCTACAACCTACACATTTGGTAGTATCCATAGTTATAACCTTCATATTTACCCCTTCCTGCAGCTATGCTGCATAAAAATCAAATTGCTAAAGGCGAAAGCTTTTTTCAAACTTTAACCTCCATCTATACTCTATCTTTAAATATTTTAATATCCAAAAAGCTTTCTAGCTTTTCTGGTTCACAATCAGCTTTGATTTCTTTTCTGATTATGGTCCTAAGCTTTCCAAAAAGTTTTACGGATTCGGATTCTCCAACTAAACATGCCCCCACAACGAAGTCATTTTTAAAGCATATCTTTATATATCCCTTATACTTATTCATATCAAATACATATGATCTATCGATATGATCATCATTAAACAACCCCATGGAAGCAACGGTTACATGATACATTTGAGTAACATTCATATTTAAACTGCCTCTATACCTAATGGACTTCCCTGCCATATTGGCTCCCGCAACTTCTCCCATCTCAACAGCAGTAGGCCAAAGAGCATGGGTCAGATGTTCATCTCCAAAGGTTGTAGGTCCTGCAGCTACATCCCCTGCCGAATAGATACCTTCAATATTGGTCTGCATATATTCATCAACAAAAATTGCCCTGTCGTGTTCAATTCCTGTGCCCTCAATAAACTGCATATTACTTCTTACACCTGTACCTACAATAATAAAATCTGCTTTGACAGCTTCTTTATCCTTTAGATGAATGATAAAGCTTCCATCTTCAAGCTTCTCGATTCTCTCTGTTACTGTTTTTGTATATAAATTTACGCCACTGTCTTTTATCTTTTCTGTAATGAGCTTTGCTCCTGCTACATCCAATACACTAGGCATAACCCTTTCTGCAATTTCAATAACATTTACATCAAGGCCCCTGTATTTTGCGGCCCAAGCAGCTTGAAGTGCAACAAATCCAGAACCCAAAACCATAACACTTTTCTTTGTGTTAAACAAAGGGATTAACTGGTCTAAATCAGCTTTTGTCCACATATGATATACACCTTGATTCTTTAATCCTTCAATAGGTGGAGCCACTGCATAAGATCCTGTAGCAATTAACAACTTATCATATTTGATTTTATCATTTTTACTTAAGGTTAAGCTTTTTTCTTCTACATGAATAGCTATAACCTCATCCTCTATATATTGAATATTATTTTCAACGTAATATTTTTCTTCTCTAATAAAAAGATTATTATATTCGACCTTCCCTCTTAAAACATAAGGGAGTAAAACTCTTGAGTATGCCGGTCCTGCTTCTTTAGAAATTATTGTTAATTCACTGTGTTTATCATATTTTCTGAAAGCCTTTGCCGCGGCCAAGCCGGAGGCACTATTACCGATAATTACTACCTTCAATTTCTCACCTTCTAAATTATTAATTTTAATAAGAGAACAAGCTCATTACACATCCTGTGGGTTTAGATTCTTTTGACATGTATAACGAGCTTATTCCTAAAACCAGTTATTAGCCTGTAAAACTAGGTTCATTGGAAAGATCTACCTCTGTAAATTTTCTTATTCCTTTATTCTTTTTGTTATTCCATACAATTGCTATACCCATATAAGTCATTGATACAGATACGATTGGGCACAGATAATTTAGGAAGGCATACGGTCCAAATGCAAAGCCAGATACGCCTAAGGTAGTTGCTGCGAAAGCACCAAAGGTTGTCCAAGGCATAAGAGGTGTCATCATCAATCCACCTTCACTAACAAGACGTGCTAACATCGCTCTGCTTAAGCCCCTCTTATCAAATTCTTTCTTATATAGTGTACCATTTAGTATAAAGGCAAGATAAGCTTCTCCAAAAGCTGCCGCTGAAAGCATTGAGGTTAACATAACAATCAATGAAAGAGAACCCACTGTTTTAGCTTTATCAATCAGATTAGCAACCAAAGCATCCATATATCCTACTTTGTTTAAAATTCCGCCCATAGATAATGCAATAAATGCAACGGAGAAAGTCCACAACATACTTTGAATTCCACCACGATTTAGTATTGGATCCACATAAGCAGAACCAGTAGAAATCTTAAATCCCGAATTGATTACTTCCAATGCGTTAGGTATGCTCATTCCTTGGAATAACACAGCTATGACTAATCCAGAAAGAACCGCTATCGTCATTGCAGGAAGGGAAGGGAATTTTTTAATATTTAATACAAGAAGAATTACAATTGGAAGTATTACGATTGGGTTTAGGTTAAAGTTAGCTGCTATTACATTTCTTGTTTCTTCGATAATTGCAAGATTTCCTTGCCCGCCGCCGTATTGGAAGCCTAAAATTGTGAACATAATTAATGCAATAACATAAGCTGGGGCCATGGTTGGAATCATGGCCTTAATGGATTCATATAAATCGGAACCACAGACCATGGAGGTTAAGTTTGGTGTATCAGAAACAGGAGACATTTTATCGCCAAAAGCTGCACCTGATACAACCATTGCAGCAGTGATTGGCAATGGTACGCCTAATCCCTGTCCGATCCCTACTAAAGCAATACCCACTGTACCTATTGTTCCCCATGATGTTCCTGTAACTAGGGCTGTTATACTACATAAAAGCAATCCTGCTGGCAGGAAAACTTTTGGAGAGATAATCCCTAAGCCATAATAGATGATAGCTGGAACTGTTCCTGCTGCCATCCAAGAAGCGATAATTGCACCAATGGCAAGAAAGAACCATAATCCGAAAGTTGATTCTCCAATGCTTTGTGCCATAAACTTCATTAAATCTTCAAATCTATATCCTAGTTTTCTTGAAATTAATGTAATAAAGAAAATACCTAATAATAGCCCTACCTGAATGGAAACAGTTTTGAAGACCATAATACAGAAAAACAAGCTTAGAATGATGGATGCCAGAGCAAATATTGTCAATCCAAGGGTTGGTTTTTTAAATTCTTTAACTGTTTTATCGTTGCTCATTTACAAAACTCCTTTTACTTTTATTAGCATTTAAACTCTTTCTCTATTCTATACTTCCGTTAACGCCTCCTAACCTAATCCTATATTTACACCTAAGCTAATTTGAAACGCCGTTCTATTCTCAGATTAGCACCATTAAATAAATATGTCAATAGTCTTTTGTTGCATATTAATGGAAGGCGCAAAAAAGTGTGCACGTTGATAAAAACAACTTGCACACTTTTTTATACCACAAAGCTTATTTTATTACCTTAACTGCATAATATCTTTTTTGCTAATTCCCAATAAAAGCTCTCCTCCATCTGCTTCGATCTCTTTCCATCGCTTCATAGGAACTTCCCAGCGCAGGTATGAAAACTCATTTTCCTGCTCACTATCCTTAGGTCTCATGACTATTATTTTTGTAAAGGTATTATCAATAATCTTTTCAATCTTGTATCCTAACATATTTTCACTATTCCTGTATTTAAAGTAATGTGCCCTAATACCGATATACCTTATATCTTCCATTACAGGTTCCTCTGTCTCCAGCGTTACTCCCCAATCCAATGCTTCCACTATATAAGCAGAGATTTTTTTTGCTCTTGAAATATTTTTACATCCTGTTAAAAGTGCCCCATTTAAAGTTTGGGGGCGTTGAAACAGCCTCTCTTTTTCATGAATGCTTTCAATTTTACCTTCTCCCATAACCGCTACCCGCTGACAAAGACGATAAACTTCTCCTCTGTTATGGGAAACAAATATAGATGTCCCCCCAAAATCTGATAATACCTGCATCATCTCCTGCTCCAGTTTCCATCTTAGATGGCTATCTAAGGCAGAAAAAGGTTCATCTAGCATCATAATTTGAGGTTGTGTGGCAAGCATCCTTGCAAGAGCAACACGCTGTTGTTGCCCCCCAGATATTTGTGCAGGAAACTTTTCCTCCATTCCTAACAGAAAGAATTTTTTAATATACTCTTTCACAATCTTTTCTTTATCTATTTTGGGTAATCCAATCCCTGCTCCTATATTTTCTTCTATGGTCATCTTTGGAAACAGTGCATAGTTTTGAAACAAATATCCTATTTTTCTCTTTTGTGGTGATAGATTTATTGACTTCTTTGAATCAAACACTACGGTATCATTTATTACAATAATTCCTTCATCGGGCGTTTCCACTCCTGCAATACATTTAAGGAGCATGCTTTTCCCACAGCCGGAAGCACCCAAGACTGCAACAGTTTCATTGGCTATCTCCAAGGATGCATCAAGGTAGAAGTTTTTCAGAGACTTTTTTATAGAGACCATGATGCTCATCAAAAAACACTCCTTTTCCCTGATCGCTTGTCTTCCAAATGAGTCCAATAATTCATCAATATCATGGATATAAAGGAAATCGTTATAATGACTCCTGCCCATGCAAAGGCAGTTGCTCTATCGCCAGATTGTACTGCGCTATATATCTTTACAGACATAGTCTGTGTCCTTTGAGGGATATTTCCTGCAAACATAATGGTAGCTCCAAACTCTCCCAAGGCTCGTGCAAAACCAAGAATCGTTCCTGCCATAATACCCGACCACGCAACAGGTAACATAATCTTTGTAAAAATAGCCCATTCACTCATTCCCAAGGTTCTCGCTGCAAAGATGATATCACAGTCCACTTGTTCAAAAGCCCCTCTTGTGGTGCGATATACCAATGGAAAAGCTACCACCGTTGAAGCAATCACTGCAGCGACCCAAGAAAATACAATATTAATGTGAAACATCATAAGAAATTTGCCCAAAATGCTGTTTTTCCCAAATAATATCAATAAAAAGAATCCTACTACAGTAGGTGGAAGAACCATTGGCATTGTGAAAATACCATCTGCCAAAGCCTTCCCTCTTTTCATTTTAACAACGCCCCAAGCTGCTATTATTCCTATAAAAAAGCTTAAAATAATGGCAATGACAGCAACTTTAAGTGATATATAAAGTGGAGATAAATCCATAGCTTACTCCTTATCTTCAGTACTTTATAACTTAAATCCATATTTTGTAAATACGTCCACCGATTCTTTTCCCGAAAGAAAATCTAAAAATTCCTTTGCTTCCTTTCCATACTTTGCTCCTTTTAACACAGCTGCAGGATAAATTATCTCTTTATGACTGCCTTTTGGTGCTGAACAAGCAATATTTACCTTATCTGAAGTAGCCGCATCTGTAGCATATACAATCCCGCAATCTGCTTCCCCTGACTCCACCCATGTTAATACCTGTCGAACATCAGAAGCATAATTGCATTTATTCTTCACTTTATCAGTGATTCCAAGACTTTTAAAGATTTCTTCTGTATATTGTCCTACTGGAACGCTTGCGGGGTCCCCTACTGCAATAGTCTTTACCTTATCTGTTGCACAATCTTCGATGTTCTTTAACTCCAATTGACTATCCTTTGGCACAATAAAAACTACATCATTCTTTAAAAGCTGTTTTATTGTATCTTTATCAACAAGTCCTTTTTCATCAAGTGCTTTCATTTGTTTTTGTGCTGCAGAAACAAATAGATCTGATGGCGCTCCTTCTTCAATCTGTGTTTGAAGGGCACCACTTGCACCAAAGGCAAACTTCAATGTTATATTGGGATTTTTCTCATGATATACTTTGCCAATTTCGTTCATGGCATCTGTCAAACTAGCAGCTGCCGAAACAGTAAGCTCGATTTCTTCAACTTTCGTTTTCGCACACCCCGATAGATTGCTACCCAAAACCAAAACAATTAAAACAACTGTGGCTAATTTTACAGACCCTTCCTTTCTTGTAAATTTGTTCATTTTATATCTTACCCCTATTTAAAATTTTTATTTTCTAGCACATTCTCCTGTCATCCCTTTTAAAATCTCTACTCCATGGGTAATAGCAGATATAGCATATTCCAAGTTTTCTTTGACAGCCTTCGGACTACCTGGTAAATTTACAATAAGGGTTTCCTTACAAATGCCTGCAACAGCTCTGCTTAACATTCCCCTTGATGTAATTTTTAGGCTATTATAGCGCATTGCTTCAGCAATGCCAAAAGCGGATCTTTCTATGATGTCCATAGTTGCTTCAGGTGTACAGTCCCTTTTAGAAAATCCTGTCCCCCCTGTTGTGATGATTAAATCTGCACTGCCTTCCATACATATCTTTTTCATAGCAGCTGACAGCATCGCTCTTTCGTCAGGCAGTACTTCATATGAGATTATCTCATAACCGTTTTCCTTTAATACCTCTTGTGCAACTACACCGCTTACATCTTCTCGCTCTTTGACATAGCCCTTATCACTGGCTGTTATGACTGCCGCCTTTAGCATAAATCTTACTCCTCTTCTCCTATAATTTCCATTTCATGGCCTGTTTCAATGATTCCACCCTTTAATACCTTGGCAAAGACGCCTTGTTTTGGCATAATACATTCACCCATTTTTTGATATATTTCACAATGGCTATGACATTCCTTACCAATTTGTGTCATTTCAAGTATCACTTCTCCGCATTTCAGTTTTGTTCCAACAGGAAGATTCTTGAAATCAAATCCTTCCACGATTAAGTTTTCTCCGAAAGCACCATCCTGTACTTCTGCGCCCCTTGCTTTAAAATCCTGTATTTTATCGTAGGATAGTAAGCTTACCTGCCTATGCCAATTCCCTGCATGAGCATCTTTTTCTATGCCATAATTCTCTATAAACATCGCCTTATTTATATTTGTCTTTTGTGTACCTTTTCTTTCGCTGATACATACACCCATTACCTTTCCCATCACTTAGCCCCCTATTTGCCACATATTTTTTTGTTCAAATTCTTTTGTGTTTTGTTCTTTATCAAACCTATGGGCCAATGGTTTTTCAAAAATAGTCCTTTTTATGACTTCCTTCAGCTCATCTTCCTTTACGTTTTTATCTAAAAACGGGCGTAAATCCTCACCTATATCATATTGAAGACAGGTTTTCAAAAAACCTGTTGATGTAAGCCTTACTCTGTTACAGTCTTGGCAAAACTTATGGGAGACTGCACTAATAAATCCGATCTTCCCTTTAAAACCATTGACTGTATAATAGACCGCAGGTCCATTTCCATACTTTTCAAGGTTAGGTTTTAATTGTCCGTAGTATTCTTCTAGCTTGGTTATCACCTCTTGCTGGGACATCATTTCAAAGGTTTTCCCTAAACCTATGGGCATCATTTCAATAAATCTCACATTAATATCATTCTCTTTTGCAAAGCCTGCAATAGGTATCAACTGATCTTCATTCAGATTTCTCATTGCTACACAATTAATCTTAATATTTGGAATACCAATGTCCACAGCTTTTTTAATACCCTCTGATGCTTGATAAAATTTATCAAATCGTGTTATTTCTTTAAAAAGAACAGGATTTACTGCATCTATACTGATATTTATTCCATCTATGCCTGCCTCTTTCAGCTCTTTGGCCTTTTCCGCAAGCAGCACTCCATTGGTAGTAAGGGTTACACTTTTTATACCTTCAATAGATTTAATTTTATGAATTAAAACCGCAATATCTTTACGGACTAAGGGTTCACCCCCTGTAATTTTGATTTTTCCTATTCCCAATGAAGCAAAGCACCTACACAACTCTTCGATCTGCTCGTAGGTTAAAATATCGTCACAGCTCAAATGAGGAACTCCTTTTTCAGGCATACAATATTGACACCGTAAATTACATAAATCTGTTACGGATATTCTCACATAATCAATGTTTCTTCCAAATCTATCTAACATTCGCTCACTTCCTTTACCTGTTTTTCTATGATGTCGCATAATCCATTTATATTTTCCAAGCCACATACGGGGATTTCTTTTTCCTCTTTTATACAATCAGAAGCGATTGCAATCAATGTTTCCCTTTGGCATATGGTAGCTTGGGATATTTCTTTCCTAACAACCTCAATTTTGTGATACTTTGAATATTTAAAGCCTTCTAACAAGATAATGTCCGCATCCTTAAAATGCTCTTTTAGCATCCTTTCATCAACCTTTTCTTGTTTTATCACCATATACTTATTTTCAGAAAAAATTGCTGTTCCATATGCACCTGCTTCCATGTGCCTAAATGTATCTGTTCCTTCTTTATCCATTGTAAAATCGTGACCATCATGTTTGATGGTAGCTACCACATAGCCTCTTTTTATTAATGCGGGCAATAGCTTTGTAATTAAAGTGGTTTTTCCTGAATTCTTGATACCGCTTATTGCGATTAATGCAGGCTTTTTATTCTTTTTTATCATAGCCTTATACTGTTCTACATGATTGATGTTTTCTAACATTTCATCATCAAATGATGTGTATTCCATGGATATATACCGTACTTTTAATTTTTTTAACAAATTCGTGAGCTTATACTCATTATTCTCGATCATCTCTATAAGGACAGGCAGTGCTGTTTTGCAATAAATACCCATGGTAGGGACAATTTGTCCATTTCTCATTACCGGAATCAATGCTTCATACTCTTCTGAAATATAGCTGCATAAAAATTCTCCCAGTTTTCCAGTTACAAATGGAGTATCACATGGCACGACCCATATATATGAGGTCTTGCTTGCATTTAAGGATGTGTAAATTCCGCCTATAGGTCCAACTTCTTCATAGAAATCTATTACCTTTTCGTAATGATAAGAATCATAATGTTCCCCTTTATTGCATGAAATCAAAATAGGGAATACTTTCTCCAAGTTAGATGCCAGTGTTTGTATAAATGTTTTCCCTTGAAAATTCAGCAGGGCTTTATTTTTACCCATTCTTTTACTTTGTCCACCTGCTAAAATCACTGCCGTTACATTTTTCATATCCGGCTCCTTTACTACATTACATTTTGTTATAAAAGCAAAATTTCTACCCTATCCCCTATATGAAGTCCTTCATTTCCTTTTTCAACATCAATAAAACAATTGCAAGATGCCATTGTGTGTAGCATTCCCGAAGCATGCCCTTTGGGCAAATAGACTTTTCCTTCTTTTAACATTGCTCTTATAAATCTTCTAGTAGGGCTTTTCTTTTTAAAATCGTCTGCCATAAGCCCTTTTATTTTCACCATTTCCAAGGACTTATCTTTTGTTATAAACGCTAATGCAGGTCTTACTAATAATTCAAAGGTTGCAAGGGCTGCAAATGGATTTCCTGATAAACTTATCATAGGTTTTCCTTTATAGATGAAAAAAAGAGCAGGAGTTCCTGGTTTTACGTTCACTCTCCAAAATATCCTTTTTGCTCCTATCATTTGAATTACATCATGGATAATATCCTTTTTCCCAACAGATACGCCTCCTGTTGTAACAATCAGATCAAAATCATCTACCAAAGCTTTTATTCTTTCTGAAATTTCAATAGCATCATCACTTGCCCTGCCTATGGCCACTACATCTACTCCAAGCCCTTTTAGTCTTGCGGAGAACATATATAGGTTGCTGTCATATATCTTACCTGGTGTTAATGTCTCCCCTGTGCTGCATAATTCATCCCCTGTGGTCATAATCAGTACTCGGGGTCTTTTCATTACTTTCACGGATGAAATCCCCATACTTCCAAGGACTCCTATATGCACATAGTTAAGTCTTTGCCCTTTATCAATAATCTTTTCGTCTTTTTTAATATCTTCTCCCTGCCAGCAAAAATTATCATATTCCCTAAGCTGTTTGTATATTGCAACCTTCTCCATACCATAATCTGTATCTTCTTGCTTAATAATGCAATCAGCTCCCTGGGGGATAGGTGCTCCTGTCATAATACGAATTGCCTCGCCTCTGACTATCTTTCTTTTGGGATACTGTCCTGCAAATACCTCTTCCACTACAGAAAGACAAACAGGGTTATCTTTACATGTGCCTACACTATCTCCATGAAACAGAGCATATCCATCTAAGGGTGACTTGTTAAATGGAGGATTGTCCAGCGGCGCGTATATATCCTCACTAATCATTCTGCCATCTGCGCTATTTATGTCTATTTCCTCAATTTTATCTTGTCTATTTAAGTTTTCAATAATCAGCTCTACAGCACTTTCTAATTCTATGGCCATCCTAGCTACACCCCTTTTCCAAATCCGCAATTTGGATAGTGGCATACCTCACATTGAAGGCAAAGTCCACCATGGCCCATAGATGCCAAATCCTTTTTACTTACCTTAACCTTTGCTGCAATTCTAGGTAAAACCAAGTCAAATATGGTGCTCTTTGCATACATGACACAACCCGGTAACCCAAGTATAGGAGTTCCATCTTTAAAATAGGCTAATAAAAACATTGCTCCGGGAAGTACAGGGGCACCGTAGGAAATAAGTTCAGCACCACATTCTTTTATTGCAGAAGGTGTTACATCATCCGGGTCAACACTCATTCCTCCTGTGCAAATAATCATCTCTGCCCCCTGTTCTTTTAAAGTTTTTATTGCCACAATAATGTTTTCTTTATTATCGTTTACTGTTTCATGTCCACACATCTCCATACCATAAGGTATAAGCTTTTCAATAATCACAGGAGTAAATGTATCTTTAATCCTTTTGTAATAGACTTCATTTCCTGTAGTTATGACTCCAACCTTTTTAATTTTATATGGCAACAATTCGAACAAAGGAATCCCGTTCCATATTTTTTGTGCCTGAATCATTTTTTCTTCTGAAATAACTAGGGGGATTACTCTGGTTGCAGCCAGCTTATCTCCACTTTTTACAGGATAATTGTTGTGCCTTGATGCAATGATGATCTCATCTATACTATTGATTTCTTCTAAACGTTTTGTATCTACGCGAAATAATCCGCTACACTCTGCTATTAATTCTATTTTTCCTTCTTTCACTGTTGAAGGCTTCATATGGTCATTTTTGCATATATCATATAAGACTTGTGCAGCTTCGTTTTCATGAAGCATTCCTTCTTGCTTCTCCCACACACAAAGCTGATCCTTTCCCATAGAAAGAAGCATTTCTATATCTTCTTCTCTTACAATATGACCTTTTGAAAATTCAACGCCTTTCATAACATCTTTCACAATCCTTGTTATGTCATGGCATAATACATATCCTACTGCATCTACCGTCGCAACTTTTTTCATATGAACGCTCCTTATATTTAAAATAGCTTTTCCTTAAAATAATAAGCGACTGCATCTTCTATTTTTAAAAAGAGAATGCAGTCGCTTATTACCTAATCATATACATATCTATATACATTAGCTAACTTTTGCTTCTATTCCTTTTCAAACGGAAGGGCTATTAGTTTCCCACATAGCCTTGTGAATATCAGTGCAGATTAAACTTTCTGCTTCATCTGCATATATTCAGGCGCAATACCATAGATAAACCTTAGGCATTTTTGCTCGGAATAATATTTAGTTTTAATATCATTATAATACCACTTGAAAACAGAACGACGTTTCAAATCTGGTATTTAATAAAAGTTTAGTTTAGTTTTTTTATTTTGTCAAGAGGTTCACGATTTTTAGTTGATATATTGTAATTGATTTATGATACAAAGTTGGACATGATAAAAAAGATAAATTTAAAATTTTATATTATATAGATAAAAAGAAGTAAAGCTGTCGAACTAAATTTACTCTTTCAGCTTTTTCTTTTTCATTCTTTAATTTTATTGAAACTCTTTGCTTATTGCTTTTGCAACATCCATTACTCTTTTGATTTTATACTCAAAATCCCCTGCTCTCATTCTTTGAGTAGGCCCTGACAAGCTGATTGCTGCAATAGCCTTATTATTTTTATCCAGAATTGGCGCTCCTATACAGGTTAATCCAATTTCAAGCTCTTCATCATCTAAGGCATATCCTTTTTTTCTAACGTCTTCAATTCTCCTCATCAGGTCTTCCCAATTGTCAATGGTTTTATCCGTATACTTTTTCAGCTCTACGCCCTTAGACTTTTCCAAATCCACATCACTAAAGGCAAGCAAACATTTTCCTACAGAAGAACCATAGCAAGGGCTGCTGGCTCCTTCCAGTGGATTCACAATAAGCATCTGATTGCTGTCAAAAGCCTTATATATTATAATTCCTTGGGGATAAGATTCGTTGGTTGTATCTAAAATAGAAACATTTACTGCTTCTCCAAACTCCTTTTGTAATGCATCACAATAAGGTTTAATTACTTGCTTTATAGGTAAATGATTGCTTAGTTCCATCCCTATGGCATATAACTTCATACCTAACCAATACTTTTCTGTGGCAGGATTTTGTTTTACAAACCCTTTCTTCTCTAGCGTAAATAATGTTCTATATATGGTACTTTTATATGTTTCTAATCTCTCTGCTATATCTGATACGCCCATTTCTTTACCCTCTTCATATAAAAGAAGAATCACATCTAGAGCCCTATCCACAGAATTTATTATCATTAACCTACAACTCCCTCATTTGTTTACATTATACTTTTTATTCCTTTTCTATTAATATACTATAATAAAATATAGTTTTCAACAACTCTAGATGGTAAATATTCTTTAAACCTGTTTATAAAAAATATAAAATTTTAAAAATTATTGCATTCTTGTTTCCTCTATTGTATCATACAATTAGAACACTGTTCCATTTTATTTAAAAGGGGGATTTTATGAAAATTCTTGTTATAAACCCAGGTGGGACTTCTACAAAAATAAGTGTTTTTGAGGATAAAAAAGAACTGTACAAATTAAGCCTCACTCACACTGCTGAGGATTTAAAGGACTTTGATTGTGTATTTGACGAATTTGAATTCAGAAAAAATATTGTATTGACTGCCCTAAAAGAGAAAGGGTATTCCATAACAGACTTTAGCTGTGTTGTGGGCAGAGGGGGCCTGCTTAAGGAAATTCAGGGAGGTACTTATCTTATAAATGATGCAATAATATCTGACGTAAAGAATGCCATACGAGGAGAACATGCATCAAATCTTGGTTCTGTCATTGCGAAAAGTATTGCCGATGAGATGAACATCCCTGCTTTTATTGTAGACCCTGTATCTGTAGATGAATTTGATGACATTTCAAGAATATCAGGTATATCTGATTTATCAAACCCAAGCTGGCTTCATGCTTTAAATCAAAAAGCAGTTTGTAGATGGATGGCAGAAAAACTAGGTGGAAAATATTCTGATTTTAACTTTATCGTAGCCCATCTGGGCTCAGGAGTTTCAGTTGTCCCACATAGAAAAGGAAAAATGATGGATGGCAGTGGTGGAAGATGTAACGGACCTTTTTCTCCTGAGCGAAGCGGTGGATTGCCTGCTTATCCTCTTATTCAACTTTGCTACTCTGGAAAGTACACCTATAAGGAAATGGTTGCCAAAGTTAGCTCCATAGGTGGCATGTACGATTATCTTGGAACAAAAGACACCAGAGAAATAGAAGAGCGAATTTCCCAAGGAGATGAAAAAGCAAAGCTTATTATGGATGCTTTTATTTATCAAGTAAGCAAGGAAATTGCTTCTTATGGTGCTTCTCTTTTTGGAAAAGTGGACAGCATTATTTTGACCGGTGGAATTGCTCATTCTAAATTGATTACTGATGGTATCAGAGAAAGAATCGGCTATTTAGCGCCTATGGAAATCATTGCAGGTGAGGCTGAAATGGAAGCCTTGGCGCTTGGTGCCTTGCGTGTTATGAATCATGAAGAAGAAGCAAAGGAATATAAATAAACAAAATTTAAACAATAATAAGGTATTCCGAATAAATGCTTATGGAAAGGAGCCATTATCATCATGAAGAATTTTTCAGAAGTTATTGAAAAAGTTAAATCTGTGAAGCCTTTTACGCTAAGTGTTGCTGCGGCAGAGGATAAAGAACTCCTTTTGGCTATTAAGAGGGCTTGTGACATGGGATTTATAAAGCCTATATTAGTTGGTCACAAGGAAAAAATTTATGCCATTGCAAAAGAAATAGATTTGAAGCATTATGATATTGTATCAGGAGAAAGTCCTGAAGAGTCCGCTGCGAAAGCTGTAAGTCTTGTAAAGTCAGGTGACGCACAGGTTTTAATGAAAGGTCTTGTAAACACAAGTGTGTATATGCGTGCGATACTGAATAAGGAAAACGGTCTTAGAACGGGACGCCTTATAAGCATGTTAGCGGTTTATGAGCTGCCTCAATATCACAAACTCTTATTCTGCACCGACAGTGGAATAAATGTTTCACCAGACCTCTCACAGAAAAAAGACATTTTAAACAATGCTTTAATTGCTATGAAAGGCATTGGAATAAATAATCCAAAGGTTGCCGCTTTAACTGCAAATGAACTGGTAGATGAAAAAATACAGTCTACTGTAGATGCAAGAGGTCTTGTGGACATGGTTGCTCATGGAGACATACTGCCTTGTATCATTGAGGGTCCTATCGCCTTTGATGTAGCCTTTAGCAAAGAAGCTGCACATCACAAATCCATCGATAGTAAAATTGCCGGTGATTGCGATATGTTGGTGTTCCCTAATATTGAAACTGGAAATGTTTTAGGTAAATCATGGCTACACTTTAACAATGCAAAATGGGCGGGTATCGTGTTAGGCGCTGCAAACCCTATCATTTTGGGTTCACGCTCAGACACAGAAGAAATAAAAATAAATTCAATCGCACTTGGGTGCTTAGCTTCAGAAGGAGGAAAATAAAATGAAATTTGCCAATAGAATAAACACACTAAGACCATCCGCTATTAGAGCTGCAGGTAAATTAATTAAAAGTAAAAAAGGTTGTATCTCCTTTGCCGCAGGTTTTCCATCCGCTGCACTTATGCCAATCAATGAAATCAGAGAAATTACAGATAGACTGATTGTTGAAGATGGAAAAAACGCTTTACAGTACGGCGATACAAAAGGCTATGCTCCTCTTATAGAGGAAATTTGCAAACTTATGGATACAAAAGGCATACACTGTACCAATGAAGAAATCCAAATTACAACAGGTTCACAACAGGGTATTTTCTTGGCAGCTATGGCTTTTTTGGATAAAGGGGACACCGTAATTACAGAAAATCCAACTTACCTTGGTGCACTCTCTTCCTTTACTCCTTTCGAATGCAACTTCAAAGGAATTGACGCTGATGATGAAGGTATGTTAATGGAGCAGTTAGAGAAAGCTCTTGCTGAAGATCAAAAAGTCAAACTTATCTATGTAGTTCCAAACTTCTCTAACCCAACAGGCAAGACTTGGTCTGTTGAAAGAAGAAGAAAACTTGTTGAGTTAGCCAACAAGTACAATGTTGCTATTGTTGAAGATAATCCTTATGGAGAAATCCGATTTTCCGGTGAACATTTGCCAACTATTAAGTCTTTTGACACAGAAGACAGAGTCATTTATCTTGGTTCTTTCTCCAAAATTCTTTTTGCTGGATTGAGAGTTGGCTTTACCATAAGCAATGCAACTGTTGCAAATCATTTTGAAATTTTGAAGCAGGGTATTGACCTTCAATCAAATCAATTTGCCCAAGCTCAGGTTTGTGAATATCTTAAGAATTACGATATAAATAAACAGGTGGAAAAGATAGTTAAGGTTTATAGCGAGAAGAAAGATCTCATGCTAAAAATCATAGATGAGAAATTCCCTAAGTCCATTAAACGTACAAATCCTGAAGGCGGCATGTTCTTATGGCTTCAACTCCCAAAAGGTGTTGACGCAAGCCAGCTTTTAACAAAGTCTGTTGAAGAAATTTCTGTAGGTTTTGTACCTGGAGGTCCTTTCTTTACAAGCCCTGGTTATGAAAACACTATAAGACTTAATTTTTCAACAGTGGATGAAAAAGATATCATCGAAGGAATGAACAGATTGGCGGATTTTTTAAATAAGGAGCTTGGTCAATAATCTATGAACTCTTATGTTATGAAATCAAAAGATAAAAAAAATCAAGTATCATGGTATAGATGGATGGTTTGGGGTATTCTTGTATTGTCTTATGCTATAAATTATTTTCATGCACTATCAATGGGTGTAGTCAAAGAGTCTCTCATGATGGAGTTCTCTTTGTCGGAAACCATGTTTGTTTCTATTGCGAATACCTATTCCATCCTTTATTTGCTGATGCAAATACCTACAGGTATCCTTGTTGATACACTAGGCCCAAGAATTACCGCCACCATTGGTACTTTCATCGCAGCAATGGGTATTACTATTTTCAGCATGACCCACTCTGTGACTTTACTTTTCATTGGCCGATCTTTGATTGGTCTTGGAACTTCAGTTATATTTGTATGCATCCTAAAAATTCAAACTACTTGGTTTGAACAGTCAAAGCTTGGAACAATGACAGGTATCACCTGTTTTATAGGAACATTGGGCGGTGCTGTGGCGCAAGCTCCACTGGCCTTTTTAGTGGCAAAAGCAGGTTGGAGAATGAGCTTTATGTCTATAGGTATCGTTTCCTTTGTTGTGACTCTTGGAATTTATTTTCTTGTAAAAAACACACCTCAGGAGATGGGCTTTTCTCCTGTTAACCCTAATGCTGAGCATTCTGCTAAAACTACTTTCTCCGATACTTTAACAGGGGTATGGAATGTATTGAAAAATCCAAGAACCTTGCCTCCTCTTGTGGCTTACGCAGGATTTTATGGCTCTTCTATCATCATCATGGGATTTTGGGGAACCTCCTTCTTGGCAAAAGTTTATGGAATCACAACAGTACAAGCTTCTGGATTTACCACTATCGCTGTGGTGGGCAGTGCCATCGGAGCAATTGTTATTGGAAATATGTCCGATAAATACCGCAGCAGAAAAAAACCGATGTTTATAGCTGGGACAATCTATGCGCTAAGTTGGGCATTCCTCATACTAACCATAGGTAAGATAAGCCAAATGTCAATGATGATACTGATGTTTATAAACGGCTTTATGAGCTATGCCTATGTTGTATGCTGGTCTGCAGTAGAAGAGGTAAACAACCCAAAATATGTTGGTGTTTCAACCTCTGTTGCAAACATCGGCGGATTTTGTGGAAGCATCCTTTTACCCATTATTGTAGGTGCCTCTTTTGATAGGATGGCCGCAGTAGAAAACTATATTACAGTATATAGAGTTGGCTTTGGAATCACTCTTGTAGCTGTAATAATCAGTGTAATAGCCTCCCTATTTTTAAAAGAAACCCAATGCAAAAATATATATATAGAAAAATAACTTTAATCAAAAAACGCTTCTATTGATTTAAAAAGATCAATAGAAGCGTTTTTATCATTCTTATTCTTTATAAACACCTTTAAGTAATTTGATTTCCTCAGCATGCCCTGGTAATTCATTTGGGGTTTCAAGAAAAAATGGTAAATGTCTGAGCTTTGGGTGGTTAATAATGGTCGTAATGGCTTCTAATCCAATAAACCCTTGACCAATTGTCTCGTGACGATCTTTGTGGCTGTTAAATAGATTTTTGCTATCATTTAAGTGAATGGCATAAAGCTTATCTAACCCTATGATTTCATCAAACTTTGCAAGAACACCATCTAAGTCATTTACAATATCATAACCAGCATCATAAACGTGGCAAGTATCAAGGCACACACCCATTTTATCAGAAAGGTTTACTCTATCTAAAATTGCTTTTAATTCTTCGAAAGTCCGCCCTACTTCGCTGCCTTTTCCAGCCATTGTTTCTACGAGCACCCTCGTTGTCTCATTTGGTTTAAGGATTGCATTAAGCATTTCTACTATATAGTCAATCCCTACGTCTACCCCTTGTTTCACATGGCTACCAGGATGAAAATTATAAAAGTTGTTTGGAAGATATTCCATTCGTGCTAAATCATCAGCCATCATTTCTAACGCAAATTCCCTTGTATTGTCATCTGCAGAACAACCATTTAATGTATAAGGCGCATGGGCCAGTAACGTAGCAAAATTATTTGCTTTTGTTAGCTCAATCAAAGCAGCCGCATCTTTTTCATCCATTTTTTTGGCTGACCCACCTCTAGGATTACGAGTAAAAAATTGAAAAGTATTTGCCCCAATACTTAGAGCTTCTTTTCCCATATTTTCAAAGCCTTTGGATGTTGATAAATGGCAACCTATATTTAACATTGTTTCGTCCTCCTGTATTTTGATTTTCTCCGTTTATATATTTAAAAGATGAATGGGCAACAAAGGTTAAACCCTTCTATCCTATCTATTATTATACAATAGCTGTATAAATAACAGAAAAAACAAGCTGCTTCTAATTAAAGTGCTTGTTTTCTTATTACTTATAGTTTTATATCATCTATTTTATCAAGCCAATCTTTTATTGGCTCTATGGCTCTTTCTACACATCCATCTTCAAATGGATTAGACAACCCTGCAAGCTCTACTAGTTTTAAAAAGGAAACACTACCGCCCGCTTTACAAAGTCTTAAATAATCTGCCCAAGCCGCTTCCCTATTTTCTATTGCTTTATTCCAAAACTGGAAAGCACAAACTTGAGCCAATGTATAATCAATATAATAGAACGGATCAGAAAAAATATGTCCTTGCCTGAACCAATAACCGCCTCGTTCTAAGAAATCACTGTCTGCATAATCCTTATGCGGCAGATACTTTTTCTCTATTTCTCTCCATGTATCTTTTCTATCTGCCGGTGTTGCCTCTGGATTTTCGTAAACCCAATGTTGAAACTCATCTACAGTCACGCCATAAGGTATGAAAAGTAAAGCTTCACTCAAATGAGCGAATTTATATTTTTCTTCATCCGCTTTAAAGAAAGATTTCATCCAAGGCCATGCAAAAAACTCCATACTCATAGAATGTATTTCACAAGCTTCTAATGTAGGCCAAATATATTCTGGTATTTCAAAGTCTCTGCTCATATAAACCTGAAAAGCATGCCCTGCTTCATGGGTCAAAACATCAACATCTCCAGAAGTCCCATTGAAGTTAGAGAAAATAAATGGAGATCTATAATTGCTAATATATGTACAATAACCGCCACCAGCTTTGCCAGCTTTAGCAACTAAATCCAAGAGCTCTCTTTCGGTCATATATGTAAAAAACTCGTCTGTCTCTAAAGAAAGCTCTCTATAAAGCTTCTTACCTTTTTCTATTATCCAATCTTGATCACCTTTTGGTATGGCGTTTCCTGTTAAAAAACTAAGTGGTTCATCAAAGTACATAAGGCTTCCTATTCCTAATCTCTTTGCTTGTCTATTCTTTAGTTCTGTAGCAATAGGGACAATACTATCCAGGACTTGCTTTCTATAGCCTGCCACCATACTTGAGTCATAATCTGATCTCATCAATCTGTCATAACCAAGCTGGACGAAATTTTCATATCCCAGTTTTTTTGCGATTGTGTTTCTTACTTTTACTAGCTCATCATAGATATTGTCAAACTCAGCTTCATGGGCTAAGAAAAAGTTGTTCATTGCAGCTTGTGCACTTTCTCTTGTAGTCCTATTCTCAGATTCTACAAAAGGACCCATCTGTGATAGGTTTCTTTCTTCACCTTCAAATAGGATCTTAGCTGAGGCCCTAAGCTTTGTATACTGGCTTTTTAATCGATTTTCGTTTTGCAAGTCCTCAATTACTTCCGGTGAAAATGTCTTAAGCTTAAGCTGGGCTATTGTAAAAAGCTGTGCGCCCCATTTCTCTTCTAGCTCTTTTTTATACTTTGAATTCAATAGAGAATTATAATACTTACTAATTAAGCCTTCATATATTGGCATAGCTTCATCGACAAAATCATTTTCTTTATCGTAAAATGCGTCGTCTGTATTTATTGTATGTCTTATACTTACAAGGCTTTGCATTGTATCCAATCGGTTCCTCAATTGGTTTATTTCCCATATTACACGATCTTGTACCTCTTCATTGTCTGCGCTATCAAACTTTACTAAAAGCTGGTCAAACTGATTCTCAAGCACTTCCATATCGGGCCGCTCATATTTGTAATCCTCAAAACGAAGCATAAAATTCCTCCTCAATGCTTATAATTGGAATATATCTATAAAAATCATTCTACCACTATTTAACACTTAGGGAAACAAACATTTTGTTTTTCCCCTAAGTGTTAAATAGCATTGAGAATATGTAGTATATTGGCATACTGTAGATAGAACCATCATAAGCATATTTATGAGGTGAAGCGTAATGAAAAACGATATAAAAAAATGGTATCTAGCAGGCACTGTATTTATTATATTCTTTGGCACCCTACTTCATTTTTTATATGAGTGGTCAGGTAATAACCCTATTGTTGGAATCTTTGGCGCCGTAAATGAAAGTACGTGGGAACATCTAAAATTATTGTTTTGGCCAGCACTTATCTTTTCAATCCTGGAATATATTTTTATAGGTAAAAACTATAATAACTATATTACAGCAAAGGCTATTTCGTTTTACGTAGGTATATTTTTGATAATTTCCTTGTTTTACACGTATACAGGGATTATTGGAGATAACCTCCTTGTCATAGATATATCCATATTTATAATAAGCGTAGTCATAAGTCAGTATATTGGATATAGCATTACAACAGCAAGTTCAGATGTTCGTACAAACGCAAATATTATTTCATTTATAGCAATATCTTTTCTTGTTTTAGCCTTTGTGGTTTTTACGTTCAATCCACCACAGATACCGCTTTTCAAAGACCCAATTACTGGAGGCTATGGAATATAGGGTATACAAAGCTTTAAAGCAAGAAGTCAAGTAACTTCCTGTTATTTTTCACTACATCTCTATGAATATAAATTGTGTGACGCTGTCGACATCATAATGAGTCGATTTTTGATTGAGGCTTGTAATAAAAAACATTGACTGTAAGGTGCCATTAAGCGAAGAATAAACAAACATATTCAAATACATTATTTTGGATTAAATGGTCAATAATAGCGAACATAATATTTCAATTAATGATAAAAATATAGTATATATCGAAATTCAATTATTGAATTATTACAAAAAGTTTAAGAAATAAAATTTTGGAGGTATACTTTATGAATGGTGTAGTTAAATGGTTTAACGGAGAAAAAGGATTTGGATTTATTACAGGAGAAGATGGAACAGATGTTTTTGCACATTTTTCTCAAATTAAGTCAGAGGGTTACAAATCACTTGATGAAGGTCAAAAGGTAACATATGATGTAACCGATGGCCCAAAAGGACCACAAGCAGAAAACATTACTATTATCTAGTTAATGTGAACTACCCCTTTAATAGGAAAACTATTTGAGGGGTAGTTTTTATTTATGCCTAGCAAATGTGACTACAAGATGCCACCTTTGCATTGATTCTATAGCTTCACCTTTGGATAATTTATTATTGAATATAATATTCATTATGATAAAATCATAGCATGCAACAAGTAATAAAGCATAAGGTATAACGCTTTAGAAGTAATTGGATAATGAGTAAAAGGGGTTGAAAAGTAATCATGGTAGAAATAAAAAATCCTAATATAAAATTAAAAAATAAGTTAGATCAGCATGACTATACGGACATCAATAATCTTAAAAACCTTTGTTTAGAAATGGATAAAACCACACTAAAGGTAGAGCTTGATTATAAGTTAAGTAGCGCACACGTAAAAAGCCAAAATTTAAATAAAATCGATGAATTTATGTATTACGACGGAAATAAGCTTATTGGATATATTGGTATATGTCAATTTAGTGGAGATACCATCGAAGTAAATGGAATGGTACACCCTGAATATAGAAAAAGAGGTATATTTAAAAAGTTATTTTCCTTAGTAAAAGATGAATGGGATAAAAGAACTTCTCCCAAAATGCTTTTGTTAAGTGACACGCTTTCTACTTCTGGTTTGGAATTTATAAAATATACAGGTGCCAGCCATGATCATTCAGAATACGAGATGTTTTTAAGAAGTAATACCGTACAGGATCTGTCATTAAACAATATTGTCATAAGAAAAGCTACCAATAAAGATGCAAAGGAAATCGCATGGCAAAACGCTATATATTTTGATATAGAATTTATAGAAGCGGATATTACTATGCCAGAGGAAGAAGAAAAGTGTGGCATAGTTGCTTACATAGCAGAATTCCATAATAAAATAATAGGGAAAGTTAATTTAGAAATAAGAGATGGTGTTGGAGGCATCTATGGTTTAGGAATAATTCCTGAGTATCGTGGAAAAGGCTATGGAAGAGAACTTTTAGCTCTTGCTATAGAAAAGCTAAAAGAAAAGAATCCAGTTGATATAATGCTTCAAGTGGCTGCAAAAAATAAGAATGCTTTAAATCTATATATATCCTGTGGCTTTAAGGAAACTTCCACAATGGATTATTATGAAGTAAGTAAAAATATAGCGCCCAGTGCAGAGCATAAGAAAATAGAGACAAGTTGCCCTTCTCTTATATAAATTTAGTTATCTTATTTCCATTTAAAAAATTCCTATTTCATTGACATTACTGGCAAGTGTATATATAATATTAAACATGAAAACGGTTTCCATTTTCATGTTTAATTAGGGAGATTTACATATGAAAAATAGAATTAAATATAAAACAAAACAACGGGATTTAATTTTATCTTGCCTTCGAGAAAACAAAGCACAACATATCTCGGTTGATAAGATAATGGAACTCCTTAAGGCGGAAGGCTCATCCGTTGGGCAAACAACAGTTTATCGCAATCTTGATGCTCTCGTTAAAGATGGTATCGTTCTCAAATATACTGTGGCTGAAGGCATAGGCGCTTGTTATCAATATGCAGAACAATCTGAGCGTTGTTCTACCCATTATCATCTTGTATGTATTGATTGTGGACAAATGATACATTTGCAGTGTAAATTTCTTGATGAAATTTCTACACATATACATGACGAGCACCAATTTAATTTAGATAATTTTAAAACAGTCTTGTATGGTTATTGCAGTAAGTGCGCCACCGCGAAATAAATTATTATAAGAATCAAAGCAGATAAGGAGGAAGCGTAATGCAAATTAAACATTCTAACCCTTGCAAACTTGTTGCTTTGCTGCTTTTTGTGTGCATTATGGCAACCCTTCTTTTGTCTACTTCTTTTATCATTTTTAATACAGACCATATTTGTGCGGGAGACGGTTGCAAAACATGTGAGCAGTTAGAAACTTGTACAAATACCATCAAAAAACTCAGCATCAGCTTATATGCATTTCTATTTACAGCTTTTGCCTATGCAGCCTTGCTACTCTACACCATTTTATCTTTAAACTATGATAAAAAAGAAAATACCCTAGTTCGATTAAAGGTTAGACTTGATATTTAAACCTCCAAACATTGCTTAAAACAAATTACGCAAATAGTTTAGGAGGATTAAGTATATGAAAAAAATAATATTATCTATTCTATTGGTTTCGCTTTTGGTGATAACCTTAGTTGGTTGCGTTCAGAAAGAGAATCCGAGTTCAAGCGTCAAAAGTAAAACCGATGATAAAATCAGCATTGTTGCAACTATTTTTCCACAATATGATTTTGCCAGAGCTATTGTAGGGGATAAAGCCGAGCTTACTATGCTGATTAATCCCGGAGGGGAAATTCATTCCTATGATCCATCACCTACGGATATCATAAAAATACAAAACGCCGATGTATTTATCTATATTGGCGGAGAAAATGATGAATGGGTAAATACTATATTGGAGTCCATGGATACAAGCAGCAAAAAAATTGTTAGACTGATGGATGCTGTTACAGCAGTTGAGGAAGAAACAATTGAAGGAATGGAAGCGGAAGAAGATCACCACCATGACGACGAAAAAGAAGAAGATCACCAGGAAGAGGTGGAATATGATGAGCATATTTGGACTTCACCTAAAAATGCTATTTTGATGATAAACGCCATTGCTAACGCCGTCTGTGAAATCGACGCCAAAAATGCAGATGCATACACACAAAACGCTAAGGCTTATGCTGCCCAAATCCAAGAGGTTGATAATGAAATTAAAAGCATTGTAGATCATTCTTCAAATAAATTGCTGGTCTTTGGGGACCGTTTCCCTTTCCGTTATTTTGTAGATGAGTTTGGCCTTGATTACAGGGCTGCTTTTAACGGTTGCAGTACAGATACAGATGTGAGCGCAGGTACGCTAGCGTACTTAATTGATACTGTGAAGGAAAATAGCATTCCTTCAATTTTCTACATTGAATTGAGCAATCAAAATATTGCAAAGGCAATCAGTGAACAAACAGGCTCCCAGATGCTACTACTTCATTCTTGTCAGAGTATTTCTAAAGATGATTTCCAAGCAGGTGCTACTTACTATTCTCTTATGAAGCAAAACGCAGAGAATTTGAAAAAGGGGCTGAATTAACCAATGAAGATGATCTCCTGCCAAAATGTAGCAATGGGTTATGATGGACGCCTTGCAGTAAATAATATGAACTTTGACTTAGAAAAAGGAGATTACCTTTGCATTGTGGGGGAAAACGGATCTGGCAAAAGCACATTGATGAAAGGTATCCTTGGTCTTATAAAACCCACCAGTGGTCATATTACTTTTAATGACATTAAACAGACTGAAATAGGGTATCTGCCCCAACAAACAGTCGTGCAAAAAGATTTTCCTGCCAACGTATTAGAGATAGTGCTTTCCGGCTGTTTAAATCGTCGTGGACTTTTACCATTTTACTCTAAAAAGGAAAAAGACTGGGCAATTTATAACATTAAGTTGCTGGGAATAAATGAATTGAAAAAGAAGTCCTATCGGGATTTGTCTGGCGGACAACAGCAGCGCGTGCTTTTAGCTCGCGCTCTGTGCGCCACAGAAAGATTGATTCTGCTTGATGAGCCAGTAGCAGGCCTTGACCCTATGGTGACCTCAGAGTTGTATACTTTAATAAAGAAACTAAATCACGAGGAAGGCATTACCGTGATTATGGTTTCACATGACATTAAAAGTGCCGTACAATACGGAAACAAAATATTACACATGCAAACTGAACCATTGTTTTTTGGTTTAACAGAAGATTATTTGACTACCGACATCTGCCATAAAATGATGGGAGGTGTTAGAAATGCTTAATTTACTCACAGAATTATTCTCTTACACCTTTATCATCAGAGCATTGATTGTGGGTACCTTGGTCGCTTTGTGCGCCGCTTTGCTTGGTGTAAGCTTGGTGCTAAAGCGTTACTCCATGATTGGAGATGGACTTTCTCATGTGGGATTTGGCGCCCTCACAGTAGCAATGGCGTTTAACTTGGCACCACTACAAGTGTCCATTCCAGTGGTAATCCTTGCCGCTTTTCTGTTGCTGCGCATCAGCGAAAACAGTAAAATTAAGGGAGATGCCGCCATCGCACTTATTTCCAGCAGCTCTCTTGCCATAGGCGTCATTACGATTTCCCTTACAACAGGGATGAATACTGATGTGTGCAACTATATGTTCGGAAGCATCCTTGCCATGAGTAAATCCGATGTCAACATTAGTGTAGCATTGGCGATAGTGGTTTTAGTCTTATATATACTATTTTACAACAAAATATTTGCAGTTACCTTTGATGAAAACTTTGCAAAAGCAACGGGAACAAAAGCAGGGAGATATAACACGCTGATAGCACTTTTGACTGCCCTTACTATTGTAATCGGAATGAGAATGATGGGTGCCATGCTCATATCCAGTTTGATCATCTTCCCTGCATTAACATCCATGCGGGTATATCGCAGCTTTAAGGGTGTAGTGATTTGTTCCTCTGTTTTATCGGTTATTTGCTTTTTTATCGGCATTATTATCTCATTCGCGTTTTCTATTCCTGCTGGAGCCAGTGTCGTCGTAATAAACCTTGCAGCATTTGGCATATTTTCAGCTGCAGGCGTATTAATGAAAAAATTATAGGAGGTGTCCCATTGAAAAAAGCTTTATTACCTGTTTTGCTTATTATTCTTATTTTCATTTCCGGATGTAGCAACAAACCACCTACCAACGCTACCCCTCCTGACAATATTGAGCCTCCGTCAGCTGGCGTATCCGATTCCTCATCACAAACACCACAAAATAATGCAGATATTTTTGTGATAAAAGAAAAAATGTTTATTGCCCAATGCAATGATATTTATCTAAATCCCGATGAATATAAAAATAAAACAATTAAACTTGAGGGAATATATGACGAATACCCCAACCCCACAACAGGTGAAACTTGTTATTATGTCATTCGCTACGGTCCCGGCTGTTGCGGAAACGACGGAGTTGCGGGATTTGAAATTTTATACGATGGCGATGCCCCTAAGCTTAAGGACTGGATAGAAGTTGTAGGTAACATCGAAATGCTTGAGGACAATGGTACTGAGTATGTTGCGTTGCGCCTATCAAAGCTTACAGTTTTAGATGTGCGAGGCGCAGAGAATGTCTCAAATTAATTTTAGTAGTTTTTGATTAAATTAGATGAGAAAAAGTGGTATTAAAAAACGAATACTCTTAGCAAAAAGTATTTTAAGCACAAAATACTGCAAGCAGGCTGACTATATAAATCAGCCTGCTTGTTTAGTCCTAATATTCATGTGATATCCATGGTCAACCCTTGCAAGTATATCCATCTGCATATTTGGTTAAAAAAACCTAATGAAACTGAAAAAATCGTTGCTCATAAGAATTTATATTATTTAATCTTTTTTTCGCCATATACATTGCGCCTATTATTCCAGGTTCATCTAGCTTGGCTAATTCTACTTTGATTTTGCCCTTGGCATTTGCATAGATGTAACCCTCATATTTTTCTTTTACCATGGAAGCGAATCCTGGTACTGATAAGGCGATCCCCCCTCCAAGTACAAAAATATGAGGATCTACTACACTAGCTATTGCCGCCATTCCCCTTGCCAGTAAATCTATGGTTCGTTCCGCGATTTTCATAGCATCTGTATTACCTTCTTCCGCCAATACAAATACCTCGTTTGCATATTTTATATTCAGTCCCTTTTCTTTTGCATCTCGCATGATAGCGATTCCAGCCGCCAGGGCTTCCAGTGAGCCTTTGTTCAAATAGCTGTGCTTACTTTCACTTTCTCCAACTATTATATTACCAATTTCTCCTGCATTTCCAGTAGCTCCTGAGAGGATTTCTTTATTTATACAAAGCCCTCCACCTATTCCTGTGCTTACGGTAATATAATAAACGATAGAATATTCTTTCCCTGCTCCAAAAACTGCCTCTGCCAATGCTGCTACATTACCGTCGTTTTCTATAAAGCATGGTGCTTGAAAGCGGTCAGTTATGATGTTTGAAATCGGTATGTCTATCCAGCCTGGAAGATTGGTTAAGCTACAAACAACTCCATCTGCCGAATTCACTGTACCAGGAAGTCCAATGCCTATAGCTTCAATAATGTGATTTTCCTTTACTTGGTCTATCATTTCCATCAATTTACATAAGACATGATCCGGTCCTTTTTCCGCTTCTGTTAATTGTTTTAGCTGCTTGTGTATAGTTCCCGAATCATCAACAAGTCCAACTCGTATATTTGTTCCTCCCAAATCAATTCCTATCCAATACTTTTCTTCCATCCTCTTATCTCCTTTTCTTAGTTCATGCCACAGGAGTATCTAAACAACACAAAGTCGTTCACTACAAATGAGGTACCACATTATGTTTTTTATTATTTCTCTTCAGGTTTATTAATAAAAATCCATGGACACAGCTTTCTTTCTGCCATATCTATCAGTTTAAATATGAAAAGTCCCATGAAGCTCAGCGTCATTATTCCTGCAAACATTTGTGGATAATCCACCATTGACCATGCATTCATTATTAAATAGCCTATCCCATAAGTGGTTGCAAAGTTTTCTGCAAAAAATAGTGCAGAGATGCTAATCCCAATGCTAATTCGCAAAGATGATATAATCTTTGGAAGCACTGCCGGCAGTATAAGATTGATATATATCCCCCATGGACTTAACCCTAGGGATTTTACTGAATAAAAAAATTCTTTAGGTATCTCACGGACTCCGTCTCTGGCAGATAAAAGCATGGGAAAGATTATTATGGTTATTATTAATATAATTTTCGAACTGTCTCCCAGTCCAAAGAGCATCATAAAAATAGGCAAAAAAGCTATTTTAGGAAGAGGATATAGTATATATGCTATTGGTGATAGTACTTTATCTGCACGATTGTTTGATCCAATATAAAGCCCTAAAGGAACTCCTATCAATAGAGAAATCAATATTGCAATAAAGATTCTATAAATGCTGACTGCTGCATGTACTAAAAGATTTTCACCAATAAGCTTAAAAAGTGTGATGAAAGTTTCATAAGGGCTTGGGATTACATTTGACTTCATAGAAATACTCAATATATACCAAAAGACTAGTACAACGGATGCGCCATATAAGGTTTTGCTTCTAATAATTTTCTTTATTAGCTTCATAATGTTTCACCTTCATAAAGCCATTTTCTTACTTCTTGACATATATTATAGTACTCCGTTTTTAATCTTATATCTACATCTCCAAAGTATGGGTTATCTACAATATGTTTGATGGAGGCCCTTTCCATAACGACAATTCTTTGTCCAAGAAAAACGGCTTCTTCAATGCTATGTGTAACCAGTACTAAAGTCATTGGCTTTTTTTTATATAACATTAATAACAAGTTTTGTATGTGTTCTTTGGTTATAGCATCAAGTGCAGAAGAGGCCTCATCCAGAAGCAGCAAGTCCGGATTCATAACAAGAGTCCTTGCAATTGCCACCCTTTGTTTTTGTCCTCCACTAAGTTGGGCAGGAAATTTATCTTTATGTTCTGTCATTCCTAGTTCTTCAATAATAGCGTTTACTCGTTTGTAAACTTCTTGTTTTTCTATTCCTATTGACGAAAGCCCTAAGGAAACATTATCCCATGTGCTTTTCCAAGGAAGAAGTCCTCCATTTTGAAGTATCACTCCTGTGCTTTTCCTTATTCCCTGAAGCTTTTGACCGCCAATTAGTATTTGCCCCCCATCAGGAGAAAGAAGCCCTGCTAAAGCATATATCAGGGTAGTCTTTCCACAGCCCGATGGACCTATTATGGCACAGGTTGTATTCTTATTTATGCGAAGATTTATATTCTTTAATGCTGTTTCCGTATCATATTTCAATCCTAAATCTTCTATGTTTATCACTACTTAACAAACTTCCTTTCAACTAGGTCTTCCACTTTTACATTCAAATCTTTTTTCACAACCTCTGTTGTCCATCTGATTACTTTATTAATATATTCATCGCTTGGAAGCGAAGCTTTTGTATAAGTAGGAAGCACTATCATATCTTTTACTTCAGGCTTCACATTAGGAATTTTTTCTATAAGGATATCTCTTGCTTCCTGTGGGTTTTTTATTAAGTCCTCTATAGCCTTATTGTATCCTTGATGAAATAATTCTATTGCTTTTGCTTTTTCCTTTAGCGCTTTGCCTGTAAAGACTAAAACATCAGGACAATCACCATCCGTATCAAATATATTCTTTTTAAGACCACTTAAAGCGCCCATTGATGCAACTGGTTCAGGAAAAATCCCCATGTCAAGCTGACCGCTGCCTATAGCTGCAAGTCTTGCTGGTATATCATTGATAAATACCTTTTCAATATTATATCCACCACCCAACCATTCATCTATTAAAAAGTTAGATACACTAACCTCCATCATACCTACCTTAATATCCTTTTTACCTTCAATGCCGACTTTTGAAAGCACCGGAAAAGATCCATTTGTCATGGTTGTGGCCTTTATATCAAAGCCTCCATTTACATTTGTGGCTACGGCGATTAAATCTGTCATGGCACCATCAATGGATTGAGATTGAAGTGCACTTTGTCTGTTTTGTGCATTTGTATATATTTCTAGTGTAACATTTAGCCCAAGGTCTTTAAAATAACCTTTCTTTTCTGCTAAGAGCATAGGTGCGGCATCAACAGCCGGCATAAGGCCTATGGCTAAAGAAAGATTATCTGATTTTGTCTCTTTTGCTATACTGCATCCTGTTACTGTAAACAGCAAACATATTATTAATAATAACGATGTAATTTTAACTATCTTTTTCATTTGTTCCTCCAAATACTATCAAGTCGCTTATTTATACCTTTTTTATTGTAATTCTATTTATAAATTAATGCAACTCATTAAGCTTGGTATTTAAACAAGAAACCTTTGTTTATCTTTTATTCATTGAAACCTTCTTGCCTATATGTAATAATATAATGTATCAAAAATATGTACAAAAGGAGTAACACATGAAGCAAAGTGCGGCGTATTATAAAAAGTTTATACAGGATTCTTGGATCGCTCTAAGGCCTTTTTCCCTAACGTTAGCAGTAGGCTCTACCACTTTAGGAATGGTAGCTGCCTATAGAAGCGGTCTTCTTTTCAAAGAAAATGCATCTCTCGATATTTTGAAAATAATCCTAATAACCTTAGCTGGAATTTTGGCTCAATCCGGTGCAAATCTTATAAATGACTACTTTGAGGGCTCCTTCCGATACTATCGACCTAAAGGCAGAAAGATTAGATTTCTCGGGGCAGACAGAACTTATTTTGATGTGTATGTATTCTTATGGGGAATGGCATCTTTTGGTGGTGCTGCATTGATAGGATTTTACTTAATAACTATAACCAACATACAAATGCTTTTTATAGGTATCATTGGAATAATAGGTTCCTATGCATATACAGGAGAACCTTTTGTGTATAAGCGCCAGGGGCTGGGCGTGCCTCTATCTTTTATTCTAATGGGACCTCTCATGGTATATGGTGCATATTTTCCTTTTGCCCTTCGTTTTTCTTGGTATCCTATAATTTTGGCACTCCCTGCTTCCTTCTTAATCCCTGCACTTATGATAAGCAATGAAATGAGGGATTACAAAAGAGACTCTAGGCTAAGCTTAGGAACGCTTAGTGTAAGAGTAGGCAGCAAGTTCAGTAGCTCTTTATATACGCTTCTTGTATTTGGAGCTTTTGTCCTTACAATAATACTTATCCTACTAAAAATTTATCCATTAGCTGCCTTACTGGTATTTCTGACTTTCCCTACCTGTCTTAAGGCACATAGCTGTGTTACACAGTTTAAAGGTTTAGGTATTCCCTATACAAACAGTCTTCACTGGAAATTTACTTTATTAATCATCCTCGCACTGATATTTGGATAGGAATATCAGTGCAATGTAAAAATGCATATTTCTTTAAACTTGCCACTCTGCCCTTAAAAGTCCGTAAAGAAACAAGTCGTATCTTTTTCCATCTCTATTGATAAATTCTCTGTAAATGCCTTCTTTTTTAAATCCAGCATTTTCATATAGCTTTATGGCTTTTTCATTATAGGCTATGACATTTAATTGAATACGATAAAAGTTCAACTCATTGAATCCAAAGTCCAATAATAAGCTTAATGATTCCTTCCCTAGCCCTTTACCGGTATAATCTTTATGACCTATCCCTATGAATACTGTAGCCACTCCATTGCTCCATATGATATCATCAAAGCCTATAACCCCTATAATGTTATCTGAATCATTGGCCCTGATTGCGAAGATATACTTTGTAAAAGAATCTGAGAACTCCTCAAGCATTTGATTTACATCTTTATGAGATTGTGGCAATGCTGGAAACATGTCATAATATCTTAAAAAGGTCACATCGTTGAACCATTCTTCAATAGCTTCTATATCTGATTCTTTTATGGATGTAAGCCTTACATTTGGACCATGAAATAATTTTTTCATATCACACCTCTTAAAAAAGTTATAATATATCTTTTTTCAAGCTTATATGGATCATAGGCTAGCTTAGCTTTACGAAGTCCTGCGATTCCTAAGTCTTCTTCTCTATTCACATATGTAATACCCTTCAAATACTGTTCTGCAAAGCATCTATTGATAAAGGCATATACTCCCTTATAAGCGGTGTCCCCTTTTTCCGTATGAACGATAGCTAATTGGTCATTTACCTTTTCACCTATTGTAAATCCTACTATTTTTTCATCTACATAAACAGCCATTCCAATGACATTCAAATGGCTACTATTTATTAAAACATCTTTTACTCCACCAACTTCAAATTTTAGCTCTCTGTTTGTGCTTTTCTGTGCTTCAAACCATATTCTTGAAAATTCTATACAATCAGCAATCACATTTTCATCTTGTATGTCTTTTATAGAATAGTTATAGTTATCAGCAAACTGATTATATTGCAGCTTTCTTTTCCTAAGCTTTTCTCCAGGAAGGTTTATCATTTTTTCAGTTTCATATATATAATCAAAGTTTTTTACATCTTCATCATACAAAAAGTTTTCTCCATAGATGTTTTTAAGCTTTTGCACAAAGGGTTCTTCCACATCTCTAAATATGAAGTTTATATTTTTATCTGTTTCTTTCATTTTTAAAAGTTCAGAAATAATTTCTTTCAAGTTTTCATCGGAATAACCTATTGGTTCCAAAAAATAGGATCCAATCTTTTCTTCTGTTTTCTTAATGATCAATGCATCTTTAATGATGGTATATCTTACATCGCAATACCTTCTCCAAAGGTATAAGTTTATAAATGAATATTCATATGTTTTAAAACTATAATATTTTTGATATTTATGAAAAATCTCTTTATCCTCAATATCTAATGTCTTGAATTTATACAAAGAAACATCACCTTTCGTCTTTTGTCAAAATATTAGTGTTTATTACAGCTAAAAAAGCAACCTTCATAGGCGGTTGCTTCAATTATATCATATTCCATTATTTTGGATTACTAGATATTATTTTATTCTCTCTAGCCCTAGCATATCTAGTATAACAATACGTCTATGTCCAATAAGTTTAATAAGTCCCATGCTTTGAAATGATGAAAGCTTTCGACTTAAAGTCTCTTGGCTCATTCCCATATGAGAAGACAAATCCTTTTTGCTCATATTAAGTGTTATCTCTCCTTTATCATTGGCCATACTTATCAAAGTATACACTAACCTTTTCTCTACCCCATGTATGCTGATATTTTCTATCAAACTTTCAGCTTCTTCTAATCTTTTGCTTAACTCTTCCATGACTTTGAAAGCTATGGTAGGATACTTGATTATCAATTTTCTGATAAGCTCCCCATGTATGACACATAAAGTTGTTTTCTCTAAGACCTCACCATTGTCCGTATGAATACCAGCGCTAAAAAGGGAAAGCTCTCCCAGGAAGTCCCCAGGCCCTAATATTCTTATTACTTGCTCTTTTCCAGAATCAGATAATCTGGTTATTTTAATCTTTCCGCTGTGAATTACATAAAGCTTTTCTCTTTTATCTCCATAAATATAAATCATTTCGCCTTTTTCATAGATTTTTTCTGAAGTTATTTCTGCAATCTCCATCATTTCTTCATGGCTTAGATTACTAAAAATGGGAACGGACCCTATACAGTTTTTCCCGTCTCTCTTTTGACAATTGCAGTTCATCTGAAAATCCCCCTATATGGAATTGGATTTGCCTTTTTCACCATAACCTAATAACCTTACAGCATTTACTACAACCAATAGCACACTCATCTCGTGAACCAACATGCCTAATGATAAATTTACTGTTTTAAAAAGCACTCCTGCTAAAAGCGTTCCTGCAACGATTAAGGCAAAATAAATATTTTGCTTCATATTATTTACTGTCGCACGGCTTAGCCCTATGGCATGGGCTAGCATTCTTATTTCATCAGACATTAAAACCACATCTGCTGTTTCCATAGCCACATCTGCACCAGCTCCCCCAATGGCGATGCCTAAATCTGCTGATGCCAATGCAGGAGCATCGTTTACTCCGTCTCCTACCATGGCTGCGATACCATACCTTTGTTGAAGCTCTTTTAATACCCGAACTTTATCCCCTGGAAGTAGTTCTCCATAGTATTCATCTATTCCTAACTCATTAGAGATAGCTTTAGCAGCTCTTTTATTATCTCCTGTGAGCATGACTATCTTTTTTACCCCTAAATATTTTAGATTGGCAATTAGTTTTTTTGCGTCTTTTCTTACAACGTCAGCAATAGAAATTATTCCTAGAACCCCTTGCGGATTTCCCACAATAATGACTGTTTGTCCTTTTTCCTCTTCACTTCTAATATAATCTTCCTTATCTCCTATGGCAACATTATTCTCTTCAAATAATCTTCTATTGCCTATGAATACTGCTTTTCCTTCTATATGAGTTTTTAATCCTTGGCCAGCAATGATTTCAGTTTCTTCAGGTACGTTTACAAGCTTACCCAAATCCTCTTCTGCCTTTTTTATGATGGCCCTTGCTAGTGGATGTTCAGAATAGGATTCTCCCATTGCCGTAATTCTAAGCAATTCCTCTTTTTCTATACCATAGGCCTTCATATGAGTGACCATGGGTTTACCAATGGTTAAAGTGCCGGTTTTATCAAAAGCCAATACCTTGATCTTCCCTAGCTTCTCCATGATTTCTCCACCCTTAACCAAAATTCCATGCTTTGCTCCATTTCCAATGCCTGCAACGATTGATACAGGAGCAGATATCACCAAAGCCCCAGGGCAAGCTATCACTAGCAGTGTTAAAGACAATACTAAATCTCTTGTAATGACAAATACTAAAATGGCTAAAACGATGATGAAAGGAGTATAGTATCTTGAAAACTTTTCAAGGAATTTTTGGGTTTTGGCTTTCTTATCTTGAGCCTCTTCGACCATTTGAAGGATTCTTGCAAAAGTTGTATCTTCGCCAACCTTATCCGCCCTAACTATTAAATATCCTGATTCTAAGACTGCTCCTGAAAGAACAACATCTTCCTTGGTCTTGTTTACTGGTATAGATTCTCCTGTAATCGCGGCCTGGTTTACATAAGCATTACCTTCCATGACAGTGCCGTCAACTGAAATCTTCTCTCCTGGCTTTATAACTACTGTTTCCCCTTTCATTACTTCCTCCGGAGAAACTTCTACTTCCACGCCTTCTCTGATTACTCTGGCAATATTTGGAGCTAGACCTAACAATGCTTTTATGGAAGATCTAGTTTTTTCTATAGTCTTAGATTCTAAATATTCCCCAAACATAAACAAAAAAGTGACAGCTGCGGCTTCCCAATATTCACCGATAAACATTGCCCCTATTACAGCTATGGATACTAGCGCATCTATGCCAAGTATTTTATATCGCAGGGCAACTAAAGCATTTTTTAATATTGGCGTGCCGGCAATGATTGCAGCAGCTATCATCACAACGCTTGTAATCATTTGTTGTCCAATGGTTTCCTTCAAAATAAAAGATATTGCTACAAGAATCCCTGAAATCAAAACTCTTTGTGCCTTTGATAATTTCATCATGATCCTTTACCCCGCTTAACCAATGATCTATTTTTCCCCTAAAACATCAAACCCTAAAGTTTCTATTGTTTTCTTTATGCTTTCTGATTGCACCACATCTTCCTTGAAAGTTACCTTTACTCTGCTTGAGTTAAATAACACTTCAGATTCTTCTATGCCTGCTGTCTTTTTTAGTGCACCCTCAATTTTTGCTGCACAGCTCGGGCATGTTAAAGTTTCTAATTGATAAGTTTTTGTTGTCATCATTTATTCCTCCATTTTTTTATTTTTTATTGTATCTCTATTATATAGATTGAAATACCAAAATTCATTGACCTAGGTCAAAATTTAAAAAACTTTTTTTCATATCAAGCTCTTGTAGGAAGTATTTCTATCCAATATCCATCAGGGTCATTTATAAAATAAAGCCCCATCTCTTTATTTTCAAAGCAAATACAGCCCATTTCTTTGTGATGCTGATATGCTGCTTCAAAATCATCCACTCGAAGAGCTAAATGGGATTCATTATCTCCTAGCTCATAAGGTTCAGCTCTACCTTTTAACCAAGTTAGTTCTAAAGTATGATGGGAAGAACCGTCTCCCATAAAAACTAAAGTAAAATCTCCATCCTTATGGTTTTTTCTTTTTACTTCTACAAACCCTAATGCATCTTTATAAAAACCAACACTTTTTTCTAAATCCAAAACATTTACATTGTTATGATCAAATTTAAATTTCATAGTCACCCTCCCATATTTCTATTTTAATTAAATTATACCCTAAAAACGATGTAGATAAAGGTTGATAAATGGGCCAATGAATTGTAATATAGTATAAAATCACGTGAAATAGTTTATAGGAGATGGTATTTATGGAAAACTTGAATGTTTCTATTGACTACTTGTATAACAGTGGATTTACTGTGCAAACAAAAAATAACTTTTTGGTATTTGATTATTATAAAGGCACTGTAAATCTTGGTTCAGGCAATACTTATGTTTTTTCATCCCATGGGCACCCAGACCACTTTAATAAAGAAATCTTTAAATGGAATGATGACGAAAGAGCTATCAAATATCTATTGAGCAGTGACATTAAATATAAAGATGGAGGAAAAGAAATCATTTTTTTATCCCCAGACCAAGAGATAAATGTGGATCATATCAACATAAAAACTTTAGGCTCAACAGATTTAGGTGTTTCATTTTTAATCCATGCGGATGGGTTGAGCATTTTTCATGCTGGAGATCTAAACTGGTGGTATTGGCCTGATGATACTGCTGAGGAAATAGAAGTCATGGAGCGAATGTTCAAGGAAGAGATTTCCAAGTTAAAGGGGCAGCACATCGATATTGCTTTCTTCCCTGTAGACCCTAGGCTTGAGCATAATTATGCTTTAGGCGGCGAATACTTTATAAAAGAAATATCTCCAATATTTTTTATTCCTATGCATTTTGGTGAAAAGTATGAGGTTACTAAAAGTTTTATGGAAAAAGTGAAAGATTGCAAAAGCAAAGTTATTGAAATCAGCAACATGGGACAAACAATAAAATTATAAATTTAGTTAGAAGGTGTTACGATGGATAAAAATCTTTTGTTTATTATTAAATCATGACCGTTTTGCAAAGAAGCGCTCGCCTGGATGGATGAGCTAAAACAAGAAAACCCCGCTTATGAGGAGGTAGCCTTTACAATCATTGATGAAATAAAAAAACCTGATATAGCTGATTCCTATGATTATTTCTTAGTTCCAACCTACTATATAGATGGAGAAAAGGTTCACGAGGGTATTGCAACGAAAGAAATCATGCGAGATATTTTTGAAAGGGCAAGCAAAAAAAGCTAATTGAAAACAGGGTCTATAATTGTTATAATATTCATAAATAATTATGAAACGAAGGTGCATCATGGAAAAAAAGAAATTCTCATTTCAACAATACATAATTAACGTATTAAACTTTATGGCTCAAGGACTTTTTTCATCTCTTATCATAGGACTCATATTAAAGCAGTTTGGTGATAAGCTTGGGATTCCAATGCTCAGTGGTTTTGGCAGAATGGCTCAGTTTATGATGGGGCCTGCCATAGGAGCTGCAGTAGCTTATGGTATAAAAGCTCCTGTTTTAGCTATTTTTTCCTCTATCATTACAGGGGCACTTGGAGCAGGCACAGTATTTTTAAGTGGAAGCATTTATGCAATTAAGATAGGTGAGCCTGTTGGAGCTTTAGTTGCAGCCCTCATTGGAGCTGAGGCAGGAAGGTTTATTAATGGTAAAACCAAGTTAAATATCATTTTAGTGCCAGCTACTACAATAATCGTGGGGGGACTAACCAGTATATTCATAAGCCCATTCATGTCTTCTGTCATGACGGCATTAGGCCAAATGGTCAATTATGCAACGGAACTTCAGCCCATACCTATGGGAATACTTGTTTCAACCATAATGGGAATGGTTTTAACACTGCCTATAAGCAGTGCAGCTTTGGCCATAGCCTTAAAGCTTGATGGATTAGCTGCAGGAGCTGCAACCGTAGGGTGTTGTGCTCAAATGGTAGGCTTTGCAGTTGCAAGTTATAGAGAAAATAAACTTGGAGGTCTTGTTGCACAAGGTCTTGGAACATCTATGCTACAGGTGCCTAACATCGTAAGGAATCCTTTAATTTGGATACCACCTACTATAGCCAGTGCAATTTTGGGCCCTATTGCTGCTGCAGGTTTTAAAATGAAAAGCAATTCAGTTGGCGCCGGTATGGGCACAAGTGGACTGGTGGGTCAGTTCGCTACTATTGATGTGATGGGAATGGGAGCTTTGCCTTTGATTATTATTTTACATGTTGTAGCTCCTGCTATTATTACTATTATTGTTTCAGAATACATGCGTAAAAAAGGCTGGATAAAATCTGGAGATATGAAGCTGGATTTATAAAAAAACAATAAAAAAAAACCTACTGCTAGGTATAAGCCTTTCTTATATTTATCAGTAGGTTTTATTTTATTTATAATTGCCAACTCTTCGTTGCGAACTAAAAATCAGAAAGAAACTTACTTTCTAATTTTAAAGATATATTCAGGCGTATCCTCCTCTATTGTTTTAAATTCACAACCTTCATTAATATAATAATCTATGATCTTTGAAAGGGCCTTGCATGTATTGTTATTATTTTCAGCACAATGCATAAGCAATATAATTCTTGAATAATCTCCAATCACCTTGGTTGATTCTTCATATAACTGATTTGGAGGTATCCCACCATCTATTCCATCAGATATACAAGCATTCCAATCATATATTTTATAATTATTTCTATGTATACTACTTAAAAGCTCCTCATTCAAGCGGTTAATGCTTCCAGCTGGAAATCTGATTGCATATGCAGATAATCCAGTTAAATCCTTTATTTCTTTAAAGGTTTTATCCATTTCTTCCAAAAAAACTTTCTGGCTCGAATATACCTTTTTATAATCATGAGTATATGAATGTAGCCCAATGGAATGCCCTTCATTTTTTATTCTAAAAATAGTATCCTCTCTGCCTTTGATCTTATAGCCCACTACAAAAAAGGTGGCTTTCACTCCTTTATCTTTCAAAATGTCCAAAATAGAATTGGTTACTTGACTAGGGCCATCATCAAATGTTAAATACAATATCTTATTGGTATTTTCATTAAATGTAGCATCTGACTCCCAATATTCTTTTTGGCTAGTAGCCTCCAATATATATTGTTCATCTTCTACTATGATGGGGGCAGAGACAGCAATTATAACCATAGCCACTATAAAATAGCTGATAAACTTCTTTGGCTTCAATTTCTCATCCTCCATATAAATAAAATACAATGTAAAATTAAGCCTATTAATTATTATGCTTGCATTTTATTATTATGCAGGTACAAGAGGGGCGCAGCTTATATACTAAACACTAAGACTCACACAAAATTAGATTAAACAATTTTGCGATAAAGTGCTCTATTGAGCTAAACCTTTAAAAGTATAGCAACTCTTTTTTAAGCAAATCGAAGAAAGTACCTATATACCCCCAAATTACGCTCTCGGTAGTATAACTTTTATTGATATACCAAGTTTACTTGTTCTTCTAAGTGTCAGTGTGCCTATGCTGATCAAGTGTTCGGTGAGTTTAATCTGACAAATCGAGAGCGCCATGTTGGCATTAAGCTTTTAGATAATATATCAAGTAAGAAAATAGCGTCACAGCTTTATATATCAGAAGCAACCGTAAAAAAACACATACAAAATATTTATCAAAAACTACAAGCTACTGACCTCAGCAACTTTAAAGAGATTTATATTTCAAAAGCTGAAGAAAAGGCTAATGCATTTAATGTTTATTAGCCTATACCAAAATAAATAAATACCAGGTTCCAAAAGACTATATCTTTCAAAACCTGGTATTTATTTATTTTTTTATCCCATCAAGCAAGTTTGTATTATCTAGTGCCTTCTTCAATGCTATTGAAAGAGGTATCGCAATTATCATTGCTACTCCTGATGTTATAAGTGAGCTTGGTATATTCAAAAGGGCGGCTTCAAACTTTCCTATAACCGCAGTCCAAGCAACGATATATCCTCCTAATGTCCAAGTTGCACCCATAAGGCAAGCAAATATGTTTTTCCCAATGCTTTTCCCTTCTGAATCACCTGAGTGAGCTACGCCTCCAACAATATAGCCTGCTATTCCTTTTATAAAAAATGACCACATGGTATAAGGTGAAAAACCCATAATTAGATCAAATAACCCTGAGCCGATAGCGCCAGCAAATCCACCATAGGTTCTACCAAATATGATTGCTATGGTATATATAGCAGCTGAACCCAAGTGAACCATGGCACCATTGCCATAAGGTATTTTAATCGTTGTACCTATGGTGCATAGTGCTGAAAGCATGCCAATAAACACAATATCTCGTACCCCAAGTCCTTTTTTATTATTCATTATAATGAATCCCCTCTTTAACTAAATACTATTTAATCACTTCGTATGAACAATGCATCAATTTATTATTAAGCCAGCCTAAAACCTTTTCAAGTATTACCCCTTCTCTCTCCGGCGTTCTATATCCATAAGTGACTCTCACTGCTAAAGATACAAACTGTGTAGCCCGATCTATGGCCATAGGAAGATTGTCACCCATTAGTAGTCCACCGATTAGAACACTCGTAAAAATATCACCTGTTCCTGGGTAACTAACTGGTATACGCTCATATCCCACTTTCCAGTATATCCCCGCTATTTTATCATAGCCTATATTATAGTTGCACCCAGCTTCTCCAGTAACACCTGTTATTACTACAATTGCAGGTCCTAAATTTGAAAGCTTTTTAAGCATATGTTTCATAGCATTTTCATTCATCGGTTTCTCAATATAGGGTTCATCTAGGAGAAAATACGCTTCTGTCAAATTTGGTGTTATGATATCTGCCTTTTGAACTAAAAAGATCATCTTCTTCTTCATTTCTGGAGTATATGTTTTATAAAGTTCTCCATCGTCGGCCATTACAGGGTCCACAACTAAAAGCTGATTTTCTTTTGTTTTGAAATCCTTTATAAAATCTTTTACAATGTCAATCTGCTGCTCCGAGCCCAAAAATCCGCTATATATACAATCAAATTCCAAGCCTAAGCCTCTCCAATGAGCAATGTAATCTACCATTGTATCTGTCAAATCATTAAAGGAAAAATCACTAAAACCTCCTGTATGCGTGCTAAGCACTGCTGTGGGCACAGGACAAACCTGCATACCCATTGTTGAAAGCACTGGCATAATAACAGTTAAAGCACATCTGCCGAAACCTGATATATCATGTATTGCAGCTACTCTTGGAACTATATTTTTCATAAACTTTCTCCTTGTTTTCTGTTAGTGGTTGCATTAAAGTTTACAATATTTTGTTTAGATAATTTGAATTATAGCATAATTTTTGGCTAATAAGAATATGAGCGAATGAATAACATGGTAATTTATATCAAAACTTCTCTATTGTATCGATACATTAAAATACTAAACATCCTAAATAAATAACCGTTGTAAAGTTTTACTCTACAACGGCTATGAGTCATATAAATTTCCTTATTCATATTTATCAGGATACACCGCTTTTGACATTTCCTTTAATGCCTTAATAATATTCTGTGATGGATGCAATGAACTTTTACTGTCAATGGAATAAACCTGGTTATTGACAACAGCCTTTAGCGAATTCCATCCCTCACGACCTTTTATATCTTCTATGGGGTCTTCTATATAGTCTACGTTAGTCATAATAACATCAGGATTGGCCTTAAGCACTTCTTCCACCTTTATCTGTGTCCATCCTGCTTGATCTTCAAATATATTTTTAGCACCAATTAATTCAATCATCTCATGTAAAAAGGTGCCCTTTCCAAAGCTATATATCGTAGGTTCCGCAGCAATCTCAAAATAAACTGTTTTTTTATTGGTGATGGTTTTCCCAATCTTTTTTATTTTATCTATTTCATTTTTCATGTTATCTATAATTTCTTTTCCTTTTTCTTCTGTACCAGTAATATCTGCAATGAACGCTATGTCATCATAAATGTTTTCAATGCTTTCGCTGCTAGGAATATACACTACAGATATTCCTGCTTCTTTGATTCGCTTAAATGGATCCTTATCTCCGCTGATATAATGAGCTGATGCAATGATTATATCTGGCTTTAGCCCTAACATTATCTCTGTATCAGGATTTTTAAAATCAATATGAGTTTTAGCTTCTTCTAAATCATCAACTCTTGTTGAATAATCATCTGTAGTGATTATATTATCTCCTAATCCTAAAGCTATCAAAATCTCAGTATTGGAAGGACCTATGGAAATTATCTTATTGATTGATTCTGGTAATGTTACATTAGTGCCTGATCTATCCTTTATTGATGGGTAAGGTTTATTACTGCCTGATCCAATCATTGTTGTTTGCAACTTATCACATCCAGCTAACATAGTGCTAATGAGCATTAGTAACAAAAACACTATTGATGCCTTTCTCTTCATTATATTACCTTCCTTCTAATTATTAAGGCTTGTCCTATTCCAGTGTAAATAAAAAAGATACACTTCTAAAGGTGTATCTTTGAAAATTATTTTTTTGTTCTAAAACATTGACACCACACATCCCGCCTTCAGAACGTGATTAGCCTTTAAATAAGGCAGGTCTTCGGTCTGATCTGCTCCCGTTCTCTATTCTTCCCGTTTCCTTCATGGTAATATATTCTATATTAGTAATTTAATTATAAATGCTTCATGTTCTTTTGTCAATATATTAATTAATATCCTTAAATTCGACAATATTCACTTTTAGATATTGCACCTGCAAAATATAATCTTGCTTTAATAGTCGATATTTTATAAATTCCAACACTTATAATCACATAATATTTTTGTTGAATTATGTAATAATTAAGGGTAAACTTTAATAAATATATAAGTTTTAAGCTATTAAACAAACTAGAAGCTACTATTTCAACGTTCTTATTGTAAGTTAAATTTAGTTTCTATCATTTTATTAAAATACAATTAATACAAGGAGGGAACGTATATGAAAAACAAATTTAAGCTGAAGTTTAGAGGGAAAATATTATTAACCATCTCATCTATTATATTATTATTGGCTATCTCGATTTTAACCATTGTAAAATATCAAGTGACTGATTTGTCAAATATAACTCAAATGCAACAAAACGAAAACTTAACCAATAGTAGTTTTAGACTTATGGATGAAAAATATCAAGGAGACTGGAAAGTAGAAGGTGAAAATCTTTTAAAGGGTGACAAAGCATTAAATGGGGATACTGAAATTGTTGATGCAATAAAAAGTGATTCTGGCTCTGTCTGTACTATATTTTTAAATGATGCAAGAATTGCCACTAACGTTGAAGCAGATGGCAAAAGAGCAATTGGTACCAAAATGTCACAAGAGGTATCTACAGTTGTATTAAAAGAGGGCAAAGTATACGAAGGTGAAGCAACGATATTAAAAAAGCTGTATCAAACTAGATATACTCCAATAAAAGATTCAACAGGTAAAGTCATAGGCGCTTTTTTTGTAGGTGTAGAAAAGAGTTCTTTGATTGCTAGAGTAAATAAGATTATGGTAATTATTATCATAGTTACTATGGCAGTAATATTCTTATCAATTATTATTTCAATACTATTTGTTAGAAGCATCTCAAAAAATATCAATAAAATATTAAGTTCTATAGAAAAGATGGCATTAGGTGATTTCACTCATAGCTGCGAAGTTTACTCTAGTGATGAAACTAAAGATATAGCTGATGGATTAAATAATACTGTTGCTAATATAAAAAAATTAATAAAAAATGTAAATGTGGAAGCTGATGATATCATACAAGGAGTTGATCATGTTTCAACAAATACCAATAAACTAAATTCAAGTATTGAAGATGTATCTGCAAGTACTCAGGAGTTAGCTGCAAGTATGGAAGAAACTGCAGCAGCCTCCCAGGAGATGACTGCTACGGCTCAGGAAATAGAAAGGGCGGTTGAATCAATAGCCAGTAATTCTCAGCATGGAGCAACCGAAGTAATTAAAATTAATAAGAGAGCAGTGGATACAAAGGAAAAAGTAAACAATGCTCAGAAAAAAGCAACAGATATTTTTCAAAATACAAAAGAGGAGCTTGAAAAAGCTATTGAAAACTCAAAAGTAGTGACACAAATTAGTGTTTTATCAGAATCAATTATGCAAATAACTTCTCAAACTAATCTACTGGCCCTCAATGCAGCAATAGAGGCTGCAAGAGCAGGTGAGGCAGGTAGAGGCTTCTCAGTGGTTGCTGAGGAAATCAGGAAGCTTGCAGAGCAATCCAAGAATACTGTAATTGAAATACAAAATATAACCCACAAGGTCACTGGATCAGTTAATGACCTTTCAAGCAGTTCAAGCAAATTGCTTCAATTTGTGTCAAAAGATGTACATGATGATTATAAAACAATGCTGGACGTTGCTGACAGATATAGTGAAGATGCAAAATTTGTGGACAGCCTTATTACTGAATTCAGTTCAACTTCCGAGGAACTTTTGGCATCAATACAAGAAGTTTTAAAAGTGATTGATGGAGTGGCTCAGGCATCTAGTGAAGGTGCGAGTGCAACAACAGATATTGCGCAAGAAGTTACTGAAATAACCTCCAAGTCAAATGACATTATGGAATTAACAAACAAATCAAAGAGAAGCTCAGAAACCTTAAAAATAGAAATATCAAAGTTTAAAATTTAAAATGGAAAACATCAGAGAGCAAGGGCGTGTAACCCCCACTCTCTGATGTTTTTTAACCTTATGCCATTTCTATAATTATTCCTTCATAATGATCTTTTTTTAAAGTGCCTTTAGTTGAAAATTGTATTGGAAACTTAAAGATTGGCCCATCAAAAACAAAGGTATGGTATTCACCATTCTCTCCGCAGGGATCTGCTCCAAACCGCTTGATTTCTTCAATGATTTCCTTTGTAAAGGGTCTGCCCAAAATTGATTCTCCCACCCTATTGAGATCTACAGTTTTGATTACAGCCTTAAATCCAGCCTCAATGAACTCCATAGCGATTTGCTCTCTATCACCCTTCCAAAGAGGAAATACTGCTTCTAGCCCTACATTGTTGCATCTTTCAGTACACCAATTTCTATGCTCCTCAATATCTATATCTCCAAAAACACAAGCCTCCGCGCCCATACTCTTTGAATTTGACAGAGCCTTTTCAAATGCATCTGCGTAGTCATTCCCTTCACATTCTGAGATTATCAATGGGATTTGGAGAGATTTTGAAACTTGATCCAATATATTTCTAGGCATTTCATGGGACCATGATTTTTTAGTTTTTTTGTTTATTGTTACTAGTATTGCACATGGAACAAATCCTTCATTTAGGACTCTGTTAAGTGCAAGTGTACTGTCCTTTCCGCAGCTGTATGAAACCACAAATTTTTTCCAATTGTTGTTCATCACAACATACACCTCGTTTATTGCTCCCATTTTCTTAAAACTGACATCATCCAACCCTTTATATCCAGGCCGTATGCACTTTCCAACACATCAGCTGATAGTACAGTTTTTGTGTCTCCATGACTAAATGCTTTCCCTTCTTTTATTAGCAGCACCTTATCAGCAAGCATATGAACCAAATTAAGATCATGGAGCACGCCTATAATGGTTTTACTTCTTTTATCTGACCATTCAATAAGATATTCCAATAGCTCCACCTGGCACTTCAGATCCAGATAATTTGTAGGTTCATCAAGCAAAATTATTTCTGGATCTTGTGCAAATATCCTTGCTAGATATACTCTTTGCAATTGTCCTCCTGATAGCTCACTAATAAGCTTATCCTTTAAATCAATGATATTCACCTTCTCCATGCAATCTGTCACCATATCCATATCTTCTCTGGTGGGTTTTGAAAATAGTCCGTTGCTGTAAGCATATCTTCCAAGGGATACAGTCTCCAGGACAGTATAAGGGAAATATACTTCAGTGATTTGAGTCATCAATGCTATTTTTTTAGCTAAACTTTTCCTTTTCATTCCTGATATTTCCTTTGAATCAAAGGTAACGCTACCACTATAAGGAATCAAACTTGCCAAAGCCTTTAACAAAGTTGTCTTGCCACAACCGTTGGGTCCTATTATGCACAATTTCTCCCCAGGCTCCAGCTTGAAACACATATCTTTAATAATATCCTTTCCTACATATCCACAAGAAACATGATTCGCTTCAAAAATTTTTCTCACCTACTTTGTTTTTCTAAAATATATGTACGCAAAAAATGGTGCACCTATTAATGCTGTTATAGCACCTACTGGAAGCTCTGAAGGAGCTATGATAGTCCTAGCTATTAAATCCGCTATCACCATCAAAACCCCTCCAAAAACTACAGATGCTGGTATCACATATTTATGGTTTGACCCAAAAATCTTTCTCACAAAGTGTGGTGCCACTAAATCTACAAACCCAATGGTGCCACTCAAAGCGACTGCACTGCCTGTTAGCAAAGCAGAAAGTATCAGTAAATGTTTTTTTACCTTTTCCGTCTCAACGCCTATAGCCTTTGCTTCATTTTCTCCAAAAGTCAGAATGTCCAGTTCTTTTGTATATCTCATCACTCCAAAGATCCCAATGGTAGAGAAAATGATAGCTGCCTGTACATAAGACCATCCTCTTAGAGAAAAAGAGCCTAGCTGCCAAAAGGTTATCCGCTCAAGGCTGTTCCTTGATAAAGCTATGATAATGGTGAACAAGGCATTCACGAAAAGGGAAAATATCATTCCTGCTAACACAACAGTATGATTTGAAAGATTCTTATCTATTTTTGAAGCAAAGCCAATGACCCCAAACACCGTAAGAACTCCTGCAATAAAGCCTACAAACGGCAAAGTCAGATTCCCTAAAAGCGGTAGGCTAATGCCAAGTATCATGATTGTTCCTGCTGCCAGAGAGGCTCCAGCCGATACCCCTAGGGTATAAGGTGAAGCCAATGCATTCTTCAATACTGATTGAACAACAGCTCCGCTAGCTGCTAATGCACCGCCTACAATAAAGGCAAGCAATACCCTGGGAAGTCTCAAATTCCATATGATGGCAACCTCATTGGCTTTGATATGCCTGTATAAAGGTATACCAAAAACCTTATTCCCTATGATGGCACATACATCTAAAATATTGATATTAGAACTGCCTATTACGATACCAATGACAACGACTCCAAGCATAAATATCAAGACAATACATAAAGATTTCTTATTCATATTTATCAGGGTATACTGCTTTTGCCATTTCCTTTAATGCTTTAATAATATTCTGTGATGAATGCAATGAGCTGTTACTGTCTATACTGTAAACCTGATTCCCTGTCACTGCTTCAAGCGAATTCCAACCATCACGACTTTTTATCTCTTCTACTGGATTTTCAACATAGTTTACATTCGTCATAATAACATCCGGATTAGATTTAAGCACCGCTTCTCCACTTACTTGTATCCATATCCCCTGATCTGCAAATACATTTGTAGCACCAATAATCTCAATCATCTCATGTAAAAAAGTACCTTTTCCAAAAGTATATATATTAGGTGCTGCTGCGATTTCAAAATAGACTGTTTTTTTAGCAGTGATGGTCTCTCCAATCTTTTTTATTTTATCTATTTCACTTTTCATATTATCAATGATTTCTTTGCCTTTTTTATCTGTGCCTGTAATATTTGCCATAAAATTTATATCATCATAAATGCCTTGAATACTGTCGCTGCTAGGAATATATACTACAGATATTGCTGCTTCTTTTATCAACTTAAATGGATCTTCTTCTCCACTCTTGTTATGACCTGATGCAATGATGATATCTGGCTGTAATTTTAGGATTGTTTCTGCATCAGGATTCCTAAAATCAATAGTTGTGATGTCTGTTCTCAGCCCTTCTATTCCTTTAGAATACTTATCAACAGCAATGATTTTATCTCCTAATCCTAAAGCAGTCAAAACCTCAGTATTAGAAGGAGCCGTAGAAATTATTTTATTAATTGATTTTGGTAATGTTACGTCAATACCTGATCTGTCCTTTATGGTAGCCTGGGATTTGGCACATCCACTTAGTATAGTAATAATAAAAGTCACTAGCAAAAGTATAGTCCATCGTCTTTTTTTCATGTTTTTACCTTCCTTTTATTTATTGAGAGCCTATTATTGGTAACTTGCGCTCATTTAGCACAAACAAAAAAGATACACTTTTGAAGGTGTATCTTTAAAAATCGCATTCTTTATTATTCTAAAATGCTCACGCCTATACATCCCGCCCTCAGAAGATGATTGACTTCTTAAAATCAGGCAGGTCTCCCGGCTTAACATCATTCTACTCTCTATCCTTCCCGCTTTCGCAGTGGCAATATAGATTTCGTCAGTATCACGGTTACTGGGGTAGCTCGGGCATGAACCCGATTCCCTTTTAAGTCATATAGACACCTAACTTTATTCAATTTTAATATAATTTTGTCAGATATATAATCTAGCTAAACCTAGTATAATTTCGCTATGTTCTTTTGTCAATGAAATTGAATGATATTCATTTAACTTTTACAACCGTGCTAGCCTTGGATAAGAAGCAAAAATAACCATCCCTCTATACTCCTATAGATGTGCCAACCTCAAGTAAATTCTACATCACTTAATCAATCCATCACCATCTCATATCTAAAACAACAATAACTAACAGAGCAATACTTGAGTAGTAGCTGCTATACAAACACCCCATAATCATAGTAACTATATAAGTAAGTGAATTAATGGATGGTACAACATTTAGAAAACGTTATATATCATAAAGAAATTAGATATTATAAACTTCTTTGTACTTATTATATTGTCTTTGCAATAACTCTCTGCTGTTTTCTGTACCAATTATTTCATTGTTAAAGAAGAATATTATTTTTGAATAGCATATAAATCTTTTATCTCGTACCTATTGTGATTGCCTTCAAAACTTCATTGAACTTTTCAATTATTTAACCTGCTGCTTTGATATTTCTCACTTGCGCCTTCTAAAATGGTAGATATATTTTCCACTGCAATCCAATCAATCCGACATGGTTGAAAGACCTCCTGTTATGATTACTTTCTATCTTTTCAGTGTAGCAAGGATTGCTTTTTGCATATGTAATAAGCTTTCTTTTGCACTATACCCAATGAAGTGTTTTGATTTTATTACTTCATCCTCAATCTCATTTCCCCTTGTAAATGGTGGACAAGGATTTATTAGACAATCATTATTTGCCATTTCAATTTTATTCATATTAATCTGATATGGTAAAAACTTTTTAAATTCTTCTTGATTTTCTCTCTTTACTGGCCAACCATCTGTTAATATAATATCTGCATATTTCAACCCCTTTTCAATGTCATTTGTTATACTTATCTCACCTTTAGAATTATTCTTTGCATATTCAAATAGTTTTTCATTTACTTCATATCCTTCTGGACATACCTGTGTTAAATTCAAGTCTAATTTTCCAGCTACTTCAAACCATGTATTAGATATATTCGCTCCTTCTCCAACAAAAACAAACTTTATTTTTTTTAGGTCACCCCTTTTTTCTCTTATCGTTTGTAAATCACTTAAAATTTCGCAAGGGTGACTTTGTTTGGACATTGCATTCACAACTGAAAAATATGCATTTTTTCCTATTTGCTCTATAATATCTTGATTTGGATACCTAATAACTAAAAAATCTATCCAACAATTTAAATACCCTACTTTATCACCTAAGGGTTCTTTCCCATCAAAATCAATTTCCATATTAATTGAATTTGCACCTAATTGGAATATTCCCGTTTCAAATGAAATTCTAGTTCTAAGACTTGTTGCTGGAAATGATGTTATTACTGTCTTATCTTTTAATGGTTTATATTCCTTTCCTTCTTTATTCCATTCCTTAATCTCATCTGCAAAATCCAATAAACTTGTAATTTCTGTTGCTGTAAGTTTATTTATGCTTATTAAATCTTTCATTTCTATCTCCCTTTCTGCTTTAAATAATATTAATTTTATATATATTCTTAGTAAAAGGATTATCCAAACTTATTGGTAAACTCAACCCTCAATATTTTTCATACTTGTATCCCTCTTTTCAGCGTTTGAAAGGATAGCGAAGTCCTAATCAAATTTTCATCTCACAATATCTTTCTGATTCTTTTAATTTATCATGGGCGAAAGATAGCATGGTGTTCATCATTTTTGATAACTTGAGATAATCGAAGATCTCTTGTAATGTACAGAAAAATAGCCTGATATCCCAAGTTCTAGGATGCCAGGCTTACCGTCTTATACTGATTAAAATAAATATTTATATGTTGCGAAATCATATCTCTCATTTTCAATATGTACTTTAAGGTTTTTAACACTTTCAAATTCAAATCCACAATGTTCTAAAACTTTCCTAGAAGCAATATTATTTACTTCTGCCGTACCAATCAGATATGGAATATCAAAATATGATCTAGCCCAACATAATGCTGCCTTTGCTGCTTCTTTTGCATAACCCTTACCACGATACACTTCTAAAATACCATATCCGAATTCCGGAATATGCAAATCATCATGTTCATTCAGACCAATATTTCCAATCAATTTATCAGTATCTTTCTGGAAAATACCTAAACAAATGTAACCATTCTCAATATCCATTTTTCCATAATTTGATAAATGCCATTCAAAGAACTGTCTGTCATGTCCTTTCTGCATTTTCCAGCCAGGATATAAATCCAAAAGTGTTTTAAATTGCTCAAAATCATTTTCTTCAAATGGTCTGATATACAATCTTTCCGTACTAATATATATTGACTCTTCACCAATCAATCCAAAATGTTTTGCCAGCATTTCTAATGTATCAGTCTTTGTATCTTTTTCCGCACCTTTTCTTACCAATGTATAAAATCCACTTTGTACATATTCATCATAATGCTCTTTGCTATTCACTCTGGCTATACACTCTCTATAATTAGCCATAGTCTTTTCGGGGTCTTTTGCCTTCATTATTTGTTCCTTAATGAAAATTTTATCCGGATCATTACGTTCGAAAAATTTTTCAACCGACATAGCCTGTGGTGACACCATAATTGCCACCTGATGATAATCTACAATCTTTCGTAAGATATCTATCGGTATATTGGTATCAACAATCACTTTCTGCGACTGTGCGATTCGAATTAGTTCGGTCACTTCAAACTCAGCCACTTCACGTCCCGATTCATAGATCCATCTTTCATATTCTTCAGGCGTCCTGTTCACAAATTCTTGCCAATCCTTCATAGTCTTAAAATAACATATATTCGGTTGATGTGCTGGTATTGCAATTTCATCTGATATATCTGAATGGTAATTCTCTCCGCAATGGTATAATCCAAATTTATCAGCCAGCATTTTACATATAGTGGACTTCCCTGAGTAAGCAGTACCCGTGATAAAAAATACATTTTTTAAATAATGTTTGATAATATTATCATCTATCTTCATAATTTTTTCTCCTTTATTTACAAGAGATTACGTAATTAGCCTTTAATACTTTTTATTACTATAACGACTTAATAATTCAGTATTCTCAATAAAGCTTCAAAGCCCTGCTTTACCCCACGAACCGCAGAGCATTGTTAACTGATGTACCCTGCCCGCGAAGCCAAGAGCAGCGAGGATGCTGCGGCCTTAAATCTATCATGATGTGTTAAAGTAAGTATTTTGTTCATTAGAGAAAGCTCCTAAATGCTATATCTACTTATTCAATTCTTGGACTAGTTTCTTTGTATTTTCAGCTATTCTATCTGGCTTATAAGTATGCTTTTGCATTTTCTCCACAGTAAGCATATCCTTGCCATCTACAATAATTTCAAGAGGTCCATTTAAGTCCGTCGTATATGATATGCTAATTTTATTGCTTTCTTGCTGTATGTTTGCTATATAGTATGAGTCTTTAGAATTGTATTGTGGCATTTGTCGTCCATCGGTTATACCATAAACCTGTTTCACATAATCAGTTATTTTTGCTTTAGCGATATAGTTTCCAAAGGGTATCCCATTGAAAACTGAGTATACAAATATCATTATAAAAATAAGCAGCAGCTTTGTAATTATTTTGAGAGTATGTTTAACTGTCATAAATACCACCTCCCAGCTATATATTTTTCAACTAATAGGATTCAATATTTTGTGTAGTCTAACCCATTAAAGAATTGTGTCAGGACGGTGCGTTGCTTGCTCGGTCTGTCATATAACGTCCCGCGTGTTCCTCAAGTCTGGTTGCTACCTTCACATTCTCTCAGATTTTGAGAACACGCTGCACTAAATCGGTTTGCGGTGGCTTTGTACCTGTAGATTTTTCTTTTGGCCAAAATCAGATATCATCTTTACTGTAAATATAATTTCAGAAAGGATGATTACTCATGGAAAATCACAAGGGATATAAATCATCCAAGGAACCTTACTAACAAATCCGGGCATAAATGCCCACCACTTCACCATATTGAAGATAACGTTTGGTGTGGTGCTCCTACTCCAAAGACTTGCATCTGCATACCCTTGCGCTAAAATCTTGTTAAGTGACGTCGGACAATCCTCGAAGCCTAAGTCGCCACGAATGCCGAATCCTAAAATTATTCTATGATTTTGAATGACTTTATTATTTCATCATATTCCTTTTCTGTAGCCGGAGGAAACTGTGTACGAAATTCATATCTCATTTTGCCATCAAAAAAAATTGTATTCTTTAAAAACCATTCTGAACTTTCTATTTTACTGTTTATCGTATATGAATAAACTACCAAATTCTCAAATTGCTCATTCTTCAAATCCTGACTTAATGTGTTTCCAACTTCTAATTTCCTCTTTATTTCTGATTCAATCCATTTTTCCAATTCGTCTTTACTGCATCTTTCTGTGTGAAAAATAACTGTCTTTCCTGTTGACTCTTCTTGTATGTAATTCTGATCGATCTTGTTCCAAGAAGATGGATAATTAATCTCCCATCCATCTACAGATTTGTAAACTTTTAAATTGTTTTTTTCATTTGTTGCCGATGCTTGCTCGATATTTGGTCTGGTTGAGCAATTCGTTAAACATATTAGTACTAATATAACAAAACTCAAAATAAGTACTTTTCTCATATATATATCCCTCCTATTATACAATTACATTATTACTTCAAAATGTAAACTATGCGTATGGATAGCATATATCCTCTTCTGATTTCACTAACATCCTGAGTGTTTGCGACGTCGGGTTACTACTTTCATATTCTCTCGGATGTTGCAAATACTCTGTTGCACTTAACCGCTTTGCGGTGGCTTTGTACCTGTAGATTTTTCTTTTGCCCAAAATCAGCTATCATCTTTACTGTAAATATAATTTCAGAAAGAACTCCAAGGATAACTGTAAGAAGAAATTAATGAAGTTAGCTGGTGTAGAGTTTATTCGTAGGTTTTGCTTCATGTTTTACCTTCAGGTTTTACTAAAATTAGACACTATGAAATATTAAGCAGCAGGAATATATCTACAAAACTAATACGGTGTATGAATATTTTAAAGCAAAAACCTTATATACCAAAAATAGAAAAAACTATTTCTCTATGCCCTATTTGTGGTTGTGTTCTTGTATATAAATTAGAAAAAGCTTTGGTACCATCTTAAGTATCTATGAATTTAATATATTTATTAAATTGCCTCTTTATTGGGGAAGGGGAGGTTATATCCAGATTTCACTATTTGCAAGGTTTATAGCTGCTTTTTTGTTAATTTGGTTTTTACATCATAGCTTTTAATCATAATATATGGGAGAGAAAAGAATTGAATACCCATATGCTATCTAGGCAGTAGTTCAATACAACCAGAGATTCATGATGTTTTATGTATTGTGTAATGTTAGTTTTAAAGGTTTTGCACTTTTTAGTGTATAGACCTTTTTTTATACTGTAGAAACATCATAAATCTCTTATTTGTTAGAGGATGATTCTCCTAAGCTTTTGAAAATCGATCTTTCAGTTTACTATTTATCATAATTATGATAAAATTTAATCATAATAACTATAGTGAGGTGATATTTATGCCAAAAATTCTTCCTATATCTGATCTAAGAAACAATTTTAATGCTATTTCTGAAATTTGTCATAAAGAAGCTGAGCCGGTATATATTACGAAAAATGGCAAAGGTGATTTAGTAGTAATGAGTCTAGCACACTATGAACAAATTAAAGCTAAACTTGATTTATATGAAAAAATAGCTGTTGCAGAAATTGAAAAGGCTAATAATCGATTCATACATAGTATTTTATCTTGTAAATAATTCGATGCAAGTAGTCGAATTAATGAGAGTTGTATCAAGCAAGCAAAACTACAAGACTTTTCTTTAAAACTCAATGGAATACCCTAAAGAGAATTATCCTCTAACGGTTTGCTTGCCCGATGTTCCTGAATCCGACTTGCAGAGCCCTGAAGAGCATAGCCACCACGAACCCTGGCGACTGAAACACTCATTTATTTCAACTTTTCCAACTTTTCAAACGCTTTATATATTCTTTTATCATTTCTACTATCACCTTTATCATAAGTATAACCTATCTGAAAAGAATCTTTATCACTAAAATCCGATACTATTGTTGGACATTTTGGAGCACTTAGTGATGATAAAAGTGTCCAAAATGAACCTAAATATATTCTTTCGCCATTACATACAACAACAAATGGTTTTCCATCAGTTGGAACTTTCATATACACCTTTTCTTCGAGAATCTTTTGAAGTTTTTCATCTTTTATAAGGGTAAATTTATGTTCATTCCATATATAACTTAAAATATTTTGGTCGGTTATTATTGGCTCACCTTCTAAAGCAAGTTTATTTATATCCTTATTTATAGCTTCGAAAGTTTTTTCATCTTTTACCAAGTATATAGCAAAGCTGGCTTTAATGCTGCCATTAACGTCATCTTTCTTATTTGAGGCACATGCTGAATTAAACAGCAAAATAATAAACATCAAAAATATTATCAATATTTTTCTAATCATCATTTATCTCCCCTACAAAGGCATACTTAGTGGCTAGGACGGCCGCGGCAAAACTTAATCCGACGTATTTCAGAGAACGTTTTCGTGTTTGCAAAGTTCCCCAGCCTTACATAGCTCTTACGTTAGGCTGGCGAATTTGGGTGTAGCGTTAGCGAAACTGTAAACATTTTGTTAGAAAGCGTTTTTATGACTCTTTATCCATTGTGATATATTGTTCTGTTTTAATTCTCCTTTTGCTACACCTAATCCTAAATCTATCAATTCATTTTGTGTAAAAGATAGTTTAATGCCATTATATTCTAATAACATCAACATTACATATATGCCTATTCGCTTATTCCCATCTATAAATGCATGGTTATTTATTATGCTGTAGCAAATAATAGAACATTTTTCCTCGATATCTTTATATAAATCTTCGCCTGCAAATGTTGCTTTTGAGTTTTCAACTGCTGATTTCAAAAGTTCGATATCTCTTATTCCATTTGAACCACCAGTAGCCAATATCAATTTTTCATGTAGCTTAAGAACATAGTCAATTGATATATACTTCATTTAGCTAATTCCTTAAATGCTTCAAGATTTTCAAATAATATTCTATCAGCAATTGCATCTAATTTTTCTTCCTCTGATATTGCTTCTTTACTAAACTCATCAAAATCCAAAAGAATATATTTAGGTTTATTGTTTTTCATTATAACCACAGATTTATCCGCATCAACTAATTTTGCTACTTTAGAAAAATTCTGATTAGCTTCTGATATTGAAACTGTCTTTTGAGTATTTACTAACATAATAATCCCTCCTATGATTTTTGATCTTGATACAATTATTATATCACATTTAGGATAAATTTAACCTAAAATATTTTTGCTTTATCACATTAATTTAATGTCCTCTAACGTTTCATATTCCAGACGCCATAGCCACTTAGCCAGACATGGCTTAGTGGGTGTGGTGTGTGCAGCCTACTCCAGCGTTTTCTCTTCACCTCACGAACTGGAATATATTGTTGCACTAAACCGCTTTTCGGTGGCTTTGTACCTGTAAATTTTTCTTTTGCCCAAAATCAGATATCATCTTTACTGTAAATATAATTTCAGAAAGAACTACAAGGATAACTGTAAGAAGAAATTAATGAAGTTAGCTGGTGTAGAGTTTATTCGTAGGTTTTTGCTTCATGTTCTACCTTCAGGTTTTACTAAGATTAGACACTACGGAATATTAAGCAGCAGAAATATATCTACAAAATTAATACGGTGTATGAATATTTTAAAGCAAAAGCCTCATATACCAAAAATAGAAAAGCCTATTTCTCTATGCCTTATTTGTGGTTGTGTTCTTGTGTATAAATTAGAAAAAGCTTTGGTACCATCTTAAGTATCTATGAATTTAATATATTTATTAAATTGCCTCTTTATTGGGGAAGGGGAGGTTATATCCAGATTTCACTATTTGCAAGGTTTATAGCTGCTTTTTTGTTAATTTGGTTTTTACATCATAGCTTTTAATCATAATATATGGGAGAGAAAAGAATTGAATACCCATATGCTATCTAGGCAGTAGTTCAATACAACCAGAGATTCATGATGTTTTATGTATTGTGTAATGTTAGTTTTAAAGGTTTTGCACTTTTTAGTGTATAGACCTTTTTTTATGCTGTAGAAACATCATAAATCTCTTATTTGTTATATGCCGTTCATCACACGTACTTTCTTCTACTGCAATATTTTACTTTGAATCCTAGTTATAGTCTCTTTTGAAAGACCAGTAACATTACAAATAATATTAATATCTATTCCTTGGTTTAACATATTCTTAGCAACCTTTTCTATTCCTATCGCAATTCCTTCCTCTTTCGCTCCTTTAATCCTTGTAACTTCATCATAGATAGCTTTCTCACGCAACTCATATAATCTTACAGTTTCTTCATCTGAACTAAGCCAATCTAATACTTCCTCCGCTTTTGCAATTGCGGGATCTTTTTGTTTTAACACTTCTATCACCTCCGAAGAAGAATCTTCTAAAAATAATAGCCATCTATCCAACGGTTTAGTTATGTCAGGTTCATATCTCTTGAATTTTGGCAATTCAATAAAATGAATCTCAAGTACATCTGTTAATGTATAGTCTGGTTCTCTATCCTCTTTCAAATGATAACTTGTATGATATCTATTCAAGTCAATAAAACTAAAATCCAAGATATTTATAGTAATTGTCTTTTTTAATTCATCAAATCCTTGCCCCACCGTAATCTGTTCTGTGAACATCTTTGACCAATAAAATAGGGTTCTTTTATCCATATTATACTGATTAACAAGCTGAATTTCTATATTTATCTGTATTCCATTAATAGTTTTTGCTCTTACATCTAAAACACCCTGTTTATCTTCGATACGGTCTTTTTCCAGTTTTGTGTTGTCCATTAACTCTATATCATTAAGCATATTATCTTCACTGAGCTCAAGGATTGCATTCAGCAAACTAAGTAATATATCTTTATTTTCTTTACGTCCAAAAATTCTTTGAAAAATAAAATCATTTTTTGCCTTTAAGCGTTTCTTCATAGGTATCACCTCAATTTAATTATACCATATTTAGTAAAATTATGCTTCAATCTTTAATAATATCTCTACTGCATCTAGTATGAATGGCATAGTCACGGTAGACGCGCTGATTAACCAGCGCACCCCGCATAGATCCCGACGTGCGGAATTCCCGCATCGGGCTCTTCAAATATATTCGCTTCCGTATTTAC